>Ga0209061_1001174_pt1 | contig 47155 bp, 39 predicted proteins | sample Coa_R1_10_FD_187157 | JGI IMG/M metagenome (GOLD analysis project Ga0209061, IMG submission 187157) | Surface soil microbial communities from Centralia Pennsylvania, which are recovering from an underground coalmine fire - Coalmine... | ecosystem: Environmental > Terrestrial > Soil >...
AGCCGGGCGTGCGGGTGCTCCGCATCCAGAACTTCAAGTCCTGGTCGCCGTGGATGATCCCCGAGGGCGAGACCGCCTCGTCGATCGGCATGGAGTACTTCTGCTTCGAGGGCGACGAGCTCTGGAACATGAACGACGAGGATCTCGTCGCGATGGCGAGCCGCGAGATCGAGCAGCTCCACCTCGCACCGGCGAGCAAGGTCCGCTTCGGCTTCGTCGAGCGCGTCCACAAGGCGTACCCGATCTACGACGAGCAGTACGCCGACCGCGTGGCGACGATCCGCGCCTGGTTGGAGACGCTGTCGAACATCCAGCAGGTCGGCCGCAACGGGCTGCACCGCTACAACAACTCCGATCATTCGATGCTGACGGCGATGCGCGCGGTCGACAACATCCTGCTCGGGACCGACCACGACATCTGGTCGGTGAACGTCGAGAGCGTGTACCACGAAGAGGTCCACGACTCCGAGAACCCGTACAGGACCGATCAGCAGACGCCCGCGATGGAGCAGCCCCTCGCCTCCGAGCATTGAGGGGCCGGAAGCTCCGGGGAGCGGGACGGTCGGCGTGATCGCGGTCGGGGTGATCGGGCTGCCGGGCGGGCGGGCGGCGGCGAGGCTGGCGGCGCTCGTGCTCGCCGTCGGTCCCGGGGTCGGGATGCCGGCCGTCGCCGCGGCAGCGGGGACGCACACCGGACCGTCGTCGCGCTCGGCCAAGCACGCCGCCGCGTCGCACTCGGCGACGCGCTCGTCCAGCACGAGCGCCTCGCGCACCGGCACGTCCGGGGCCGGCGCGCTCGGCAGCGGGCTGACGACGCCGGTCACGAGCCCGTCGACAGTCCCGCAGACCGCCACGGTCTCCCCGGCGACGGGAACCTCGACGACCGGATCGGGGATCTCGGCGGGCAGCGCGCTCGGCATCGCCGCCGCGGCGGCGATCGTCATCGTCGGCATCGGTGTCGCGATCATGCGCGACGCCCGGCGGCGCACGCGCAACCGCGCCGCGGTCGCGCCGATCGAGCGGGTCCCGGGCTCAAAGCGTCCCCCCAAGTCGCGCAAGCTCAGCCCCGCCGAGCGGCGCCGGCGCAAGCGCGGGCGCGCGCCGCGACGGCGCTGACGACACGCGGGTCAGACCCAGCCCACCTCCGCGGCGGGCCTCGGATCGCCGTCGCGCGCGCTGATGCTCAGACACCGGCGAGTCGCTTGCGGGCCCGCGCGAGCTGGCGCTCGACGGTGCGCCGGCTGTCGCCGGTCGCGCTCGCCATCTCGGCGTAGCTGAAGCCGAGCCCCTGCAGCCAGACGAGGCGCCGCTGCCGCTCGGGCAGCCGACGGAGCGCCCCGAGTCGCTCGTGGCTGTCGGCGAGCTCCTCCAGGAGATCGGGCGCACTCGCAGGCGGGGTCGTCAACCGCTCGAGCGGCAGGTCCCGCTCGCCGGCGCCGATCTGGCGGAGCGCCTCGTTCGCCGCCACCTGCACGAGCCAATGCGCCGCCGAGCGCCGTCGCACCCGCTCGCGGTTGCGCACGAGCCGCATCCACGCGATCTGGCAGGCGTCCTCGACGAGCGCCTCGGGCGCGCACAGGCGCAAGCGCACCAGGTTCCGCACGCGTACCGCCTGCGCGGCGTACAGCTCCGCCACCTCCTGCAGCGTCCCCACGCACTCCGGATCGGCCGGCTCGGCGATCGCGACCATGACTGCTCCCTTCTCGAATTGAGTCAAATTATTTGCAAATGACCTCAAGCCAATGTGGTTCTATCAGATGGGCTTGACAGAATTCAATTAGCTCAATTAGAAAGGATTGTCGTATGGGAGTGGTCGTTACAGCGGTGACCGCGCATCCTGACCTCACCGGTCTGCCGGGGAGCAACGTGCTGCAGCAACTCGTCAACGGCGCCGAGGCCTGGGCGCTCTCGGTCGCGCTGCTCGGCGCGTTCGTCGGCGCAGGTCTGTGGGCGATCGCGTCGCACAGCCACAACCACCACTACGCGGCACGGGGACGCATGGCGGCGCTCGTCTCAGGCGCGGCCGCGCTCGTGATCGGAGCCGCGCCGGGCCTCGTCAACTTCTTCCAGCACCTCGGGACGACGGCGCACTGATGAATCCCGCGAGCTGGCTCATCGGCGGCGCGATCAAGATGGCGCTGTCGGTCCTCACCACGTCAGTCGACGCCGGCGCCGCCGAGGCGCTCCGGCTCACCGGCTCGATGCTGAGCTCGACGACGAGCCCCGGCCTGCAGAGCAGCTGGTTCTCGACGACCTACTGGCGGGTCGCGGCGCTCTCGGCGCTGCTCACCGTGCCGTTCCTGTTCGCTGCCGCGGTCCACGCACTCGTGCGCTCGGATCTCGCGCTGCTCGGCCGGGCGGCGTTCGGCTACCTGCCGCTGGCGCTGATCGGCGTGACGATCGCGGCGCCGCTCGCGACGCTTCTGCTCTCGGCGACCGACGAGATGGGCTCGATCGTCGCCGGCGCCGCCGGTCACGCCGACGGCGCCGCGCTCGCCCGCGCCGCCTCCGGGATCGTCGCGCTCAGCGCGATGACCGGCAACCCGATGCTCGCGTTCTTCATCGGCCTGCTCGCGCTGCTGGCGACGATCGGGCTGTGGATCGAGCTGCTCGTGCGCGCGGCGGCGGTCGACGTGATCGTGCTCATGCTGCCGCTGTTCTTCGCCGCGATGGTGTGGCCCGCCCGGCGGGTGTGGGCGATTCGCGCGATCGAGACGCTCGTCGCGCTGATCCTTGCCAAATTCGCGATCGTCGCCGTGCTCACGCTCGGCGGCGCGGCGTTCGGGGGCCGTTCGTCGAACCTCGACTCGACGCTCGTCGGCGCGACGCTCATCGTGCTCGCGGTGCTCTCGCCGTGGGCGCTGCTCCGGGTGCTGCCGCTGCACGAGGTCGCCGCGGCGGCCGCCGGCGGTCTGAGCGCGGCGCCACATGCGGCGCTCCAGGGGATCGGGAGTCCGGTGGTCGGCGCCGGGCGCGCCGCCGCCGGCGGCGCGTCCGCGGCGGGAGGCGACTCCCCCGGCCTCGACCCCGAGGATGACGCCGATGCCGCGCGGGGGCGCGCGGTCGCATTCGCGATGCCCCGGTTCGGCGCCGGCGGCAGGATCGACGGCGGGGCAGCCGGCGGCGGGGTGGCCGGCGGCGGGGTGGCCGACGCGGTGCAGGACGGCGGGATGTGGCCTCCGGGACGCGGCGCGCCTCCCCCGGGCGTGCCTCGCGCGTTCGTGCCCGAAACCGCGGCTGGCCTTGCCGCCGTCGCAGAGGCGGGTCGCCGCGCCGGCCGCACGAACGCACCCGGCGCACCGGTCGACGCGCCCCTGATCATGCAGGTCCCGCAGGACGACCGGCCGCCGATCAACGAACAGTTCGCGCCTGGCGAACGGGACGTGTTCGAGCTCGGTCCCGGCCCGATGCAGTGGCCGGGGCTGAGCGAGCGCGCCTCGGGCGACACCGGACATCCGGACCACCCGGGAGCGCCGGAGCCGCATCGCTCGGGCGACGGCGCTCCTGACGGGCCGGAGCCGTCATGAGCGCGGCATCGGATCCGCGACGGGTCGGCTACCTGTTTGGGCCGCTCGAGCGCCGAGGGCTGCTCGGCGACGTCGCCGCGGGCCGCGTGGCCGTGCTCGTGCTCGGCGCGCTGGCGGCGGTCGCGCTGCTCGACCGGGCGCCATCCGCGGGCGGGGCGCTCGGCGCGGTCACGGTCTGCGCGCTCGCCGCCGCCGCGACGTACGCGCCCCTCGCCGGACGCACGCTCGACCAGTGGCTGCCGGTCGTCGTCACGTTCGCCGGGCGCCGGCTCGGCTCGAGCCACCGCTTCCGCTCGCCCGGGCCGGGACGCGGCCGGGCGGTCGAGCTGCTCGGCACGCGGCTGCCGCGCTGGCGCACCGCAGAACCTGCGCCCCCCGAGCAGGTCCGCGGGGTGCGGATCCTCGCCGCGACGCATCGCGACCGCTCGCTCGGCGCGCTCTCGGAGCGCGGCGGACGCCGGCTGACGGCGGTGCTCGCCTGCCGGGTCGGCGCGTTCACGCTGCTCGATCCCGGGGCGCAGGAGCGGCGGCTCGCGCGCTGGGGGCTCGTGCTCGCGGGCGCGGGCGGAAGCGCGATCCGGCGCCTGCAGTGGATCGAGCGCACCGCCCCCGCGCAGGGCGACGAGCTCGCCCGCTGGATGCACGCCGAGCGCGATCCGTCGGTGCCCCGCGGCGCGGCGATGCTCGAGTCCTATCTGGAGCTCATCTCGACGAGCACGCGCGTCGCGCAGGAGCACGAGGTGCTGATCGCCGTCCAGGTCGACGCGGCGCGCATCCGCGACCGTGGACGGGGCGCGGTCGTGCGGGCGCTGATCGAGAGCACCGAGCGGGTCGCCCAGGGAATCGAGGCAGCCGAGGTGACGGTGCTCGGGGCGCTCGGGCCCGCGCAGATCGCGCGCACGCTGCGGACCGCCTATGACCCGTACGCCCGCGGGGAGCTCACCGCGCTCGAGGCGGCCGATCCCGAGCGCGCCGGCCCCGAGGAGGACGGCGCCTGGCCGCTCGCCGCCCGCGAGCGCTGGGACCACTACGAGGCCGACGGCGCGCTCCATGCCACGTACTGGATCAGCGGCTGGCCGCGCGTCGAGGTCTCGCCCGTGTTCATGGACTCGCTGCTCGGGCACTCCGGGGTCGTCCGCACCGTCGCGGTCACGTTCGAGCCGATCGCGATCGAGCGCTCGACCCGCGAGGTCGAGGCCGCCGTCACGCGCGACCAGGCCGATCGCGAGCTGCGCGCGCGCTTCGGGCAGTCCGAGACCGCCCGCCAGCGACAGGCGGGCGAGGCGACCCGGCGCCGCGAAGCCGAGCTTGCGGCCGGCCACGGAGAGGTGCGTCTCAGCGGGTTCGTCACGGTCTCCGGCCGTGACCCCGACGAGCTGCGCCAGGCGTGCGCCGACGTGCTCGAGCAGGGCGCTCGCGCACGGCTTGAGCTCCGCCGCCTGTACGGGCAGCAGGCGGACGCGTTCACGTTCACGCTGCCGCTGTGCCGGGGGCTTCGATGAGCCTCCGCGGCGCCGAGCGGCCGGGGCATCGCTCGACGACCCGCCACGCGCAGGCGATCTACCCGTTCCTGGCGGCCGGCGGGCTCGGCGGCCGCGGCGTGTTCGTGGGCCGCGACTCGGGTGGCGGGGCGTTCTGCTTCGACCCGTGGGCGCTGTATGGGGAGGGGCTGCTCGACGACCCGAACGTGATCGTGCTGGGGACGCTCGGTCAGGGCAAGAGCGCCCTCGTCAAGACGCTCGTGTGGCGGATGCTGCTGTTCGGCCGCCGGGCGTTCGTGCTCGACGTCAAGCGCGAGTACGGGCCGCTGTGCGAGGCGGTCGGGGTGCGGCCGATCTCGCTTCAGCCCGGCGGGGACGTGCGGCTCAACCCGCTCGCCTCGCGGCCCGAGGAGCACGCCCAGCTGGAGCTGCTGCGGGCGGTGACGGTCACCGCGCTCGGGGGTCCGCTGTCGCAGCTGGAGGCCGGCGCGCTGCGCGAGGCCCTTCGGGTGGTGCGCGCCCGCGGCGGCGGCTCGGGTGGCGACCGTACGGGGGATGCCGGCGCCGGCGACGGCACCGGCAGCGGTCGTGAGCCGACGCTGCGGGAGGTGGCGGGCGCATTGTTCTCGCCGACGGCGGAGATGGCCGACGCGCTCCGCACCACTCCGGAGGCGCTCGCCGCCGACTGCCGCCGAGCGGCGCTCGCGCTTCAGGACCTCTGCGAGGGGCCGCTGCGCGGGATGTTCGACGGCCCGACGAGCCCCGGGCTCGATCTCGACGCGCGGCTCGTCGTGCTCGATCTGCACGCGGTCCGCGACTCACCGGCGGTCGGGATCCTGATGGCCTGCGCGACCGCCTGGATGAGCGCGCTGCTCGCCCGCACGGCGCAGCGACCGGGACGCGACCGGCTCGTCAATGTCGCCGACGAGTCGTGGAAGATCGTGCAGCACACGGGGCTCGGCGAGTGGTTTCAGGCGAACTTCAAGCTCGCGCGGCAGTTCGGGGTGATGAATCTTGTCGTGCTCCACAAGCTCGCCGACCTGCACGCGGCCGGGGACGCCGGGTCCCGGGCGGCGCGGATCGCCGAGGGGCTCGTCGCCGACGCGTCGACTCGCGTCGTCTACCACCAGGACGAGAGCCAGATCGAGCTCACCCGGTCGCTGCTCGGGCTCTCTCGCAGCGAGGCGCGGCTGATCTCGATGCTGTCGACCGGACGGGCGCTGTGGCGGGTCGGCAGCCGCTCGTTCGTCGTCGCCCACGAGCGCTCGGCGAGCGAGGCGGTGTTCACCGACACCGACTCGGGGATGGACGCCGGCCAGTCGTCGGGCGCGGTCGGGACCCCGCTCGGAGGACGGCGATGAACGGCAGCGGCCCGCGGCCCGGATCTGGCGAGTGGCTCACCGACGGAGTGCTGCTCGGTTTCATCGCTCTTGCGATTGCGCTGCTCGGGGGGTTGTGGGCGTGGGGCGGGCTCGCCGGCTCGTTGTTCGGCCGCGGCTGGCCCCACGTGAGCGCCGCCCGGCTCGGGATGGTGCTCGTGCGCCTGCCCGGGCACCTCGGGGACCCGGCGGGCGCCTGGCCGGCCGCGGCCCGGCGGCAACTGCCCGGGCCGGCGGGGGCGTACGGCGCGCTCGCGTTGCTCGCGGGCGCCGGGAGCGCGGCGGTCCTCGTGCTCGCGCGGCTCGGCGTGATCGACGCGCTCCGGCGGATGGGCGGCTCGGTCGACGGCGCTCGCTGGGCGCGAGCCTCGGAGCTCCGCGTCCTGCACGGGCGCGGCGGGGCGCGCGGTCCCGGGCCAAGCGTCGCGCGCGCTGGCCGGCGCGGCGGCGGCCGCGCCGGCGGCGTTCGGGACGGCGGGCGACTTGCGCTCGGCCGCGCCCGAGGCCGGCTCCTGCACGCCGAGGCGCGCCACGCGCTCGTCGCGTTCGGTCCGCCGCAGTCGGGAAAATCTGCCGGCCTCGCCGTGCCCGCGCTGCTGGAGTGGGACGGGCCGGCGGTCGCCTCCTCGATCAAGACCGACCTGCTCGCGGTCACCGAAGCCCGCCGGCGGGCGCTCGGCCGCGTGCTCGTGTTCGACCCGTTCGCGCTCTCGGGCGGCGCCGCCGACACCTGGTCGCCACTGCGACAGGCCGGCACCTGGGACGGGGCGCTCGAAGTCGCCTGGCGGTTGGCGTCCGCGGCCGAGCTCGACCACCGGGGCACGGAGGGCGGCGACTTCTGGGCGGTCGCCGCCGAGCAGCGCCTCGCGCCGCTGCTGTACGCCGCGGCGCGAACCGATGCCGGGATGGAGGCGGTCGTGCGCTGGACGTACGGGCAGGGCGGCCGGGAGCTCGACGCGGCGCTCGCCGAGCTGTCGGGCAGCGCCCGCGACGCGGAGGAGCTCGAGGGCGCCCACGCCGCCTACGACGCGGTCCGCGCGTTCGAGGCCCAGGCCGACCGCACCCGGTCCTCGATCGAGGCCACCGCCCAGGGACTGCTGCGGGCATACCGCTTCGGACGGGTGCTCCGGTCCGCGCGGGGCTGCGAGATCACCGCCGACCGGCTGCTCGACGAGCGCGCCACCCTGTATCTCATCGGCGACGCGAAGGCCTCGAAGCTGCTGCGGCCGATCTTCCTGGCGCTCCTCTCCGAGGTCGTCGACCGCGCGTTCGAGCGGGCGACGCTGTCCGGCGGTCGTCTCGAGCTGCCGCTGCTGCTCTGCCTTGACGAGGCGGGCAACGTCGCGCCGCTGCCGAATCTCGCCGAGGTCGCCTCGACCGCGCCAAGCCACAACATCCAGCTCGTCTCGATCTTCCACGACCTCGCCCAGGCGCGGAGCCGCTACGGGCAGCAGGCCGAGACTGTCGTGAACAGCCATCGGGCGCGGATGCTGCTGCCCGGCGTGGCCGACCTCGAGACGCTGCGCTACTTCTCGAGTCTCGCCGGCGAGGAGGAGGCGCGTGAGGAAACGCGCACGCGCGGGGCGGGCGGCGACGGGCGCACGACCGGGCGGCGCCGGCGGCCCCTGATCGCGCCCGAGGCGCTGCGTCAGCTCGAGCCCGGGGAGGCGCTGCTGCTCTACGGCCGGATCCCGCCCGTGCGGCTGCGGCTACGGATGTGGTTCGCCGACCGGCGTCTGCGCCGGCTTGCCGCCGGGAGCCGACCCGTGAGGGCCGGGATTCGCCCCGGCGCGGCCGCGGCGCCCGGACGGCCACCCGGCGCATCCGGGTCGCCGCCGGCGCCGTCCGGCGCATCCGATGACCGAGACGAGAGGAGGAGGAGATGAGCTGGTCCGACGGTGAGGAGTGGCCGAGCGACCCGTACGGCGAGGGCGGTACGGGCGACGGTGTCTGGGAGGAGGAGGTCGCGCAACGCTGGCCGCTCACCTGGCGCGGCCTGTTGCCGCGCGAGCGCTGGCTGTGGTTCGAGCGGCTGTGGAGCGACGTCTGCACGCTGCGCGAGCGCTACCGCCTGGCGGTGCGCTCGGAGTGGTGGGCCGACGAGGTGCAGGTCGAGGTGCTCGCCGCGCTGGCGGCGTGGGTCGAGCGCTACGACACGGGTGAGTGGGATGACCCGCCCGGCAAGCTCTCGCTGCTGTTCGACCTCGAGCGGGTGGCGGCCGCGCTGCGCGAGGGGGTCGAGCCGTTCCATCCCGATCGCGACCGGATGGCGTTCGTGCGCCACCTCGTCGACATCGGCTGCCAGCCGCCGCCGGGACGGCGGATCGGCGTCGAGTGACCCGTCGCCGAACACGCGGCATGCGAGGTCACACCACTCTCGCCGCTGGGCGCTTCGGGGCTGAGACCCCCGCTGCGGAGCCGGTACGCTGCCCGCGCGGCGCCGAGCACCGAGGCGGGACCGCCGCGCGACGAGTACGACCGGCTCCGCGCGACGCTCCACCGGCTCGCGCTCGATGGACCGCCGGACAGCAGCGGGATCGACCTCCGCGCGCAGCTGCGCGGCCGCGTGGCGTGGGTCGAGTCGCTCAACCCCAGCCGCGGCACGAAGCTGCGTCGCCTCTTTGACGCGATCGACTGGGGCCGAGCCGGTTCGACGCGACCGACCTGACTCGAGCCGGTTCGACGCGACCGACCTGACCGTGAGGCAGCTCGACACGATCGACGGGGCCGAGGCCCGACCTGGCGGCGGTGAGCTGCTCAGCGGCTGTCGCCGCGGCGGCCCTGCGGTCGCCCCGACGCGACCAGGGTGCCCGGCCCAACCGGAGCCCCACCGGCGCCGGGGTCGCCGGGCCCACCGCGGTGGGCCCGGCGAGTCGGCGGTCAGACTGTCGCGGGCTGGGCGATCGTGAGCTCGATCCGGGGCGCGGCGCCAGGCTCGCCGGCGGTCCTGGCCTCAGTCCGGGCATCGACCTCGACGTCGGCGGCGCGCACGCGGTCGCCGTCGGCGAGGCGACCGTCGAGGATCGCGCGGGTCAGCTCGCGCTCGAGCGTGCGACGGATGTGGCGCCGCAGCGGGCGGGCGCCGAACTCGGCGTCGAAGCCCTCGACCGCGAGGCGGGCGATGAGCTCCGGCGCGACCTCCAGCGTGATGCCCCGCTCATCCTCGAGCCGCTGCGCGATACCGGCGACGATCAGGGCCGCGATCTGTCGGATCTCGTCCTCGCCGAGTGGCTCGAAGACGACGATCTCGTCGATCCGGTTCAGGAACTCGGGCAGGAACGCGCGCTTGGCCGCGGCGAGCATCCGCTCGCCGGCCGCGTCGCTGCGCCCGGCGCCGGGGGCGAAGCCGAGCGGTCGCCTCGCCTCGCCCGCCCCGAGGTTCGAGGTCATGACGATGACCGTGTTCGTGAAGTCGACAGTCCGTCCCTCGCCGTCGGTGAGCCGGCCGTCGTCGAGCACCTGCAGGAGCACGTTCCAGACCTCGGGATGGGCCTTCTCGATCTCGTCGAGGAGCACGACCGAGTACGGGCGGCGGCGCACCGGCTCGGTGAGCTGGCCGCCGTCGCCGTAGCCGACGTAGCCGGGCGGCGAGCCGATCAGGCGCGCGACCGTGTGCGGCTCGCGGTACTCCGACATGTCGATCCGCACGAGCGAGCGCTCGGTCGCGAACAGGCGCTCGGCGAGCGCCTTGACGAGCTCGGTCTTGCCGACCCCGGTCGGGCCGAGGAACAGGAACGACCCGAGCGGCCGATCGGGCTCGGCGAGTCCGGCGCGCGCATGGCGAATCGCCTCGGCAACCGCGACGACGGCCGCGTCCTGGCCGATCACGCGGCGGTGCAGATCCTGCTCCAGCGATCCGAGCCGCTCCAGCTCGGCGGTCACGAGCTCCCCGACCGGGATGCCCGTGCGGGCGGCGACGACCTCGGCGATCTGCGGCTCGCCGACGACGAGCGGCGCGTCCTCACGCGCCGCGACATCCGCGGGCCGGCTGTCGAGCTCGGCCTGGAGGCGCTCGATGCGCTGCTTGATCTCGCCGGCCTCCTCGTAGGCCTCGGCGTCGACCGCGGCCTGCTTCTCGGCGGCCAGATGCTCGATCTCCGCGCGGATCCGGTCGGCCTCCGAGCGCCCGGCCGAGCGCTCCGAGAGCCGCAGCCGGGCGGACGCCTGGTCGATCAGGTCGATCGCCTTGTCGGGCAGCCGGTACTCGCTGATGTAGCGGTCCGACAGCCGCGCGGCGGCGTGCAGCGCGTCGTCGGCGATCTCGACCCCGTGATGCGCCTCGTAGCGCGGGCGCAGGCCGGCGAGGATCGCGACCGTGTCCTGCACCGACGGCTCCTCCACCGTCACCGCTGAGAAGCGCCGGGCGAGCGCCGCGTCGCGCTCGATCTTCCGGTACTCGGCGAGCGTCGTCGCGCCGACCATCCGCAGCGCGCCCCGGGCAAGCAGCGGCTTGAGCATGTTCGCAGCGTCCATCGCACCCTCGGCCGCGCCGGCGCCGAGCACCGTGTGGAGCTCGTCGACGAACAGGATCACCCGGCCCTCGGCGGCGACGACCTCGTCGAGCAGCGTCTTCAGCCGCTGCTCGAACGCGCCGCGGTACTGGGAGCCGGCGATCATCCCCGCGAGGTCGAGGGCGACGACGCGCACGTCGCGCAGATCCTCCGGCACCTCGCCGGAGGCGACGCGGAGCGCGAGCCCCTCGGCGATCGCCGTCTTGCCGACGCCGGCATCGCCGATCAGCGCGGCGTTGTTCTTGCGGCGCCGGGCGAGCACCTCGATCACCTGCGCGATCTCGGCGTCGCGTCCGATCACCGGATCGATCCGGCCGGCCCGTGCTTCGCTCGTGAGGTCGCGGCCGAACTCATCGAGCGCCGGGGTCTGCGAGCGCGTCTCGGTCGCCCGCCGCTGCCGGAGCGCCGGGCCGACGCCCGCGCCCCGCGGACCGCCCGGGGCAAACGCGCCGAACGCGCCCTGCTGAGCGGCGATCGCCTCACGCGCGCAGCGCTCGCACACGAGCCCGGTGCGCCGGCCGCCCGGCCCGGCGAACACCACCTGGACGACGCCCGGCCGCTCCCCGCACACGTCGCATGACCGACCGGCAAAGTTGTTCTGGGTTTCGAAATCCACGATCTATCTCCAATCTGGCAAGACAGAACATCTCAGTCTTGGCAGCGAAGATTCTAGCGCCGTTGTTCGATGCGCATCGAACAAGCGACTGACGACGGACACAGCCACGCGGCGTGCCGGGAGCGCCGGGCATCTCTGGTCGCGGGGCGCTCCTGAATCTGCGCCCCGGCCGTCGACCGCGACCGCCGGGCGCAGGGCGACACCTATGCTCGGGCGATGGACGGCGACCGCGCGGGCGTGACCGCGAGAGCCGCTCGATGAGCGGGGAGCGGAGCGACGGGTTTCCGCTCGGCGCCGCGGTGACACTCGAGGAGCTCGACGCCGACCCCCACGCGGTCCACCACCGGCTGCGGCCAAGCGAGCCGGTGTCGTGGCTGCCCTGCCTGGACGGGTGGCTCGTCACCTCGCACGCGCTCGCCTCGGCCGCGATGCGCGACCCCGCGACGTTCACTGTCGATGACCCCCGGTTCACGACCGCGCGGGTCATCGGGCCGAGCATGCTGAGCCTCGACGGGGCCGCCCACGACCAGCACCGCGCGCCATTCGCCGGCCCGTTCCGGGCGGCGTCGGTGTCCGAGCGGTTCGCGTGGTCCGCCGCCGAGCGGGCGCGCACCCTCGTCGCGGAGCTTGCGCCGCGCGGGCGGGCGGAGCTCCGCCGCGAGTTCGCCGGCCGGATGGCGGCGGCGACGATCGCGACCGCTCTCGGGATGGACGAGGCCGAGACCGGCGAGGTGCTCGCCTGGTACGACGCGATCGTCGCGTCGGTGTCCGCGCTGAGCGCGGCCCGGCCGGACCCGCGGGCCGTCGCCGGCGGCGCGAGCGCGTTCGCGACGCTGCGCGAGCGGCTGCAGCCGGTCATCTCCGGCACCGCCGGCGACTCGCTGCTCGCGGCCGCCGCCCACGCCGCGCCCCAGGGCAGCGACCCCGGAGCGAATCCCGACGGCCGCACCCCGGGACCGCATCCCGGCTCCTGCATCGGGAGCGTCCGGCTCAGCGACGACGAGATCGCCTCGAACGCCGCGGTCCTGCTGTTCGGCGGGATCGAGACGACCGAGGGGATGATCGCGAACGCGGCGCTCGAGATCCTGACCCATGTCGGCGAGCCGGAGCGCATCCGCGCGGATCCGGCGGCGCTTGACGCGGTCATCGACGAGTCGCTGCGGCGCGAGCCAGCGGCCGCCGTCGTCGACCGCTACGCCACGCGCGAGCTCGTGTTCGGCGGGGCGCCGATCGCCGCCGGGGAGCTCGTGCGGATCTCGCTCGCTGGGGCCGGTCGCGACCCGGCGGTGTTCCCCGACCCGGACGCCTACGATCCGACGCGGGCGAACCTGCGCCGGCACCTCGCGTTCGCCCGGGGGCCGCACGTGTGCGTCGGCGTCCACCTCGCGCGGCTCGAGGCGCGCGCGGCGCTCGGCGAGTTGCTCACGCTCCCGGGGCTGCGTCTCGACCCCGAGCAGCGGCCCGACGTGCGCGGCCTCGTGTTCCGCAAGCCGGTCGCCCTCCACGCGCGGTGGACGGCGCGGCGCACGGCGTCTGACTGACTCGGAGCGCATCGTGGTCCGATGCGGACAGCAAAACCCGCTCCGCGTCTCGAGCATCGAGACCCGCAGGCCGTCGAGCTCCACCGCGCACCGGATCGGCTCCGCGCCCTCGGAGCCGACCTCGAACCGGCGCCGGAGCTCGGCCCGGTCGTCGTGGTTGCCGGGCGGCACGTGGACCGGCAGGTCGAGCTCCCCCTCGAAGAGCGCGGCGAGCCGCGCATAGTCCTCGCTGTCGCCGCCGTTCGAGGGGTCGCCGGTGACGAGCGCGGCGGCCGCGCGCTGGGGGAGCGCACGCACCTCGGTGAGCACCGCGCGGAACGTGTCGAGCGGGTCGCTCGGGCGCCGGTCCGCGCGATGTGGGGGTCGGTGGGCTGCAGGGTCGGCGCGACCACGAACGGCTACTTCGTGCCGCGTGCGATCATCACCGAGGTCGCCTTCACGGTGGCGACCGCCTCGACGCCCGGCGCCAGCCCAAGCTCCTCGACCGAGTCGCGGGTGACGGCGGCGGTGATGAGGAACGGGCCGGCCTCGATCTCGACGAGCGCCATCACGCCGTCGACCTCGACCGAGCGCACGATGCCGGGCATCCGGTTGCGGGCCGACAGCGCACCGCCGGCCTTGTGCCGCGGCCGGCGACGGCGGCTGAGACGGCGCACCTCCTCGGCGGACACGAGCCGGCGGTTGCGCTCGTCACGGACCGTCCGGAGCTTGCCGGCGCGATCCCAGCGGCGCAGCGTGTCGGCGCTCACGCCGATCGCGGCGGCCGCCTCCCCGAGCGTGAGATGCGTCTCCATGCCGCCAAACATCGCACAACCATCGACGCACGGCAACGGGCTCGCGTTTGCGTCACACTGTGCGCCCGATGGCGCTCTCCGCACGCCACTCCGAGCGGGCCCACAATCGCGACTTCACGCTCACGACCGCCGGCGCTCGCCAGGTCGAGCTGCCGATCGACGCGCTCGCCGAGCACGGGATGGGGACCGAGAGCGCGTACGAGCTGATCCGCGCCGCGCTGCTGCTCGACGGGCAGGCGCGGCTCAACCTGGCGACGTTCGTCACCACCTGGATGCCCGCGCTCGGCGGCCGGCTGATGGCCGAGACCGCCGACAAGAACATGATCGACAAGGACGAGTACCCGCAGACGGCGGAGATCGAGAGCCGCTGCGTCAACATCCTGGCGGACCTGTGGAACTCGCCCGAGGCCGAGTCGGCGACCGGCTGTTCGACGACCGGCTCCAGCGAGGCCGCGATGCTCGCGGGCATGGCGCTCAAGTGGCGGTGGCGCAAGCGGCGCGAGGCGGCGGGCAGGGACGCGAGCACGCCGAACCTCGTGATGGGCGCGAACGTCCAGGTCTGCTGGGAGAAGTTCTGCCGCTACTGGGAGGTCGAGCCCCGGCTCGTGCCGATGGAGGGCGACACGTTCCACCTCACCGCCGAGCGGGCGCTCGCGCACTGCGACGAGAACACGATCGGGGTCGTCGCGATCCTCGGCTCGACGTTCGACGGCAGCTACGAGCCGGTCGCGGAGATCGCCGCCGCGCTCGACGACCTGGAGCGGACGCGGGGGATCGACGTCCCGATCCACGTCGACGGCGCCTCCGGCGGCTTCGTCGCGCCGTTCCTCGACCCGGACCTCGTGTGGGACTTCCGCCTGCCGCGCGTGCAGTCGATCAACGCCTCCGGCCACAAGTACGGTCTCGTCTACCCCGGCGTCGGCTGGGCCGTGTGGCGCGACCGCGAGGCGCTCCCCCGCGAGCTCGTGTTCAACGTCAACTACCTCGGCGGCGAGATGCCGACGTTTGCGCTCAACTTCAGCCGGCCGGGCAGCGAGGTGGTCGCGCAGTACTTCATGTTCATGAGCCTCGGCCGCTCCGGCTACACGAAGCTGCTCGGCTCGCTGCGCACGACCGCGCGGCGGATCTCGCACGCGGTCGCCGAGATGGGCCCCTACCGGCTCATCACCGACGGCTCGCAGCTGCCCGTGTTCGCGTTCGCGCTCCGCGACGAGATCGAGAACTACACCGTGTTCGACGTCTCCGAGCGGCTGCGGGAGCGCGGCTGGCTCGTGCCCGCCTACACGTTCCCCGAGAACCGCCAGGATCTGAGCGTGCTGCGGATCGTCGTCCGCGCCGGCATGCACCTCGAGATGGCCGACGAGCTGATCGGCGACCTCGCCGCCAAGACCGAGCAGCTGGAGCACCTCGACGGGCCGCTGCCGAAGGCGCTCGCCTCGACGACGCGGGCATTCGCGCACTGAGCCGGCGCTCAGACAAGCTCGGCCAGCCGGCGGCCCGCCGCCCGGAGCTCGGCCGGGGTGCTCGCCTCGACGACCCGCTCGAGATCGAGCACCCGCGCCCCCATCGCGTCGAGCTGCCGGACGCCACACACGACATGGCAGGGCACGCCCGCCTGACGCGCCCGGGTCGCAGCCTCGGACAGCAGCGTGCCGACGAGCGAGCGCTCCTCGAGACGGCCCGCGCCCGTGATCACGCAGCGCGCCGCGCGCATCCGCGCATCGAAGCCGACCGCCTTGAGCACCGCCGCCGGGGAGGCCGGCTCGCCGGCCTCGAGCGGGCAGCGCTCGACCTCGCGGCCGCCGTCCTTTAACCCGAGCGCGATTGCCTCCGCGACGTCCGCCGCGGCAAGCGTTCCGGAGAACGACGCCGGAGCGACGAGGATCGTCTCGGGCACGCCGCGCATCACCCGGCGGAGTATCCGTCATGCTCTGCGGTCGTGGCGAGCGACTACGCGCTGATCGACGCCGGCGGCCGCGAAGTGCGGATCTCGAGCGGCGACCGGGTCGTGTTCCCGGAGGCGGGAGTCACGAAGCGCGATCTCATCGAGTACCACCTCGCGCTCGCCGAGCCGCTGCTGCGGGGGCTGCGTGACCGCCCGACGCATCTCAAGCGCTTCCCGCGCGGCGTCGCCGCCGAGCCGTTCTTCCAGAAGCGGATCCCCGACTCGGCCCCCGAGTGGCTCCGGACGACGATCGTCACGTTCCCGAGCGGCCGCACGGCCCGGGAGCTGTTGCCGAACGACGCGGCGACGCTCGTGTGGGGCGTCAACCTCGGCGTCGTCGACTGGAACCCGTGGCCGGTGCGCCTGCCCGATCTCGACCATCCCGACGAGCTCCGCGTCGACCTCGACCCGACGCCCGAGGCGAGCTTCGACGACGTGCGCCGGGTCGCGCTCGTGTGCGGCGAGGTGCTCCGAGAGCACGGCCTCGCCGGGTTTCCGAAGACGAGCGGCTCACGCGGGATCCACGTGTACGCGCGGATCCGGCCCGAACACGACTTCGTGACGGTGCGGCGGGCGGCGCTCGCGCTCGCGCGGGAGGTCGAGCGGCGCGCGCCGGAGCTCGCCACCTCGAGCTGGTGGAAGGAGGAGCGCCACGGCGTGTTCGTCGACTACAACCAGAACATCCGCGACCGCACGGTGGCGAGCGCCTACAGCGTGCGCCCGACCCCCGACGCGCGCGTGTCGACACCGCTCACCTGGGAGGAGGTCCCGGACGTCGAGCCGGCGGAGCTGCGGATCGACACCGTGCCGGGACTCGTCGCGCGTCGCGGCGACCCCGCCGCCTCGATCGACGAGCACGCCGGGTCGTTGGACGGCCTGCTGAAGCTCGCGCGGATCGATGAGGAGCGGGGTCTCGGCGATGCCCCCTGGCCGCCGCACTTCCGCAAGCAGGCCGGCGAGCCGCGCCGGGTCCAGCCAAGCCGAGCACGCCGCGACTGACGCGACGGGCGGAGCGCGTCCACTCACGCCCGGTGGCTGCCCACCTGTGCGCCCGGCGCGCGCCAGCGCGCCCCCTACAGGAAGTCGTTTCCCGTGAGCACGTAGACGAACGGCACGAACGGCACGATCGAGGCGACCCCCCAGGTGATCTTGCCGATCAGGCTGAGGTTGCGCTTGAACGGGAGCGTGACCCAGATGAGCAGCACCGCGACCGGGTGCAGGATGCAGAGCAGGAGCTCGATGATCTTCTTCATGGTGACCGCCTACCCGGTCCGCGGCTCAGCCCGTCATCTGTTCGAGCAGGCAGTCGCGCGGCGCCTTGTCATCGCGCCAGCGCACAATCTTCGTGCCGTGGCGGATCCGGCCGCCGGAGACGTGGTCGAAGCTCACCTCGACGACGAGCTCCGGGCGCAGCCCGACCCACTCCATCTCCTCCTCGCTCTTCCAGCGGCTCGGGTCTCCGTGGCCGCGCTCCCCGTTCTCGTAGGGCGCCAGGCGCTCGCGCAGCGCGCGCTTCTCCGCCGGCCGGATGCCCGAGGAGTGCCCGACGACATGGAGCCGACCGTCGGGGTCGTAGAGCCCGAGGATGAGCGAGCCGACCGTCCCCGGCTCCTTCCCCGGCCGGTAGCCCGCGACGACCGCGTCGAGCGTCCGCAGCCGCTTGATCTTCACCATCCCGCGGCGCGCGCCCGGGCGGTAGGGCGCCGTGAGCTCCTTGGCGACGACGCCCTCGCCGTGCTTCAGCCACGGCGCCGTCCGCTCCGAATCGGACGTCCACGGGGTGAGGTCGATACCGTCGCGGGCGGCGAGCTCCTCGAGCGCGACGCGACGCTCGGACAGCGGACGCTCGAGCAGCAGCTCGTCGCCGCGGGCGAGCATGTCGAAGGCGACGAACCGAGCCGGGATCCTCTCGGCCAGCATCGCCACGCGCGAGGCTGCGGGGTGCAGGCGCTGCTGCAGCGAGCCGAAGTCCTGGAGCGCGACCCCGCCCTCGTCCGGAGCGTCGATCACGATCTCGCCGTCGATCACATAGCGGCCGGGCGCGAAGGAGAGCTCCGGGAAGTAGCGGCGCAGCGGCCGCCCGCCGCGCGACTGGATGTGCACGTCGTCGCCGTCGACGAACACGATCGCTCGGAAGCCGTCGTACTTCGGCTCGTACACCCAGCCTTCGCCCCTCGGCAGATCGCGGGAGGAGCGGGCGAGCTGGGGCTCGACGGGCGGCGTGAGCGGGAGCGACACGGCAGGCGCGATCCTACCCCCGCCGCCAGGCGCGGGTCCGGGTCGGACCCGAGCGATCGACGTCACGCAGCCCGGATACGATCACTCGATGGCCTCCGAGGAGACATCGCCAGCCGAGCTGCCGCTGAGCGCCGCCGAGCAGGAGTACCTGGAGTCGCTGTTCTGGCTGTACGAGGCGGGTTTCCCGATGACCGGCGCCAACCTCGCCCGGGCGATGCAGCTCACGCCGCCGACCGTCCACGAGATGCTGCGCCGGCTCGAGAAGAACGGCTGGATCAACCGGCCGAGCAGTCGCGGTGTCGAGTTCACCGAGGCGGGCCGTGCGCACGCCGAGAACCTCGTGGGGCGCCACCGGATGATCGAGCGATTCCTCACCGACGTCGTCGGCGTGCCCTGGGACGATGTGCATGAGGAGGCCGAGAAGCTCGAGTACGCGATGACCCCGCGGTTCGAGGCGTACGTCCGCACCTCGGTCGGCGACGCGAAGACGTGCCCCCACGGGCACCCCATCAAGGTGCACGAGCGGATCGCCGGGGTGCCGCTCGCCGACTGCGCGGTCGGCGCGTCGGTGACGGTGCTCCGCCTGGAGAACGAGGCCGAGGACCTGCTCCACTACCTCAAGCGCGCCGGCGTCGAGCCCGGTCTGAGCGGCGAGGTCGTCGCCAACGACGGCGAGGAGGTCGCGGTCCGCTTCGGCGAGACGACGAGCGCGGTGACGTTCAGCGTCGCCGAGACCGTCACCGTGCGCGCCGACCCCTCGCCCCCGGAGCGCAAGGCGCTCCCCGAGCAGCTGCTGCTCGGCCGCGAGCGCTACGGGCGCTGAGCCTCACCGGCGCTCGGCCGCGCGGCGGAGACCCCACCGCGCCGCCCGTCGGGCGCAGCGAACCCCCGAGCCGCGCATGGCGCGGTAGATTGCCGGTGACCGAACGGGAGCTTTGAGGAGGAACTGTGTGGGCTCGAGGCTGGATCGTCACAACGCTCGCCTCGGCCGGCTGCGTTGCCGGCGGACTCGGCGTCCCGTTGAGCGCTGCGGCGCTCCGCCCCCCGCCGACGGTGGCGGTGTCGATCGGGACCGCGACGCCTGAGCAGTCGATCCCGATCCCGATCACGCTGTCGGGCACCGCGACCGTCGCCTCGACGCTCCACGCGCTCGTGCGCCCGGCGGGCACAGCGGCCTGCGGTGCGACGTTCCGCGCCGACAGGCAGGCGAACCCGACCGGGAGCATCGTGCTCGCCTCGGGCCTTGCGGAGCGGGCGGGAGCCTACGCGACGACCGTGAGCTGGACGCCTGACTCGACCGGCGCCTATCTCGTGTGCGCGTGGCTCGCCGGCGGCGGCGGCGCAGGGCCGGCAAGCGCGCCGCTCAGCGTCCGCGGGCCACAGGTGCCGCTGCTCGCGGTCGGCTTCTCGGCGACGCCGACCGCGGAGACGACGTTCGCCATCGAGTACACCGTGCAGACCGACCAGCCGCTCCGCCTGCTCTCCACGATCCGCCCGGCGGGCACCGCGCCGGCCTGCGCGCCCTCCCAACAGGACGACACCGCCGCGCATCCGGGCGAGCGCGTGCTCTTTCCCGGCGGGGTGCCGGTGTCCGGCGGACCGGGCACGACGAGCATCGCCCTCCGCTACCCCGCGGGGTCCTACCTGGTCTGCACCTGGATCACCGGGCCCGATGTCGGCGAGGTCGACGCCGCACTCGCCACCCCGTTCACGATCCGGGCGCAGCCGATCGTCACGGGGCCGCTCCCGCCACAGCTGAACGTCACCGGCCTGACCGCGACGGTCGGCTGGCGGGTGCACGTCCGGGGCACGACCGCCGCCGGCCTGTCCGGCACGCTCGCGCTCCGCGCCTCGTGCGCGGGAGGCACCTCGCGCGGGACGGCGACGGCCACCGGCGGGCGGTTCAGCGGGCGCCTGCCGCTGCCGCGGCTGTGCATCGCCCACGACCACATCACGGTGACCGTCGCCTGGCCCGGCAACGGCGGATTCGGGCCTGGCCGGACATCGGGCCGCGCGATCGTCGACCCGAGGCCCCGCCGTGCCCGTCGGCTCCCGCTCCTGTTCGCACGGATCGTGCGGGTCGAGCGCCGCTTCCGCGACGTCTTCGGCGTGCGCCCGCGACGGATGACCGTCGGGCCGGCCGCGCTCACGCTCCGCTGGACCTCCTGGACGGCCCGCGAGGCCCGCGGCGGCGGCCTCGCCCGCCCCGCTCACGGCCGCTATCGCGTCACCGTGCGGGCGTTCCACCCCGTGCGCGGCCGCTTCACGTGCCTGACGGTGACGCGCGGGCGGAACACGCACCGCCATACGCGCCGCTACGGGCTCGGCCGGCTCGGCACCTCGACGTTTGCCTGGCTGCCCGCGCGCTGGCTGCACCGGCGCGCGTCGGGCGCGCGTCCCTGGCCGCGTCCCGGCTGCCCGGCCTGAGCCCCGCGACGGCCGGAGCCCGGATTTGTCGCAAACCCCGCATGCAGCGCGGTGATTGCGACAAATCCGAGCCGGGGCTCAGACGAATGCGCGCGGGCGCGGGATCACCCGGTCACCGAACCGACCCGCACGAAGTAGACCGTCATCGCGGGCGGCGTTCCCGAGGCGGTGGCGGTGACCGTCACCAGGTGGACGCCCGCGTGGCCGTAGCGGTGGCTGCCGCTCACCGTGTACAGGCCGTTGACGCTCGTCGGCGTGGGCGGGGTGCCCGTCACGGTCCCGGTGCTGGTCGTCCCGTCGCCCCAGCTGATCCTCGCGGTGATCGCGCCCGTGGACCATCCCGGAGCGGACAGCGTCGCTAGCGTGCCCTCGAGGGTGCGGCCGGGGCCGACCGTGGGTGCCGCCGTGGCCAGCTCGAGCCGCCACGGCACCTCCTGTGACCGCCCCATCCTGATTGGTCCAGACCTCTCTGTCAAGCGAATTGTCTGGACCAATTGCTCTTCGGCAGCACCGCTGCGCCGCTCAGCGCTCCGGCGCCTCTCAGTGCTCCGGCGGTGGCGGCCATCAGCTGCCGGAGGTCTGGCGGCCACAGCTGCCGAAGGTCGAGCAGACGAACCGGGACCTCAGCGCCCATCTCATCCCCGCGATCCGACGGCTCGACGGGCCGCTCGCCATCTACGCCGGCTTTACGCGGGCGTGGCGGCGCCGATCTCGGCGTAGGCCTCGGCGAGGCGGCGCACGCCCTCCTCGATCTGCGCCGGGGTCACTCCGGAGTAGGCGAGGCGCAGTGAGGACTCCGATCCCTCCAGCACGAAGTCGGAGCCCTTGACGAACTGCACCCCGCGGGCTGCCGCGGCGTCGAACAGGGCGTTCACGTCTGTGCCCTGCGGCAGGTCGACCCACAGGAAGTAACCGCCCTCGGGGGCGACGAAGCGGGCGTCCGGCAGGTGCTCGGCGAGCGCCGCGCACAGCGCCTGCGAGCGCTCGCGCAGCGCGTCGCGGATCTTCGCGATCGAGGCCTCGAGCCGGCCGGAGCGGCAGAACCGGTTGACGATCCCCTCGGCGACCATGTTCGGCGACACGTACGTCGAGGTCGCGAGCCTGGCGATCTTCGCGATCAGCTCGGCGGGGCCGACGAGGTAGCCGGTGCGCACGCCCGGGCAGACCGTCTTGGAGAACGAGGAGGCGTACACGGTGACGTCGGGCGCCATCGAGAGCATCGTCGGCAGCGCCTGGCCGGAGAAGCGCAGCGTCACGTACGGGTCGTCCTCGAAGATCACGAACCCGTAGGCACGGGCGAGCTCGATCAGCGCCTCGCGCTTGGCGAGCGACAGCGTGTAGCCGGCGGGGTTCTGGAAGTTCGGGATGATGTGGGCGAGCTTCGGGCGGGCGCCGGCGGCGAGCACGCGCTCCAGCGCGGCGACGTCGATGCCGTCGGGCTCCAGCTCGACCATCCGCACGTCGGCGTCGCGGCCACGGAGCACGAGGAGCGTGCGGTCGTACGTCGGCCGCTCGGTGATGACCGTGTCGCCCGCGTGGACGAGCGAGTCGAACAGGAACGCGTCGGCCTGCATCGAGCCGTTCGTGACGAGCACCTGCTCGGGCGCAACGCCATGGTGCTCGGCAATCCATTCGCGCAGCGGCACGTAGCCGACCGAGGTCCCGTAGGCGGTCATGCGGGCCGCGTCGGCGTCAAACGCCTCGATCGCGGAGGCCTTCAGGCCCTCGACATCGACGATGTCGAGAGACGGGGCTCCGCGGGCGAACGAGATCGTGTCCGGCATCGCCCCAGAGACTACGAGATCCGCTCGGCCGGCGCGGTCAGCGCCCCGCCGGCGAGGGCGCGAGCTGCACATCGACCTGCACGCGATCCTCGCCGAGATACTCGCGCACGGTCACGGCGCTCACTCCCGGCAGCGCGGCGAGGGCGCGCTCGAACTCCCGGACCGCGCCCGCGCTCACGAACGGCCCGGCGGCGACCGCGAGGCTCGCACCCTCCGCGGCACGGCGCTCGAGCACCTCGGCGTACTGCGAGAGCAGCTCGCGATGCAGCTCGAGCAGGCGCTCGTGCGCCTCGACGAGCTCGGCGAACCGCCCCGCCTGGGCCGCCTGCTCGGCCTCGGCCGCCCGTACGGCCTCGGCCGCGCGCGCGGCGTCGGCGGCCGCCCGTACGGCCTCGGCCGCGGGCGCGGCGTCGGCGGCCGAAGGCTCGTCGGCCGTTGCCGCGTTTCCCGGCCCGGGGTCGACGAGGCGAAGCGGCTCGGGATCGCGCCCACGCGCCGACTCGGGTGGCTCGACGCGCTCCTCACCCACGTCGTCGTCGGGGACGGGCGCAAGCCCGGACTGGATCGTGCGCAGCCGCCGGTCGATCTCGGCCAGCCGCGCGTCGAGGATCGACGGCTCGGACATGCCGCGAGCGTACCGCTGGTCGCGGCGGCAGACGACGGGTCGAACCCGCTCGTTGCGGAGAAACCGCCGGCCGGCTCAGCCGCGCAGGAGCGCGACGGCGGCCTCGGCGACCTTGGTCGGCGTGCGGCCGACCCTCACGCCCTTGGCCTCGAGCGCCTCGGCCTTCGCCGCGGCGGTGCCGTGCGAGCCGGAGACGATCGCCCCGGCATGGCCCATCGTCTTGCCCGGCGGTGCGGTGAACCCGGCGATGTAGCCGATCACGGGCTTGGTGACATGCTCGGCGATGAAATCGGCCGCCCGCTCCTCGGCGTCGCCGCCGATCTCGCCGCACATCACGATCAGCTCGGTCTCAGCGTCGTCCTCGAACAGCGTGAGCACGTCGATGAAGTCGGTGCCCGGAACCGGGTCGCCGCCGATCCCGACGATGCTCGAGTTGCCGAAGCCCTGCTGCGCGAGCACGTTGCCGATCTGGTAGGTGAGCGTCCCGGAGCGCGAGACGACGCCGACGTTGCCCTGCTTGAAGAACGAGGCGGGGATGATCCCGACGCTCGCCTTGCCCGGCGAGAGGATCCCGGGGCAGTTCGGACCGATCAGCCGCGAGCGGCCGTTCTTCTTCAGGATGTTGTAGACGCGCAGCTCGTCGTGGGCGGGAATGCCCTCGGTGATGCAGATGATGAGCTCGATCCCCGCGTCCTCGGCCTCGAGGATCGAGTCGGCGGCGAACCGCGGCGGCACGAAGATCATCGCCGTGTTCGCGCCCTCCTGCTCGACCGCGGCGTGGAACGTGTTGAACACGGGGATCCCGTCGACGTCCTGGCCGCCCTTGCCCGGCGTGACGCCGGCCACGACCTTCGTGCCGTAGTCGCGGTTGCGCAGCGAGTGGAACGTGCCCTCGCGACCGGTGATCCCGGAGGTGCACAGGCGCGTGTTCTCGTCGACGAGGATCGACACGGCTACGCGGCTCCCCCGGCGAGCTCGACGACACGGGCGGCGGCGCCGTCCATCGTCGCCTCGGAGTGGACGTTCGGCAGCTGCGCCTGCTCCAGCAGCGCGCGCCCCTCCTCCCCGTTCGTGCCGTCCAACCGCACCACGAACGGGACCTTCGGCTCGATCTGCTCGAACGCCTCGATCAGCCCCTTGGCGACCTCGTCGCAGCGCGTGATGCCGCCGAAGATGTTGAACAGCACGGCCTTGACCTTCGGGTCGGAGAGGATCACCTCGACCGCCGCGGTGATGGCGTCCGCGCGGGAGCCGCCGCCGGCGTCGAGGAAGTTGGCGGGCGTGCCGCCGGCCTCGGCGACCACGTCGAGCGTCGACATCGACAGGCCGGCGCCGTTGGCGAGGATCCCGATGTCGCCGTCGAGCTTGACGTAGGTGAGGCCGCGCTCCTTGGCCATCACCTCCTGGGGGTCCTCGGCGGAGAGGTCGCGCAGCGCGGCGTTGTCGCCGTGGCGGTAGAGCGCGTTGCCGTCGAGCGTCACCTTCGCGTCGAGCGCCTTGACGTCGCGCTCGGGGGTGATGATGAGCGGGTTGACCTCGACGAGCGTCGCCTCCTCGCTCGTGAACACGTCATAGAGCTTGGCGAGCATCGCACCGACGGGACGCACGACATCCGCGTCGACGCCGGCCTCGAACGCGAGCCGCCGGCCGTGGAAGTCCTGGAAGCCGAGCAGCGGATCGACGTGCAGCGAGGCGATCGCGTCCGGGTCCTCCGCGGCGACCGCCTCGATGTCCATGCCGCCCTTCGTCGAGAGCATCACGAGCGGGGCCTTGGCCGAGCGGTCGAAGACGACCGACGCGTAGTACTCGGAGGCGATCTGCGAGGCGCCCTCGATCCACAGCTCGTGGACGGTGAGGCCGCGGATGTCCATGCCGAGGATCGCGCGCGCGTGCTCCTCGGCCTCGCGTCGGTCGCCGGCGATCCTGATGCCGCCGAGCTTCCCACGCCCGCCGATCTGCACCTGGGCCTTGACCGCGCACGGATAGCCGATCTCGTCGGCCGCCGCGACCGCGTCCTCGACCGAGCGTGCGGGCTTGCCGGCGGGCACCGGCACACCGTGCCGGGCGAACAGCTGCTTGCCCTGATACTCGAGCAGGTCCATGCGGATCGCCACCCTAGCGCGTGCCGTCGGGACGCGGATTCCCGAACCGAAATGGCATCATCGGAGCCGATATGGCGATACCGAAGACAGTCAGCTTTGTGACGTTCGACGTGTACGGGACCCTGATCGACTGGGACACTGGCGCGTTCGAGGCGTTCAGCGCGGAGGCGGCGCGCGACGGCTTCACGATCGAGCGCGACCAGGTGCTCCCGCTCTTCCATGAGATCTCCCAGGAGATCGAGTCGGGCTCCTACGAGCTGTACGCCGAGGTGCTGCGGCGGACCGCGGTCCGCATCGCCAAGGAGCTCGGGTGGCCGCTCGAGCCCTCGCGCTCGGGCTTCCTGCCGGACTCGGTGCAGCGCTGGAAGCCGTTCGCGGAGACGAACCCGACGCTCAAGAAGGTCGCCAAGGACCACAAGGTCGGGCTCATCTCGAACATCGACGACAAGCTGCTCGGCCAGACGCGCCGCCACATCCCGCTCGACTTCGACCTCGTCGTCACCGCCCAGCAGGTCCGCTCCTACAAGCCCGACCCGGCGCACTTCACCGAGTGCGAGCGGCGCATCGGCTCCAAGAAGGGCTGGGTGCACATCGCGGCGAGCTACTACCACGACGTGGAGCCGTGCCTGAAGAAGAAGATCCCGGTGATCTGGGTCAACCGCACCAAGCAGCAGCTCGAGCCCGGGCAGAAGAAGCCCGACGCCGAGGTCACCAACCTGCGTGAGGCGGTCAAGCTGCTCGGCATCGGCTGAGCGGCGAGGCGCGCACCGGGCGGATCGCGCTCGTGGTCTGGCGATGAGGGCCGTGGCGCTCCACGAGGACGTGATCGTCTTCGTCTCCGACGTGTGGCAGACGACGTGCACCGCGGTGCGCGGCGACGACGAGGGGTTCGTGATCGACTCCCCGATCTACCCCGAGGAGCTGCGCGCGCTCCCGGAGGTGCTGGAGCAGGCCGAGTTCCCGGTGTCCGGGCTGCTCGCCACGCATGCGGATTGGGATCATCTGCTCGGCCGGCTCGCGTTCCCGGGCGCGGCCCTCGGCGCCGGCGAGTCGACCGTCGCGCGCCTCGGCTCCGAGCTCGGAGAGCCCCAGCGGCGACTGCGCGCGTTCGACGAGGAGCACTACGTCCCGGAGCGTCCGCCGCTCGGGCTCGGCTCGCTGCAGGCGCTGCCCGTGCCCGGGCGCCTGGAGGTCGGCACGCGCGGCGGGCCGGGGGCGGAGAGCCGCGGGTCCGGCGGCTCAGGTCAGAGCCCCGACGCAGGCGCGACGGGGCGGGAGCTCGAGCTGATCGCGGCCGACGGCCATACGGGCGACGGCACCGCCTACTGGCTGCCCTGGGCGCGTGTGCTCGTCTGCGGCGACTACCTCTCCCCGGTCGAGATCCCGATGATCAGCGCCTCGGCGGGCGGCGCGCTTGCCGCGTACCGCGCGACCCTCGCGCGGCTCTCGCCGTTCGTCGGCCGTGCCGAGTGGGTCGTGCCCGGCCACGGCGCGCCGCTCAGCTCCCGGCGCGCGGACGAGATCCTGCGCGAGGACGACCAGTACCTCGGCGAGCTTCAGCGCGATCCGGCGAGCGCCCGCCCGCCCGCCTCACGCGGCGGGACCGCCACCCAGACGCGCATCCACCGCGACAACGTCGCCGGCCTCACGCCCGCCTGAACGGGTCCGGGGACGCGGTCAGGGCCCCGGACGGGCGCCCTGAGCGGGTCCGAAAGCGCCGTCAGGGGCCCGGACGTGCGCCCTGAACGGGTCTAAAAGCGCCGTCAGGGGCCCGGACGTGCGCCCTGAACGGGGCCGGCGCGCCCTGAGGGGGACCTGACCGCGGTTTGACGGCGAACGACGGGGCGCTCGGCGCCCACCGGCGCTGATCCGGCGTCGGCCCGTGTTCGTAACCGCTCCTATCCGGGTGCAATCGAACGGTCCCCCATAACGAGGAGCAGTCGCATGATCGACACGGACACCGCAGTGAATCGCAGCCAGTTCATCCGCAACGCCGCCAGGGGCAGCGTCGCGCTCGTCGGGGCCGGCGGGATCCTGGCGACGATGGACGGTGTCGCGTTCGCCAAGACGACGAGCACCGACATCACCGTGCTGCAGACCGGATACATCGCCGAGACGCTGGCGGTCGAGATCTACTCCGCGATCGTCCACTCGCTCGCCCACAAGTTCAAGCTCGGCAACCTCGACTACTTCCGCGCCGCGCTCGCCAACGAGAAGGCTCACCAGGCCGCCTGGAAGAAGGCGCTCGGACCCAAGCACACGCCGATGGGCTTCATGCTCAACGTGCCGAGCCGCTACATCTCGAGCCGGCACGCGCTCCTGAAGACCGGCGTGACCCTCGAGGAGGCGTTCGTCGCCACCTACATGGGCGCCGTCCGCGAGTTCAACTCCGCGGAGCTCCGGGTGATCGCGGCGGGCGTCGCCGCCGACGAGGCGACCCACTACTCGTTCCTCGACGCCGCCCTCGGCGGCCACGCGGTGCTGCCGGCGTTCGGACCGAAGGCGATCACCGCCGGCACCGCCGCCACGACCCTCACCAAGCTCGGCTTCCTCACCGAGAGCCGGCCGCCGATGCGGCGGGGCACCGGCCGCTTCACCGGCTGATCGATCGATCCGCCCGGAGCGGCCGTGGCCGTCCGGGCGGCCCCTTTCCTCCGGACGAGGCCCACCGCTCATGCCTGAGACACCGAATCGTTCTCTCTGCCGCCTGCGAGCCAGCCTCCGGCGCATCCGCCGCGGCGCGCTGCCGGTCGGCTGCCTCGCCGCGCTGACGGCCGCCGGGCTGGCCGACGGCCGGGTCATCGCCCCGCATCCCACCGCGGCGAACTCCCGCGAGGCGCGGGCCGGCGGGCGGACGGCGAGCGCGCGGCGGCCCGCCTCCGGCATCGCCGCCTCGCAGCCCGTCGCGCTGCTGTACACCGCCCACCGCGCGCTCGCAGCGCCCCGGGCGGACGCGAGGACGGTGGGCGAGATCGCGATGCATCGGCCGATCACCGGCGAGCGGACCGTCCTGCCGGTGCTCGCCCGGGCGACGGACGCCGACGGCGTCGGCTGGCTGAAGGTGCGCCTGCCGGGCCGGCCGAATGGTCACACGGGCTGGATCCGACGTCGTGGGACCCGGGCGAGCGTCGTCTTCTGGCACCTGCTCATCGACCTGCGGGCGCGCCGCGTGACGGCGTATCTCGACGGGCAGCCGCAGCGCTCCTTCCGCGCGGTCGTCGGCAAGCCGTCCACCCCCACCCCGACCGGTCAGTTCTTCGTCGAGGAGACGGTGCGCATGACCCCCGGCGACCCCGGCGGACCCTACGCACTGGCGCTCAGTGCCCGCTCGACGGCGTTTCGCCGATTCGACGGGGGGCCCGGGCAGGTCGCGGTGCACGGACGCGACGGGCTCGGCGGGACGCTCGGGAAGGCCCAGTCACACGGATGCGTGCGCCTCGCCCGCGGCGCGATCGCCTGGCTGGTGGGACGTTTCGGGCCGGGGACCCCGGTGACGATCCGGGCGCGCTGAGGCCGGCGCAGCCGATCCGGACGCGCTGAGGGCGGAGCAGCCGATCCGAGCGCGCTGAGGGCGGAGCAGCCGATCCGAGCGTGCTGAGAGCGGAGCAGGCGATCAAGGGCGCGCCCGGCGTTCAGCCGCTGATCACGGCGAGCGTCGCGCCGCTGGCGACCGCTGCGCCGGGCTCGATCGGGAGCTCGGCGATCGTGCCCGCCTTGTGGGCGGTGATCTCGTTCTCCATCTTCATCGCCTCGATGACCGCGATGAGCGAGCCGGGCTGGACCTCGTCACCCTGCTCGACGGCGACGCGAAGCACGGTGCCCTGCAGCGGCGAGGCGAGCGTGTCACCGCCGCCGGCCGCGTGGGTGGAGCGTTCGGCACGCCGGGAACGGCGGGCCGGCCCGCCCGATCCGTTGGCGGCCCCGGCACTCGCACCGCCTGCCACGCCGGCGCCGGGAGCGCCGCCCGCGAACCCGGCGGGTCCGATCACGCGCACGTCGAAGCGTTTGCCGGAGACCTCGACCGTGTAGCTCTGCTCGACCGCCCCCGTGCCCTCGTCGGCCGCGTCCCGCGCGGGCGCTGCCTCGGGCGCGGTCGACGCCTCGGGCGCGGTCGACGCGAGCCACTCGCGGTCCTCGATGAGGTCGCGGCAGGTCTCCGCCCGCGCCCACTGCTCGGTCGCGAGGATCGCCCGGTGAAACGGGATCAGCGTCGTCAGCTCGGTGATCTCATACTCCCCGAGCGCGCGGAGCATGCGACGGGTCGCCTGCTCACGATCGACGTCCCAGACGATCAGCTTGGAGACCATCGGGTCGTACATCGGCGAGATCTCGGAGCCCGGGCCGACCCCCGAGTCCACCCGCGTCCCCGGCCCGGTCGGCTCCCGGTAGTCACCGATCCGGCCGGGCGCGGGCGCGAAGTTCTTGGCCGCGTTCTCGGCGTTGATCCGGCACTCGATCGCGTGGCCGCGGAGCACGACGTCCTCCTGGCGGACCGACAGCTCCGCTCCGGCGGCCACCCGGATCCCCTCCTTGACGATGTCGATCCCGGTCACCATCTCGGTCACGCAGTGCTCGACCTGCACGCGCGTGTTCATCTCCAGGAAGAAGTACTCGCCGTCCTGCAAGAGGCCCTCGATCGTGCCCGCTCCCGTGTAGCCGACGGCGGCGGCGGCATCGGTGGCGATCGTGCCGATCTTCTCCCGCAGGCCGGGAGTGGCCTCGACGGCGGGCGCGGGGGCCTCCTCGATCAGCTTCTGGTGGCGGCGCTGCAGCGAGCAGTCGCGCTCGCCGAGGTGGATCACGTTGCCGTGGCCGTCGGCCAGGACCTGCACCTCGACGTGACGCGGGTCGGGCAGGTAGCGCTCGAGGTAGACCGTCGGATCGCCGAAGAACTTCTCGCCCTCGCGCGCGGCGCCCTCGAACGCGTCCTTCAGCTTCGACTCATCGAGCGCCACGCGGAACCCCTTGCCGCCCCCACCCCCGGCCGCCTTGACCGCAACCGGGTAGCCGATCGACTCCTCGATCACCCGCGCGGCCTCCGAGACGTCCTTGACCGGCTCGGTCGTGCCCGGCACGATCGGCACCCCCGCCCCCGCCATCAGCTCCCGCGCGCGTGTCTTCGAGCCCATCGCCTCGATCGCGCTCGACGGCGGCCCGATGAACACGATCCCCGCCTCCTCGAGCGCCCGCGCGAACGCGGCGTTCTCAGCGAGGAAGCCGTAGCCCGGGTGCACCGCCTCGGCGCCCGAGGAGCGACATACCTCGACGAGCTTGTCGATCCGCAGGTAGCTCTCGCTGGCCGGCGCCGGCCCGAGCAGATACGCCTCGTCGGCGCGCTTGACATGGAGCGCGTCGCGGTCGATCTCGGAGTAGACGGCGACCGTCGCGATCCCGAGCTCCTCACACGCCCGGATGATCCGCACCGCGATCTCCCCGCGATTGGCGATCAGCACCTTGGAGAACATGCGGCGCGGCACTTTACCGGGCGTGGGGCCCTTGCGCCCAGGACCGCGGGCTGTCAGCGTCCCGACGATGACGGAGCCGCCGACGACGGCGCCGGCGCCGACGACGGCGCCGGGGGCACTGCTGCTGGAGCGCGCGCATGAGCTCGGGCGGCTGGAGGAGGCGCTCGCCTCCGCGCGCGCCGGGCGCGGTGGCGCGATCGTCATCGACGGCCCGGCCGGGATCGGGAAGACCGCGCTCCTGCGACGTGCACACGGACTTGCGCGTCAGGACGCGATGGCGATCCTCGCCGGCCGCGGCCGCGAGCTCGAGCGCGAGTTCCCGTTCGGCGTCGCACGCCAGCTGTTCGAGCCCGCGCTCCGCTCCGCCGACGCGGCGCGGCGCGATGCGCTGCTCGACGGCGCCGCCCAGCTCGCGCGGCCGCTCGTCGCCGGCGGCGGCGGGCCTGCAGCGGCCGCGACGGGCGACGGCGATCCCGGGTTCGGGCTCGTCCACGGCCTGTATTGGCTGGCCGTCAACCTCGCGGAGGAGCGGCCGCTGCTCGTGGTCGTCGACGACGCGCACTGGGTCGACGCGCAGACGCTCCGCTTCCTCGCCTACCTCGGCGCGCGCAGCGCTGAGCTCCCGGTGTTGCTCGTCGTGGCGGTGCGGACCGGGGAGTCGAGCGACCCGCGGCTGGCCGAGCTCGGGTCCGACCCGGCGACCGCGAGGCTCGCGCCGGGAGCGCTCAGCGGCGCTGCCGTCCGGGAGATCGTCGCCGCCGAGCTCGGAGATGGGCGCGCCCGGCCGGACGAGCGCTTCTGCGCGGCGTGCGCGGAGCTCACCGGCGGCAACCCGTTCCTGCTCGGCGAGCTCATCGCGGAGCTGCGCAACGAGGGGGTCGACCCTGTCGGCGAGGCGATCGCCCACATCGAGCGCGTCCGTCCGGCGTCGGTGTCTCGCGCGGTCGTGCTCCGGCTGTTGCGCCTCGGTCAGGACGCGCAGCGCCTCGCCCACGCGGTCGCGCTCCTGGAGAAGGCCGAGCTGCGCGACGCGGCGGCGCTCGCCGAGCTCGCGCCGGAGGACGCCCGGCGCGCGGCCGACCTGCTGAGCGCGACCCGCATCCTCGCCGCACCCGGCGCGTTCGCCGCCTCCGACGGAGCCCGCGCGCTGACGTTCGTGCATCCGCTGCTCCGGCACGCGGTCTACGAGAGCATCCCGCCGGCGGCGCGCGCCGACGGCCATCGCCGCGCGGCACTGCTGCTCGCGCGCCGCGGAGTGCGCGGGTCGGCACTCGCTGCCCACCTGCTGCGCGGCGAGGCGGCCGACGACCCGAAGATCGTCGAGCTCTGCCGAGCGGCCGCCGCCGAGGCGCTCGCCGGCGGCGAGCCCGCGACGGCGCTGCGGCTGGCCGCGCGGGCGCTCGCCGAGCCGGCGGGCGGGGACGTGCGCCCGCTCGTGCTCGGCGAGCTCGGAGAGGCGGCCGCGCTCGCGCGCGATCCGGCGGCCGGCGAGCATCTGTCCGCCGCGCTGCGCGGGCCACTGCCCGCCGAGGCGCGGGTGCGGATCCTCAACACGCTCGTCCAGTGGCTCGTCTGGAACGGCCGCATGGCGGAGGCCCACGAGCTGGTGACGCAGACACTCGTGGCGTTCGGTGCGCGCGCGCCGATTCCGGTCCGGGCGGCGCTTGAGACGTTGCGGACGGCGGTCGGGTCGCTCAGCGCCGAGCACATCGGCGAGGTCGAGGCGCGGCTGGACGAGGTGCACGCGCTGGCGGTGGCCGCAGGCCCCGCCGGGGCCGGGCTCCTGATCGCCGAGGGATGCGTGCGCGCGCAGCGCGGCGACTGGCACGGCCCGTGGCGCGAGCTGATCGCCGCAGGGCTCGGCGACGGCGCGTTCGTCGCAGCCCACACCGGCTCCGCGCCGATCATCGACTACGCGGCCGTCTGTCTCGTGTTCGGCGATGAACCGGCCCGGGCGCGGGCTCTGCTGGCCCAGGTCCGCGCCGACGCGACGGCGCGCGGTTCGATCCGCGCGCACCTCAACGCCATCAACTGGACGGCGCTCCTCGCCGTTCGCGCCGGCGACCTCGCGCGCGCGGAGGAGGACGCGCGCACCGCGCTGGAGCTCGCGGTCCGCCACGAGGTCCTATGGACGGTTCTGTGGGCGAGCGCGACGCTCGCGCGGGCGCTCAGCGCCTCCGGGCGGCTCGACGAGGCCGACGCGGTGCTGGCGGCGGCGCCGCTGGATGCGGCGGAGGGCAGCTCGCCCTGGCTGCACGCGACGCTCGTCCGCTCCCGCCTGCGGCTCGCCCAGGGCCGAATCGCTGATGCGATCGCCGATGCGCGCTCCGTCGGAGAGCGGACGATCATCGACAATCCGAGCTACGTGCCTTGGCGATCGATGTGGGCGCAGGCGCTCGGACGGGGCGAGGAGGCGGCGGCCCTCGCGCAGGCGGAACTGGCGCGCGCCCGGCAGCTCGGCCAGCCGCGCGGCGTCGCGGGAGCGCTCCGCGCGGTCGCCGGCGCCGGCGGCGTGCCGGATCCCGTGCCGGTGCTGCGCGAGGCGGTCGCGGTGCTGCGTGACTCGAGCGCGCGAATGGAGCTGGCGCACGCGCTCTGCGAGCTTGGTGCGGCGGAGCGGCGCGCCGGCCGGCGGGCGGCGGCGCGGGGTCCGCTGTACGAGGCGCTGGAGCTGGCGCGGCAGTGCGGGGCCGTTCCGCTCATGGAGCTCGCCCGGGACGAGCTGACGGCGAGCGGCGCGCGACCGCGGCGCGAGCGCTTCGCCGGACCCGAGGCGCTCACACCGTCGGAGATTCGCGTCGCCGAGCTGGCCGCCGCCGGGCGCACGAACCGGGAGATCGCCCAGGCGCTGTTCATCACCACGAAGACGGTCGGGACCCACCTCGGGCACATCTACGCGAAGCTCGGGCTGCAGGGGTCGGCGGCGCGTGAGCAGCTCGCGGGTGCCCTTCAGCCTGCGGGCGGCGGCGGCGCGGGCTGGCGCCACAGCCGGGCGGCTCGGTGACGCTGACGGGCTGAGCGTGACGCTGACGGGCCGAGCATGACAGGCGGTCCGGTGGCCGCGGGCGGCCCCCCGTCGCTCGCCGACCCGGTCCCTAGGTGATCTCGGCGAGCGACGGGGTGGAAGGGCCCCCGATGTCGGAAGGTTGCCGGACCGCGGCCGAGACCGCATCGGGACCCCCTCCTGAACTTTGAGGCTCGGGCCGCGAGCCGGTCAGGATGCGCTCGCCCCGGGCGCACCCTGACCGAGCTCGATGACCTCCTGGACGATCGTCACGAGCTCCATCCACCCCCAGAAGCCTCGCCGCTCGCCCCCGGGCAGCCGGGCCGTGCCGCGCACGGGGTCGGATCCGACCTGCAGTGTCACGGTGATGTCGACGACGTCGTCGCTGGCGATCACGCGCCGATGATCGAGAACCCCCGCCGTCGCCGCGTCGGGACCCCCTCCTGAACTTTCGCGGCGAACAGGCCGCGCACCGTTGCTGCGGGCGCCGGGGCTCACCGTCGCCGCGTGTCGCCGCCACTCACCGGATCGTGGCGGCGAGGGCGATGGCGAGTTCCGCGATCACCGCGTCTGCCTCGTCGGTCAGCCGCCGCCAGGTCAAGCGCGATCGCCGCGACCCGCTCGGCCGCCGTGACGGTCACGGGAACGTCCGACACATCACCCAGCAGCAGGACGCTGCCGTGTCGATTCTTCCCGGGGGCCGGGTCGACCCGACAGCGACCGGGCGGCTCAGCGGCGCATCGTCGGCCGGCGAGGCGCGGGCAGCCCGTCAGCGGCCGGGGCGCTACGCGACCGCGCCGAGGATCATCCCGGCGGCGACGGTGTCGTTGGTGGACTCGTCGATCAGGATGAAGCTGCCGGTCGTGCGGTTGCGGGCGTAGGGGTCGATCATCAGCGGCGAGGAGCAGCGCAGGTGGAGGCGGCCGATCTCGTTGAGCGAGAGCTGCGAGGCCGAGTGGTGCTCGAGCGTGTTGACATCGACGCGGTGCTCGATCGACTCGACGATCGCGCGCGCCGAGCGGGTCGTGTGCTTGATCGTGTACTTGCCGCGCTCGGCGAGCGGCTGCTCGCTCATCCAGCAGACCATCGCGTCGAGCTCCTTGGTGACCGCCGGCCGGTCCTCCGCCTCGACGATCATGTCGCCGCGCGAGATGTCGATCTCGTCCTCGAGGCGCAGCGCGACCGACATCGGCGGGAACGCCGCCTGCACCTCGCCCTCGAACGTGTCGATCGCCTTGATCCGCGAGCTGCGGCCGCTCGGCAGGACGACGATCTCGGAACCGGGATGCAACAGGCCGCCCGCGAGCTGGCCGGCGTAGCCGCGATAGTCGTGGTGCTCATCGGACATCGGACGGATCACCCATTGCACGGGGAAGCGCACGTCGGTGAGGTTGCGATCCGAGGCGATCACGACGTTCTCGAGGTGGTAGAGGAGCGGCGCGGCGCCGTACCACTGCATTCGGTCCGAGCGCTCGACGACGTTGTCGCCGCCGAGAGCCGAGATCGGGATGAACGTGATGTCGGGAATCTGCAGCCGCGAGACGAGGTCGGTCATCTGCTCGACGATCCGGTAGAAGACGGCCTGGTCGAACTCGACGAGGTCCATCTTGTTCACGCACACGACGAGGTGCGGGATCCGCAGCAGCGAGGCGATGTAGGCGTGGCGCCGGGTCTGCTCGGAGACGCCCTTGCGCGCGTCGATGAGCACGATCGAGAGGTCGGCGGTCGAGGCGCCGGTGACCATGTTGCGGGTGTACTGCTCGTGGCCGGGCGTGTCGGCGACGATGAACTTGCGCCGCGGGGTGGCGAAGTAGCGGTAGGCGACGTCGATCGTGATTCCCTGCTCGCGCTCGGCGCGCAGGCCGTCGGTGAGGAGCGCGAGGTTGAGGTAGCCGTCGCCGCGCCGCTCGGAGGTCTGCACGACGTGCTCCAGCTGATCCTCGAAGATCGACTTCGTGTCGTGCAGCAGCCGGCCGATCAGCGTCGACTTGCCATCGTCGACCGAGCCGGCGGTCGCGATCCGCAAAAGCTCCGAGGTGCGCGGCGGGATGAAGTACGGGGAGACCGGCGCCTGCGCGGTGCCATCCCCGTTCACGTCAACCGCCACTAGAAGTATCCCTCACGCTTGCGGTCCTCCATCGCGGCCTCGGTCGTGCGATCGTCCGCGCGCGTCTCGCCGCGCTCGGTGATGCGCGTGGCGGCGATCTCCGCCACCACCTGCTCGAGCGTCGTCGCCTTGGAGCGCACGGCGCCCGTGCACGTCATGTCGCCGACCGTCCGGTAGCGCACCGACTCGGTGAACGTCTCCTCGCCCTCGAGACGCGGGATGACCGGCGTGTCGGCGTAGAGCATGCCGTCGCGCTCGAACACCGGCCGCTCGTGGGCGAAGTAGATCGACGGGATCTCGAGGTGCTCGGTGGCGATGTACTGCCAGACGTCGAGCTCGGTCCAGTTCGAGATCGGGAACACGCGGACGTGCTCGCCCTTGCGGATCCGCGCGTTGTAGAGCGTCCACAGCTCCGGCCGCTGGTTCTTCGGGTCCCACTGGCCGAAGTCGTCGCGGAACGAGAACACCCGCTCCTTGGCGCGCGCACGCTCCTCGTCGCGGCGCGCGCCGCCGAATGCGGCGTCGAACTGGTGCTCCTCGATCGCGTCGAGCAGAGTCGTGATCTGCAGCCGATTGCGCGACGCGCGCGGTCCCGTGTCCTCCGTCACCCGGCCGCTGTCGATCGACTCCTGGACGCTCGCGACGATCAGCCGCTCGCCGAGGCGCTCGACGATCCGGTCGCGGAACTCGATGACCTCCGGGAAGTTGTGCCCGGTGTCGACGTGCATGATCGGGAACGGGAAGCGGCCGGGACGGAACGCCTTCTCGGCGAGGCGCAGGAGCACGATCGAGTCCTTGCCGCCGCTGAACAGCAGCACCGGCCGCTCGAACTCGGCGGCGACCTCGCGGAAGATGTGGATCGACTCGGCCTCGAGCGACTGCAGGTGGGAGAGCTCGTACTGAAGGGGGGTCATCGGCCTCCCAAGGGTAGACGGCGCGTTCGCGAGCACTACACGACGTGGATGCCGCACTCCGTCTTGTCCTCGCCGGCCCAGCGCCCCTCCCGCCCGTTGCCGGGGACGGTGCACGGGGCGCAGCCGATCGAGTCGTACCCCTCGTCGTGCAGCGGGTTGTACGGCAAATCGTGCGCGAACACGTACGTCCAGATCTGCTTCTCGCTCCAGTCGGCGAGCGGGGACAGCTTCCAGATGCCGCGCCGCTCGTCGTGCTCCAGCTTGGGCGTCGCGGCGCGCGTCGGCGCCTGCTCGCGCCGCAGGCCGGTCACCCAGGCGTCGACGTCCGCGAGCGCGCGCTCCAGGCCGGCGACCTTCGCCGCGCTGCAGCAGTTGCTCTGCGTCCACGGCTCGCCCGGGCTGCTCGCGTCGATGACCTCGATCCGCGCCTCGGGGAAGCGCTCCTCGAACCGCTTCCAGGTGGCGAGCGTCTCGGGGAAGAGCACGCCGGTGTCGATGACGAACGCGTGGAACTCCGGGTCGAGCTGCGAGAGCATGTGGAAGAGGACCGACTCCTCCTTCTGGAAGGAGCAGGCGAGCGTGAGCCGCGCGCCGAAGCGCTCGACCCCGTAGGCGAGCACCTCCTCGGCGCTCGCGGACTCAAGCTCCGGGCGTCCGCTGACCGCGCCCGGCTCGCCCTCGGGCCAGCTGACCGCTCGGCGTCCGGCCTCGCCTGAAAGGTCAGGGCCCGAGTCATCCGGCTGGCTCGCACGGCCGGGCACGGAGGGCGCGGCGGACGTCGTCCGGCCGGCGCTCAGATCGCGCATTCGCCCTCGCCGCGGACGACCTGGAACGGCCGGTCGCGGTCGTGGTCGATGAAGTGGTTCATGTTCTCAAGGCTGAATTCGATCGGCATCGTCAGATCCTTCACGCGGGCCTCGAACTCGCCCGCCCCCACCCGGTTGGCGAATCCGTGAAAGGTTTCCCCTTCCATTCGATCGGATTCATAGAAGCGTAGCCAGCGCTCGACCGCTTCGGGCACCCGGCGGGCGGGGAGGCGGGCCTTCAGGCGCTGGCCGAACGCGACCTCGCCGTCCTCGTAGTGCCCGCCGACGTGCGGGATGTAGGCCGGGATCGTGTGCTCTCCGACCTTGATCGAGGCGCCGTAGAAGCCGATCTCCGCGATGTGATGCTGGCCGCAGCCGTTCGGGCAGCCGCTCATCTTGATATGCACGCGACGGGTGAGCGGATCCTCGATCTCCATCGAGCGCAACCGCTCGGAGATCGCGCGGTTGAGGCCCATCGAGCTCGTGATCCCGAGCTTGCACGAGTCGGTGCCCGGGCAGCTCACGACGTCGGTCACCTCGTCGGCGCCGGCCTCGCCGAGGCCGAGCTCCGAGAGCGCCCGCCAGACCTCGTAGACGGATTCGTCCCGGACCCAGCGGAGCACGATGTTCTGGTGGACGGTCGTGCGCGCGAACCCGCCGCAGTAGCGGCGCATGATCTCGCCCAGGCCGCGCATCTGGTCGGGTGTGAGATCCCCGCGCTCGACCTTGACCTCGACGGTCGAGAATCCCGGCTGGCGCTGGGCGGTGACGTTCGAGCGGGCGAAGCGCTCGAACACCCGGCGGTCGCCGTTCGCCGACGCGTACCCATGCGGGCTGCGCGGCGGCAGCGCGGCCTGCTCGTCGATCTCGTAGAGGATCTCGTCGAGCGAGAAGTCCCGCTCCTGCACCCAGTCGCCGCGGAGCTCCTCGTCGACGAGCTCCCGGAAGGCGTCGATGCCGATCTTGTCGACGAGCACCTTGATGCGCGCGCGGGCGCGGTTGACGCGCAGGAAGTCCTGGCGATCGAAGATCCGCACGACCGCCTCGGTGACCTTGAGGTAGTCGCCGTTGTCGAGCTGCACGAACTCGTAGAGGACGGGGGCGAGCCGGGGCATGATCGCGGTGCCGCCGCCGACACGGACCTCGACGCCACGGACGCCGTCACGCTCCCGCGGGGTGAACGCGATGTCGTGGATCTGGGTGATCGCGTTGTCCTCGTCGGTGGCGGTGAACGCCGTCTTGAACTTGCGTGGCATCGCCTGGGTCGTCGGGTGCCGCACGAAGTAGCGCACGTACGCGCCCGCGTACGGGGTGATGTCGAACAGCTCGCCGGGCAGCGTCCCCGCGCGCGGGTCGCCGGTGACGTTGCGCACCGTGTTGCCGCAGCCCTCGCGGGAGGAGAGCCCGGCGTCGGACAGCTCGCGGATGAGCTTCGCGGCGTCGGGGAGCGGCACGTGGTGCATCTGAATGTTCTGCCGGGTGGTGATGTGCCCCTTGCGGAGCGGCACGTAGCGCTCGATTCCGGCCGCGAACGCGTCGAGCTGGTCGGGCGTGACACCGCCCATCGGCAGCTTCACCCGGACCATCTGCACGTTCGGCTGGCGCTGCCCGTAGACCCCCTGCTTGAGGCGAAATTTGACGAACTCCTCCTCGTCGAGCTCGCCCCGCAGGAAGCGCGTGGACTCGGTGTCGAAGTCGTCGAACTCCCGCTGGAGGATCGGAATGACGTGGCCCGGAACGTTCTTGACGATCTCGGGGTTCTCCAACGTCCCGGTGCGGGCGGTCTGCGTGGCGGAGGGCTCCATCGGGCGGGTCCTTTGGTCGACGGCGGGCGGGGCCGGGCGGCGGCCGAAGCAGTAAATTACCAAAAGCAGATCCGAATATAGCTATTTTCGTCGGCGAGCGCTCCACAACTCATGCGCCCGCGGCCGGTCGCCAGCCCGCGCGGCCGAGGGTCGGTTCGCCGGCGGTCGCGGGGCGTGTGCCCGGCGAGGCGGGCGCCGAGATGACGCGCGCCGCGGGTCAGCCGCGGACGACCGTCCAGCGGACGACGATCGTCTCCGCGTGGCCGCGCCGGTCGCGCGCGGTGATCCTGCTCACGCGCCGCCCCGGCCGTCTCGGGCGGCCGCCGATGACGCCGGTCCGCCGGTTGATCCACAGGCCCGCCGGGAGCCGGCGGGCGAAGTAGCGCAGCCGCAGGCCCGCCCGGTCACGCGCCCGGAAGACGATCCGCACGCGCCGGCCGAGCCGCACGACGCGCCGCCGACGGCGTGCCGCGAAGCGCACGACGGGGGCTCTGTCGCCGGAGCCCGAGCGCCGGGTCGGGACGGGGGTCGTCGGCGCCGGCGCGGGGGTCGTCGGCGCCGGCGCGGGGGTCGTCGGCGCCGGCGCGGGGGTCGTCGGGTTCGTGGGCGGCGTCGTCGTGGCGGGCGTCGTCGTCTGCGTCGTCGTCGTGGTCGGCGACGCGGTGACGGTTCTCGTCGTGGCGCAGAGCGCCGGGATGAGCGCGGCGCCGGCGGGGGCACCCAGGCCGGAGGCCATGTCATACCCGCCGCGCGCGGCATAGCCGCTCACGCCATCGGTGTTGTTGCCGGAGGTGACGTCGAGGAAGTCCGTGGACGGGAGGCCATAGAGCACCGCGTTCGCGAAGCCGACGCGCACCTGGTTCGTGGTGCAGGCGCTCGAGCTGTCGGCGAGCGCGACGAGCGCGGCCCACGTCGGGGCGGCGGCGCTGGTCCCGCCGGCGAGGAGCCATTGCCCGTTCCAGAGGATGTTGTAGCCGGTGTTCGGGTCCGCGTCGGCGGAGACGTCCGGGACCTCCCGGCAGCTCGTCGAGGTCGTCCCGCCGCCGGGCGTGCCCGAGCAGCTGATCGTGTTTTGGGGGATCGCCACCGCGCTCTGGTAGCTCGGCGACGCCCACTGCCGCGAGACGCCGCCGCCGCCGGCGCCGCCGCCGTAGCTCGAGTCGTTCCACACGGTCTCGGGGATCCCCGGGCTGCTGCTCGTCATCGTCGTGCCGCCGACGCCGGTCACATACGGCTGCGAGGCGGGGTCGTCGACAGAACGCGTTCCGTTGCCGCAGTCGTCCGCGCCGTTGTCACCGGCGGCGGCGAACACGGCCTCGCCCTGGACCGCCGCCTCCTCGAAGAGCGTGTTCTCGGCGCTGAGCAGGCTGGTGCCCGCGGCCGCCTCGCACGCGCCCCACGAGGTCGAGACGATCGGCGCATCGGCCTGCACGATCGCGCGGTAGACGTCAAGCAGGCCCGCGATCGTGTTCGGCCCCTCGTAGACGTCGATCGTCGCGCCGGGCGCGAGCCCCGCGACGTCCTCGATGTCGAGCACGTCCTCCAGCCCGCACTCGGGGTCGTAGTTCGGCCCGGAGCGCCAGCAGTTGGCGGCGCCGCCGTCGACGGCGATGTTCGACACCTGCGCGCTCGTGCCGTCGCAGGTCTGGTAGCTCGAGACGTCGCTCGCGTGGTAGGGCGCAAGCTCAACGAGCGCAACCGTCGAGCCCGCCCCGAGATTCCCGGCGTTCCACTGCCCGTCCATGCCGTAGGCGGAGCCGATCTCGGCGGCCGTGTAGCCGCCCGCGGCGTTCTCCGAGCTGCACGAGCTCGGGCCGGCAGCGCTCGTCGTGGACCGAGGCCTCGCCGCGGCGCGCGCGCTCGCGGCGGGGGCGCGACGCAGGCCCTGGGGAGCGGCCGCGGGCAGCGTGTCGAGTCCGGCGACCGCCTGCACGGCGGCGGCGGCCGCGGCCGGCAGGGTCGGGTTCGTCACATCGGCATAGGCGCTCGTACCGTCGGGCAGCGTCACCCGCTCCAGGGCGGTGCCGAACGCGTCATCGATCTCGGCGGCGGTGCCCGACGCGCTCAGCGAGAGCCCGTTGCTGGCGACCGCTCCGACGGACACGCCGGCCTGGGTGAGCGCGCTGCGCACGCTCGCGACCTCGGCGGCGCCGGCGCCGAAGCGCGCCGCGAACTGCGCGACGCTTAGATAATGGCGGTAGAGCGGGGAGCTCGGGTCGGACACCTGCTGGGCGTAGCCGGCGAGCGCCGCGGGGTCCGACGGGGCGAGCGCGACCGTCAGCTGGACAGGCGCGCTCGGGGCAAGCGCGCCCCGGATCGTGGCGCCGGCGGGCACGGCCGCCGCCCGCTGGACGAGCGCCCGCTTACCCGCGCCCGCGCCCGCGCCGACGACGGCCGCGCGGGCCGCGGGGCCGCCGGTGAGCGCGCCGGCGAGCGTGCCGGTCGCCGCGAGCAGCGGGATCGTCCAGCGCCGAAGCACTAGATCCAGTCGGGGAGCAGCCCGGGCTGCCGGGCCACCCCCTCGCGCAATGACGCCTCGAGCCAGGGTGAGCGCCGCGGCGGCGCCGCGACGGGCGGGCGGGCCGTATCCCGCATGAAGCGCGCGAGCGCGGCGACGACGGCGGCGGCCTCCTCCACGGAGGCGCCGGGCGCGACGATCGAGAGCTCCGGACGGCGGTTCATTGCCCTGGGGAGGCTATCGGCGGCTCCGCGAGGAACTTGAGCGTCGATGGCGCGAGCGGCGGGCGGCGCCGCTCGCCGGTCGCCGCGCGCGGCGAGCGGTGCGCGAATGGCGGTGGCGACCGCGGCGGCGAGAGGCGGCGCGGCGATGGCTCCGCTTGGCGTCGTGACGAGCGACCGCCTGCGGCGCGACGCTCGCCGTGAACGAGCCGGTCGCGGTCGCGCCGTCGGCGTCGACGGCGGTGACCGTCACCGTGAAGCTGCCGGCCACGGTGGGCGCGCCGCTCAGACGGCCGGTGCGCCCGCCGAGCGAGACGCCCGCCGGCAGCCCCGTCGCCGACCAGGCGATGCCCGCCGCGCGGGTGCTGTGCGCGTTCAGCGCGAGCGCCACCCGGCGGCCGGCCGCCCAGCGCTGGGCGGGCGGCGCCGAGAACGCGAGCGCGTCCCCGCAGAGCGCCGGGCCGAGCGCCGCGGTCGGAGTGCCGAGGCCGGAGGCCATGTCGTAGCCGGCCGCCGCGGAGTAGCCGGCGAGGCCGCCGAACGCGTTCGTGCCCGAGGTCACGTCGTGGATGTCGGCGGCCGCCGCGTACAGCGCCGGGTTGAGGAACCCGAGCCGTCCGGGGGCGCATGCCGGAGAGGCGGCGGCGAGCGTGACGAGCGAGGCGACGGTCGGGGCGGCGATGCTCGTTCCGCCGACGGTCCGCCAGCCGCCGCGGAAATACGCGGTGTAGCCGCTGTCGGGATCGGCATCGGCGGAGATGTCCGGCAGCTCGCGGCAGCTCGTCCCGGACGCCCCGCAGGTGACCGAGGACTGCGGGACGGCGGCGGTCTGCCACGCCGGGCGGCCCCAGAATTGCGAGACACCGCCGCCGGAGGCGCCGGCCGCGTCGTCCCACACGCTGTCGCCGCCCGAGAGCAGGTGGGTGCCGCCGACCGAGGTCACCCAGGGCTGGGAGCTCGGGTCGTCGACGGAGAGCTGGCCGTTGCCGCAGTCGTTCGTGCCGGCGTCGCCCGCGGCGGCGATCACCGTCTGTCCCTGGACGGCGGCCTCCTCGAAGAGCGTGTTCTCGGCGGCGAGCGCCTGCGGGCCCATCTCGGCCTCGCACAGCCCCCACGACGTCGAGACGACCTGCGCGGCGTCCTGGGTGACGATCGCGCTGTACGTATCGTAGGCACCCTGGCCGGTCGGCGGTCCCTCGTAGACGAGGATGTGCGCCTTCGGGGCGAGGCCGATCACGTCCTCGACGTCGGCGGCCGCCTCGCCGCTGCCGTAGCCCGCGCCGGGGCCGCCGTCGACGGTCGCGACGTCGACGGTCGCGGCGGTGCCCATGCACGCCTGGTAGGCGGCGAGGTCGGACGCGCTGAACGGCTCGAGCTCGAACAGGGCGATCGTCACGCCCGCGCCCTCGTCGCCGGCGGCATAGAAGCCCGACAGGCCGTAGTGGTCGGCGATCTGCGACGGCGTGTAGCCCCATCCCTCGGCGGCCGCGGTGCGTGCGGCGGTGCAGGCCTGCGGGCCGGCCGAGACGCGGTGGCCGGAGGCGTGGGTGCGGGCGCGGGCGTGGATCCGAGCACGCGCGGCTCCGGCGCGCAGGCGCGTCCGGTGGCGGCGGCCGAGCTCGAGGCCGGCGCGCGGGGCGATCGAGTCGAGCCCGACGATGCCCTGCACGAGCGCGCCGGCGGGCCCGCGGAGCGCGGGGCGGGCGGCGGGCGCGTCCTGGGCGGCGCCGCCGCGCAGGACGTAGCGGTCGATCGGGGTGCCGAACGCGTCGGCGGTCACCCGCGCGGTCGCGCGCACGCTGATCGAGAGCCGGTTGGGGCTCGTCGCGCCGACGACGAGGCCGCGGGCGCGCAGTCCGGCGCGGACGAGCCGCAGCTCTGCGGCGGTCGGCCCGAAGCGGCGCGCGAACTCGGCGACGGAGAGGTAGTGGCGGTACTCGGGCGAGCCGGTCCGGGTGACGGCGGCGGCGTAGGCGGCGAGCGCCGCAGCGTGGCGCGGGCGGAGCGCGACCGTGACGCGCAGCTGGGCGCCCGGCGCGACCCGCCCGAGGTCGCGGGCGCCGGCGGGGAGCGCGGCGCCACCGCGGGCGAGGACCGAGGCGAACCCTCCCGCCCGGGCGCCGCCGGCGAGCGAGAGCAGCGTGGCCGCGCTCACGAGCAGTGCGAGCAGCGCGAGACCGGCGGACGGAAGCGCGAGGCGGGCGGACGGGCGATGTGGACGGGTGGCGGGCACCCTCCCGGCATCGGGCACTCGACAGGTTCTGGACGCCCGCGTCCAGCGGGCGTGGACGGATCGACGAGAGCCCCTCGACTATCCGTCCAGGCGCGCGGTCAATTGCTCCTGGACGCGGGTGTGCGAGCGCGCCGAACCCTGCGCTACAGCGGAATGTTGCCGTGCTTGCGGCGGGGCCCGGGCTCGCGCTTGGTGTGGAGCGTGTCCAGGGCGGTGATCAGCTTCGGCCGCGTCTCGTGCGGGAAGATCACGTCGTCGATGTAGCCGCGCTCGGCGGCCACGTACGGGTTGGCGAAGTGCGCCTTGTAGGCGTCGATCAGCTCCGCGCGGCGGGCGTCGGGATCCTCGGCGGCGGAGAGCTCGCGGCGATAGATGATGTTGACAGCGCCCTCCGGCCCCATGACCGCGACCTCGGCGCTCGGCCAGGCGAGGTTGTAGTCGGCGGCGAGGTGCTTCGAACCCATCACGTCGTAGGCGCCGCCGTAGGCCTTGCGGGTGATGACGGTGATCTTCGGCACGGTCGCCTCAGCGTATGCGTAGAGCAGCTTGGCGCCGTGGCGGATGATCCCGTTCCACTCCTGCTCGGTCCCGGGCAGGAAGCCGGGCACGTCGCAGAACGTGAGGATCGGGATGTTGAACGCGTCGCAGGTGCGGATGAAGCGCGACGCCTTCTCCGAGGACTCGATGTCGAGCACGCCCGCCAGCTGCGCCGGCTGGTTGCCGACGACGCCGACCGCATGGCCGTCCATGCGCGCGAACCCGCACACGATGTTGCGCGCGAAGTGCTCGGAGACCTCGAGGTACTCGCCGTCGTCGACGATCCGGCGGATCACCTCGCGCATGTCGTACGGGCGGTTCGGCGAGTCGGGGATGATCGTGTCGAGCTCGGGGTCGGCGCGGAGCGGATCATCGGCGGGCTGCACCCGCGGCGGCGTCTCGAGGTTGTTCTGCGGCAGGAACGAGAGCAGGTAGCGCGCGTCCTCCAGGCACTGCTCCTCATCATCGGAGGCGAAGTGCGCCACGCCCGACTTCGTGCTGTGCGCCATCGCGCCGCCGAGCTCCTCGAAGCCGACCTCCTCCCCGGTGACCGTCCTGATCACGTCGGGGCCGGTGATGAACATGTGCGAGGTCTCCTTCACCATGAAGACGAAGTCGGTGATCGCCGGCGAGTAGACGGCGCCGCCCGCGCACGGTCCCATGACGAGCGAGATCTGCGGGATCACGCCGCTGCAGCGCACGTTGCGCAGGAACACCTCGCCGTAGCCGCCGAGCGAGACGACGCCCTCCTGGATCCGCGCCCCGCCGGAGTCGTTGATGCCGATCACCGGACAGCCGATCTTCGCCGCCAGATCCATGATCTTGCAGATCTTCTCGGCCATCACCTCGCCGAGCGAGCCGCCGAACACCGTGAAGTCCTGGCTGAACACGCACACCCGGCGACCGTCGATCGTGCCGTGTCCGGTGACGACCGCGTCGCCGTAGGGCCGGCGCTCCTGCATGTCGAAGTCGTGCGTGCGGTGACGGACGAACACGTCCATCTCCTGGAAGGACCCGGGGTCGAGCAGCTTCGCGATCCGCTCCCGCGCGGTGAACTTGCCCTTCGCGTGCTGCTTGTCGACCGCCGCCTGGCCCGCGTTGTGGATCGCGTGCTCGCGCAGGTCGGCAAGGAGCGCGAGCTTCTCCTCGGCGGTCTCCGGCAGGGTGTCGATGTCGGTCATCGCCGGGCGAGTCTATGCAAGCCGGACGCGCCCGGCTCCGCCGCGGGGCCCTCGCGCCGCGGCGCGGCGAGCGATTCGGCGCAGGTGAGGTTGGAATCGCGCACGATCGCGATCCGCCTCAACCCCGCCCGCGGGCGACGAGCCCGTCGAGGAACACGTCGATCGCGAAGTGGAAGCGCTCGTCGCCGTCCCCGGAGACGAGCTCGGCGGCGTAGCGCGTGAGGTTCGGAAAGCGCTCGGGCGCAAGCGCGGTGATCGCATCCTCGATCCGCGCCACAGTCTCCGCCTCGACGTGCCCATGCATCCGGTGGACGTCGGACTCGACCGCGGTCGCAGTCGTGATCAGCGGCAGGATGTCGCACGCCCAGGCCGCGTCGTGCGGCGTCACCCCCCCGGCGAGCAGGAGCTCCAGGAGGTGGTCGGCGACGCGCATCGTGCGCTCGCTCGCCGGCGGGTTGCCGACCGCGACCGACGCGAGGCCGGGATGGGCCTCCATCGCCCGCAGCCACCCCCGGACGAGCTCGTGCACCTGCTCACGCCAGCGCGCCGGTTCGACCCGCGGCAACTCGATCGCGCCGGACACCCGGTCGAGCATCTGCCGAAGCAGCTCCTCCCGGTTCTGTACGTAGACGTAGAGCGACGCCGGCCCGGTGTCGAGCTCGGCCGCCACGCGACGCATCGTCACCGCATCGAGCGTCTCCTCGCGGCAGATCGCGAGCGCCGCGTCGACGATCGCCTCGGCGCTGAGCGGCGACTTCGCGGGGCGGTCCCGGGTGCTGCGCGAGCGGGTCGTGGCCACGTGGCGCAGTCTACTTGACACGAACAGCGTTCGTTACGTACGCTGTTCGTCACGAACGCTGTTCGTCGCTTGCCTCGCGACCCCGACCACAGGAGGACCCGTGTCCGCTTCCACCACATCCCCACCCGAAGCACCGCCCGCGGAGGGCGGGGCGCCGCCCGCGGAGGGCAAGGCGCCGTACCGGCTGCGCTGGCTCGTGCTCGCGGTCGTGCTCGGCGCGAACATCATGGATCTGCTTGACGCGACGATCTCAGGCGTCGCCGGCCCGACGATCCGGCATGACCTCGGCGGCGACGCGACGACGCTGCAGTGGCTGAGCGCGGCCTACACGCTCGCGTTCGCGGTGCTGCTCGTCACCGGCGCCCGGCTCGGCGACCTGTTCGGCCGCCGGCGCCTGTTCCTCGTCGGATCCGCCGGCTTCACCGTCTGCTCGACGCTGTGCGCGCTCGCGCCCTCGCCGGGCGTGCTGATCGCCACGCGCGCGCTCCAGGGAGCGTTCGGCGCACTGCTCATCCCGCAGGGCTTCGGCTTGCTCAAGGAGAGCTTCTCCGAGGAGGAGATGCCGACGGTGTTCGCGATCTTCGGGCCGGCGATGGGGCTGCCGATGCTCATCGCTCCCGTGCTGGCGGGCGCGCTCATCGGCGCCGACCTGTGG
>Ga0209061_1001175_pt1 | contig 47142 bp, 42 predicted proteins | sample Coa_R1_10_FD_187157 | JGI IMG/M metagenome (GOLD analysis project Ga0209061, IMG submission 187157) | Surface soil microbial communities from Centralia Pennsylvania, which are recovering from an underground coalmine fire - Coalmine... | ecosystem: Environmental > Terrestrial > Soil >...
GACCGTCAGGTCACACGAGCAGGAACCCGAGCACCCACCAAGCTGCCTTGCGTGGCGGCGTAGAGGAGCCCGGCTTCTCGATGCTCGGAGTCGAGATGGAGGTTGCATCCCGTCAAGGCGACCAGCTGCGCCCTCTCCGTCACTCCCTTCCGCAGCTGGCCGAGCGCGTCGGCACCGACGCTTACCGACAGCGCGGCGTTCCCGTCAGGAGACAGCACCGCCAGGGTTCCATCGGTGCTCAGCTGCGCCACCCACCCCGTCAACATCGGCAGCTCCGGTAGCGCGTCTGCCTCGATCTGTCCGGGCGTGACGAGATCGAACCCGAGCTTGAGGTAGGCGGCGACCACGGCAGTCACCGCGTCGGCCGGATCGTCTTGCCAGGTCACCACCCGCTCGGATGCCTCCCACGCCACCCCCACATGGCCCGACGGCAGGGTGAGCGGGCACCACCTGACGTCGAGCTCGGTCGTGGCGATGCCCGACCGCACGGAGAGCTGCTCGGCCAGGCCGGGGCGCTGGTGGACACCGGAGGGCGCGCAGCGAGCGTGGGATGCCACGACGCTGAACACGGTCGCATCGGCGGGATCGACGAACACTTGGACTGCCACGGGCGTCGAGGAGCCGGCCGGGAGGTCGTCGCCACAGATGACGCACGTGACCTCGGTCTCGGCGAGGGCTGCACAGAACTCGTCCAGCTCGCGGGCAGGAACGCAGTTGCGAACCTCGGGAGCCACATCGACCTGTCGCATGTGACGAATCTAGGGTGCCCAGCGGTAGTCAGGTGTCTTGCCACCTGGGCCGCTTGTGATCCTGCGCCCCGGCACCGGGCCTATGGTCGGCCTCGGCGCTGAATCCACCCGCTGACCTGGGCGTCTGGGCGAGAAAAAGATCTTCGAAGACCCCTTGACTTCGCGGACGGATCGAGGTCTCATACCGGTCCTTTGGCGCGCTGTCGGCCGGTCGTGGGCACCCATGACGAAGACGACCCCCCGGTGCACCGTCCGTTCACGCCGTGGCGCCCGGAGCCGGCAGCCACGAGCAAGAAGTGGTCGAAGAAAGTTTGTCGCCGATCGGCCCCCAGCTGCCGGTTCATAGGTGGTGACGCGCGCCGACCCCTGCCCCCCGGGAACCCGCACCCGACTTCCTCGAAGATCTTTTGTTGATTTTCGGCCCCGAACCCCCGGTTCTTCTGGTGGAGGCGCGTGCCCGTCCACCCGGCACGCAGAGGACCGCGAGAACCGATGTCCAAATTCGCTCCGGATCGGCTTGTTCTCTATGGGAGCCATCACCACGACCAACGGAGATCCATGCGACACCACCGCCACGTTCCACGTTGCCACCAGCCCGCCGGTGCCCGGCGATGCCAGAGGCGAAGTGCGACGCGCGCTCACAGGTTCGCCGGCTACCCCAGCTCCCGGAGAACCCTCGGCGAGGCCGGGGGCGGTTCGGCCCCGAAGGCGCCGGTGATGCTCGACGGATCTGGAGGCACGCGAGACGCCCAAGTTCTCCTGTCCGAATTCGGCCGTTCCACCCCTATTTGGAGGATGAGGACGGCCACCCCGTTGCCGTGCCCTGACTGACAGCTGCCCAACCCACCGGCCGGCACCGAGCCGGCCACGACCCAAAGGAGATCCACCATTCCGACACCGACCACGACCATCACCCAGCCACCCGCGACCTTGCCGCAGCCGTCGGCTGCGTCTGGCCCGGCCGGCTCGCCGCTCGGCCGCTACCTGCTCCACCCCGACCAACAGACCGCCGCGTTCTTCCATCACGTCCTCCACGTCGTGGCCGTCTCGGGCCACGTCGCCGTGCCGATCGCAGGAGGCGTCGTTGCCCTCCTGATCGCTTGGAAGGTCCTCCAGGCCGGCTCCGGGCACCGGCGAGCGGCCACGTGGTCGAGGTGGAGCTGCCGCCCGTGGTCGACCCGAAGCGATCGGCTGTCTTCTGGCGCAACGTCCACGCGGTGTTGGCCGGCCGGCGCAGGCTCTTTTCGCCACCCCCGCACGTCGCCTTCGAGATCGAAGGCTCACCGGCGGGTGTGCGCCCGCGGTTCTGGGTGGCCGCCTGCGTCTCGGCGACAGCGGTCGCCCGGGCCATCGGCTCTGCGTGGCCAGGCGCCCGTTGCCACGTGCACGACGCCATCTCGCCGGTCATGCGCGGCCGGCTCTTCCTCTCGGGCGAGCTGCGCCTCGCCGGCCCGTCGTGGCGCTCGCTTTCGACCGAGCATGCGAGCGACCCGCTGCGCACGGTGGTGGGCGCTCTCGAGGTGGAGCGCGACGACGAGCGCGCCGTCGTCCAGGTCCTCGCCCGGCCGGCGACCTCCCGCCAGACCCGCGCCGTCACCCGGGCCGTGCGGTCCCTCCACACCGGGAAGCCCACCGCGCTCGTCCCCCGGCTGGTTGCCGCCTGGCGGACGACGAGCCCACCACCCCCGCGCCCCGATCCGTTCCGGGCGGCCGCGGTGCGCCACGGGGTCGACAAGGTGACCGACCTCCCCGCCTTCGAGGTCTGTGCCCGCTACGGCGTCGCCTCGGGTTCGGGTGCGCGTGGGAGCCGGAGGCGCCTCTCCGCCCGGGCGAGTGAGCTCACCGCCGCCTTCGGCGTCTACGCCGCAGACACCCACTTCGTCGCCCGGCGACGACCGGGCTGTCACCGACGCCTCGAGCGCCGGACGCTCCGGCGCGGCCAGGTCGTGGGCCTCTCCGAGCTGGCGGCTCTCGCCCACCTCCCCTCTGACGAGCTGGTGCCCGGACTCGCCTATGCCGGGGCGGCCGCGGTCGCCCCGCCGCCAGGCCTCGTGTCCGGAGCCTGGGACGAGACCTTGGAGGACGACGATGACGGGCGCTGAGCGTGCCATGGGGATCCGGGTGCTCGGCGACACCGAGGTCGGGCCTCGACGCACGGTCGCTCTGCGGGTGAGAGATGGCCGGTTCCACACCCACGTCGTCGGCGCGACCGGCTCGGGCAAGTCGACCCTGCTCGCCAACCTGGCCCTCGCCGACATGGACGCGGGCCGGGGCGTGGTCCTGGTCGACCCCAAGGGCGACTTGGCAGACGACCTGTTGGCCCGGCTCCCACGGCGCGCCCTGGAGCGCCTCGTGCTCATCGACCCGAGAGAGACCGAGGCCCCGCCGGCCCTGAACGTCTTGGAGGGAGAGCCCGAAGAGGTGGCCGTCGACCACGTGGTCTCGGTCTTCGCCCGCATCTTCTCGGCCTGGTGGGGTCCGCGCACCGACGACGTGCTGCGCTCGGCGTGCGCGACGCTGCGGCGCCTCCCTGGCGCCACCTTGGCCGACGTACCGTTGCTCTTGACCGACCGCAGGTTCCGGGCTCCCCTCGTCGCCGGACTTTCGGAGCGCTCGGGGCTTCGGGGCTTCTGGGACGCCTACGACGCCTTGACCCCAGCCGGCCAGGCCCAGGTGATCGGGCCGATCATGAACAAGCTCCGGGCGGTGTTGGCCCGCCGCTTCGCCCGGGACCTCTTCGGCTCGGCCACCTCCAGCTTCACGATGCGCGAGGTGCTCTCTGGCGGCGTGCTCTTGGCCCGCCTGCCCAAGGGCACGCTCGGGGAGGACACGTCGCGCCTCGTCGGCGCGCTCCTGGTGGCCAGGGTGTGGCAGGCGGCGAGCGCCCGGGCCGACGACGCGCACCGCCCCGACGCCACCTTGTACATCGACGAGTGCCAGAATTTCCTGGCTCTGCCGACGGCGATCGACGACGTCCTAGCCGAGGCTCGGGGCTACCACCTCTCGGTCGTCTTGGCCCACCAGCACTTGGGACAGCTTCCGAAGGACCTCTTCGAGGCGGCGTCGGCCAACGCCCGTAACAAGGTGTACTTCTCGGTCTCCCCCGAAGACGCCCGGGTGCTCGCCCGCCACACCGAGCCCTACCTCACGCCCTACGACCTCTGTCACTTGGGCGCCTACCAGGTGGCCTGCCGGCTCGTCGTCTCGGGAGAGGACCTCCACGCCTTCACGCTTCGGACCCGGCCGATGCCCACGGCCATCCCGGGCCGGGCAGGAGAGGCTCGAGATGCGGCACGTGCCAACGCCGGGCGGTCTCGAGCCGAGCGCCGCCACGACCTGCTCGTGCGCCGTCGACGACATCGCCAGCATGCACGAGGCGTCTCCCCCGGCGTCTCGGCCGGCGTCTCCCCCGACGTCTCGGTCGGCGTCTTTGAGACGCCGGGGTCGCAGACCTCGAACCACCAGCACCGGGCCGGTCCCACCCCGGCGTCGGTGGACCCCGACTCCTGGAGCAATCAGTGACTTCGTCTTCATCTCTCCGGCGGGCGCCCGGTCCGCTCGACGTCTTCGGCCGGCTGACCAACCGAGATCGATTCCTCTGCCGGGTCCTCTGGGAGCACCGGGTGCTCACGACCGAACAGGTGGTCGACCTCTGTTTCAACCACCTCGTCACGGCCCAGCACCGCCTCGTCGCGCTCTATCGCCTGGGTGTCCTCGACCGCTTCCGTCCGCTGCGACCGACGGGCTCGGAGTCTTGGCGCTACAGCCTCGGACCGATGGGAGCTGCCCTCGTCGCCGCCGAACGCGGCATCGAGGCACCACGACCTTCGGTGCTCCGGGACCGGGTGACGGCGCTCGCTGCCGGGCAGCGCACCTCCCACACCTTGGGGTTGAACAGCTTCTTTTGCGCGCTGCACAAGGCAGCGCGCGAGCGCCCGGGCGCAGCCGTCATCGCTTGGTGGTCGGAGCGGCGCTGCGCGGCGGAGTGGGGTGACTTCGTCCGCCCCGACGCGTACGGGATCTGGGAGGAGGACGGGCGCCGGGTCGAGTTCTTCTTGGAGCACGACACCGGGAGCGAGCCGCTCTCCCGGGTGGCCGGCAAGCTCGCCGGCTATCGCGACCTCGCCGAGGCCGAGGGCACGGCGCGCCCCGTCTGCTTCTGGCTGGCGACGCCGGGCCGGGAGCCCACTCTTCGCCGGGCCCTGACTGAGACCACGCTCCCGGTGGCGACGGCAGTCGTCGGTGCCGGGAGCCCGGCAGGCGCGGTGTGGCTCGTGGCCGGTGAGCAGGCACCGCGCCGGCGGCTCGCGGAACTGACCGGTCGGCCGGCGGAGGCCCGGGCGTGACGGCCGAGCTCACCGGACGGCGCCGGCGAGCCATCCGTCGAGGGGACACCACGCTGGGACCGATCACCGGTGACCGGGACCTCCGTGTCCGCTTGGAGGTCCGCCTCGTGGGAGGCGAGGCCGGCCGGGCGCTGGCCGCGGCCCAGGGCCGGGCACTTTCGGCCCTGCTCGCATCCGTCGGCGAGGTGGAGGTAGAAGGGGGCGTGGAGGTCTCGCCATGACCACGCCCACCGGTCCAGCACCCCGCTATGCCTGGTACGGGAGGGTCTCGACCGAGGACGAGCAGGACCCGACCTTGAGCTTCCCCCGCCAGCTCGCCAACGCCGAGCGCCAGGTCGAAGAGGCCGGCGGTCGGATCGTCGCCCACTACTACGACATCGAGTCCGGGACGCGTGCGTACAGCGCCCGAGGCTCGGGCGGGCTGGCCGGCTTCGACATCCCGATCCCCCGAGACGGCGGGCTCCAAGACCTCCTCGCGAACGCCGCCCGGCGGCCGGCCCGGTTCGACCGCGTGATCGTGGAGTCCATCTCCCGCCTGTCGCGCAACTCCTCGGTCGCCTTCCGAGTCGAAGACGAGCTGCGCCAGGCGAGTGTCCGACTCTGCGCGGCCGACGAGCCGATGGAGGAGTCCTTCGGCACCATCGTGCTGCGCCACGTGAACATCGGCATCGCGCGGGGCTACCACCACGAGCTGATGGTCAAGTCCCGCCAGGGCCAGGAGACCTCGACCCGCCAGGGCTGGCACACCGGCGGCGTCGCCCTCTACGGCTACCGCTTCGTCACGCACGACCACCCGAACCCCCACAAGGCCAGCCGCGGCATCAACAAGCGCACCTTGGAGCTCGACCCCGTGCGCGCCCCGGTCGTGCGCGCCATCTACGACTGGTACCTGGGCGGCGGGATGGGGCTGCTCCAGATCCGCGACCGCCTCAACGCCGACCCGGACCGCTACCCGCCCCCCGTCCCGGTCGACCCGGCGACGGCACGCGGGGCGTGGAGCAGGTCGTCGGTCTGGGAGGTGCTCAGGAACCCCAAGTACACCGGCTACCAGGTCTGGAACCGCAGGGCCCGCAAGAAGGGCCACAACCGCACCAACCCGCCGGAGACCTGGATCTGGTCGGAAGAGCCCGCACATCCCGCCATTGTCAGCCGCGAGGAGCACGAGGCGGTCCAGGCGCGCGCCCGGGCCAACGAACGCTCCCGCCAGGCCGTGTCCGCAACGACGGCACGACCGACCGCGAAGCGCGACTACCGCTACCGCGGCCTTCTCCGCTGCGGCATCTGCGGGCTGCGCATGTGGGGGAACCACCGACGCCAGACCACCTACTACTCGTGCCAACCCTCGCACCAACGAGCGAAGGACATCCCCGCCGACCACCCGCCGCACGTGTACCTGAACGAGGAGCGCCTCAACGCCGCGCTCCTGCCGTTCCTCGCCACCGCGCTCTTCGGTCCCGAGCGCACCGGCTACTGGCGCACGTGCCTGGACGCCGCGGCCGAGCCTGAGCGCGCCGCGCCAACCAAGGAACGCGTCGCGGAAGTCGAGGCCGAGATCGCCGACCTCGAACGGCGCCTCACCCGCCAGCTCGTCAACCTCGAAGCCGACGACGTCACCGCCGCGCTCCGCCGTCGCGTCGGTCAGCGCGTGGCCGAGCTGGAGGACGCCATCGCCGAACGGCGCGAGCGACTGGTGGCACTCGCCCGGGAGTCGGCGACACAGGCGCCCACGTTGGCCGACGTCGCCCCGTTGCTCGACCGGCTGCCGATCCTCGCCGACTCGCTCGACAAGGCGCCCCAGAGCGAACTACGGGCCCTGTTCGACGCGCTGCAGCTCGACGTCGTCTACCAGCCGGCTGACGGCGCCGTCGACGTCGCAGTCACGCTCTACGATCGCGGTGACGATGCGCTGGCAGGCGCTGCGCCCGTGCGCGCGGAGGACTGGTTGGCGGGTTACCGACACAACTCGCTGACCTGGACGTCCATGCCCGAGTTTGACCATCCGATCCCAGGTTAAGCGGCTCCGCGTCCCGAAGGGTCGGCAGCGGGTGCCCGGCGGCGGCGGTCGGGTGGCGGCTGAGGAGGCTCGGCCCATCCTTCGGCCCTCGCAGCGGCGATGGCGCCGAGGTGTTCGAGCTCGCGTACGAGGTGGTGGAGCCGGGCGGCGTTGTCGAACCACGGCTCGTAGGTCTGCGCCTGTTCGGGGGTCAGGTTGCGGGTGGTGGTCTTACCGGCGACCCGTCTGGTCCAGGAGCGATACGGGCCGTGCCGGCGCGACGGGTCGCTGTGGCAGGAGCAGCCGGCATTGCCGCAGCGCCCGGTCCGTTCGACGAGGCTGCCGGGCAGGCAGAAGCCAATGTTGGCGATCTCGGCCGCGATCTGGCGCTGGCGTCGGCGCAGGTCGGCATCGCTCACGTGCTCCATGTTTCCCCCCTTTAGCATCGCCCACCTGATGGCCGTACTGCATCATACTTACGGAGATGTCCAGAACGGCCTCGTCCCTCCGTCGAGATGCCTGGGTCGCGTCGAGGCTCGCGCGCTTCGCCTCGGGCCGCGGGCTCCCGGACTGCCCCGAAGCGGTGTTCGACCGGGACGTGATCGAGTCCTTCGTGCGTCACGGGTCCGCAGCGTGGGCCCCGGCCACCCGGGGGGACGTACCGCTCGGCGCTGTATCGACGGGCCGACGCCTTCTCGCCACGCGGTCCGCGCGGCGCGCCGTTTCCGGGGTCGCCGGCCCCTGCACCGTACTCGAGGGTCGAGCTGGCGGCGCTGCGGGCCATGGCAGATGGCGCGACGAGCGATTGGCGGAGGCGGTCGGCGCTCGTCATGCTCGCCTCGGGCGCCGGGGCGGGGCTCCATCCCGGCGAGCTCGTGGCTCTCGTCGGATCCGACGTGATCCAAGACGGGCGGCGCGTGACAGTCGCCGTCGTGGGGGCACGGCCACGTCTCGTCCCCGTGGTCGGCCGCTACAGCGAGGACTTGGTGGCGGCGGCCGAGACAGCCGGAGACGGCGCGTTGTTCCGCCCCGGATCCGCCTCGCGGCGCGACAAGAACTTCGTGAATGACTTCGCACGCAAGCTGAGAAGCGACCCGGCCGATCCGTGGTGGTCGGTGCGCCGGCTGCGCTCCAGCTTCATCTGCGGACATCTACAGGCGCAAACGGCGCTTGACGAGGTCATGTCCATCGCCGGCGTGGTCGAGGTGGAGTCCCTCGCCCGCTACATGTGCCACGTGGCGGGGGCCCCCTCCTCCAAGGCGGCGCTTCGACGCACGCTCGATGCGCAGCGGCTCGGATGAGGAGCGGCCTCGACATCCCCGAGGCCACCGGCCCCGTGGATGACGAGACGGCCTTGTTCGCCTCCGAGCTGGTGGAGCGCTCGGGCGTCGCCGCGCGCGCCGAGGCGCTTCTCGCGCGCTCCACCGGCCGCCCGCGCACGGTCCCCATGCACGCGGTCCTCACCGCCTTGGTGTGCTTGGCGCTAGAGGGACGGGCCCTCCTGCTCACCGCCGCCACCGACCTTCTCCACCGCCGCCTGTCCGACCACGTGCGCACCACGCTCGGGACTGCCGGTCCCCCGCTCGACCGCCTGGGTTTCTTGGCCCGTTACCGGTGCGTGCGCTACTGCTTCCACCTCCTTCTTTCCACGATGGACCCCTCGTTGCTGCCAAAGAACCGGCGCCTTAGTGAAAAGGAGCTGGCACAGCGGACAAAGGAGCTCGACGAACAAGCCGAGGTCGGCGCCCGGAGGCGCCTCGAGGAGACGGTGAACGCCCTGATCGAGGCCAGCCTGTCGGTCATGACCGACGCCGAGCGGGCCGCTCTGTCGGGCACGGTCGGCCTCGACGCCACCTGCGTGCCGCTTTTCAGCCGGGGGCCCTCCAAGCGCTCCGGGCTGTGTGCGAGCGACCCCGACGGGGGCTGGTACATCCGCCAGGGCGACCATCGCGACGTGGAGGGACCCGACGGCAGGGGCCTCTCGAAGATCGCCTGGGCGCTCGAGGCCACCATCTGCACCGCGGCCCCTCGAGTGCCCGGGCAGGCGGCCGGCGCGGCGAACCTGGTGCTCGGTGCCGCCCTCGAGCGCCCCGGAATCGACCCGGGTGGGACCGGCGTGCGGGTGCTCGCCTCCATCGTCTCACGCGGATACAGCGCCGGCCCGCTCGGGGCGGACCGTGCCTATTCCGCGGCGCTCCCCGAACGCTTCCACCTGCCGGCGCGCGCCTTGGGCTTCACCCCAGTGATGGACTATCGCGTCGATCAGCTCGGGGTGCAGGCCCAATCGGGCGGGGCCCTATTGATCGAGGGGGCATGGCACTGCCCGGCCACGCCAGCAGTGCTCGTCACTGCCACCAAGGACTGGCGGGCCGGGTCGATCGACCACGCCACCTACAAAGCGCGCATCGCAGCGCGCGCCGCCTACCGACTAAAGCGCACCGAGGGCCCCGACAAGGACGGCTACGAGCGCCACCGCTGCCCGGCGCTCGGGGAGCACGCCGGGCTCGCCTGCCCGCTTCGCCCGCCGGCGGGAGCGATGCGCGACGGCCGGCCCAAGGTCCTCGAGGCGCCGGCCGAGCCGCCCAAGGTGTGCACCCAGACGGCGGTGACCGTCGCCCCCGACGTCGGGGCCCGCCACCGCCAGGACCTCGCCTTTGGGTCCGAGGAGTGGGCGCGTGCCTACGCCACGCTCAGGAACACCATCGAAGGGCAGAACGGGTATCTGAAAGACCCCGCTCACGAGGCGCTCGCGGCGCCGGCGAGGCGGCGGGTGCGCGGCATCGCCGCCCAGTCGCTGTTTTGCGGGGTGCTCTTGCTCGCCGGCAACCTGCGGCGGCTGAACGCGCATCGCGAGATGGTGAAGGCTGAGGGCGCGCCAAGATCCGCCGAGCGGGCCAGACGACGGCGCACGTCCCTCTCGGACTTCCGGCCCTCGGGCTGAGCGCTTCCCATCCGGGAGCCACGGGCCTCTTTGGACCTTCGCGGCCCGGCAGCCGATTCACGTCGTCACCGGCCGCAGCCGCCCGCCACGGGGCCGAGTGATACACCCGTTCGCGACGATACCTATAACCCGTCGCGGCTTTTGTCGTTGCGAGTGGGTCACTTGTGTCGGTGACCCTTGGCGCCCCCGGCAGGACTCGAACCTGCGCACCCGGCTCCGGAGGCCGGTGCTCTATCCACTGAGCTACGAGGGCAAGCGGTCGGCGCTGGCCGCCGTGACGCCGTGCAGCGGCCGAAGGCGACATCGGTGCACGGCGCTACGGCCCTTGTCGCCTGCGGTTGCATCCTAGCCCCGGGTTCGGCCATCCTCGTCGTGGGATGGGAACCGAGACCGAGCTCGCCGAGTCGATCGTCCGCGCGGCTGGCACGCTCGGCATCCACCTCGCTCCCGAGGAGGTCCACCTCGAACGCCCCCAGAGAGCGGAGCACGGTGACTGGTCGACCAACGTCGCCCTCGCCCTCGCAAAGCGCGCAGAGCGGCCACCTCGGCAGCTCGCCGAGCAGCTCGCGGCAGCCCTCGATGCGGACGCACCACGCCACGTTGCAGGCGTGGAAGTGGCAGGGCCCGGCTTCGTCAACTTCAGGCTCGACGCGGGGTGGCTCCACGACCACCTCCGGGAGATCATCCGCCAGGGGGAAGGCGGCTATGCGGCGGTCGATCTCGGCCGCGGCGCCCGGGTGCAGATCGAGTTCGTCTCTGCCAACCCGACCGGCCCGCTCCACGTCGGCAACGGCTGGCTCGGGTCGTACGGCGACGCCCTCGCCCGCCTCATGAGCCGGGCCGGTTGGGAAGTGGAGCGGGAGTACTACGTCAACGACACTGGGGGCCAAGTCCGCATGCTCGGCGAGAGCCTCCTCGCCCGCCGGCGTCGGGAACAGGTGCCGGACGAGGGCTATCAAGGGCAGTACGTCGCCGATCTTGCCGAGCAGTACGACGGGCCGGACGACGTGATGGCCGCCGGGCGCTTTGCGACAGAGCGCATCCTCGCCAGCATCCGGGAGACGCTCGGGCGGCTCGGCATCAGCTTCGACGAGTGGTACTCGCAGGCCTCGATCGAGGAGAGCGGCCGCGTCGCCGACACGATCGAGCTCCTTCGCGAGCGGGGGCACGTGTTCGAACAGGATGGCGCGGTGTGGCTCCGCTCGACGGAGTTCGGCGACAGTCGAGACCGTGTGCTCGTGAAGTCGAATGGCGACGCGACCTACCTCGCGGGCGACCTCGCCTATCACCGGAACAAGTACCTCGAGCGTGGCTTCGACCTCGTGATCAACGTCTGGGGTGCGGACCACCACGGGCAGGTCGCCTCTCTCAAGGCCGGCGTGCAGGCACTCGGCATCGATCCCGACCGGCTCGAGGTGCGGCTCGGCCAGCTGGTCTCGCTCGTGGGCGGGCGGATGTCGAAGCGATCCGGCAACTACGTACCGCTCGACGAGCTCATCGACGACCTCGGACCCGACGCCACCCGGCTCCTGTCCCTGCTGTCGTCTATCGACCAGGCCACGACGCTCGACCTCGACGCGGTGAAGCGCCAGTCGATGGAGAACCCCGTCTACTACGTGCAGTACGCCCATGCCCGGATCGCGTCAATCGGCAGGGTGGCGGCCGAGAGGGGGATCGAGCGCCGGCCGATCGACCTGGTCGACCTCTCGCTGCTCTCGCACCCGCGCGAGCTCGACGTGCTCCGGGTCCTCGAGGAGCTGCCCCGCGTCGTGCGCGAGGCGGCCCTCGACCGGGCGCCGTACAAGGTGACGAACTGGGTGCGGTCGCTCGCCGGCTCCTTCCACGGCTTTTACCACGACTGCTACGTCATGGGAGAGGGTGTGTCACCCGAGCTCACCCAGGCGCGCCTGTGGCTCGTGGAAGCGGCCCGGATCGGCCTTGCCATCGGGCTCGGCCTGCTCGGGGTGAACGCTCCGGAACAGATGTGACGCCCTCGACGGCACCGATCGCCCGCCACCTGCTCCCCCTCACTGCCGGGCGCGGGCCGGCCGGCGCCCTGACGGTGGGCGGCGTCGATCTCGTCAAGCTGGCTGGAACGTACGGGACACCCCTGTTCGTCTACGACGAGGAGCACCTCCGGGCGCGCTGCCGCGAGGCCGTGGCTGCCTTTGGACCGGGGGTTGCCTACGGGACGAAGGCGTTCTTGTGCAAGGCGATGGCAGCCCTCGCCGCCGAAGAGGGAATGCACCTCGACGTCTCATCGGGTGGCGAGCTCGCCGTCGCACTCGCCGCCGGCGTGCCGGCCGACCTCCTCGTGCTCCACGGCAACAACAAGTCGGCGGAGGAGCTCGCAGCTGCGATCGAGGCGGGGGTCGGGCGGATCGTGGTCGACTCCTTCGACGAGATCGAGCGGCTGTCGGCGGCGCTCGGGGCAGCCGCCGGCCCGTTTCCTCGCCTTCTTGTCCGGGTCACGCCCGGAATCGAGGCCCACACTCACGAGTACGTGATGACCGGGCAGGAGGACTCCAAGTTCGGCTTCAGCCTTGCTTCGGGAGCTGCAGATGAAGCCGCCTCTGAGCTGCGCGCCCGCTTTCAGGCCAGGTTCGTCGGTGCGCACGCTCACGTCGGCAGCCAGATCTTCCGCACCGACGTCTACGCCCGCGAGGTGGAGGCGGTCGTGCCGTTCGTGCGGCGGCACGGGCTTGCCGAGTGCTGCATCGGCGGAGGTCTCGGGGTCGCCTATCTCGACGGGGAGCACGCTCCGGCGCTCTCCGAGTGGGCGGAGGTCGTGCGCAAGGCGGCGGCGGCAGCCGGCATGCCCAAGGGCGTAAGACTGACCGCTGAGCCTGGTCGGGCGATCGTGGCTGCGGCCGGGATCACGCTCTATCGCGTCGGAACGATCAAGGAGCTTCCGGGCCTTCGCACCTATGTCGCCGTGGACGGCGGCATGAGCGACAATCCGCGCCCGGTGCTGTATGGGAGCGGCTACGAAGCCTTCCTGCCGCGCGCTCCGGACGCTGAGCGTCCCGTCGCAGCTCGGGTCGTCGGCAAGCACTGCGAGTCCGGCGACGTCGTCGTCGATGACGCCCGCCTACCCGCCGACCTCGCCGTCGGTGATCTCCTTGCCACACCGGTCACTGGCGCGTACGGCTTCGCGATGGCCTCCAACTACAACCGCGTCCCTCGCCCGGCGGTCGTGTTCGTGCTAAACGGGAGCTCTCGCGTCGTCGTGAGAAGGGAGACGGTCGACGACCTCCTCCGTCTCGAGCCCTGAGTCGATAGCCCTGATGCGGTCACCCCGACCCCTCGGGGCCGGCCGCTCCGCCGACTACCGTGTGGCCGTGTCCAGCGCCAGTGGGGAGCCGGTGCGCCTCGGATTGCTCGGGTGCGGCAACGTGGGGGGCGCGTTTCTCGCCATGGTCGACGCCGAGGCCGACGCGATCGCCGCCCGTACGGGCATCCGCCTCGACGTGGCGAGGATCGCCGTGAAGGATCCGTCGCGGGCCCGTGGCGACGAGATCGCCGCCGGTCGCTTCGCCGAGCGGGCGACGACCGACGCCGCGAGCGTCGTCGAGGATCCTGCCGTCGAGATGGTGATCGAGCTGATCGGCGGGATCGAGCCGGCCCGCTCGCTCGTGCTCTCCGCTCTCGCCCTCAAAAAGCCCGTCGTCACGGCGAACAAGGAGCTCGTCGCCGCGTGCGGCGCTGAGCTGTTGAAGGCTGCCGAGGCCTCCGGGGTGGACCTGCTGTTCGAGGCGAGCGTCGCAGGTGCGATCCCGCTCGTCCGGCTCCTGCGGGAGTCGCTCGCGGGGGAGCGGATCCGCCGTCTCACCGGGATCGTGAACGGCACGACGAACTACGTCCTCACGCGGATGAGCGAGGAGGGTCTCGGGTACCGCGAGGTGCTCGCGGAGGCGCAGGAGCTCGGCTACGCCGAAGCAGACCCCACCGCCGACGTCGAGGGCTACGACGCGGCGGCCAAGGCGGCCATCTTGGCCGGGATCGCGTTCGATGCCGACGTCGTGGCGGACGACGTCTACCGCGAGGGCATCACCGGCGTCGGTCCGAGCGACATCGAGTTCGCACACCGGCTCGGCTACGAGGTGAAGCTGCTCTGTGTCGCCGAGCGAGTCGACGAGACCGACGCCGAGGCGGGCTCGGTGTCAGTGCGGGTCCATCCGGCCATGGTGCCGGCCGATCACCCGCTCGCGAGCGTTCGCGGCCCGTTCAACGCGGTGTTCGTGGAGGGCGAAGCGGCCGGCGAGCTCATGGTCTACGGCCGCGGAGCCGGGGGCCGCCCGTCGGCGAGCGCAGTCCTCGGCGACGTGATCGAGGCGGCGCACCACCTCCGTGAGCAGACTCGCGCTCGCAACGCCATGAGACGCCGCCTCTCGCTGCGCCCGATCACCGCGCTGCACACCCAGTACTACCTCTCCCTCGACGTCGTCGACGAGCCCGGCGTGCTCGCCGCGGTGGCGTCGGTCTTCGGTCGCCACGACGTGTCGATCCGTTCCATGGAGCAGGTGGGCCTCGGCGGCGAGGCCAGGCTCGTCTTCATCACGCACACCGCTCTCGAGGCCGACCTCCAGGCCACGATCGAGGAGCTCGGCGCGCTGGAGTCGGTCGAGCGGATCGGGTGCATGCTGCGGGTCATCGGCCCGGAGCCGTCCCGGGCGTGAGCCGCGCGACCGCGACGCCCGCCCACCGCTGGCGAGGCGTCCTCGAGGAGTACCGGGAGCTGCTCCCTGTCACGGAGCGCACTCCGGTCGTCACCCTGCTCGAGGGGAACACGCCGCTGCTTCCCGCTCCCCGGCTCTCAGAGCGCGTCGGAGCGGACGTCTTCTTGAAGCTGGAGGGGCTCAACCCGACCGGCTCGTTCAAGGACCGGGGGATGACCGTTGCGATCTCGAAGGCGGCAGAGGCCGGCGCCGAGGCCGTCGTGTGCGCCTCGACCGGGAACACCTCCGCCTCCGCCGCCGCGTACGCAGCCCGCGCCGGGATGCGCTGCGTCGTGCTCATCCCCGAAGGCAAGATCGCCCTCGGCAAGTTGGCGCAAGCGCTCGTGCACGGGGCGACCGTCGTCCAGGTGCGCGGCAACTTCGACGCGGCGCTCGAGATCGTGCGCGGGCTTCCTTCTAGGGCCCCCGTCGCCGTCGTGAACTCCGTCAACCCGGACCGGATCGCCGGGCAGACGACCGGCGCCTTTGAGATTGCCGACGCGCTCGGCGACGCCCCTGACCTCCACTTCGTGCCGGTCGGCAATGCGGGGAACATCACCGCGTACTGGCAGGGTTACCTCCGCTACAAGGCGGCCGGCCGCACCACGCGCCTCCCGCGGATGATGGGTGTTCAGGCCGCCGGAGCCGCTCCGATCGTGAAAGGAGCGCCCATCCCCGAGCCCGAGACGGTCGCCACTGCCATCCGCATCGGCAATCCCGCCTCGTGGTCCGGAGCGACGGCTGCAGCGAGCGAATCGGGTGGAGCGATCGGAGCAGTGAGCGACGAGGAGATCCTCGGCGCCTACCGCCTGCTCGCGCGCGAGGAGTCCGTGTTCTGCGAGGCCGCCTCTGCCGCGTCGGTCGCCGGGCTGCTGCGCACGCCCATCCCGGCCGGGAGCCGGGTGGTCTGCGTCCTGACGGGCCACGGCCTGAAGGACCCCGAGCTCGCGATCAGCCAGTCAACGGCGCCGCCGGCAGTGGACGCCGACATCGAGTCGGTGCTCCGAGCCCTGCGCGTGTGAGGCGAGCACGGCAGGGCGCGCCAGGTTCACCGGGTCGTGCGGTATCCTGTAGTTGAGCGGTTCGACCAGGCGGCCCGGCGGGTACAAGGACGACGGGTTGTTGCCTGGCACCACCCGCTCGAACTAGCATCAGTTACACCTTCGCTCGCCGTCGCGACAGCATCTTTACGACTACCTCTTCCGCGAGGAAGCGACCGGAGAGGCGGGGGGAACAGCTGGAGACGCCTGGCCTGCGCGCCTCACGCCATTCCACCCGACTGCCGAACGGCGACGCCAGCGCCGAAGGTCTCGCGGCGACGGACGAGGCTCGGGACGGCGGGCCACCGCCGCTGCCCGGCACAGGGGGCCGAGCACCACCCTCTGGGCTCACCGTCGGGCATCCGACGCTCGAGGCGAGCTGGAGTGACCACCGCAGGCCGACACAACAAGAAGAGAGGAAGTCGATGAGCGCAGAGCAGCTCGAGCGTTCGATCCTGGAGCGCAAGGCCAGTGATGAGCTGCGAGCCATCGCCACCGCGATGTCGCTCGATCCGGCACCCCGCACGAAGAAGGCGGATCTCGTGACCCAGATCCTTCGCGCCGCCGGCGTGGAGGTCGAGGGCCCGGCAGCCAACGGCCACGGGCAGGCCGCCACGAGTGGGGAGCCCTCCGGCGACGCCGCGCCGGCGCCCGCGCCCGCGGCGCCAGCAGAGGCCGACGGCGCTGCCGGCTCGAACGGGAACGGTGCGCCGAGGCGCTCTCGTAGCCGGAGCGCCAAGCCAGTCTCCCATGCGGCGCAGGTGGTCATGCAGGAGGGCGCCGGCGACGGCGTCGCTTCGCCGGGCAACGGCCACGCGAACGGGGAGAGAGCGGAGGCCGATCGCTCATCGGCACGCTCTGAGGACGGCGTGCCGGCGGGCGCAGGCGGGGACGTCGAGCCTCCTGCCGATCAGGGCGCGACGACAGCGGATCGGAGCTCCAGTGGTGCCGTCGAGGCCCCGTCAGCGGGGGACGCGAGGGGCGCGGTCGCCGTTGCGAGCGCGATCGAGGCACCGGAGCGGAGCCAGGCCGGCAACGGGAGCAGCAACGCGACCGCCCTCCGTCCTGAGCAGCACGGCCCGAGCCAGCACGGGAACCAGCAGCCGAACCAGAGCCAGAACCAGCAGCGCCAGCAGTTCCAGGCAGCCCAGGCCGAGGCCGGCAACCGTCGCGGCCGCCGCCGCCGGGGCCGTGACCGGGGCGAGCGGGAGCCGCAGGGCGGAGGAGCCGAGACGCCGTACACGGGTGAGCTCGTGCCCGTGAAAGGGCTCTTGGACCTGCGCGACGAGGGCTACGGCTTCCTCCGCACGGCGGGGTACCTGCCGAGCCAGAAGGACGTCTACGTCTCCGTAAGCCAGGCCCGGCGCTTCGGGCTGCGCCGCGGCGATGCCGTCGAGGGCGCGTGCCGACCTGCCGGGCCGAGCGAGAAGTACCCGGCCCTGCTCCGGATCGACACGATCTCGGGCATGACGCCGGACGAGGCGATGAGGCGCCGGCGGTTCGAGGATCTCACGCCGCTGTTCCCCGACGAGCGGCTCCGCCTCGAGCTGCGTGACGACCCGGCGAACATGACGGCTCGCATCGTCGACCTGATCTCGCCGATCGGCAAGGGTCAACGAGGGCTGATCGTCTCGCCGCCGAAGGCGGGCAAGACGACCGTCCTCAAGCAGATCGCCCATTCGATCGAGGCCAACAACCCGGACGTGCACCTCATGGTCCTCCTCGTCGAGGAGCGGCCCGAGGAGGTCACCGACATGCGCCGCTCCGTGAAGGGCGAGGTGATCGCCTCGACCTTCGACCGCCCCTCGGAGGAGCACACGGCGGTGTCCGAGCTCGCGATCGAGAGAGCGAAGCGCCTCGTCGAGCTCGGGCGCGACGTCGTGATCATCCTCGACGGCATCACGAGGCTGGCGCGCGCCTACAACCTCGCCCAGCCGGCGACGGGCCGCATCATGTCGGGCGGCGTCGACTCCGGTGCGCTCTACCCGCCCCGGAAGTTCTTCGGCGCCGCCCGCAACATCGAGGAGGGCGGCTCGCTCACGATCCTCGCCACGGCGCTCGTCGAGACCGGCTCGAAGATGGACGAGGTGATCTTCGAGGAGTTCAAGGGCACCGGCAACATGGAGCTCCGCCTCGACCGAAAGCTCGCCGAGCGCCGGATCTACCCGGCGATCGACGTGAACGCGAGCTCCACCCGCCACGAGGAGCTGCTGTTCGACCGCAACCAGCTCCAACAGGTCTGGAAGCTGCGGCGGGTGCTGAACGCGCTCAGCTCCGAGGGGAACCCCGGAGCCGGCCTCGAGCTCCTTATGGACCGGATCAAGTCGACGCGGTCGAACGACGAGTTCCTCGCCGAGATCGCGAAGGCGCCGAACCCGACGAACTGAGCCTTTCGGCTCAGCCGAGCCGGGCGAGGGCGGCGTCGAGCGCCGCGAGCGCCTCCTCCCGCGACATCCCGACCTGCCTGGCAGCGACGGCCATGCGTTCAGCAGCGTCGCCGACGAGCTCCTTCGCGGCCGTCCGGTCGAGCGACCGCGGTGAGACCACCGTGCCCATGCGGCCTCGGGTCTCGACGACTTGCTCTCGTTCCAGCATCTCGTATGCCCTGCTCACCGTCCCTTTCGCGAGCCCAAGGTCGGAAGCGAGCTGGCGGATCGTCGGCAGCCGAGCGCCGGCGCGAAGCGTCCCCGCTGCCACCATCGCGGTGATCTGGAGGCGGATCTGCTCGTACGCCGGCATGGGATCGGCGGTGTCGACTCGCAAGATCACGAGGCCGCACCCCTGTGCCACCGCCAGCGCCCGTTCCGCGACAGCTTGGGCCAGAAGACCCGGTGCTCGGTGACTCCGAGCGTGACCGCCCACACGAGCATGGCGAGCCCGAGGACGGCGAAGGTGCCGTCGAGCAAGGGAGGGGATCCGTGCTCGACGAGGAGCCGCCCCCCGCTCACGGTTTGGACGAACGCCGGAGGTGTGGCCGCCCGGAACGCGGTCAGGCAGCAGATGCCGAAGAGGGCGGTCAGCCCTCCTGAGGCGGCGTAGCCGACGGCGCCGGCGCCGATCCTCCGGATCGCGTCGTCGGCGCGCTCGATCGTGGGTGGGAGCGCCGGCCTCACCCGAGCGGCGACGGCGCGCTGGCAACTCTCAGCCAGGGTCAGGACCCCGAGCGCGGCGCCGCCAAGAGCACACAGGATCTCGGGAGAACCGTGCCAGGGCAGCGCCAGCGCAGTCGCGGCCAGGACCACCGTCGCCGAGGCGGCGACTCGCGAGTGCCAGGCGAGCCATGGCGGCACGTAGCGCTGCGGGCTGCGCACAGCGAGGGAGGCCGTCCGGACTGCTGCAGCGCGCCCGGGCCGGCGGAGGCGGAACAGCTCGGTCGCGATCACGCCGACGAACCAGCCCGGAACGATCGTGAGCAGCGAGATGCCGCCGCGCTCGAGTGCTACCCCGGCGAGCAGTCCGGCGACGCTGAAGACAAAGCGGAACCGGCGCGCCCGGGTCAGGTACCTGCGGCAGAGCTCGGTGCCGTCCGGGGTCTCGAGGACGCCGTGGAGGCGAGCGAAGGCGCAGGCCTCCTCGTCGGTCGCGTTGCGGACCCGATCGACAAGGTGCATGCCGACGAGGATCGTGAGCAGCACGAGCAACCCGACCAACACCACGCTTGAGATCACGCCGCTCCCTTGCACTGTCGCATTGTCATATGACAGTATGACAAAGATGCGGAGCTCGCAAGGACGTGAGGTTGCCGCCGAGCTGGACTCGGTCATGCCCCGCCCGAGCCGCAGCTGGATGGTCGCCGTGCTCCTTGGCTGGCTCCTTGCGCTCACGGTCGGGGTGTGGTGGGCGCGCTGGGACGGCGGTTGGGCGCCGGACCTGCACTTCGGCTCAAGCGAGGCGACCGTCGGTGTGAACCAGGGTCACCCCTACCTCGACGGCGACCTCGTGAGCACCGGGAGCTTTCCGGTCACGATCACGGGGGTGCGAGCGGCTGTGCCCGGGCTCGGCAGACCGCACGTCGTGCTGCGGCGGAATGACGGCAGGCCGCTCAACTTCCCGGTGCGCCTCCAGGGGGGCGAGCGCGTACGGCTCTCGATCGAGTGGGACCGCCTCGAGTGCAAGTCGGTGCGAGCCGGCGAGGCCTACTTCGTCGCCGTGTCGTACGTCAACCTGGTCGGCATCCCCGGCACAGTGGAGCTGATGCTGGGCTGGTGGCTCCGGCCGGGCTCGAACGTCGGGATCGTGAACGGCCCGCCACAGGGCGTCGGCTGGCCCCTCGCGGTGTCCTGGTTCGCCTGCGGCCGGCCCGCAGGCAAGGCGCCGATCCCGGTGTTCCCGTGAGCGTCCCCTCTTACGGTCGTGTTGCGCATGCGAGGGCCCGGTCGGCTGTGGGCGGATCTCCCCTACACTGTGCGGGCCATGAAAGCCGACATCCACCCGGACTACGTCCTCGCGACGGTGCACTGCTCGTGCGGCAACACCTTCGAGACGCGCTCGACGAAGGCCGACCTCCACGTCGAGCTCTGCAACGAGTGCCACCCCTTCTACACGGGCAAGCAGAAGCTGGTCGACACCGGAGGCCGGGTCGAGCGCTTCGAGCGCCGCTACGGCCAGCGCAAGACCAAGCGCTCCTGACGCCGCCGCCGGGTGCGGGGGCGCCGTCGGCGCCCTCGGGCCCTTGGCCAGAGCGCGGGCAGAAGGGGACCTAACCTCGTCCTGTGCTCGAACGCCTTCCCGAGTTCGAGGCCGAGTACGAGGACGTCCTCGCTCGCCTGGCCGACCCCGCCATCGGCAACGACCCGCGCCTGCTGCGTGACCTGTCCCGGCGCCACAAGGAGCTCGAGGCGCTCGTGCGGGCGATGCGCGAGCTGAAGGCGGCCGAGGACGACGCTGCTGCGGCCCGCGAGCTGCACGCCGAGTCGACCGGAGCGGAGCGCGAGCTCGCCCAGTTGGAGATCGAGGCCAACGAGGTCCGCATCGCGGCGCTCGAGGAGGAGCTGCGGACCCTTCTGCTCCCAAAGGACCCCAACGACGGACGGAACGTCATCGTCGAGATCCGGGGCGCCGAGGGCGGAGAAGAGGCGAACCTGTTCGCGAAGGACCTCTTCGACATGTACCTGCGCTACGCCGACCGCAGGTCGTGGCGGTCGGAGATTCTCGACCTGCGAGAGTCGGACCTCGACGGCATCGACTCCGTCACCTTCGTCCTGAAGGGCGAGGACGCCTGGCTCAGGATGAAGCACGAGGCCGGGACCCACCGGGTCCAGCGGGTGCCGGTCACGGAGTCGCAGGGGAGGGTGCACACCTCCTCGGCCACGGTGAACGTCCTGCCGGAGGCCGACGAGGTGGAGATCGACATCGATCCGAACGACCTTCGCATCGACGTCTACCGCTCCACCGGCCCGGGCGGGCAGTCCGTCAACACGACCGACTCCGCCGTCCGGATCACCCACGTGCCGACCGGGCTCGTCGTGGCCATGCAGGACGAGAAGAGCCAGATCCAGAACCGGGCGCGGGCGATGCAGGTGCTGCGGGCCCGCCTCTATGAGCTCGAGCGCCGAAAGCAGGAGGCCGAGCTCGCCCGGGAGCGCAAGGCCCAAGTCGGCGCCGGCGGCCGGGCGGACAAGATCCGTACCTACAACTTCAAGGAGAACCGGGTATCGGACCACCGGATCAACCTCACCCTGTACAAGCTCGACAAGATCCTGACCGGCGACCTCGACGAGCTCGTGGACGCCCTCGTCGCTGATGAGCGCATCCGCCAGCTCAAGAGCGCCTGAGGCTCCGTCCGCGCTGCGCCGGCGCATCGAGGCCGCGCTCGCCCCGATGGTGCCGGCGCGCCATGAGGCTCGTTTCATCGCCGAGGACGCCCTCGCCGCCGGTGGCGGCGACCCGATCGCTTACGCCCTCGAGCTCGCACGGCGGCGCGCCGCCGGGGAGCCGCTCCAGCACGTGCTCGGCCACTGGGGCTTCCGGCGGCTCGACGTGCTCACGGATCGGCGTGCCCTCGTGCCCCGCCCCGAGACGGAGACGCTCGTGTCGGTGGCGCTCTCCGCGCTCGCCAGAGTCGAGGGCGAGCGCTTCCCGCTCCTTGGCGCCGATCTCGGGACGGGTTCCGGGGTCATCGCCTGCTGCCTCGCCTCGGAGTCGGTGCGACCGGTGGTCGTGCATGCGACCGACCTCTCCGAACCTGCGCTCGCTCTGGCCGCCGAGAACGTGGCCCGGTGCCTCGAAGTTTCGTCCCAGGGCCGCGTCGTCGTGCATCGCGGCTCCTGGTTCGACGCCCTGCCGAGCGACCTCGAGGGCGAGCTCGACCTCGTGGTGTCGAACCCCCCCTATCTGGCGGAGGCGGAGTGGCGCGAGCTCGATGCAGTGGTGAGGGACTACGACCCGCCTGCCGCGCTGATCGCCGGACCGACCGGCCTCGAGTGCCTCGAGCAGCTCGTGGTGGGCGGCCGGCAGTGGCTCCGGCCCGGCGGCGCCATCGCTCTGGAATGCGCGCCTCACCAGGCCCCGGAGCTCCTCCGGCTCGCCGGCGCGGTCGGCTACCACAGCCCGGCGGTGGCGAGGGACCTCGCGGGGCGCGACAGGATCCTGCTCGCGTGGCGCTGAGCGACGAGCTCGAGGCCGCCGTCGCCGCGGTGAAGCGGGGCGAGGTGATCGGCCTCCCGACCGACACCGTCTACGGAGTGGGGGCCGATCCGTTCCGGCCTGATGCGGCCGGGCGAGTCTTCGCCGCGAAGTGGCGCCCGGAGGCGGTGGCGCTGCCAGTGCTCGTCGCCGACCCCGAGACCGCGACGGAGCTCGCGGTCCTTGACGGCCCAGCCCGGATCCTTGCTGCCCGCTTCTGGCCGGGTCCGCTCACGATGGTCCTCCGGCGCCTAGACGGCGTCGAGCTCCACCTCGGAGGAGATCCCACCACCGTCGGACTTCGCTGTCCGGATCATGAGGTGGCGAGAGCGGTGCTCGCCCGCACCGGGCCGTTAGCGGTGACGAGCGCCAACCGCCATGGCGAGCCCCCCGCCACGACGGCCGGCGAGGTGCGCCGCCAGCTCGGGGCGGGTGTGGCCGTCGTGATCGACGCCGGGCGCTGCGACGGATCACCCTCGACCGTCGTCTCGTTGCTCGGAGACGACGATGCCGATGAAGGCGGCCTTCGGCCGGCTGGAGGGCTGCGCATCCTCCGGCAGGGCTCGATCAGCGAGGCCGACCTCCTCTCCTGCCTCGAGGCCGGTCCTTGAGCAGCGGCTCGAAGGAGCCCGCCGTCCGAGGGGGTTCCTGGCACCGACGAGCGCCGTGAGGAGAGCTCCCGCCCGCTCCAACCCGGTCCGGCACGCCGTGCCGAGAGGCTCGCCCGAGCAGGCTCTCCGGCTGTTCCGGGCGGCCGCCGTCGGCAGCAGGGCCGGGAGGGCCGGGCGCCGGAGCCGGCCAGAGATCCCGGGAGGCGCCTCGGTAGACTGCGGCAATGACCACTGCCTCCTCCGGGCGAGGGCCGCGGGGTCGATCGACCGCGGCGATCGGATGGGAGAGCCTTGACGCCGACCCTGAGCTGCGGGCCCTGCTCGAACGGGAGCTGCACCGGCAGCGCACCACCATCCAGCTCATCGCCTCGGAGAACTTCACCTCCCCGGCCGTGATGGCGGCCTCGGCGTCCGTCCTCACCAACAAGTACTCCGAGGGCTACCCGGGCCGGCGGTACTACGGCGGCAACGTGATCGCCGACGAGGTCGAGAGCCTCGCACGGGAGAGGGCGGCAGCATTGTTCGGGGCGGAGTATGCGAACGTCCAGCCGCACGCCGGCGCCTCCGCGAACCTCGGCGCCTACATGGCGCTCGCGGAGCCGGGCGACACGATCCTGGCCATGCGCCTTGACCAGGGCGGCCACCTCACGCACGGCTCCCCGGTGAGCATCACCGGCAAGCTCTACCGGTTCGTCGCCTACGGCGTCACGCCGGCCGAAGCCGACGGCAGCGGCGAGCGCATCGACCTCGACCAGGTGCGCGACCTCGCCAAGCGGGAGCGTCCCCGCCTGATCGTCGCCGGGGCGACGGCCTACTCCCGCACGATCGACCCGGCGCCGTTCAAAGAGATTGCGGACGACGTCGGCGCGAGGTTCATGTTCGACGCCGCCCACCCGGCCGGCCTGATCGCGGCCGGAGAGCACCCGAGCCCGGTCGGCGTCGCGGACGTCGTCACCTTCACGACCCATAAGACGCTCCGGGGACCGAGAGGTGGCGCAATCCTCGCGGGGGCCGAGCTCGGGAGGAAGTTCGACTCGGCGATCTTCCCGGGCCTGCAGGGCGGTCCTCTCATGCACACGATCGCAGCCAAGGCGGTCGCCTTCGCCGAGGCCGCCCGCTCGGAGTTCAAGGCCTACGCCGCCCAGGTGCGGGCGAACGCCCGGGCCTTTGCCGACGCGCTCGCCGCCGAGGGCTTCCGGCTCGTCGCGGGCGGCACCGACAACCACCTCGTCCTCGTCGACCTGCGCGACTTCGACCCCGAGCTCACCGGCAAGGCTGCCCAGGAGGTGCTCGACCGCGCCGGCATCACCTGCAACCGCAACCAGATCCCGAACGATCCGCGACCGCCGTTCGTGACGAGCGGCCTCCGCCTCGGCACGGCAGCCGAGACGACGGCTGGCATGAGGGAGCCGCAGATGTCCGAGGTGGCCGCGTTGATCGCGCGCACACTGCGCCACCGGGAGGACGACTCGGAGATCGAGTCGGTGAGGCGGGAGGTCCGTGACCTCTGCGCCGAGTTCGATCCTTACCCAGATGGCGTCACCGACGCCTGATACTGCGAGAGGCGCGGTCCGCGAGGTGACCGGGTGACGACGTGAGCCCGGAGGTCAGCTCGGCGCTCGTGGCCGGGATCGCGGCTGTGGCAACGTTCGGGCTGACGTTTCTCATCAGGGCGGTGGCCACCGGGCGCGGCCTCGTCGTCCAGCCCGATCCGCAGCGTGTCCACACGCAGGCCACCCCGACCGCTGGCGGTCTTGCGCTGATCCTCGGCTTCGCCTTCGCCGTCCTCGTCGCTCGTCCGCTCGGTTTCACCCGCTACCGACTCGGCCACTCGCTCTTCGCGCTGAACGGGACGGAGATCGTCGGGGTGGTGATCGCGGTCGTCGTCATCGGCCTGCTCGGCCTCGTCGACGACGTGAGGGGCACCTCGCCCCCTGCCAAGGTCGCCGGCCAGGTTCTCGCAGCGATGGTCCTGTACTTCTTCGGCGTGACGATGACCCAGGTGAAGGTCCCCTTCGTCTCCTCCTACATCGTCCTAGGAGCGACGCTGCTGCCCCTCGTGACCGCCCTGTGGGTGGTCGGGATCGCGAACGCGGTCAACCTGATCGACGGCCTCGACGGCCTCGCCGCCGGGGTGGTCGCGATCGGGGCCGGTTCGCTCTGCATCTACGGGCTCCGCCTCATCGACCTCGGTGCGCTCGCCCAGAACAACATCGGGCCGCTGCTCGCGGCCGCCTGCTGCGGCATCTGCGTCGGCTTCCTCCCTCACAACTTCTACCGGGCGAAGATCTTCATGGGCGACACGGGCGCCATGGTGCTCGGGCTCCTCATGGCGGCGGCGACGATGGAGATCGGCGGGCAGGCGAACTACGTGATCTCCGGTGCGACGTACTTCTTCGTCGCACCCCTCGTCGTCCCGATCGTGATCCTCGCCGTGCCGCTCCTCGACACGGCGCTCGCGGTCGTGCGGAGGGCCGTCCGGCGCACGAAGGTCACTGAGCGCGACCTCGAGCACCTGCACTACCGACTCATGCGCCTCGGACACGGCCACCGCCGCGCCGTGCTCGTGCTCTGGGGGTGGACGCTCGTCCTCTCGGGGCTCGTGCTCTACCCGGTCTTCTACCCCCGCTGGAACGCGGCCGTCCCCTTTGCCGTCGCCATCCTCGCCATCGCCCTCGTCACGGCCTTCCGGCCCGGCCTTCGCCGGACCGGAAGGGGAGCACCTGCACCCGCCGTCGCGACGGACGTCGACGGCGCTGCCGACCACCGTCCCGGGCTCCGAAGGACACCGGTGGGCACCGACGAGACCGTCGGGGGAGCACCGCCCGGCGGTGCCGGCCTGGGTGGGCACGACGGCGCCGCCGAGGCCTACCGCAGAGCCCACCGCCGCCGTTTTGCCCGGCACCACCCTCCGATGCGAGGATAGGCGCGCGAAGTGAGCAGCAAGCCCACGCCGGGTCCGTTCCAGTACATCGGCCTGGGGAGCTCGATCGCCCTCTGCCTCGTAGCCGGAATGGGAGGTGGCTACCTGCTGGGCGAGCGGCTCGGCGCGGTGGCGCTGCTCACGTTCGCCGGCCTTGTGGTGGGCATCGCAGCGGCGGTGGCGACGGCAAGGTCGGCGATCAAGAGGTACATGTGACGAGCCAGCAGCGTGGCCGGCCGGGTCCGATCGGCACGGACGTCCCCGCTGCAAGGAAGATGACGACCGCCATATGAATTCACTCGGACCCCTGCTCGAGCAGTTCTCCCTGCCCGAGATCTCGAGCGTGCTGAAGCGCACCGTCTTCACCGCGCTCGGGCTCGGCGTCGTCGCGGTCGTCGCCACCTTGTTCGTGTCGCAGCCCCTGTTCGGCCTCGGCGTGTGCATCGGCCTCGGACTCGGGCTCCTCAACATCCGCATGGTCACGAACCAGACCGCGAGGGTCACCCAGCTCCAGCCGGCGAAGCCGGTGAGGGCGCTCGCCTCGATGACGCTCGCCCGGCTCGGGATCACGACCGTGTGCGTGATCGTCCTGTTCATCGCCTCGAGGTGGCTGGGCTTTGGCACCGCGGCCGGGCTCTGCCTGTTCTACCTGCTCTTCGTCGGCAACATCATCGCGATGATGGTGCGGCACAAGGTGTCCACATGATCGGGTCGTCGCTCCTCGCCGTGAACGTCGCGGTGGGACAACACATCCAGACCAAGCTCTTCGGCCTGACGATCAACCTCGACGACGTCCTCGCCACGGTCGCTGCCGGCCTTATCCTCGTCGTCCTCGGCCTGGTCCTGCGCGCGCGGGTCACCTCGGGAGTGCCGGGCAAGCTCCAGCTCGTCTACGAGACGATCGTCGGAGCGGCGACGAACCAGGTCGAGACGACGATGGGGCCAAAGGGCCTGTTCATCGTGCCCCTCGCCGTGACGCTGTTCATGTTCATCCTGCTCTGCAACTGGTTCGAGCTGATCCCGTCTGCGCTGCAGGGACACCTCGAGGTGATCACCTCACCCACCGGCGACATCAACCTGCCGCTCGCGCTCGCGCTCACGGTCATCGTGCTCGTCCACGTGACCTGGATCCGGCTCCACGGGCTGAAGAGCTATCTCGGCCACTACTTCAAGCCGTACAAGGGCCTGTTCCTGATCAACGTGATCGAGGAGATCGCAAAGATCTTCACCCTCGCCCTCCGGCTCTTCGGCAACATCTTCGCGGGCGGCATCCTCATCACCCTGATCGCGGCCTTCCCTCCACAGTGGATCCTGCCGACCCCGCTGCTGCAGTTCGTCTGGAAGCTGTTCGACGGCTTTTTCGTCGCACCGGTCCAGGCGTTCATCTTCGCCCTCCTCACGATCATCTACATGCAGTCCGCCGTGTCGGGCGGCCACTGAGCCAGCCTGCGGCTTACCGACAGCCACGACCTCTCGCACACCCACGCTCAACCCATAGGAGACAGACAACAGAAATGGCACAGACCACCCAGCAAGCCATCCAGCTGGCGGGCGCCATGGTCGGCGGTGGCCTCGCTCTCGGCGGCGGTGCCGTCGGCGCAGCCATCGGTGACGGCCTCGCCGGCAGCCAGACGATCGCCGGCATCGCCCGGCAGCCCGAAGCTCAGAGCCGCCTCTACACGACGATGTTCCTCGTCGTCGGTCTCTGCGAAGCCATGTACGTCATCAACCTCGCGTTCATGGCGTTCTTCGTCTTCGTCGAGGCGGCGAAGAAGTAGCCGTCGAGGCCCACGATGCCCGTCCCAGTGACCCACCTGCACCCCGCCGTGATGGCCCTCGGGTCGGTCTTCCTCATCCCGAACTTCACGTTCGTCCTCGAGTGGATCGCCTTCGTCGCCGTCCTCGCCTTCTTCGCGCGGGTCATCCTGCCTCCGCTGCGGCGGGCGATGAACGAGCGGGAAGCGTCCATCCGCAGCAACATCCAGGCGGCCGAGGACGCGAGGCGTGAAGCGGCACAACTCGTGGAGCAGCGCCGCGAGGCCCTCGAGGCCGCCCGGAACGAGGCACGCCAGATCGTCGACCAGGCGAACGAGGTGGCAGAGCAGCTGAAGGAGGAGGGGCGCCAGCGCGGCCAGGCGGAGTACGAGCGGCTGGTCCAGGCGGCCCGCTCCGAGATCGAGCTCGAGCGCCAGCGCGCCCGCGACGAGGTCATGGGAGAGGTCGGCGAGCTCGTGCTGCGGGCGGCCGAGCGAGTGATCGGCAGCGGGCTCGACGGTGAGCGCCACCGGGCGCTCGTGGACGAGGCCATTGCCGCCGCTCAGTCAAGCGGGGACGGGACCGCCTGATGCTGGAGCTCGTCCGCGGGTACGCCGCCGCCGTGCTCGACGTCGCGGAAGCCGAAGGCGCCCTCGGCGACGTCATCTCGGCTCTTCGCGGCCTCGGACGGCTCCTCGTCTCGTCGGGCCGCTTGCGCGACGCGCTCACGGACAACTCGATCGCCGGGCACGCGCGAGCGGCCGTCCTCGAGGACCTGCTCGAGGGGCGGGCCATTCCTGCGGCGAGCGCGCTCGCGACCTTTCCCGTGCTCTACGAGCGGGCATCCGAGCTGCCGAAGACCTACGAGCAGCTGCTCGAGCTCGCCGAGCAACGTGCCGGTGAGGGCGACCACGCTCGCGTGCGCGCCGAACCGCCCATCGGCCGGTCCGGCGCCCTGGAGCGCCTCCGGGGCTTCGCGGAGCGCATCTTCGAGACCCTCGACAGCCAGGATCTCGTCGACGCACTCGAGGACGAGCTCTTCCGGCTCGCCCGCATCGCCGAGCAGCACCCGAGACTGCGGGCGGCGCTCGCGGAGCCGCAGACGCCGCTCGCCGAGCGGGTCGCCGTGCTCGACAGCCTCCTCGAGGGGAAGGTCCGGCCCGAGACGGCTCGCCTCGCCGAGTACGTGCTCCGCTGCGGCCGGGCCCGGGACCTCGTCGGCGCCCTCGACTACCTCGTCGAGCTGGCAGCCTTCGAGCGGGGCCGCCGCGTCGCCGACGTGCGCGCTGCGGTGGAGCTCGACGCGAGCGAGCGCGAGCGCCTTGCCGCCGCTCTCACCGCCCGTGTGCGCCGGCGTGTCGAGCTTCGCGTCACCGTCGATCCCGCAGTGATCGGTGGCGTGAGCGTGAGCGTCGGTGACACCGTGATCGACGGGACCCTCCGGCACCGGCTCGAGCAGCTGCGCGAGACGCTGCTCCAGCCTGTCGGCTGACCACGACATCCACTTGACCAACCACAAGGATCCACAATGTCAGAGCTCCTGATCTCCCCAGACGACATCGAGGCGGCGCTCGAGCGCCACATCTCGGGCTTCTCCGCTGAGGTGCAGGTGGAGCAGGTCGGCCGGATCGCCGAGGTCGGCGACGGCATCGCCCGCGTCACCGGGCTCCCGAACGCGCAGGTGAACGAGCTGCTCGAATTCGAGGACGGCACGGTCGGCCTCGCCCTCAACCTCGACGAGGAGACGATCGGCGCCGTCGTCCTCGGCTCGGTCGACGCCCTCGAGGAGGGTGGCGTCGTGCGCGCGACGGGCCGGATCCTCTCGGTCCCCGTGGGGGATGGCCTCATCGGCCGGGTCGTCAACCCCCTCGGCGTGCCGATCGACGGCAGGGGCCCGCTCAGCAACGTCGAGCCTCGCCGCGTGGAGATCCAGGCGCCCGGGATCGTGAAGCGCCAGCCCGTGAAGGAGCCGCTCCAGACCGGGATCAAGGCCATCGACGCCATGACCCCGATCGGCAGGGGCCAGCGGGAGCTGATCATCGGCGACCGCAAGACCGGCAAGACGACGGTCGCCATCGACGCCATCATCAACCAGCGCGGCCAGGGCGTGAAGTGCATCTACGTCGCGGTGGGCCAGAAGGGCTCGACCGTGGCCCAGACCGTGGCCACCCTCGCCGAGCACGGTGCCATGGAGTTCACCGTCGTCGTCGCGGCGCCCGCGAGCGAGCCGGCGCCGTTCAAGTACCTTGCGCCGTACGCCGGCTGTGCCATGGGCCAGCACTGGATGGAGCACGGCGAGCACGCGCTCATCGTCTACGACGACCTGTCCAAGCAGGCGGAGGCCTACCGGCAGCTCTCCCTGCTCCTCCGCCGGCCCCCGGGGCGGGAGGCCTATCCCGGCGACGTCTTCTACCTCCACAGCCGGCTCCTCGAGCGGGCGGCGAAGCTGTCGGACGCGATGGGCGGCGGCTCGCTCACGGCACTGCCCATCATCGAGACGAAGGCGGGCGACATCTCCGCCTACATCCCGACGAACGTCATCTCCATCACCGACGGTCAGGTCTTTCTCGAGACCGACCTGTTCTACTCGGGCGTCCGCCCTGCCATCAACGTGGGCAACTCCGTCTCCCGGGTGGGCGGAGCCGCTCAGGTGCGGGCCATGCGCGACGTCTCGGGGACCCTCAAGATCGACCTCGCGCAGTTCAGGGAGCTCGAGGCCTTCGCCACCTTCGGCTCCGAGCTCGACAAGGTCTCCCAGGCCCAGCTCGACCGGGGATACCGGCTGACCGAGCTGCTGAAGCAGGGCCTCAACGAGCCGATGCCGGTGGAGGAGCAGGTCGTCGTCATCTACGCCGGCACCGGTGGCCACGTCGACGACATTGCCGTCGAGGACGTGCGGCGCTTCGAGCGGGAGCTGCGGGCGCACCTGCGGGCCAAGCATCCTCAGCTGCTCGATCAGATCCGCGAGACCGGCAAGCTCCCAGACACGGCCGCGCTCGACGCGGCGATCGACGAGGTGAAGTCCAGCTTCGCCCGCACCGGCGGGGCGGCCGAGAGCCCGGAGACCTCCGAGGAGCCGGCGCCTGCGGCGGACGCGGGCCCGGAGGGCGCGACCGGAGGCGAGGCGGGCTAGGGCGATGGCAGGTGGCCAGGAGCGGATCCTCCGGCGCAGGATCCGCAGCGTCGAGTCGACGAAGAAGATCACGAGGGCGATGGAGCTCATCGCGGCCTCGCAGATGGTGCGCGCCCAGGCGCGGATCGCCGGCTCGAAGCCCTACCTCCAGGGGATCGAGCGCGTGCTGACCGACGTCGTCGCCGACGGCTCGGCCCCAGAGCGCCTGATCGGGGTGCCCCGCTCCCCGGAGCGAGTCGCCGTGATCGCCGTCGTCTCGGACCGCGGGCTGTGCGGGGGTTACAACGCCTTCGTCCTGCGGACGGCCGAGCGCCTCATCCGCACCGGCGAAGGGGCCGGCCGCAGCTACCGCCTCGTCGGTGTCGGCCGGAAGGCGGTCGGCTATTTCCGCTTCCGGGGCAGGCCGCTCGATGAGTCCTTCACCATGGGGGACCGCCCGAGCTACGAGGAGGCGCGGGCGGTGGCTCGCACGGTCGTGCCGGACTTCGTCGCCGGCGAGCTCGATCTCGTGCAGCTCGTCTCGACTCGCTTCGTCTCGGCGGGGACCCAGGTTGTGGAGACCCGCCAGCTGCTCCCGCTCGAGCCTCGCGGCGGCGCGGCAGAGCGCGCAGGCGCGCCGGCGACGCTGAGCGGCACGGCGCCCCACGACGGTGGCCTGAGCGGGGCGAGCATCGGCCCCGGCGAGGGCTTCTTCGAGTACGAGCCCGACCCCGAGGAGCTGCTCGGCCTGCTCGTGCCGCGCTATGCGGAGGCGGCGCTGTACGGCGCGCTGCTCGAGGCCTCGGCCTCGGAGCACGTCGCCCGCCAGCGAGCGATGTCGTCAGCGACCGAGAACGCCGACGAGCTGATCAAGACCCTGCGGCGGGTCATGAACCGTGCCCGACAGGACGCGATCACGACCGAGATCATGGAGATCGTGGGAGGTGCCGAGGCGCTGCGCCAGGGTGCCGAGCACGAGGCCGCACCACCACTGAGGGATTCCGACCTGGATCTGAACGCCGAGGAGCGAATCGCATGAGCACGACCCTTTCCCCGACGCCCGGTACCGAGGCCCGCGAGCTCGAGGACGGCCGCGTGGTCGCCATCGCCGGCCCGGTCGTCGACGTCGAGTTCCCGCCCCACTCGTTGCCCGAGATCAACCATCTGATCGAGATCCCCCTCACGGTGGACGGCGTCGCCACCGTCGTTCCCGCCGAGGTCGCCCAGCAGATCGGCGAGGGGCGGGTCCGTGCCGTCTGCCTGAAGGCGACCGACGGGCTCTCGCGGGGCGCCCTCGCTCGCAACACGGGCCGTGGCATCTCGGTCCCCGTCGGCGACGGCGTCCTCGGGCACGTGTTCAACGTGACGGGCGAGCCGCTCGACACCGACTCGATCTCTGGTGCGGAGGACCGCTGGGACATCCACCGGGACGCCCCCGCGTTCGAGGCCCTCGAGCCGAAGCGCCAGATGTTCGAGACCGGCATCAAGGTCATCGACCTGCTCGAGCCGTACGTGCAGGGCGGCAAGATCGGCCTATTCGGCGGGGCCGGGGTGGGAAAGACGGTGCTCATCACCGAGATGATCCGCCGCGTCGCCCAGGGCCACGGCGGCGTCTCCGTCTTCGCCGGTGTCGGCGAGCGCACCCGTGAGGGGACGGACCTCTGGCTCGAGATGCAGGAGTCGGGCGTCATCGACAAGGCGGCCCTCGTCTACGGGCAGATGGACGAGCCTCCCGGCGTGCGGCTGCGCGTGGCCCTCTCGGCGCTCACGATGGCGGAGTACTTCCGCGACGTGAAGAACCAGGACGTGCTGCTGTTCGTCGACAACATCTTCCGCTTCGTCCAGGCGGGCTCGGAGGTCTCGACGCTGCTCGGGCGGATGCCCTCGGCCGTCGGCTACCAGCCCACGCTCGCCGACGAGATGGGCGAGCTGCAGGAGCGCATCACCTCCACCCGAGGTCACTCGATCACCTCGATGCAGGCGGTCTACGTGCCGGCCGACGACTACACCGACCCGGCGCCGTTCACGACCTTCACCCACCTCGACGCGACGACCGAGCTCTCCCGGCAGATCGCTGCGCTCGGGATCTACCCGGCGGTGGACCCCCTCGCCTCGACCTCCAACATCCTCGCCCCGGAGGTGGTCGGGGAGCGGCACTACGAGTGCGCCCGCCAGGTGCAGGCGGTGCTCCAGCGCTACCGGGAGCTCCAGGACATCATCGCCATCCTCGGCCTCGACGAGCTGTCCGAGGAGGACCGCATCACGGTGAACCGGGCCCGCAAGATCCAGCGGTTCCTCTCACAGCCCATGTACGTGGCCGAGGTGTTCACCGGGCTCCCGGGGGTGACGCTGCCCATTGACGAGACGGTCCGCTCCTTCGAGGCGCTCCTCGGCGGCGACCTCGACGACCTGCCCGAGCAGGCCTTCCTCAACGTCGGCGGTGTCGACGACGTTTACAAGAAGGCGAAGGAGCTCTCCTAGTGCCGACCGAGGCCGAGCTCGTCACCCCCGAGCGGGTGCTCTACTCCGGCGGGGCCGAGTTCGTCGTGCTGAGGACCGAGGGGGGCGAGATCATGTTCCTCCCCGAGCACGCGCCCTTCATCGGCGCCGTCGATATCTCGCTTTTGCGGATTGCTCCTGCCGCCTCGACGGGCGACGAGGGCGGCGCCGAGTTCCGGGCCGCCGTGCACGGCGGCTTCGTCCACGTCGCCGGCAACAAGGTCACCGTTCTCGCCTCGGTCGCCGAGCCGGCCGGCGAGATCGACGTCGAGCGCGCCCGCCGGGCGCTCGAGGCGGCCCGGTCCGCCCTCGGAGGCGAGCGGGCCGACCGCGACCGGGAGCGCGAGACCCCTGCCGCACCCGGTACCGACGAGGTCCGCCACGAGCCCGAGCGGTCGGCTGCAATGACCGCGATGCTGTTCCCGGACGATCCCGAGGCCGCACGGCGCCGAGCCGAGGTGCGGCTCGAGGCGGCCGGTGCCGAGCTGCCGGCCGGCAGCGGCACTGCGGGCGCATCCTGAGCGCGCGCCCGTAGGACGGGCCACCACCCGAGGCTCCGCCAGACTGACAGGGTCATGCCTCGGCGCCGTCTCACCGTGGCCCTCGTCGTCACTGGGCCCATCGCGCAGGAGATCGACGGGATCCGCCGAGCACTCGGGGCGCGTGCCCTCACACGGATCCCGCCCCACCTCACGCTCGTGCCGCCGGTCAACATTGCCGAGGATGAGGTAGCCGCCGCCGTCGACGACGTCCGCGAGGCCGCCGAGGGCACGGGACCGATCCGGCTCGGGCTCGGCCCACCCGACACGTTCTGGCCCGCGGCTCCCGTCGTCTACCTGAGCGTCCTCGACCTGGCCGGCGCGCCCGGGGCGCTTCACGAGATCGCCGCCCTCCGCCGTCGACTCCTCGCGGGGCCGCTCGCCCGGCCAGACGACCGGCCCTTCGTGCCCCACGTCACCTTGGACCAGAGCATCGACCCGGCCCGGATCCCCCACGTCCTCGCCGCGCTCGCCGACTACCGCCAGGAGCTCACGCTCGGGCAGGTGACGACACTCGACTTCGATCCCTCCACGCAGCGCTGGCGTGCGCTCGCCACCGCTGCGCTCGGCCGCCCGCGGGTCGCAGGGACCGGCGGGCTCGAGATTCGGCTCTCGATCTCCGCCAACCTCGACCCCGAGAGCGAGCGCTTCCGGGCCCAAGAGTGGGCCGAGTACGCGGACGAGGCCTACGGGGACTCCTCGGTCGACGAGCCCTTCGCGGTCACGGCTCGCATCGCGGGCGAGCTCGCGGGGACGGCGACCGGGCAGCTCCGCTCCGACTACGCGAGGCTCGCCAACCTCATCACGGCCGCCCACTGGCGCAACCACGGCGTCGGCTCGCAGCTGCTGCGAACCGTCGAGCAGCTCGCGCGAGAGCACGGGGCGCCGGCCGTGCGGCTCGAGACGCGCGCCGGCGGACCCGCCGAGCAGTGGTACCTCGAGCGGGGCTACCGCGCGATCGCCACGCTCCCTCGGTTTCGCCGGGGACATGACTTCGTCCTCATGGAGCGGGTCCTGGGACCGCCGCCGGGGAGGCCCCGGTGAGCGAGGGCACTACCGGCGAGGTGGTCAGCCGTGGCAGGCTCGTCCCATGACGCTCGCGAAGGACCGGCCGCCACTCGTCGCCTCGCGCCCGCCGGGCGGGAGCGAGGAGGAGGTCCGCCGGCTCCTCGATCACGCTCGGGCCGACTTCGACCGCTTCGAGGTCGTGAAGGACCTCATCGACGAGTGCATCGACCTCACGCTCGACTACCGCCAGAGCGGGCACCCGGGCGGCTCCCGCTCGAAGGTGCATGCTCTCGTCGCCCTGCTGCTCTCCGGCGCGATGCGCTTCGACCTGCGCCGGCCGTACGCGCGCTTCGCCGACCGCTTCGTGCTCGGCGCCGGCCACACCGTGCCGCTCGTCTACGCCACGCTCGCCGTCATGAACGAGGCGCTCCGGGCCCGTCACGAGGCGACGGGCGACCCGCGCTTCGCCTTCCCCTCAGGAGGCCGGTATGCGCTCACCTGGGAGTCGCTCCTCGAGTTCCGGCATCGGGGCGGGCTGCCCGGGCACGCCGAGATGGCGGGGGAGACGCTGTTCCTCAAGTTCAACACCGGGCCGTCGGGGCACGGGCTCGCGCCGGCGGCCGGAGAGGCGCTCGCGCTCAAGCTCGCCGGTGCGGAGGAGGTGAAGGTCTTCGTCCTCGAAGGCGAAGGCGGCCTCACGCCGGGCGCTGCTCACGAGACGAAGAACACGGCGTACGGGCTCGGGCTGTCCAACCTCGTCTTCCTCGTGGACTGGAACGACTTCGGGATCGACCCGAGGCCGGCCTCGAGCGTCGTGAACGGCACCCCCGTCGACTGGTTCGCCCCCTACGGCTGGCGGGTGAACGGCACCGAGGAGGGCTCGGCCTGGGAACCCGTCACCCGGGCGGTGCTCGAGGTTGCCGCCGGGCCGAACCCGGAGCGGCGGCCGAGCATGATGTGGTTCAAGACCCGCAAGGGCCGGGGCTACGGCAAGTACGACGCCGCCAGCCACGGCACGCCCTGGCCGATCCACAGCCCGGAGTTCTGGGAGGTGCGCAAGCAGTTCATGGCTCGCTACGGCGTGGAGTACGCCGGCGTCGACGGGCCGGCGCCCGCCGACAAACAGGCCCTCATGGCCGAGGCGGCGTCGAACTTCCGGACGGCGATGGAGGTCCTCCGTCGCGACGCCGAGCTCGTCGAGTGGCTCTCGGACCGGCTCGTCGAGGTTGCGGCCTCGGTGCCCGAGACGATCGAGGGGTGCCGGCTCGGCTCGGCCTCGTCGAAGGCGGTGTTCTCGGACCGGCGCATCACCGACTTCGAGCACTACCCGGAGGAGCTCTTCAAGGCGCCCGGGACGAAGGTGGCCAACCGTGCCGCCCTCGGCACCTGGGGCGCCTACGTCAACACGCTCGCGAGGGCCGAGCACGGTCGCCCCCTGTTCGTCGCCGCCTCGGCCGACTTGGCCGAGTCGACCAACCTCGCCGGCTTCGCGGCCGGCTTCGGCGGCCGGGAGGGCTGCGGTTGGTACGACCGGGAGTCGAACCCGCAAGGGTGCCTGATGCCGACCGAGATCACCGAGTTCGCCAACGCCGGCCTCGTCGCCGGCCTCGCCACGGTGAACCTCGCCGCGGACCCCTTCCAGGAGTTCGACGGGTTTTGGGGGGCGACCTCCACCTACGGCTCGTTCTCCTATCTCAACTACGGTGCCATGCGGTTGTTGAGCCAGCTCGCCCAGGACTGCGAGCTGCAGGTGGGCAAGGTGCTCTGGGTGGCGAGCCACTCGGGGCCGGAGACGGCCGAGGACTCCCGGACCCACTTCGGGATCTTCGAGACGACCGTCACCCAGCTCTTCCCACGGGGCTACGTGATCGACCTCCACCCGTGGGAGCACAACGAGGTGCCCGTCGTGCTCGGAGCGGCCCTCGCGACGCGAGCGCCCATCGTGGCGCTCCATCTCACGCGCCCCGCCATCGAGGTTCCCGACCGCGGTTCGCTCGGGATGCCCTCGCATTTCGCAGCCGCTCGGGGCGCCTACGTGCTGCGCGACTTCTCGCACGAGCACCCGAGGGCCGGCACCGTCTTCGTGCGGGGCACGATGCCGACCCACCACCTCGTCTCGCTCCTGCCCGAGCTCGACCGCCTCGGCCTCAACGTGAAGGTCGTGGCGGCGATCAGCCCCCAGCTGTTCGACCTGCAGGAGCCGTCGTACCGCGAGTCCGTGGCCACGGCAGCCGACCGGCTCGACGCGATGGTGGTGACCAACGGCTCGTTCGACGGGATGCGCGGCTTCGTGGACGGACCCCTCGTGCGGGAGTACTCGCTCTCGGCCGACTGGGACGACCGGTGGCGGACGGGCGGGTCGGTCGAGGAGGTGATCGAGGAGGCGCACCTCGACGCCGGCCACATCCTCGAGGCCATCGCCCGCTTCGTCGCAGAGCGGCCCGAGCGGCTGCACCGCTGGTCGTCGCTCGTCGGCGAGCTCGGCTGAGCCGAGCCCGGGCCTTCACGCCAGCCGTGCCGCCGCGGCCCGCAACGTCCCTCCTTGCTCCCAAAACCACATCCATGTAACTTGAGGCCCTCATCGGTGCTGTGTGAGCGCCGGAGCTGGGAGGGAAGCGGGATGCCGCAACGAAGGTACGTAGGCGCATGGATCGGGGTTGACGGCACTACTCGGTGCGATCGGCGCCGTCGGTAGCTCGCCGGCGGGGGCCGCCAACACGCCGGCCCACCTGGCAACCGCTCCCCGGCGGTCTATGCCTCGTCCAGTGGCCCGGCTCGCCCGCCCGGCACCGCGCCCGCCTCAGCCGGCACAGCTCGAGCACGCGACGAGCCCTTCAGCCTCGGCCCTCGCCGGGATCCGATCGAGGGATAGGTCGACGGTCCTCGGGTCCGCCCCGACGCTGGCCGGGGCGTCCGTCACCACCTTCGACGTCACCACCGAGGTCGACTCGGCCAACGTGAGCCCGACGGGGACGACATGCACCGACTCGGAGACGACGCCCGAATGCTCGTTGCGGGCGGCCGTCGAGGCCGCCAACAACCTCGGCACGCCGGTCGTGATCGACGTCCCGGCGGGCACCTACACCCTGTCGCTCGGGCAGCTCACGGTGGACAACCAGGGCGGCACGTCCATCGTCGGGGCGGGTGCCTCCACCACGACGATCGCCGGCGACGGCACCGGCCTCATCGACCTCACCGGTTCAAACGGGGCGACGCTCTGGCTCACCGGCCTGAGCCTCACCGGCGGCAGCGGCAGTGATGGCGGTGCGCTCGAGATCGACTACGCGAGCGATTCGGCGGTGCTCGACCAGGTGACGATCACGAGGAATGCCGCCACAGGCTACGGCGGCGCCATCGACTGTGGCTTCGACGAGGAGGGCGGCAGCCTGTGGGCGATCGACTCCACGATCTCGAACAACACCGCCGAAGAGGGCGGCGGCATCTACTCCTACTGGTGCGGCCTCCAGCTCAACAACACGGACGTGACGTCCAACACCGCCACCGACGACGCCGGCGGCGGCATCCTGATGGAGTACGGCAGCCTCACGGCCAAGGGCGGAAAGATCAACTCCAACGTGGCAGGTGGCGCGAGCACTGCGGGCTATGGCGGCGGCATCTACAACGAGTACGGCGTCGATGCCCTCTACGGCGTGAAGGTGAACTACAACAAGGTGCTCGACGGCGGCGAGGGCGGCGGCGACCTCGAGGACTACAGCCAGCTCACCGCGACGGGAGGCACCTTCTCCTCCGACCAGGCGCTCGGAGCCTCCAGCTACGGCGGCGGCCTCTACCTTGACGAAGGGGCGCAGGTCAGCCTGCATGGCGTCACCCTCGACCACGACTCGACCGGAGTCACGGACACGACCTCCTACGGCGAGGGCGGCGGGGCGATCTACGACTACGCCGAGGAGTATGGCAACTCGCTCACCATCGATGACGCGAGCACGCTCATGGACAACGCGACGGGCGCCGTCGTCGCCTACGGCTACTACGGCGGGAGCACCCTGGCCATCTCGGACTCGACGATCGAGGACAACACCTCGCCGATCGAGTACCAGGCGGGCGGCCTGACGGCCTATCAGTACGAGTACGGCGGCATGACGGTGACCCTTGACGGCGACACGATCACGGGCAACACCGAGAGCGGGTCCTACTCAGCGGGCGGCGTGATGGTCTGGCCGGAGTACTACGGCGGGGTCAGCCTCGCGATGAGCGGGGACACCGTGAGCCAGAACTCGTCATCCGGATCCGAGGGGTCCGGCGGAGTGATCGCCTACGCCGAGGAGTACTCGAACCTGTCGGTGAGCGTCTCCGGGTCAAGCTTTACCGGAAACTCGGCGCCCAACGGTGGGTTTGGCGGCGCCCTCGACGTCTACGGCGACGACGACTACTCGCCGACCGAGCTGTCCGTCACGGGCTCGACGTTCGACGCGAACTCAGCCGGGTCAGCGGCAGCAGGCGAGGAGGGCTACGGCGGGGCGCTCTTCGAGGGCTACTACGGCACCGTGTCGATCAGCAGCTCCGAGCTGTCGGGCAACACAGCGGTCGGCGGCTCGGCGAAGGGCGGCGCAGGCGGCGCGTTCTACAGCGAGTCCTACCAGAGTGCCGCCTTCTCGGGCGACCGGATCGTCGGCAACGCGGCCACCGGTCTCGGCTCCTACGGCGGCGGCGTCGTCTCCTATGACGAAGCGGGCGACACCTACACGTCCACCGCGATCTCGGGCAACAGGGCCGTGTATGGCGGGGGCATCTACTTCGACGGGTACACGCAGATCTTCAACGACTCCACCGTGAGCGGGAACGTGGCCGGGAGCGACACGGTCGTCGGGTTCGGCGGCGGCATCTACAACGAGGACGGCGAGTTGCAGGCAACCGACACCACCTTCGCTGACAACCACGCTCTCGACGGCGGCGAGGGTGGCGCGATCGCCAACTACTCCTCGGGGCACCTCGAGGCGGAGTACTCGACGATCGCTGACAACAGCGCCGCGAATGGTGGCGCGATCTACGAGGACGGTGACGGCGGCACCTTCTTGGCGAGCATCGTCGCCGGCAACACCACTGGTGGGTCGGCTCCGACGCTGGACAACTGTGACGTGGTGCGCTCGAGCTTTGGCTCGTCCGGCGGGAACGTCTTCGGGAGCTCGGACTGCGTCGCCGCTCTGGCGACCGGCGACCTCGTCACCTCCGACCCGGGCCTCGCGCCGCTCGGGAGCTACGGCGGGGCTACCCAGACGGTGAAGCTAAAGGCGACCAGCCCCGCCCGCACGAGGGCGAGCGGGACCTGCCCTGCGACCGACCAACGCGGTGAGCCTCGGCCGGCGACGGGCTGCTCCGCCGGTGCCTACCAGTTCGCCCCGGGTGCGATCGCAAGCCTTGGACGGGTCTCCGCCCCTGCCGGTGTGCACATCACCCTGTTCGGCCACGGGTTCCTCTTCGCCCGCAGGGTGATGTTTGGCGGCCGGATGGCGACCTTCACCGTGATGAGCGACACGAAGATCGTCGCCACCGTGCCGGCGGGCTATGCGGCCGGCACCAAGGTCACGGTCAAGGTGGTCACGCCGGACGGCCACGGGGCCACGGCAAGATTCACCTACAAGTAGGCCAGCAGTTCCTCGGCGACGAAGGGGGCGGGTGTCTCACAGATGCCCGCCCCCTTGGTCCGGGCACCCTTCCCGGCGAGGAGCCCGGAGCCGGAGCAGGCTTCTAGCCGCGGGTGAGCAGGCGCCCGAGGATCGCCGTCAGCTCGTCGGCAGCCCCGACGACGTCGAGCTCGCGGGCCGAGAGCCGCTCGAGCAGGGTCCGGCCCGCGGCGAGGGCTGCCTCGACCCCCGGGGAGGTGGGGGAAAGACCCGCCTCCGGCGCCGGGACCCGGCCCAGGACGGCGCTGGCGAGGTGCCCGCAGGCATCGAGTGCCAGCCGCTCCACCTCCTCTGCGGCCCGTGAGGCGCGCCGGCGAGCGAGGCCCTCGCCCGATTCGAGGTGGGACCGGTGCGACTCGATCGCCTCCCAGAGCTCGCCGAGCCCCTCGCCGGAGGAACCCACCGTCTCGACGATGGGTGGGGTCCACTCCATCTCGCCCGAGAGCTGCAGCATGTGCACGAGGTCGCGGCGGGTCTCCCGCACGCCGGGCCGGTCCGACTTGTTGATCACGAGCACGTCCGCCACCTCGAGCAGACCGGCTTTGTTCGCCTGGACCGCGTCCCCCCAACCCGGGTTGAGCACGACGACCACCGTGTCGCAGGTCCCTGCCACCTCGACCTCGACCTGGCCGACGCCGACGGTCTCGACGATGACGAGGGGCCATCCTGCTGCGTCGAGGAGCCGCACCGCGTCCGGCACGGCGGCGGCGAGACCGCCGAGATGCCCGCGCGTGGCCATCGAGCGGATGTAGACGCTCCGGTCGAGAGCGTGGTCCTGCATGCGGACGCGGTCGCCGAGGATGGCGCCGCCCGAGATCGGGGAGGAGGGGTCGATCGCGAGCACGGCGACGGGGCCGGAGCCGTGGGCGAGCGCCTCGGAGACGAGCCGGCCGGTCAACGTGGACTTGCCGGCGCCGGGAGCGCCCGTGAGGCCGATCGAGTAGGCGCGGCCCGCGCGGGGGTGGGTGAGGCGGCTCAGCTCGCGGGCAGCCGGGCCGCCCCGCTCGACGAGCGAGAGGAGGCGGGCGAGCGACCGCCGATCGCCCTTTGCGCCGCCGCTCGCGAGCTCGAGGAGGCCGGCCGGGTCGAAGGGGCGGGCTTGCAGCTGGCTGCTCACTCAGCTCCCCGGCGGACGTCCGCGCCGAGCGCCGCGAGCCGGCCGGCGAGGTCCTCGTAGCCCCGGTCGACGTGCTCGGCGCCCGCCACCTCTGTTTCGCCGTCCGCGACGAGCCCGGCGAGCACGAGTGCAGCGCCTGCCCGGATGTCCGGCGAGCGGACGGGGGCGCCCGAGAGCCGCGGCACCCCGCGCACGACGGCGTGGTGACCCGTGGTCGTGATGTCGGCTCCCATCCGGCGCAGCTCGTCCACGTAGCGGAAGCGACCGGCGAAGATGTTCTCCGTCACGATCGCGACGCCGTCCGAGACGGCGAGCATCGTGACGAGGAACGGCTTGTAGTCCGTCGCCACCCCGGGGTAGGGAAGCGTCGAGATGTCCACGGCGTGCAAGGGGTGGGTCGCCCTCGCGAGGAGGCCCGAGCCAGTGTCGACGGTGTGGACGCCGATGGTGGCGAGCTTCTCGAGGAGCATCTCCATGTGGTCGGCGCGGGCGTGGCGGAGCTCGATCTCGCCGCCGGCGAGGCCTACGGCGGCGAGGAAGGTCGCGGCCTCCACCCGGTCCGCGATGGCGGCGTGGTCGGCAGGGCGCAGCTCGTCCACGCCTTCGATCTCGATGCGGGAGGTCCCGGCGCCCTCGATCCGGGCGCCCATCCCGCACAGCATGCCGGCCAGGTCGACCACCTCTGGCTCGCGAGCCGCGTTCTCGATCACGGTCGTGCCCTTGGCGAGGACGGCGGCCATCATCACGTTGTCGGTCGTGGTGTGGCTCGGGAACTCGAGCACGACCCGGGTCCCGACGAGGCGGTCGCAGCGACCCTCCACGTAGCCGTGGTCGGTCGTGAACTCGGCGCCGAGCTCCTCGAAGGCGCGAAGGTGCATGTCGATCGGCCGGCCGCCGAAGTCGTCCCCTCCGGGCATCGAGACCCTCGCCGACCCGTAGCGGGCGAGCAGCGGGCCGAGCACCACGATCGAGGCCCGGATCTTCTCCACGACCTCGTAAGGGGCGACCGGGACGACGTCCTCCGGCACCTCGATCTCGAGGACTCCACCCGTCCCGCGGCCGCTGCGGTGGCTGCGCACCCCCATCGCGCCGAGGAGCTCGCAGACGATCCCGACGTCGGTGATCGCGGGCACGTTGGCAATGCGGTGGGATCCGGGAGCGAGCAGCGTCGCCGCCATGCACTTGAGCACGGAGTTCTTCGCGCCGAAGATCTCGACCTGGCCTGAGAGGGGCCCGGACGGTCTCACGAAGAAGCGCTCCATCCGGGCGACGATAGCCCCCCGACTACTAACGTTCGCCTCTGTGGCACCCGAACGTCAGGCCCCTGACCGCAACTTGGCCCTGGAGCTCGTGCGGGTGACGGAGGCCGCCGCCCTCGCCGCCGGCCGCTGGCTCGGCCGGGGCGACAAGGAGGGCGCCGACAGGGCGGCGGTCGACGCCATGCGGATCGTGCTCCACACCGTGCCGATGGCCGGCGTCGTCGTGATCGGCGAGGGCGAGAAGGACGACGCCCCGATGCTGTTCAACGGGGAGGAGATCGGCGACGGCAGCCCGCCGGAGACCGACATCGCCGTCGATCCGATCGACGGGACGACCCTCACCGCCCTCGGCAGGGCGGGAGCCCTCTCGGTGATCGCCGTCTCCGAGCGTGGGACGATGTTCGACCCCGGACCGTGCGTCTACATGGAGAAGCTGGCCGTCGGCCCCGACGCCGTGGGCGTGATCGACGTGACGAAGGGGGCGACCGAGAACCTGCGGGCCGTCGCCGAGGCGAAGGGCAAGACCGTGCGCGACCTGACCGTGGTCATCCTCGACCGGGACCGGCACGCCGAGCTGATCCGGGAGGTGCGAGAGGCGGGTGCCCGCATCCAGCTCATCACCGACGGCGACGTCGCGGCGGCCATCGCGACCGCCTGGCCGAGCTCGGGCGTCGACGTGCTCATCGGGACCGGGGGCACCCCGGAGGGCGTGCTCGCCGCGGCGGCGCTGCGCTGCATGGGTGGCGAGCTGCAGGGCCGGCTCTGGCCCCGCAACGAGGAGGAGCGCCGGGAGGCCGAGGCGGCAGGGTACGACGTCGGGCGGGTCCTCACCACCGAGGACCTCGTGCGAGGGGACAACTGTTTCTTCGCCGCCACGGGCATCAGCGGGGGAGAGCTGCTCCGTGGTGTCCGCTACGAGGAGGGCGGCGCCACGACTCAGTCCCTCGTGATGCGCTCGAAATCCGGCACGGTCCGCCTCGTCGAGGCTCGCCACCAGCTGCAGAAGCTCCGCAGCTTCTCGGCCATCGAGTTCTGGTGAGCCCGGCGGCTGCCGGCCGGGAGCCGCCTCATCGTTGGTACCAGCGGGCGGTCTTCTACGAGCTCGCTCCGCGCAGCTTCTACGACTCGAACGGGGACGGCGTCGGGGACCTCGCCGGGGTTCGCGAGAAGCTCGAGTACCTCGAGTGGCTCGGCGTGGACTGCCTCTGGCTCCTGCCCTACTACCCGTCCCCGCTGCGCGACGGCGGCTACGACGTGAGCGACTTCCTCACGGTCGCCCCCGAGTGCGGGAGCGTCGACGACCTCGCCGCGCTCCTCGAGGAGGCGCATCGGCGCCAGATCCGGATCATCGCCGATCTCGTGATGAACCACACGAGCGACCGGCATCCCTGGTTCGAGCAGTCGCGCTCGAGCCGGAGCGACCCGAAGGCGGACTGGTACATCTGGGCCGACGACGACCACGGCCTTGCCGACGTGCGCGTGATCTTCGTCGACGCCGAGCCGTCGAATTGGACCTTTGACGCGGGTCGCGAGCAGTACTACTTCCACCGCTTCTTCCACCACCAGCCGGACCTCAACTACGCCAACCCGGAGGTGCTGGAGGCGATGCTCGAGGTCGTGCAGTTCTGGCTCGGCCTCGGCCTCGATGGCTTTCGCCTCGACGCCGTGGCCTATCTTGGAAAGCGCGAGGGCACCTCCTGTGAGAACCTGCCCGAGACCCACGAGATCCTGCGGACGCTGCGGCGGGAGGTCGACGCCCGCTTCCCGGGGCGGGTGCTGCTCGCCGAGGTGAACCAGTGGCCGACCGACGTCGTCGACTACTTCGGGGACGGGGACGAGTGCCACATGGCCTTCCACTTCCCCCTGATGCCCCGTATGTTCATGGCGATCCGGCGCGAGCAGCGCTTTCCGATCACCGAGATCCTCGCCCAGACCCCGCCGATCCCCGAGGGCTGCCAGTGGGGGACCTTCCTTCGCAACCACGACGAGCTGACCCTCGAGATGGTGACCGACGACGAGCGCGACTACATGTACGGCGAGTACGCGAAGGACCCTCGCATGCGCCGCAACCTCGGCATCCGGCGCCGCCTCGCGCCGCTCGTCGGCAACGACCGGCGCGTGGCCGAGCTGCTCCACTCCATGCTGATGTCGCTGCCGGGGGCGCCCATCTTGTACTACGGCGACGAGATCCTGATGGGCGACAACGTCTACCTCGGCGACCGGGACTCGGTGCGCACGCCGATGCAGTGGACGCCGGACCGCAACGGGGGGTTCTCCTCCGCCGACTTCGCGAGGCTCGTGCTCCCACCGATCATGGACCCGGTCCACGGCTACCAGGCCGTCAACGTCGAGGCCGAGCGGCGCGACGCCTCCTCGTTCCTCCACTGGCTGCGGCGGATCGTGCACGTGCGCCGCCAGTTCCCGGTCCTCGCGACGGGCGCCCTCGAGGTGCTCCCCGCCGACAACCCTTCGGTGCTCGCCTACCTCCGCTCCGAGCCCGGCTCCCCGACGGTGCTGTGCGTGAACAACCTGAGCCGCTTCGCGCAGCCGGTCGCGCTCAGCCTCCTCGGCTTCGAGGGGACCCAGCCGATCGAGCTCCTCGGCCGGATCCCCTTTCCCGAGGTGGACCTCGAGCCGTACCGGGTCACGCTGCCTCCCTACGGCTTCTTCTGGTTCGAGCTGCGGGAGCCGGAGCGGTGAGCGCCGCCAGGGTGCCGCTCGGCGGGGGCACGAGAGAGCTCGCCGGCCTTCTCGCCCCGTGGATCGCCCGCCAGGACTGGGCCCAGTCGGCCCTTGGGGTCCTCGGCTCGCGCCGCGTGCCGGTGCGGACGGTGGATCTCGAGGTGCTGCGCCCGGGGCGCCCGGGGCTTGCGAGCGTGATCGTCGACGCGGGCCAGGACCCCACCTCTCGACTGCACGTCCTCGTCGGCTGGCGGGACGTCGCGCAGGCGACGGCCACGCTGCTGCGACCGGGGGCGGTCTTTGGCTCGGGAGCCGATGGCGAAGGGAGCGTCCTCCTCTACGACGCCCTCGCCGACGCCGAGCTCTGCCTCGAGCTGCTCGGCGCCGTGACCGGCGGCCGCGAGCGGGCGGCGCGGGTGCGCGTCGTGCACTCCCTCGCCTCCCACGCCTCGCTCGTGTTCGACGAGCGCCTTTTCATGAAGTCGTACCGGGTGATCGAGCGGCGGACCCGGCCCGAGATCGAGGTGATGGAGGGGCTCGACCGAGTCGGGTTCAATCACCTGCTCGCTCCGGTCGCCCACTGGTCCCGGGCGGGCGGCGACCTCGCGCTCGTCCGGGAGTTCCTGCCGGGCGCGGTGGAGGGCAAGGCGCTCGCCCTCACGTCGCTGCGGGACCTCCTCGCTCGGGCGACCGGGGAGGGCGACGGGGTCCCCTCGTTCGAGGAGGTGGGCCTCGCCGGGGGTGACCTCGGCGACGAGATGCGCCGGCTCGGCCGCACGACCGCAGAGCTGCATCTCGCGCTCGCCGAGGCGTTCGGCGTCGAGAGCCGGAGTGGCTCGGGACCACCGCTGATCAGGATCCATGGCGACTACCACCTGCGCCGGGTGATGCGCGTCGAGGCCGGCTGGCTCGTCGCCGGCTTCGGCGACGACCCCCTCACCGGTCGCGACGCGGGAGCGGCCAGCCAGGCGGACGCTCGCAGGGCCGAAGCCGTCGCCGACCTCGCCGAGCTGTGCGAGTCGCTCAGGCTCGTGGCCGCAGAGGCCGTCTCGGTCCAGACGCCGGCGACGCTGGACCTGGCCTCGGCGGTCGCCGCGGGCTGGGTCCGCCACAACACAAGGGCGTTCCTCAGCGGGTACCTCGACACCGACGGGATCGCTCGCCTCGCACCGGGCACCGCCGACGACCTGCTCGAGAAAGTGGCGAGCTACCGGCAGCGGTGAGGCCGGGCGCCGCCCTCAGTACTGGTAGCCGCCCCTGACGGCGATCTTCTCGGCCGCAGCGCGGATGTCCTCGGCGGCCTTCTCGGGCGAGACCACGTTGATGAGCACCCCCGTCCCGAGCTCGAAACCGGCTCGGGTCGTGAGGTTCGGCAGCACGTGCACGTGCCAGTGGTACATGCCGGTCGCCCGGTACGGAGCCGAGTGGAAGACGAGGTTGTAGGCGATGTCGCCGAGGTGCTCGGTGAGCGCCTGCAGCGCGGAGCGTACCGCCTTGCCCACGGCGACGAGCCGCTGGGTCGGGGCGCGGTGCAGGCAGGCCCCGTGCTCCCGGGGCACGACGAGCACCTCGTAGGGCGTGCCG
>Ga0209061_1001176_pt1 | contig 47127 bp, 46 predicted proteins | sample Coa_R1_10_FD_187157 | JGI IMG/M metagenome (GOLD analysis project Ga0209061, IMG submission 187157) | Surface soil microbial communities from Centralia Pennsylvania, which are recovering from an underground coalmine fire - Coalmine... | ecosystem: Environmental > Terrestrial > Soil >...
GGCCGCCAGATCCGCTTCGACGAGCGCGCCTCCTTCGTCCAGAAGCTGACCGACCGCGGCGCGAGCAGGGCGGCGCTCGAGCAGTTCCTGACCACGGCGGCCGCCGAGAACCCGAACCGGCGGCTGCGGATGATGGCCTTGCAGGACCGGGTCGCGCTGCGGGTGGAACGAGCCGACTTCGACGACCTCGTGACGCTCGTCACCCAAGCGCCGACCTGGGAGAAGGAGCGACTGCCGGGGATCCGCGTCCTGCTGCGAGCGATCGCCGACGGCAAGCCGGACGCGCCGGAGCAGATCCTCGCCCGCTGGACGTGGCGGCTGGCACGCGCGACGCGCAAGGTCCAGGACCGGCGGGCCTCAGCCGAGTTCCCCGAGGCGAAACGGCTACTCGGCGCGCTCGCCAACTCGCGCGGCCACCGGCACGAGGAGAACGCGGCGAAGCTCGTGCAGGCGGCGCTCTCGCTGCCGCTGCCGGTCGGAGCCGCGCTGCTCGCGTCGGCCGAGGGCTACACGCCGCGTGCGACGAACCTGATCGGCGAGGCGCGCGAGCGGCTGGGCTCGATCCAGGAGGTCGCGCTCGCCCTGTCCGAGAACCTGCCCGCCCCCAAGCAGGGCTCGGGCCGCAGCCGGCGCCGGCGGCGGCGCAAGCGCAAGGGCGCGGCGCCCGCGACGGCCGCCCCCGAAGGCACCGCAGCCGCCGAGGGGGCGCTTCAGCCGGCCGAGAGCGACGACCAGGCCGCCGTCGCGGACGGCGCGACGACGGCGCCGGCGCCGGCGCTCCTCGCCCCGGCAGACGAGCCCTCGAGCGCTGCGGCGGAGGAGGCACGCGACGGAGCGGGCGAGGCGGCCGGAACGGCCGAGGCGACGGCGACGACGGCGCAGCTCGGGTAGCGCCCGGCCGACCCCGCCTCGCTGGCCGCGGGCCGCTCGGCGGCGTCCGACCCGGTTGCCCTACCCGGCCGGGCCGCCGGCGCTCTCGCCGCCGTCGCTCCGCCGCTCGCGCTCGCGCAGGAAGCGCGTCAGCTCGGCCGCGAGGCTCTCTCCCGAGGGCAGGTTCTCGGAGGCCTCCAGCAGGTCGGCGCGACGCTCCAGCTCCTCGACGTAGGCGGCGGTCTCGGCGTCGGAGGCGACCGCCTCGGTCACCTGCTCGCTGTACTCCTCGGCCGCCCGCTCCAGCTCGGACAGCTCGATCTCCGCCCCCACCAGCTCGCCCAGGCGGCGGCAGAGCGCGAGCGCGGCCCGAGGGCTGGGCGCGAGGGAGACGTAGTGCGGGACGGCGGCCCAGAGGCTGACCGACGGCAGCCCGGCGCGCCGGCAGGCGTCGAGCAGCACGCCGACGATCCCGGTCGGCCCCTCGTAGCGCGAGGGCTCGACTCCGAGCTGCTCGACCAGTGCCGGGTCGCTGGCGGCGGCGCTGACCGGGGCCGGCCGGGTGTGGGGCACGTCGGCGAGCAGGGAGCCGAGCGTCACGACGAGCTCCACGCCGAGCTCCTGGGCCAGCTCGACGACCAGGCCAGAGTACGTCTTCCAGCGCAGGTTGGGCTCGACGCCGAGCAGGATCACCGCGTCGCGCTCGAGCCCCGGAACCGGTGCGTGGAGGAACGTGTTGGCCGGCCACTCCAGCCTGCGGGTCAACCCGTCCTCGAGCGAGACGTGAGGACGTACCGCCTGGAAGTCGTAGAAGTTCTCGGCCTCGATCTCGGCGAACGCCGTCGCCCCCCACTGGCGGGCGAGGTAGCCGCCGCCCAGGGTGGCGCCCTGGCCGCCGTCGTTCCAGCCGCGAAAGGCGCAGACGAGGAGCGGACGCCGCAACGCCGGCCGCGCGGAGACGATCAACTCCGACATCCGCAGGAGTCTAGTCGGCGGCCAGCGGCCGCCAGAGGCGGGCGACGAGCCCGACCGTCCAGCCGACGAGCGCGGCCGCGGTGGCGACGTGCAGGAGGACGACCCACCAGGGCACGTCGCCGTAGGTTCGGTACTGCACCTCGCCGATCGTCATCTGCACGGCGAGGATCGCGAGCAGCCCGGCGCAGCCGCGCACGAGCCAGGGGTGCGCCCGGCGCCGCAGCCAGGCCCAGACGGCGAGAGCCAGGAAGACGATCCCGAAGGCGGCGACGGCTCGCACGTGCCAGTAGACCGCCGGGTAGAACGAGCCCAGGCGGGGCACGATCTGGCTGCCGGAGCTGCCCGGGAAGCGGCCGGCGGCGGTCGCCGCGGTCCCGCTGACCGCGAGCACGACAACGGCCACGAGCAGCACGAGCCCGCCGAGACGGGCGACCGGCGGCAACGGCGCCCCTTCGCCGCGGACGAGGCGCGAGGCCTCGAGCAGGGTCAGCACGCCGAGCGAGAGCACCGCGAACGAGAGCAGGAGGTGCGAGATGACGAGGTACGGGTTCAGGTCGTAGTAGACGGTGATCGCCCCCAGCGGCGCCTGGGCGAGCGTGCCGGCGAACACGAGCGTCGCCAGCCAGCGCGCGCGACGGCCGAGGCCGCGGGTACGCCAGGCGGCAAGCGCGAGCACGAGCGTGGTGAACACCGTGACCGCCGAGACGACGCGGTTCGAGAACTCGATGTCGGAGTGGTAGCCGCGCGGGAGCGCGTGCTGCGCCGTGCAGGTCGGCCAGTGCGGGCAGCCGAGCCCCGAGCCGGTCAGGCGCACCGTCGCCCCGGTGGCCACGATCAGCAGGAGCACGGTGACGGCGGCCTGCGCGAAGCGGCGAAAGGCGGCGGGCGAGACGGTCGGCGCCAGCCGGCGCGGCAGGGCAGCCGGTGCAGCCGACTCCACGTGCACGAGGGGAGTGTAGACGGGGCGCAGCGCGGCCCGCCTACGGCTCGAGCACGACGCCCGAGCCCGCCTCGACGGCGCCGATGCGGGCGAGGAAGACTCCCGCCCGGGCGAACTCCGCTGCGAGCGAGGCAGCCTTCTCGGCCGGCAGCGTGACCAGCAGCCCGCCCGCGGTCTGCGCGTCGTAGGCGAGGGCCAGCAGCTCCTCGGGGACGCCGTCGCTCGTGACGTGTCCGGCCGCGAACTCCCGGTTGCGGGGATCGCCGCCGGTGCGTACGCCGGCGCGCGCCGCCTCGAGCGCCCCCTCGAGCGCCGGCAGGTCGCCGGCCCGCAGGCGGATCCGGACGCCGCTTCGCTCCGCGGTCTCCCGCGCATGGCCGAGCAGGCCGAACCCGGTCACGTCGGTCACGGCGTTCGGCGAGAAGGGCCGCAACAGGTCGGCCGCGCGGTCGTTGAGGGTGGTCATCCAGCGCGCCGCTTGTTCGAGGTTCGCCTTCGCCGCCAGCACGAGCCCGGTCCCGAGCGGCTTGGTCAGGAAGACGGCGTCGCCCGGCCGCGCCCCGCTCTTGACCCACACGCCGTCCGGGTGCACGGTGCCGACGACGGCGAGCCCGTACTTCGGCTCGCGGTCGCGGATGGTGTGGCCGCCGGCGAGGACGGCGCCCGCGACGCGCACCCGCTCGGCGGCCCCGGCGAAGACGGCCGCGACCACCTCGGTGCCGAGCTCCTCCGGGAAGGCGGCGACGGAGAGGGCGACGAGCGGCCTGCCGCCCATGGCGAAGACGTCGTTGAGCGCGTTCGTGGCGGCGATCCGTCCGAACAGGGCGGGGTCGTCGACGAGCGGGGGGAAGAAGTCGACGGTGAAGACGAGGGCCCGTTCGTCGTCGAGCCGGTAGACGGCGGCGTCGTCGGACGGGTCGAGACCGACGAGCAGGTCGTCCGTCCGGGCGGGCGCGAGCCCGCGCACGAGCTCCTCGAGCCGCGCCGCCGCGTACTTCGCCGCGCAGCCGCCGCCGACGCTGAGGCCCGCGAGCCCGCCCGCCCCGCTCTCCATCCCGTCTACTGTAGGCGCGATGGCCGCGTCTGCACTCGTCACCGGCGGCTCGTCGGGCATCGGCCTGGCGATCGCGCGGATGCTGCGGGAGGAGGGCTACGAGCTGACGCTGGTGGGGCGGCGGCGCGAGAAGGTCGAGGCGGCCGCAGCGGAGCTGGGGGCGTCGGCAGTGGCCGCGAACCTGACCGAGGCGGAGGAGTGCGAGCGGGCCGTCGCCGAGCACCGCAGGAGCTACGGCGGGCTCGACGTGCTCGTGAACTCGGCCGGCGTCGGAGTCGGCGGCCGGATCGAGGACCTGGCGGTGAAGCACCTCGACCTGCAGCTCGCCGTCAACCTGCGCGCCGTGTTCCTCGTCACCCGGGCCGCGATCCCGCTCCTGCGGGCATCCCGTGGCTGGATCGTCAACCTCGCCTCGGTCGCCGGCACGATCCCCGCCCCGGGGCTCGCGGCCTACGGGGCGACGAAGGCGGCCGTGATCGCGCTCACCCGCTCCCTGAACGCCGAGCTCGAGGCGGACGGGGTGCGGGCGATCGCCCTCTGCCCCGGCTTCGTCGACACGCCGATGGCCCGCTGGTCGGGCCTGCCACCGGAGACCCTGATCCGGCCGGAGGACTGCGCCGAGACGGTGCGGATGTGCCTGCGGCTGAGCCCGGCCGCCCGCATAGCGCAGATCGTGCTCGAGCGGATGGGCTCGAGCAACGACGGCGTGTAACGGGCAGGCGGACGCCCGCCGGCACCAACTCGCCTACAGGCCGCCGCCGTCGCTCATCCCCGGCCAGGCGGCCGCGAGCACGTACGCGCAGAGCGACGCGAGAAGTACCAGGTAGCAGAGCCGTGCCTTCGTCACGTGCCGACCTCCCCTCCGGTCTCAGAAACGGACGTCCTGCAATGCCTCGGCCGCCATCCGGTACAGCTCCGCTGCGCGCGCGTAGTCGCCGCGGCGAGCGGCCAGGTCGCCGCGCGCGACCCAGGCGGAGGCGCGGTGGCTGGCCGAGCCGAGCTCGTCGAAGCTCGCCTCCGCAGCGACGAACGCTGCCTCGGCCTCCTCGAGCCGGCCCTGCTCGAGCAGCGAGCGGCCGAGGACGAGCTGCGCGCTGCCGATCTCGTCCACGTAGTCGATCCGGCCGCCGAGCAGCTCGAGCGCCCGCCGGGCCTGGACCTCGGCCTCGGCGACCTTCCCGCTGCGCAGGTGGATCTGGGCGAGCGACGAGACCGCCCGCCCGGCGTCGGCGTCCCGGCCGATCTCGAGCGCGAGCGCGAACGACTCCTTGAGCAGCTCGATCGCCTGCTCGACGTTGCCGAGCAGGAAGTTGAGGCCGCCCAGGTTGTTCGTCAGCTGGCTGACGTGGACCCGGTCGGCGAGCCGCGCGTACGCTTCCCGAGCCCGCTCGGCGTAGGTGCGGGCCAGCACCCAGTGCCCCTCGCGGTCGGCGATCAAGGAGGCCTGGAAGTACGCCGCGCCGATCGTCCGCGGGTCCTCGACGCCCTGCGACAGCTCGAGCGCCCGCTCGACGTCGTCGCGCGCCGCCTCGTAGTCGCGCTGACGCTGCCAGCAGCGCGAGCGCCAGGAGAGGATGTTGGCCTGGAGCGCATCGCAGGGGAGCGCCGAGCGCTCAGCGAGCGCGAGCGCCTCGTTGAACAGGCCGAGGGCGGTCTGGACGCTCGTCAGCTGGTAGCGGCAGCAGCCGAGCCAGAACAGGACCTCGGCCCGCTCCAGGTCGGAGAACGTCCCGCCCTCGGAGAGCGCGCGCGCCTCGAGCAGGAGCTCGAGCGCGCCGCGGTGCTCGCCGATCCGCATCCGGGCGAGCGCGCTGCCGCAGAGCGCGCGCAGCTGCAGCTCGGGGGCGCCGCTCGCGCGGGCCGGGCCGAGCAGGGCGTCGAACGCCTCGGCCGCCTCCTCGTCCTCGTTCGCCTGGTAGAGCGCCTCCGCGCGGGCGAGCGCACCCTCGAGCCGGCGGCGCTCGTCGGTCGCAACGCCGCTCGCGAGCAGGCCGGGGTCGACACCGAGGCGGGCGGCGAGCCAGTCGACGGTCTCCCGGCTCGGCCGGGTCTTGCCGCGCTCGATCTGCGAGATGTACTCCTTCGAGAAGCGCTCTCCGGCGAGCTCGCTCTGGGTCAGCCCGGCCGAGACCCTGAGCTGCCGCAGCCGCTCGCCGAGCCGGCGCGCCTCGGAGGGCGACCGGGCCGGCCTGTCGGTGGTCTCATGCGGCGGCATCGAGCGTTCAATCACCCTAAACGCGACGACCCATGCAAGCTGCAAGCACGGCCGCGTCGCATCCCTCGTTCGAGTGTATTCATGCGAAATCTCGGTCAAGTAGGAGCAAGCCAAGATCACTTGACCGAGCTACTTGACGGCCGGGCCGAGCCCGCCTATAGTCAGCCCACCTTGCAACCAGGCCGGACGCCAGGCCGCGGTCTGCAGGGGGCGCGCTGGGGGCTCCCGGCGTAGGACGCGAGGCGGGTGGGCCGCAGACCCGCTCCGTCGGAACCCGCCGGGAGGGCGCGCTCTCGAGAGAAGGCCCCGGAGCCGCAGCCGGGGCCTTCTCGTTGTCCGGGCTCCCGCGCAGGCGGCGGCGAGCTACGAGCGAAGGCGGGCGAGGCGGGCCGCCCGGATCGCCTCGAGCTCGCGCTCGTCGAGCAGGCCGACCCGGCGGCCGACGAGGCTGAGGACGCCGCCGGCGAGCAGGATCCAGGCCTCGGCGTCGGCGTCGCGCTCGGGGGAGATCGTTCCCTCGGCCTGACCGCGCCGTACGAGGTCGGCGACGAAGTCGTGCACCTCGCGCATGTGCCGGCAGAGGTAGCGGCGCAGACGGGGATCCTCGGGCGCCTCGCCGAGCGCCTGCACCCACAGCTCGGCGAGCTGGAGCTTCGGCGAGCGAACGGAGACGTGCCCCTTGCCGATCGCCTCGATCGCCCCGCAGGCGTCGGGAGCCCGACCGAGCGTCCGCTCCCATGCCTCGCGAGCCTTGGCCCAGACGTGCTCGAGCGCCGCGAGGTAGAGGTCGCGCTTGGAGGCGAAGTGGCGGTAGAGGATCGGCTCGGAGACGCCGGCGGCGCGCGCGATCTCGGCCGTCGTCGTGCCCCGGTAGCTGCCCTCGGTGAAGAGCCGGATCGCGGTCTCGATCAGGTGGACGCGGCGCTCGGCTCCCGCCATCCGCGGCGCGGTGCTCGTCATGCGGCGACCTCGGCGACGTGCGCCCGCTCGGCCTCCGGCCGTCTGCGCACGGTGAGGACGGCGACGAGCGCCGCCGCCAGGCTGATACCGGCGCTGACCGCGAGGGCGGCGTGCAGCCCGTTCACGTAGTCCTGGGCGGCCGCCGGGGTGCCCGGCCGGTGGTGGAGGTACGAGGCGAGGATCGCCCCGATCAGGGCGATCCCCAGCGAGCCGCCGACCTGCCGGAAGCTGTTCAGCACACCGGAGCCGACGCCCGCCTTATCCACCGGGACCGAGGCCATCGCCGCCGAGGTCATCGGCGACATGGTCGTGGCCATCCCCACCCCGCCGACGAGCATCGCCGGCAGGAGCGTCCAGAAGTCGGAGTGGACGCCGACCCGCTGGTAGAGCAGCAGGGAGACCGCCAGCAGCGTCATTCCGCCGCCCATCAGCCAGCGCGAGCCGACCCGGTCGGAGAACCTGCCGGCGAGCGGCGCCACGAGGATGATCAGCACCGTCATCGGCAGGAAGATCGCGCCCGCCTGGGTCGGCGAGTAGCCGAGGATGTTCTGGACGTAGATCGAGACGAAGAAGAAGACGCCGAACATCGCCAGCGAGACGAGCATCGCGACGAGGTTTGCGCCGGCGAAGGCGCCGATCCGGAAGAGCGACAGGTCGAGCATCGGCAGCCGCTGCCGCTGCTCGAGCAGGACGAAGACGGCGAACAGCACGGCCGCCGCGGCGAACAGCCCGAGGATCTCGGGCGAGGCCCAGCCGTGCCGGTTGCCCTCGATCAGCGCGTAGCTGAGCGAGAAGAGGAAGCCGATCGAGGCGAGCAGGCCGGGCAGGTCGACGCTCTGCTCGTGCGAGCGGTCGCGCGACTCGCGAATCACGAGCCGGGAGACGACGACGCCGAGCGCGCCGACCGGCACGTTGACGAAGAAGATCCAGTGCCAGCCGATGTTGTCGACGATCAGGCCGCCGGCGAGCGGGCCGATGGCGAGCGCGAGCGCGGAGACGCCGGCCCAGATGCCGATCGCCTGGCCGCGCTGGCGCGGCGGGAAGGTGGCGGTGATGATCGAGAGCGTCGCCGGGTTCATCAGGGCGGCCCCCGACCCCTGCACCGCCCTGGCGCCGATCAGGAAGCCCGCGCTCGGCGCGAGGCCGCAGGCGAGCGAGGAGAGGGTGAAGACGACGAGACCGAGCACGAAGATCCGGCGGCGGCCGTACAGGTCGGCGAGCTTGCCGCCCGTGAGCATCAGGGCGGCGAACGTCAGCGCGTAGGCGGTCACGATCCACTCGAGCGACGCGATCGTGATATGGAGGTCGCGTTCGATCGCGGGCAACGCGACGTTGACCACCGTGTTGTCCAGCATGATCATGAACAGCCCGAAGGCGACAGCGGCCAGGGTCAGCCACTTCCGGTTCTCCTCTGCCAAGAGTCTCGCTCGCAACCGCTCCTCCTCGTCTCGACGTTAGCGCTCACTAGGTTAGCGATCACTAACAGCCCTTCGTCGGCCGACGCCGGACGCTGATCCGCGAGGGACGCCTGGTAGCGTGCCAGCCGGATGCGGCTGGCGCTGGCCCAGATCGACCCGGTCGTCGGCGACCTGGAGGGAAACCGGAGCCTGATCCTGGCCCGGGTCGAGGAGGCGCGCGCCGTGCACGCCGACCTCGTCGTCCTGCCGGAGCTCGCCGTCACCGGCTACCCGCCGGAGGACCTGCTGCTGCGTCCCGGCTTCGTCCGCGCCGCGCGGGCCTCGCTCGAGCGGATCGCGGCGGCGACGCACGAGATCGTCGCGCTGGTCGGCGTGCCGCTCTTCGACGGCGACCTGTACAACGCCTGCGCGGTCTGCGCCGACGGCGAGGTGCGCGGCGTCTACCACAAGCGCTTCCTTCCCAACTACGGCGTCTTCGACGAGGAGCGCTACTTCGCCTCGGGACGAGACCTCGTGATCGTCGAGGTGGCCGGCGCCCGGGTCGGCGTGACGATCTGCGAGGACCTCTGGCAGCCTGGCCCGCCGGCGACCGACCTGGCGCTGGCCGGAGCCGAGCTGCTCGTCAACCTGTCGGCGTCGCCGTTCCACGTCGGCCGCGAGCGCGAGCGCGAGGCCATGTTCCGGCAGCGGGCGCTCGACAACGTCTGCTTCGTCGCCTTCTGCAACATGGTCGGCGGTCAGGACGAGCTCGTCTTCGACGGTCACTCGTGCGTCCTCGACGACGAGGGGGAGGTGCTGGCGCGCGCCCCGGGGTTCGAGGAGCGCCTGCTCGTCCTGGATCTCGACCCGTCGGCGGTTGTCGGACGCCGCTTGCGCGACGCGCGGCGGCGGGCGCTGGCCCGCGAGCTGCCCGCCGGGCCGCCGCGGGCGGCGACGATCTCCGTCGAGCTGCGGCGGCGTGGGCCTCTCGGGCCGGTGGAGCCGCCGCTCGTTCCCTTCCCGGACGAGCTCGAGCAGATGCGGCGGGCCCTGGTGCTCGGGTTGCGCGACTACGTCCGCAAGAACGGCTTCGCGGACGTCGTCGTGGGTGTCTCGGGCGGCATCGACTCGGCGGTGACGGCCGCGCTGGCGGCGCAGGCGCTGGGGCCGCAGCGCGTGCACTGCGTCTCGATGCCCTCCCGCTACTCCGCCGCCGAGACCCGTGCGGACGCGCGCCGGCTGGCGGAGAACCTGGGCTGCGACTTCCGCGAGCTGCCGATCGAGCCGGCGGTCGAGGCCTTGAGCGGGATCCTCGCCGAGTCGTTCGCCGGCCGCCAGCCCGACCTGACCGAGGAGAACCTGCAGGCGCGGGTGCGGGGCACCCTGCTCATGGCCCTCTCGAACAAGTTCGGCTGGCTGCTCGTCGCGACCGGCAACAAGTCGGAGCTCTCGGTTGGGTACGCGACGCTGTACGGGGACATGGCCGGCGGCTTCGCGCTGCTCAAGGACGTGTTCAAGACGGACGTGTTCCGGTTGGCGCGACACCTCAACGAGCAGGCGGGGCGCGAGCTCGTCCCGCAGACGACGATCGAGCGGGCGCCGACGGCGGAGCTGCGCTCCGGGCAGCTCGACGAGGACTCCCTGCCCCCCTATTCCGAGCTCGACAGGGTGCTCGAGGCGTACGTCGAGCAGGACCGCTCGCTCGAGGAGCTCGGCCGGGACGGCTTCGACCCGGATGTGGTCGCGCGGGCGGTCGCGCTCGTCGATCGGGCCGAGTACAAGCGCCGCCAGGCGCCGCCTGGGGTGCGGTTGCGTTCCAAGGCGTTCGGCCGCGACCGCCGGACGCCGATCACGAACCGCTGGCGGAGCTGAGCTCGGCCAGCATCCGGAACCAGCGCAGGCGCTCGTGCCAGGGCACGGCGGCGTTCGCGGGCGAGGTGGAGGGAAGGACGAAGAGCCTGGTCTCGGCGAGCGTCCGTTCCTGCGGGCCGAGCCGGGACCGCTCGCCGAACGGGCCGCGATAGGCCTCCTTGCCGACGAAGGCGAGCCAGCCGGGCGCGAGCTCGCGCGCGAGCCGCTCGAGCCGTTCCGCCGAGCCGGCGAAGTCGCCGCGGCGGAGGTCGGCCGAGCCGCGGGTCGTGCGGTACGCGGCGTTGGTCAAGCCGATCCCCTCGGCCAGCAGGGCGTGCTGCTCGCACGGTTCGTAGAGGCGCGATGTCAGGCGCGCGGCGTGCAGGAGCCGCCAGAAGTCGTTGCGCGGGTTGGCGAAGTGGGCTCGGGCCGCTGCCGAGACGCGTCCCGGGTTGATGCCGACGAAGACGATCCGTAGCCCCGGCGCGAGGACGTCGGGCACCGCGCTCGCGCTCGTCGCGTTCCGTGTCTCGGCCGGAGTCGCCGCATCCCCGGCCCCGCCAGCAGCCCGGGGATGCGGCTGCTCGCCGCGGGTCGCCGCGTCCCGCGGCCCGCTCGCAGTCAGGTCGTGTGCAGCCATGTCCCTCGGTCCCGCCACGGTTTCCCCCACTGGGGGGCGAGGCTCCCTGGAGACACAGTACGCAGCCAACGGTCAGACGTGTGTGCCGGCTTCCCGGAGGATGCGTGCCGGAGCCGCGTGCGCCGACTACGCGGCCTCGGCCGTGTTCAGCTCGCCGCTGGCCGACGCGGCCGCCGGGTCGTCGGGCCGGGCGTCGATGCGCGCTTCGAACTCGCGCCGCAGATCCTCGCCCGAGACGGCGAGCTCGTAGCGCGGCCGGCGCGGCTCGAGCTTGACGAGGGTCACCGTCGACTCCCAGCCGCCGTAGCAGCGGACGTAGCACTCCTGCTCGGACAGCGTGCGCAGCCGTCGCACCCGCCGGAGGCTACGGGCCGCCCCGGACGGACCTCCTTCTGCGACCATTGCGGCGGTGGCAGTCAGAGCGAAGGAGCTGCGATTTGCCGTCGAGCTGACGGCGGCCGGCGAGTTGCGCGAGGAGCGCGGTGTGGGACTCCCCGTGCCGCCAGACTGGTCGCCGGAGCATCTGCTGCTGGCGGCGCTCGTCCGCTGCTCGCTCCAGAGCCTCCGTCACCACGCCGGACGCGACGGCCTCGAGGTGCGTTCCGCCGCGGCCAACGCCCGCACGCTCGTCACGCGGCGCGAGACCGACCGCCGCTACGCGCTGGTCGAGACCACGCTCGAGCTCGCGGTCGACGTGGCCCCGGAGCCGGCGCCGGACGCCCTCGCCGACCTCCTGGCACGGGCCGAGCGCGACTGCTTCGTCGGCGCCTCCCTCACCGCCGCGCCGACGTACCGCTGGACCGTGAACGGCCGTACGATCGCGGCGTGACGAGCACGCTCACGCCCCCGCGCGAACGGCTCAGCCGCGACGGGTACGCCGGCCTCGGCGACCACTGGCGGGTGATCGTCCTCAACGACGACCACAACACGTTCCAGGGAGTCGCGACCGCGCTGGCCAGCGTGATCCCGGGCGTCTCCTACGACGAGGGGATGCGCCTGGCGAACCGGGTCCACGCGCACGGACAGGCGATCGTCTGGTCCGGGCTGCGCGAGCAAGCCGAGCTCTACTGGCAGCAGCTACGGGAGCGCGGCCTGACCATGGCGCCGCTGGAGCAGGGGTAGGACGACGGCCGCCGCCGCCTTCGACCTCGACGCCGTGCGCGCCCAGTTCCCGGCGCTCCGGAGCGGCGTCGTCTTCCTCGACGGACCAGGCGGGACTCAGTGCCCGGGAACCGTGCTCGAAGCGATCGACGCCTACCTGCGGAACTCGAACGCCAACCTGGGCGGCGCCTTCGCCGCGAGCCGACGCAGCGACGAGCTCGTCGAGCGAGCCCACCAGGTCGCAGCGAGATTCCTCGGCTGCCGTCCGGACGAGGTCGCGTTCGGACAGAACATGACGACGCTCAACTTCGCGTTGACGCGGGCGCTCGGCCGGACGCTGGCGGCCGGCGACGAGATCCTCGTGACGCGCCTCGACCACGACGGCAACATCGCGCCCTGGCTCGAGCTGGCCCGCGACCTCGAGCTGCACGTCGGCTTCGTCGAGATTCGCGGCGACACGACGCTCGACCTCACCGACCTCGAGCGGAAGCTGAGCGCTCGGACGCGCGTGGTCGCCTTCCCGCTGGCGTCCAACGCCTTCGGCACCGTGCCGGACGCCGGCCGGCTCGTCGAGCTCGCCCATGCTGCCGGCGCCCTCGCGTGGGCCGACGCCGTGCACTACGCCCCGCACGGCCCGATCGACGTCCAACGCCTCGGCGTCGACGTCCTCCTCTGCTCGCCGTACAAGTTCTTCGGCCCGCACCTCGGCCTCGCCTACGGCCGGGAGGAGCTGCTCCGCTCCTGGCGACCGTACAAGGTGCGGCCTGCTGCCGAGGAGCCGGTCGGCCGCCGCTTCGAGACCGGCACCCTCGCCCACGAGCTCCTGGCTGGCTTCGTCGCCGCGGTCGAGTACCTCAAGGAGCTCGGCTGGGAGGCGATCCAGGCCCACGAGCGCGCGCTCGGAGCGCGGTTCCTGGACGGCCTGCCCGAGCGGGTCACGCTCTACGGTCCGCCCACGCTGGACGGCCGCGTGCCGACCTTCGCCTTCCGCGTCGAGGGCCTCTCGCCGCGCGCTGTGGCCGAGCGGCTCGCCGAGCGAGGGATCGCGGTCTGGGACGGCGACTACTACGCCGTCGAGGCGATGACGGCCCTCGGCCTGCAGCCGGACGGCGCGGTCCGCGCCGGCTTCGTCCACTACAACACGCCCGCCGAGGTCGACCGCCTGCTCGAGGCCCTCCGCGACCTGTAGCCGGAGCCTTCAGGCGGCGTTGTCGGCGGCGGCAGCCCGGGCCGCGGCCGCCCACCGGGGGTCGTGGCGGCGGATCCGGTCCGGATCACGTCCCCGCGCCTCGGCGAGCGCCACCGCCAGGCGCTGGAAGAGCACGATGTCGACCACGGGGTGCCGGCTCGGCACGAGCGTCGCCTCGCAGCCCAGCTCCCGCAACGCGGCGACCGCGGCCGCCGCCCGCTCGGCACCCCGGCCCGTCCCCTCGAGGACGAACGCGCGCACCGACTCGTCCACTGCCGCCAGGTAGCCGTGCAGGAGCTGCTCGGTCTCGTAGGCTTCCGCCGCGACCCAGGCGCCCTCGCGCAGCTTGAGCACCGCCTCGTGCGCAGTTGGAAGGTCGCGACCGGCCCCGGCGACGAGGAACCGCTCCTGCCGACCGACGGCGGGCAGCGGCGCGGCAAGCGCCTCGCCGACCGCGCCCGGCAGCCAGGAGACGTCCTCGCCGTGCAGGGCCGCGATCGCCGCGACCGCGCAGGTGTAGCTCGCCGTGTGGCACCAGCTCTCCTCGATCGCCGGCGTGCAGACGACGACCTCCTCGCAGAGCTCGGCGATCGGGCCGTCGGGCCGCCCCGTCACGAGCCAGCGGGGCCCGCGCCAGGCGCGCGCGGCCTCGAGTGTGAGCGGCGTCTCGCCCTCGTGCGAGACGACGACGAGCAGGTCGCCATCCCGTTCCGGCTGCAGGACGAGCTCGAGCGCCTGCACCGCCTCGCCGCCCGTCAGAGCGGCATGGTACGAGGTGCCGCAGCCGGTGAAGAGCAGCCTGGTCTCGGCGGGGAAGCGGCGGCCGGTCGGCACCCGCGCCAGCCATTCGGGCTGGGCGGCGATCGCCCGCCGGGTCAGCTCGCCGTGCACGAGCGGAGGTCTATACGATCGCCGCCCGTGACGGTGTTCCAACGAGAGACCCTCGACAACGGGCTGCGCGTCCTCGCCGCCGAGTTGCCCTCCGCCCAGTCAGTGGCCGTGATGATCATGCTCGCCGCCGGTTCCCGGTACGAGACGGCCGAGACAAACGGCATCGCGCACTTCTCCGAGCACATGTTCTTCAAGGGCACGGAGCGGCGGCCGAGCGCCCGTCAGATCGCCGGCGAGATCGACGCGATCGGCGGCGAGTTCAACGCCTTCACCGGCAAGGAGTACACGACGTACTACGTTCGCTGTGCGGCCGAGCACCGCGACGTCGCCCTCGACGTCCTCGCCGACATGCTCCGCAACTCGCGCTTCGCCGAGGACGAGATCGAGCGCGAGAAGGGCGTGATCGTCGAGGAGATGAACATGTACTTCGACACGCCGCGCGACTTCATCGGCGGCGTCTACGAGCAGCTTCTGTGGGGAGACCAGCCGCTGGGCTGGGACATCATCGGCCGCAAGGAGACCGTGCGCGCCGCGACCCGTGACACGTTCATGGGCTATCTCGGCCGCTGGTACAAGCCCTCGCGGATGGTCGTCGGTGTCGCCGGCCGTGTCGGCGACGGCCTGCTCGAGCGGGTGCAGGAAGCGCTCGGCGACCTGCCGGACGCGGAGACGGGCGAGCCGGCGCCGGCCGAGCCCTGGCGCGACGGCCGGGTCCGGGTCTTCAGCAAGCAGTCCGACCAGGCGCACGTCTGCCTCGGCGTCCACAGCTATCCGCTCGAGCATCCCGACCGCTACGCCCTCCAGCTACTGGCTGCGGCCCTCGGCGGGGGCATGTCCTCGCGCCTGTTCAGCGAGGTCCGTGAGCGACGTGGGCTCGCCTACTACGTGTACGGCCTGAACCACAGCTACACCGACGCCGGCACGCTCTACGCGCAGGCCGGGGTCGACATCGACCGGATCGACGAGGCCGTGGCGACGATCGCCGGCGAGCTGCGAACGGTGGCGGCCGAGCCTCTGCCGGCGGACGAGCTCGAGAAGGCTCGCAACTTCGCGAAGGGGCGCTTCGTGCTCCAACTCGAGAGCCCGCAGGGGCTGATGCTCTTCGGGCTGCGCAAGGAGGTGCTCGAGCGGCGCCTTCCCGACCCCGACGAGGTGCTCCGTGGGCTCGACGCGGTGACGGCGGACGACGTGAGCCGGGTCGCGCAGGATCTGATCGCGGACGAGCGCCTCCGGCTCGCCGTGATCGGCCCCTTCGACGACCCCGCCCGCTTCGAGCCGCTCCTCGACGGCTGACGCGCCCGCGCTTCTCTCCCGCCGACCCGCCCGGTCTACCTAGCGCACGGCATCCCGCCGCCCGTCACGCTTCCGCCACGGTCGCAGCCACCGCGCCGAAACCGTGCCGTATTCGTCGCGGCTGTGTGACGAGACGCCTCCCAGAGGCCCCGCCGCCGTCACGCGTTCGTTACGGTGGCTGCCACCGGCCGAGAGCGGACGGCGGCGCGGCGCCGGCCCGTCGGGTCAGGACAGGGCCGGTACACTGCGACCGAGGGGTCGCGGGCCAGCCCGCGCAACCCCGCTCGCCGAAGGGATCGGCTGATGGCAGACCAGACGCTGACGGTCGAGATGCTCGAGGACTGGGTGCGCGCCGGCGCGCACTGGCGCGTCCTGCACCACGGGGAGCGGCACGCGGTCGTGGAGCTCCAGCAGTGCACCGGCGTGCCGGTGGAACGGCTCGAGACCGACGACCCGGCGGTCGTCGCGTACCTCGACGGCCTCGGCTCCGACCTCGACCTGCTCGAGACATGAGGAGCGGGGGAGCCCGGCTCGGGGCTCCCCCGCTCGCTGCACGCTCGGCCTAGTCGACCTGCCCGAACGCCTTGATCTCGGCAGCCTCCTGCTCGGAGAGCTCGCGCGGGACGTCGCCTCGGGCGACCTTCTCCTTCCGGACGTACTCGTGGATCTGGTCGACGATCTCCGGGTTCGCGAGCGTCGTGACATCGCCGACGTCAGTGAAGTTCGAGATGCTCGCGAGCACGCGCCGCATGATCTTGCCGGAGCGCGTCTTCGGCATGTCCGGCACGACCCAGACCGTCTTCGGCCGGGCGACCTTGCCGATCGACGTCTCGATCTGGGCCGAGACCATCTTGGCGACCTCCTCGGGGCTCGCGTCGACGCCTGGCTTCGTCGAGACGTACATCTCGACCGCCCGGCCGCGCACCTCGTCCATCACCGGCACGGCGGCCGCCTCTGCGATCTCGGGGCGCTCGAGGGCCGCCGACTCGAGCTCCTTCGTCCCCAGCCGGTGGCCGGCGACGTTGATCACGTCGTCGACTCGGCCGAGGATCCGGAAGTAGCCGTCGGCGGCCTGCATCGCCGCGTCGTTCGAGAAGTACGGCCAGTCGTGCCAGTCCGTGCTCGACGGATCGCGGTTGTACTTCTTGAAGTACGTGTCGACGAACCGCTCGTCCTGACCCCAGATCGTGAGCATGAGCCCCGGCCAGGGGTTCCGGATGCACATGTTGCCGGCCCTTCCGGAGCCCTTCGGCACCTCGTCGCCGTTCTCGTCGTAGATCACCGGGTAGATCCCGAGGACGCCCGGGCCGCAACTGCCTGGCTTCATCGGCTCCAGTGCCGGCAGCGTCGACGCGAGGAAGCCGCCGTTCTCCGTCTGCCACCAGGTGTCGGTGATCGCCGCCTCGCCCTTGCCCACGACGCTCCAGTACCAGCGGAAGACTTCGGGCTCGATCGGCTCGCCGACCGTGGTCATCGTCTTGAAGTGGTAGTTGTACTTCTGGGGCTCGTCCGGACCGACCTTGCGCAGCATCCGGATCGTCGTCGGCGAGGTGTGGAAGATCCGCACGCCGAGCTTCTCGGCGATCCGCCACGGCCGCCCGGCGTCCGGGTAGGTCGGCACCCCCTCGTAGACGACGCTCGTGGTGCCGAGCGCGAGCGGCCCGTAGACGATGTAGCTGTGGCCGGTGATCCAGCCGATGTCGGCGAAGCACCAGTAGACGTCCTCCGGATGGATGTCCTGGTAGTACTTGGACGTGCCGGTGACGTACGAGAGGTAGCCGCCGGTCGAGTGCTGCGCCCCCTTCGGGCGCCCCGTGGTGCCGCTCGTGTACATCAGGAACAGCGTGTCGGTCGACTCCATCGACTCGGGCTCCACCTCGGCTCCCCGGTAGCGTTCGAGCAGCTCGTCGACGAAGAAGTCGCGGCCCTCGACCATCGGCGTCTGGGAGTGGTACTCGCCCGGGATGCGCCGGAAGACCAGCACCTTGTCGACCTCGATGCCCTCCTTGCGGGCAGCCTCGACGGCCTCGTCCGCCTTCACCTTGTGGTCGATGAGCTGGCCGTTGCGGTAGTAGGCGTCCATCGTGACGAGAACCGTGCTCTTCGCGTCGGCCATCCGCTGCCCGCACGCCGTCCCCGAGAAGCCGCCGAAGACGACGGAGTGGATGACGCCGAGGCGGGCGCAGGCGAGCATCGCGACGGGAAGCTCCGGCACCATCGGCAGGTGGAACGTGACGCGGTCCTGCCGCTTGACCCCGCAGAAGTCCCGGAGCAGCGCCGCGAACTCGTTGACCCGCCGGTAGAGCTCCCTGTAGGTGATCTCCTGGATCTCGTCTTCCTCGAGCTCCGGCACCCAGATCAACGCGTTCTCGTCACCGCGCGACTCGAGATGCCGGTCGACGCAGTTGACGCAGGCGTTGAGCCGCCCGCCGACCCACCACCGCCAGAACGGGGGACGGGACGTGTCGAGCACCGTGTCCCACCGCTTGTCCCAGGTCAGCATCTCGGCGTAATCGACGAAGCAGTCCGGGAACTTGTCCTCGGAGAAGCGCTCGCGAATGGCCGGATCGTTCGCGTTCGCCTCCTCCTTCAGCGCCGGCGGGGGCTGGATGTACTCCTCCTCCCGCCAGTGAACAGCAATCTGAGCTTCGGAAACCTGCACGTCCTCGACGGTTCCCAACCTGCTCACCTCCTCCCGAGGATGAAGCGTGGCCGGCGGGCCCGCTCGCGCCGAGCGGGCCCGTCGTCGCAATTGCATCGTAGTGAACTGTATCTCACGCCGTCGCCGCCACGCGCGACTCCGTGATGAGCGGGCCGCCCACCGGCAGTACGACCCGACCGCTCACGCCGTTGATCACGCCCGCAGCCGAGGTGTACCAGGCGACGCCGGCCGTGACGACGCCGATCCAGCCGCCGACGTGCAGGATGTAGGCGCTGCCGCCGTGCGCCAGATTCCAGTAGGCGATCGCCAGCACCACCTCGGTGGCCTGCAGCGTCAGGAAGACGCTGAACACGGCGAAGTTCACCCGCAGGCTCCCGAGAAGCATGTAGAAGTTGAAGATCGCGAACGAGAGGATGAACCACGCGAGAGCGTTGTTCAGGTCGTTCGTGGCGTAGCCCGCGAGGAGCTTCGTGTCGACGGCGAGGATGACGAAGATCCCGATCCCCATCCAGAAGCCGCCGTACGTCGAGAACGCCGTCGCGCCGAAGACGTTGCGGTTGCGGAACTCCCACATCCCGGCGCAGAACTGCGCCAGGCCGCCGTAGAAGAGGGCGAAGCCGACCCAGATCAGGTCCGGGATGAAGGAGGCGTTGTGGCCGCTGAGCAGGAACGTGGTCAGGGCGAACCCTGCGAGACCGAGCGGAGCCGGATCCGCGGCCGGCGTGCTCTCGACCACAGTCACGGACCGTTCGGAAGACATTGCGCTCATCCAGCCCTCCCTCGATTTGGCCGGCGGCGGCGAGCGAACCCCTCGGAGCGCCCACCGGCGCCGAAGTGTCGCCGAAACTCTCGCCGACCGGCTACCCCCTCGTCAAGGAACGTCTCGCTCGGCCAGCACGAAACCTCGGCCGAGCCCCGCGCGGGCTACGGCTCGAGGTCGTACGGGTACTCGGTCAGGGTCTCGGCGCCGTCGGCGGTGACGAGCACGACGTCCTCGAGCCGCACGCCCCCGTAGCCTGCGCGGTACAGGCCCGGCTCGACCGTCACGACGTCGCCGGCGACGAGCGCTCCTCTCGCCGTCCGCCCCAGGCTCGGCTCCTCGTGCACCTCGAGGCCGACGCCGTGACCGAGGCCGTGGAAGAAGCCGTCGACGAGCGGCTCACCGGGCCGTTTCGAGCGCTGCGTCGGCTCGCCCGCCGCCTCGAACAGCTCGCAGACGCGGTCGAAGGGCGCTCGGCAGTCGGCGCCCGCGCGGATCTCGGCGACCGCCGCCCGCAGCGCCTGCTCCACCAGGCCGTGCCAGCGGCGGACGTCCTCCGGGACGTCACCGACGACGAACGTCCGCGTCATGTCCGTGTACACGCCCGAGCGATTGTCGCGAGGCCAGATGTCGACGACGAGCGGAACGCCCGTCCGGATCGGCCCGGAGCCCATGTCGTGGCCGACAGCGCCCTGCGGCCCGGGAGCGACGATGAACTCGTCGGCCGTCGTGCCGTGCGCGGCGAACGTCGCGCTCATCGCCGCCTTGACCCGCTCCACGGTCAGCGGCTCGCCCTCGAGGAGGAGTGTCGCCCCGTCGGGCGCCGCCCGGCGCAGCAGCTCGCGGCAGGTGTCCATCGCCGCCTCGGCGGCCCGCTGCGCGCGCCGCAGGCCGGCGAGCTGCTCCTCCGTCTTCACCCGCCGTCGCGTGTCGAACAGCTCCTGGTCGACGTCGAGCTCGACGCCGTCAGCCCGTAGCCGGTCGGCCAGCCAGACGGGGAACGTCTCGGGCACCGAGGCGCGTGCGATGCCGAGCGCGTGGACGGCGCGCAGGGCGAGCTGGGCGGCGATCTCCCGCCGCTCGAGCCCCGAGGCGACGAGCTCGTCCACTCCGTAGTCCTCGTGGACGTGGACGTCGAACAGGCCGAGCTCACGTAGCCGCGCGGCCTCCATGGAATTGGCCACGACGTGACGGCTGCCGTTCGTCTCCGCGTAGAGGAAGGGGTCGGAGACCGCGAGCGGCACCGCGTGCCGTAGGTCGGCCGAGCGGAGCGAGTCGGCGTAGATCAGGACGGCGTCGGCCATCGCGGTCAGCGATCCTAGCGGCTAGGAGCGCGCCGGCTCCGGTCGCTTCTCGGCGTGGTGGATGTAGAGGCTGGTCCGGTCCCGGGTCGTGATCTCCCGGTGCTCGGGGAGCGGCAACTCGTATTCGACCGGGCGGTCGTGGTCGGCGAGCTGGCGCCGCGCGTTGTAGACCCGGTTGAACTTCCACAGCATGCGAGCGAAGTTGGTCTGGCCGCGGGCGAGGAGCTTGAGCAGGATCCAGGACGCCTGCCCGACGGCGGCCAGCCCGAGGTGCTTGCGGTTGATCACCGACTGCGTCCTGACGAGCTCCTCGTAGAACTGCGGCAGCGGCAGACGCGTCGGCAGCACGGCGTGCTGGATGTCGAACAGGCGGTAGTCGCGGGTGGTCAGCTTGCGCGACTCCGTATGCCAGATCTCGGTGCCCGGATAGGGCGTCTTCACGGTCAGGTGGACGATCTCGGGCACGGCGAGGGCGAACTCGCGCACGAGCTCGAACTGGCGCACGTCCCAGTCGGGGTCGACGATCAGGTTGATGGCGACGATCAGGCCGATCTTCCGCGCCAGCTCGAGCGCCCGCATGTTGTCGTCGGGACTGACCCGCTTGCGGAACAGCGTCAGCCCCTGCTCGTCGAGCGCCTCGATCCCGAGGAACATGTACTGGAGGCCGAGCCGGCGCCAGCGCTCGAAGACGCCGGGGCTGCGCAGCAGCACGTCGGCCCTGGTCTCGAGGTAGTACTGCTTGCGAATACGCCGCCTCTCGACCTCGGCCGCGATCTCCTCGCCGTGGTCGGCCCGGATGAAGGCGACGTCGTCGACGATGAACACGCCCGGCTCCCGGATCGACTGCAGCTCGGCCGCGACGGCCGCTGGCGAGGCGCGGCGGTACGAACGGCCGTAGAACGTCCAGGCCGAGCAGAAGGAGCAATCCCACGGGCAGCCGCGGGTGAACTCGATCGAGGCGCAGGGGTCGAGCTCGGCGATGAAGTACTTGCGGCGCCTGCGCATCAAGTCGCGCGCCGGGGGGCAATCGTCGATCGAGCCGAGCTTGAGCGGCGGCGGCCCGTGGCCCTCGTGGGTGATCACTCCGGGCAGGTCGCGCACCGCCCCGTTGCGGACCGCGTCGAGCAGTAGCGGGGTGATCAGCTCGCCCTCCCCGCGCACCACGGCGTCGAGGCCGCCCCGCGACTGCTCGAGCACGTGCTCGCCGATGAACGAGACGCTGTGGCCGCCGGCGAAGACGAAGCAGCGCTGCAGGCGGCGCTTCGCGAGCTGGGCGAGGTCGAGCACTTCCGGCACGTTGGCGAGGTAGTTGAGGCCGAAGGCGACGGCGTCCGGACGGAACTCGCGCAGCTGTCGCTCGTACTCGTCGTGCCCGAAGATCTGGAGGTCGAGCACCCGGACGTCGTGGCCGGCGAGCCGCGCCGCCGAGGCCACGCGCTCGACGCCGAGCGGCTCGAGGCGCAGGAAGAGCTCGGAGTACATCAACGGGCTCGGGTGGACGAAGAGCACCCGCAGGAGATCCCGCCGGCCTGCCTGGGCCATGCCCTTCTTTGACCCCGAGCCCGCGTCGGCTAAACCGCGGCCGCGGCAGGCCCGCGGTCGGCGGCGCGAGGCGGGGAGTCCAGGCACCCGCAGCAACGCCGCAGCGCGAGCGAAGAGGAGCGGGGGGAACGGTTCTCCACCCGCCTCTCATCCGCAGCCGCGATACTCGGCCAGCAATGACGACCGCCCGGCGAGACGAGGCCGCCTTCCCGGTCGGCGCGGCGTGCCGGATCGACGCGAGAACGCCGTGGCGCCAGATCGCGGAGATCCCGGTCGGGCTCGACCCGGAAGGAGTGGTGGTGGATGTGGCGCGGCGGCGCGCCTACGTGGCCTGCTCGCGCAGCGACCTCGTCTCGGTCGTCGACCTGGAGCGGCACGAGGTGGTGGCCGAGGTGGCTACCGGCAGCGAGCCGATCGACCTGGTCTTCGACGAGCGGACGGGGCGGATCCTCACCGCCGACGCGCACTCCGACCAGGTCACCGTGATCGACGCGGCCAGCCTCGAGGTCGTGCAGGCGGTTCCGGTCGGCGTCTACCCGTCGGGGATGACGATCGTGCCCTCCCTGCGGCGGGCCTACGTCGGCAACTCGATCGGCTCGACGATGACCGTGCTGGACGTCGACACCCTCGAGACGGTCGCCACCGTGGAGGCCGAGCCGGGAGCGGGGGCGATCGGGGTCGACGAGACCCGCGACCTCGTGATCTGCGTCAACTTCGTCGCCGCGTCGGCTACCTTCGTCGACGCCGTCTCGCACGAGGTGCTCGGACGGCTCGAGCTGGGGACCGGAACATGTGCCGTCGGCATCGTCCCCGAGCGCGGCGAGGCGTTCATCGTCAACTCGATCGCCGGCAGCGTCGCCCGCGTCGACCTCGACCGCCGCCGGGTGATCGAGGAGATCCGCACCGGCGCGGCGCCCGTCGGTCTCGCCGTCCACCCCGCGCACGACCGGATCTACGTCAGCAACCGCGGAGCCGGCACCGTCAGCGTGCTGGGCGTCGCCGACGGGCGGGAGTGGTCGCGGATCCCGGTCGGGGGCGGCCCGGGCGGCGTCGTCGTCGACCCCTCCAACGGGCGCCTCCTCGTCGCCAACGCGGGCAGCCAGACCGTCTCGATCGTCGAGGACCTCCTCGCCGCGCGGCCGCCCGCGCCGGTCGCCGAGGAGCTGAGCCCCTGGCTCGGCCGCCGGCTGCCCGACTTCTCGCTCGAGGACTACTGGACCGGCGCACGGCGCACCAACCGCGACTGGGCCGAGAAGAAGTACATCCTCAACTTCTTCGCCTCGTGGTGAGGACCGTGCAACGCGGAAGCGCCGTTCCTCGAGGAGCTGCGCGTCCGCGAGGAGGCCCGGTCGGGCCTCGAAGTGGTGCTGGTCGACATCTGGGAGGGGACCGACCCGCGTCCCGAGGTGGAGCGCTTCTGCGAGATGTGGGGGATCAAGGGGCCGATCCTCCTCGACCCCGGCGGCGAGCTGGCGGGCAGGCTCGGCGTGCGCGGCGTGCCCACGAACGTCGTCGTCGACTCCGACGGCACCATCCGGGCCTTCGGGGCGGCGCGGCTCGAGGAGCTCGAGCAGGCGATCGCCGAGCTGTACGGCCGCCGGTAGGCGCTCGCGCAGTCGCTGGCCGGGCGAGCGGTCGAGCCTCCCCCGCTCGCTCAGCCGCTGAGACGGGCGGCCAGCCAGAGCCCGGCGAGCCCGCCCAGGCAGCCGAGCGCGAGCGACCCCAGGCCCAGGACGCTGCCGCCCCACGCCGCGGGGACGACGCCGCCGACGGTCGAGCCGGCCACGACGAAGATCCAGACCACGCGCCGGTCCATGCAGCCCTGATCGGCAGGCGGCGGCCGAGCCTGGAGACCCTGGGCGCGGCTCAGAGTCGCACCCGGTAGATCCGCGTGCGGACGCGGCCGCCGCTCGACAGCTCGACTCGGGCGAGGAACCGCCCCCGCAGCGTGCCCCGGTAGACGAACTCGGCGATGCCCGCACTGCGCGGCAGCAGCTCCTGCGCGTGCGGCCGGAGCCTCGCGAGCCGGCGACCGCCGCGGGCGAGCACGAGCCGTAGCCGGCGGCCCCCGATCCGTTCGCTCACGTTGCCGCGGTTGACGACGACGAGCTCGAGCAGCCGGCGCCGGCCCCGACGCTCGACGCGCAGTGTGCGCGGCTCGAGCCGGTGCACGACCCGGCCGGGCACGCGGAGCACGACGATGACCCCGACCCGCACCTGCAGCCGCACCCGGCGGACGCCGACAGGCCGGGTGGTGAGCAGCACCAGCGCAGCGTGGTCGCCGGGCTCCGCCCGCCGGCGCGGCGCCGCCGCCACGTGCAGCCGCGCGGCCCCGCCGGGAGCGAGGACGAGCCGGTGCGGGCGGAGTCGGAGCCAGGCCGCGGCCCGCGGGGGGCGGATCCGCGGCCGGCCCCGCAGCGAGCGGCTGAAGCCGGCCCGCGCGACGTCCACCACGACCGGACGGTGGCCGGGGTTGCGGACGGTCACGACCGCCGCGGAGCCGGCGGCGAGCCTGAGCCGCAGCGGGCTCGCGCTCAGGCCGAGCCCTCGGGCGGCCGCGGCCCCGGGGAGGGGGGCCGCGACCGCCGCGAGCGTCACCGCTACCAGGGCGCTCCTCACCGTCCGACGAGCGTGAACGTCAGGGTCGCCGTGTAGTGGCCGGCCGGCACGGCGGGCAGCGGCGAGACGAAGCCGACGCTGGTGGCTGTCGCGTCGCCGCCGGCGGCGGTCGGCCCGCTCGCGCTGACGAGCAGCAGATCCGGGGCCGGCGCGACCGGCACGGGCGCGAGCGCGCCGCCACCAACCCCGATGCCGAGCGGCAGGTCAGCCGGCACGAAGGCCGTCCGGTGCACGGAGAGCGTGTAGCCGGCCGGGTCGTTGCTCGTCACGGTGACCTGCTCGGGCAGCGGGGCTGGCGTCGTGCCAGGCACGGCCGCGGGGAAGCTGAGGGTCGCGCGATCGAGCGAGATCGAGAGCAGGGGTTGCACGTCGACGTCGACGCCCGCCGACGCGCTGCCCTGCGACGGCGGAGGGGGCGCTGGAGCGCACGGGGCGGCCGCCGCGGACGTGTTCTGCGGATCCGGTGTCGCGGCCGCGAAGTCGGCGGCGTTGTCGTCCGAGTCCGTGCAGCCGCCGTCCGCACGCGTCAGGGCGCTCGTGGCGCTGGCGGCCGGCGCGGGGCCGGTGCCCTCGTAGTCGCTCGCGCTGCCGTAGCCGACCAGGTCCTCGACCCCGGGCGCCGCGGAGCAGCTTCCGGCGGCCGCGCCGCAGGCGAGTGGCGTGGCGCTCCCGACGAGGGCGAGCTTGCCGCCGGTGACGGCGAGGTTCGAGGTCCCGACGGCGTCGGGCGCCGGCAGCGGAACGCCGTTCGCTCCGCCCGACGCGAGCTGGACGAGGTAGCGCCCGCCCGCCGGGATCGTGCCGCTGAGCGCGGTCGTCTGCCAGGTCGTGCCCGTGGCGGACGCGTACTGGAGCGTCCAGCCGTCGACGCCGACCGGGGAGGAGCCGCGGTTTCGCAGCTCGACGTAGTCGTTCGTATACGCGGCGCCGCTGTTGCCGCCGCCGGCGAAGACCTCGGCGATCACGAGGTCGCCCGAGCCGCTTCCCCGCGCCGACGCGGCGGCGAGGGCGCAGGCGAGGAGCGAGCCGAGCACGAGCAGGGAGATCCGTTGCATGCAGCCTCCGATCCGGGTGAAGTGAACGCTCCCTTGCTAGCGGCGGCGGCGCCGCGGCGACAGTGTCCGTTGCGAAGTTGGCACGAAGCCGCGAGCGATTCGCCGCCGACGCGGCCGGACGGCTCGCGGCTAGATTCACCCCAGTGGACGCGCTCGAGCGAGCACAGCAGGTCGCGGCGGCGTGGGACGAGCGCTTGCGTGCCGACCTGCCCCCCGGCCTCGAGATCTTCGACGCGCACACCCACCTCGGCACCGACGTCGACGGGATGGTCGGCCGCTACGAGGAGCTGCTCGGGCTCATGGACCGCTACGGCGTGGGACGGGCGTTCGTCTTCTGCCTCGACGAGCCCGACCGGCACCCGGCCTTCCGCGCCGGCAACGACCGTACCCTCGAGTTCGCGGCCCGCTCGCAGGGACGCCTGATCCCCTTCGTGCGCCTGGCGCTCGACGAGGGGCCGATCGAGGAGGCGCGGCGCTGCCTCGACCGGGGCGCGCGCGGCATCAAGCTCCACCCGCGCAGCCAGAAGTTCCTCCTCAACGACGAGCGGCTGGCGCCGGTGTTCGCGCTCGCCGCCGAGCGCGGCGTGCCGATCCTCATCCACGCCGGGCGGGGGTTGCCGCCGATCGCGGCCGAGCTCGAGCAGCTCGTGGACTCCCATCCCGGCACCCAGCTGATCCTCGCCCATGCCGGGATCGCCGACCTGGCGAACCTCGCCGACCGCTTCGCCGGCAAGCGCGGTGTCTTCTTCGACACCTCCGTCTGGAGCGCCGTCGACCTGCTCGGGCTGCTGCGGCTCGTGCCGCCGGAGCAGGTCGTCTACGCCTCGGACTACCCCTACGGCCAGCAGCCCGCCTCGCTCCTGCTCGCGCTGCGGGTCGCGCGCGCCGCCGGCTTCGACGCGGAGCAGCTGCGCAACCTGTTCGCCGGCACCGCCGCTCGCATCGCCGGCGGCGAGCCGCCGCTCGAGCCGTCGCGCCAGCGCGGTCAGGAGCGCCTCGAGCAGCCGCTCGCCCAGGCGCGGATCCACCAGTACCTCTCGATGGCGCTACCGCTGCTCTTCGTCCGCCAGCCCGACGCCTTCGGCGCGCTCGGCCTCGCCCTCAACGCGACCGAGGAGCCGAACGGCCTGCACCGTGAGGAGCTCGCCCAGATCCGCGAGCTGCTCGAGGCGGCCCGCGATCTGTGGCGGACGCTGCCCGAGGCCGACGACGAGAGCGAGCGGCGACTCCTCGCACGCACCGCCGTGCGACTGATCCAGATCGCCGACACGGTGGCGGTGACCAGTGGCTGAGCTGCGGCTGACCGTCAACGGGGAGCGGCACGAGGTCGACCTGCCGGTGGGGACGAGCCTGGCCCAGGCCCTGCGCGACGAGCTCGGCCTGACGGGGACGAAGGTCGCCTGCAACGAAGGTCACTGCGGCGCGTGCACCGTCCAGGTCGACGGCGTGCCCGTCCTCTCGTGCATCACGCTGGCGCACGCGGTGGAGGGCGAGGTGACAACGATCGAGGGTCTGCGCGACCACCCGCTCGTGCACGCCTTCGCCCGCGCCGACGCCGTGCAGTGCGGGTTCTGCACCCCCGGCCAGGTGGTCTCCGCGGCCGCGCTCGTGGCCGCCAACCCCGCGCCGACCCGCGAGGAGATCCGGCACGCGATGGCCGGGAACCTCTGCCGCTGCGGCACGTATCCCAAGATCGAGGAGGCGATTCTCAGGTGGCGAGGCTGATCCGAACCCAGAAGGAGGTCGAGGGCCGCTACGAGGAGGTGTGGCTGGTCGTCGAGGAGGATCCGCTCGAGCAGTGGCCGGCGGGGCCGCTGGCTGTCGTCGGCCGCCCGGCGCCGCGAGCGGACGCGCTCGAGCGCATCCGCGGCGAGGCCCGCTACACGGCGGACGTCCGGTTGCCGGGCATGCTGCACGCCGCCCTGCTGCGTTCGCCGCACGCCCACGCCCGCGTCCGCCGCATCGACCTCCGGCCGGCGCTGGCCTTGCCGGGCGTGCGAGCGGCCCTCGGGCCCGGAGAGGCGCCCGGGCTGGAGCCGGAGGCGGGATTCGCGGGCGCGCCGGTGGCCGCCCTCGCAGCCGACACGCCGGCGCAGGCCCACGCGGCGCTGGCCGCGGTCGAGGTCGAGTGGGAGCCGCTCGAGGTGGTGCTCGACCCCGACGAGGCGGTCCGGCGCGGCCTCCTCACCGGCGAGCCGCGCCGCTACGAGCGCGGCGACGTGGAGCGGGCGCTGCGGGAGGCGGACGTCGTCGTCGAGGCGACCTACCGCACGCAGACGGTGCTGCACAACTCGCTCGAAACCCACCAGGCCGTCTGCGAGTGGCGCGGCGACATGCTCCACGTCTACATCTCGACGCAGTTCATCTGGGGCGTGCGCCGCGAGATCGCCGAGACGCTCGGCCTGCCCGAGGACAAGGTGCGGGTCGTCTGCGAGTTCATGGGCGGTGGCTTCGGCTCGAAGAACAGCCCCGACGAGCACACCTTCGTCGCCGCCGAGCTGGCCCGGCGGACGGGACGGCCGGTGCGCTGCGCACTCACCCGGCGCGAGGAGCACGTGGCCGCCGGCAACCGGAACGCGACGATCCAGCGCCTGCGGGCCGGCGCGAGCGCGGACGGGACGATCGTCGCGCTCGCGGGCGAGTTCGTCAACGCCGTGGGCTGGTCGGGCTGGAACGTCTCGACGGAAGGGCCGCTGCGGATGCTCTACGCCTGCGACAACGTCCGCACCGTGACCTACGGCGCGCGCGTCAACACGCCGCCGATGAAGGCCTTCCGGGCGCCCGGCTTTGTCGAGGGCACGTTCGGGCTCGAGTGCCTGATCGACGAGCTGGCCGCGCGGCTCGACGTCGACCCGCTGGAGCTGCGGCGGCGCAACTACGCGCACTCGAACGACGGCGCCCCGTTCTCCTCCAAGAACCTCGACGAGTGCTACCGGCTGGCGGAGCGCCACTGGCAGCGACGGCACGAGGTGCGGGCCCGCTCCGAGGGGTCGCGCAAGCGGGGGGTCGGCCTCGCGAGCCAGATCTGGTACGGCGGCGGCGGCCCGCCCTCCTACGCCTGGCTGCGGCTCGGCTCGGACGGCAGCGCCACGGTGATCACGGCGATGCAGGACATCGGGACGGGCACCCGCACGGCGATGGCCCAGATCGCCGCCGAGGAGCTCGGGCTGCCGCTCGAGCGGGTCGGGGTCGCGCTGGGCGACTCGGCTCGCGGCCCCTACGCGTCGATCTCGGCCGGCTCGTCCACGACGCCCTCGATGGGCCCCGCGGTGCGGGCGGCCGCGGCCGACGCGAAGCGCCAGGTGCTCGAGATCGCCGCCCAGCGCTACCAGCTCGACGAGGGCTCACTCGACCTGCGCGAGGGGGCGGTCGTCTCGGCGGACGGGAGCTTCGCGGTGCCGCTCGAGGAGGTGGTCGGCCTGCTCGACGACGGGCAGATCCTCGGCAAGGGCGCCCGCGGGCCGAACCCGGCCGGGATGAGCGTCCTCACCTTCGGCGTCCACGTGGCCGAGGTGGCGGTCGACGTCGAGACCGGCGAGGTGAGCGTGGAGCGCGTCGCCGCCATCCACGACGTCGGCCGGATCGTCAACCCGCTCGGCGCCTCGAGCCAGGTCGAGGGCGGGATCATCCAGGGCGTCGGCCACACGCTCTCGGAGCAGCGCCTGCTCGACCCCGAGACGGGACGGGTGCTGACCAGCTCCCTCGACGCGTACCGGATGCCCACCATCGCCGACGTGCCGGAGATCGTGTGCGAGTTCGTCGACCGCCCGGACGAGCATCTGACGAACCTCGGGGCGAAGGGCCTCGGCGAGCCCCCGATCGTGCCGGTCGCCGCGGCGATCGCGAACGCGATCCGCGACGCGACGGGGGCGGACGTCCGCGAGCTGCCGATCACCCGCGAGGAGATGCTGCGCGCCCTGCGCGAGGCCGAGCGGCGGGCGCAGAAGGACGAGCGGCGTGGAGCTCCTGCGACCGTCTAGCCTCGCCGAGCTCGACGGCGGCACGTTCGTCCACGGCGGAACCGAGGTCGTGCCGCTGCTGCGCGAGGGGCTGCTGCAGGCCGAGCGGCTGGTCGACGTGCGAGGGCTCGTCCCGCGCGGCGTCCGCGGGCGCGTCGTCGGCGCCGGCACGCCCCTCGCGGACCTGGAGCGCGAGCCGTCGCTGCCGGCCGCCCTGCGGGAGGCCTGCCGCCTCGCCGCCTCGCCGCAGCTCCGGAGCATGGGCTCGCTCGGCGGGAACCTCCTGCAGGCGACGCGCTGCTGGTACTGGCGGCTCGGCTACCCCTGCCGCCTCCAAGGCGGCGACCGTTGCCACGCCCGGGACGGCGAGCACCGCGAGCACGCGATCGTCGCCAACGACTTCTGCGCCTCCGCGCACCCCTCCGACGTCGCCGCCGCCCTCGTCGCCCTCGGCGCGCGCCTGCGCACCAGCCGCCGGGAGCTGGCCGTCGAGGAGCTCTACCGGCTGCCGGACGAGGCGGATCGCCGGACGACCACGCTCGAGCCGGGCGAGCTGCTCCTCGAGCTGGAGCTGCCGCCGGTGACGACGAGCGTCTACCTGAAGGCGATGGATCGCAAGCGCTGGTCGTTCCCGCAGGTCGGCGTGGCGGCTGCGCGGCACGATGACGGTTCCGTCCGCCTCGGGCTGGCAGGGGTCGCGCCGATCCCCTGGGGGCTCGACGGCGCAGACGCTCTCAGCGCGCTCGACGCGGCGACGCCACTGCCGCGTACGGCGTGGAAGGTCCCGCTGGCCAAGGCGCTCGTACGGCGGGCGCTGGCGGCGCTCGCAGGCTAGGCCCGGCCCAGGGTGACGAGCTCGACGCACTCGCGCCGCGGCCGTTCCTGGAGGCGGGTGCGCAGCCATCTGCTCGCCGCGCTCGCGAGCGCAGGCGCCGTCGCCGTCGTGACCGGCGTCGTCGAGCTGTCGAAGTCGCACGTGCCCGTCCTCAGCCTCGGCGTGCTCTACGTCTTCGCCGTCCTCCCCGTCGCGATCGTCTGGGGGCTCGCGTACGCGATCGGGGTGTCCGTGCTCAGCATGCTCGCGTTCAACCTGTTCTTCCTGCCGCCGCTCTACACGGTGACCATGGCGGACACCCGCAACTGGTTCGCCCTCGCGGTGCTCCTCGTCACGGCCGTGGTGGTGAGCGAGCTCGCGGCCAGGTCGCGGCGGCAGGCGCAGGAGGCCGCGCTCCTGGCGCGGATCGCGACCTCCCTGCTCGAGCGGGGCACGGTGAGCGGCGAGCTGGACGCGATCGGCGCCGAGGCCGCGCACGCGCTTCAGGTCGAGAGCGTGCGGATCGAGCTCGGCGACGACGCCCACCCCGAGGCAGACGACGCCGAGGCCCATCCCCTGCTCGTCGCCGAGCGGCGCGTGGGGACGATCGTCCTGGAGCGGCCGCGCGCCGGAAGCGAGCGGACGCGCCGGCGGCTGCTGCCCGCGCTGGCGTCGCTGCTCGGGATGGCCATCGACCGCGAACGCCTCGCGCGCGAGGCGTTCGAAGCCGAGGCCCTGCGCCGCAGCGACGCGCTCAAGACGGCGCTGCTGCGCGCGGTGAGCCACGACCTGCGCTCGCCGCTGATGGCGATCCTGACCGCGGCGAGCGCGCTCGCGCACGGCGCGCTCTCCCTCGACCGCGAGGATCGGCACGAGCTGGTCGAGACCATCCTCGGCGAGGCCGGCCGGCTCGACCGCCTGGTCGGGAACCTGCTCGATCTGTCGCGGCTGCAGGCGGGCGCGGCCGCGCCCGAGCCGGGAAGCTGGACGATCGAGGACGTGGTGCTGCAGGCGCTCGACGCGGTCGAGGCGGCCGGCGAGCGGGTCGAGGTCTCGCTGCCGGAGGGCGACTCGGCCCTGCTGCAGGTCGACCTCCACCAGGTCGAGCGGGTGGTGGCGAACCTCGTCGAGAACGCCCTCCGCTACTCGCCCTCGTCGGAACCGGTGCGCGTGCAGGTGCGGGAGGCGGGCGCGGACGTCGTCGTGCGGGTGATCGACCGCGGGCCCGGGATCCCTCCCGGCGAGGCCGAGCGGATCTTCGAGCCGTTCCAGCGCGGCTCGCGCACGGAGCACGTGCGAGGAGCAGGCTTGGGCCTCGCGATCGCCCGCGGCTTCGCGGAGGCGAACGGCGGTCGCATCTGGGTGGAGTCCCACGAAGGGCAAGGGGCGACCTTCGTCCTCGCCCTGCCGGCCGCGGGCGCGCGAACCGAGGTCTCGGTATGAGCGGAGCACGGGTGCTGGTCGTCGACGACGAGCAGCAGATCCTGCGCGCGCTGCGCACCAGCCTGCGCGGCGCAGGCTACGACGTGGAGACGGCGGACTCGGCCGAGGCCGCGCTCGCGCTTGCGGCGCTGCGCCCACCGGAGGCGGTGGTCCTCGACCTCGTGCTGCCCGACGGCACGGGGACGGACGTCTGTCGCGAGCTGCGCACATGGAGCTCGGCGCCGGTGATCGTGCTCTCGGCCGTGGGCGAAGAGCGGGAGAAGGTCGCAGCGCTCGACGCGGGCGCGGACGACTACGTCACGAAGCCGGTGGGCATCGACGAGCTGCTCGCCCGCCTGCGGGCCGTCTTGCGGCGCACCACGCCCACGGGCGAGCCGGTGATCGAGGTGGGCGACCTCGTCGTCGACCTGTCCCGGCGCTCCGTCACCATGGCCGGCCGGCCGGTGCGTCTGACGCCACGCCAGTTCGACCTGCTGCGCGTCTTCGCGCTCAACGTCGGGAAGCTGCTGACACACCGGTTCCTCCTGCAGGAGGTCTGGGGCCCGGGCTACGCAGGCGCCTCGAACCTCCTGCAGGTCAACGTCTCCCAGCTCCGGCGCAAGCTCGAGCCCGACCGGACGCAGCCTCGCTACGTGCTGACCGAGCCGGGTGCGGGCTACCGGCTCGTCGAGCCGGAGTAGCCGCCTTCAGGAAATCGTCAGGGCCGGCGGGCGAACCCTAAGGCGGCCTTCAGTCCCCGCCGCCTAGCGTCGAGCGCGTGAGAGGGCGCGCGTTCGAGCCGCGAGCGCGCACGCAGGGAGGGGAGGCCAGTCGCTGGACGACGTGTACGGGCTCGTGATCATCGGGGGCTGCTTCGCCCTCGCCGCGCTCGTCGGCTGGGCGCTGGGGCGCGTCTGATGTCGGCGGCCGACGCCTTCGGCCTCGCGGTCGCCCTCGCCGCGTTCGTCTACCTCGTCTACGCGCTCTTCCGCGGCGAGCGGCTGTGATCGCCCAGGGGGCGGCCCAGATCGTCGTCTACGGCGTCGTCCTGCTCGCGCTCAGCTACCCGCTCGGGCTCTGGATGGCGAGGGTCTACGGGCGGCAGCGAGCAGACCCCCTCGAGCGCGCCTTCCTGCGCCTGCTCGGGCGGGACGCCGCCGCAGACCAGGACTGGAAGCGGTACGCGTCCTCGCTCCTCTGCTTCGAGCTCGTCTGCAGCATGTTCCTCTACGGCCTGCTCCGGCTGCAGGGGCACCTGTTCCTGAACCCCGACGGCCTGCCCGCCGTTCCCTGGCAGATCGCCCTCAACACGACGGCCAGCTTCGTGACGAACACCAACTGGCAGTTCTACGGCGGCGAGACGACGATGTCCTACCTGAGCCAGATGGCTGGGCTCGCCGTGCAGAACTTCGTCTCCGCGGGCGTCGGCATGGCGGTGCTCGCAGCGGTCGTGCGCGGAGTCGCGCGCCGCGCCGGCGGGACCGTGGCGCTCGGCAATTTCTGGCGCGACCTCTACCGCTCGGTCGCCTACATCCTGTTGCCGCTCTCGCTCGTCCTCGCCGTGATCTTGCTCTCGCAGGGCGTGCCGCAGACCTTCCGGGGCCGCGTGACGGCCACGACCCTCGAGGGCCGCTCGCAGCAGATCGCCCGCGGCCCGGTCGCGTCGCAGGTGGCGATCAAGCAGCTCGGAACGAACGGCGGCGGCTTCTACAACGCGAACTCGGCCGTGCCATTCGAGAACCCGACCGGGCTCTCGAACGTCTGCGAGATGCTCGCCCTGCTGCTGATCCCGTTCGCGCAGATCGTCATGTTCGGCCGGCTGGCGAACGCGCGCCGGCACGCGTGGGTGATCTACGCCGTCTGCGTCACGATCGTCGCGGTCGGCGTCGGGATCGCGTATCCCGCGGAGCAGCACGGCTCGTCCGTGCTCCGCCACTCCGGCGTGAACCTCGCAGCGGGCTCCGGCCAGTCGGGGGGCAACATGACCGACAAGGAGGTCCGCTTCGGCATCGCCGACACGGCGCTCTGGGCGACCGCGACGACGGACGTCTCGAACGGCGCGGTCAACGGCGGCCTCGACGCCTTCACGCCGCTTGGCGGCGCCGTGCCGCTCGTGAACATGTTCCTCGGCGAGGTGGAGCCGGGCGGGGTCGGCTCCGGGCTGTACGGGATGATCTTCCTGATCCTGATCGCCGTCTTCGTGGCCGGTCTGATGGTCGGCCGAACACCCGAGTGGCTGGGCAAGAAGGTCGAGGCGCGGGAGATGAAGCTCGCCGCGCTCGGCGCGCTCTTCGTGCCCACCCTCGTGCTCGTGCTGACCGCGGCGGCGGTCGCCAGCCCCGCCGGTCGCGCCTCGATCTTCAACCCGGGCGCCCACGGCTTCACCGAGGCCCTCTACGCGTACACCTCGCAGGCGAACAACAACGGCAGCGCCTTCGCCGGCTACGGTGCGACCACCTTCAGCGCCACGCTGGGCACGGTCGCGCTGTACCTCGGACGGTTCGTTCCGCTGCTCGCTGCGCTCGCGCTCGGCGGCTCGCTCGCAGCGAAGAAGACGGTGCCGGTCTCGGCCGGCACGTTCCGGACCGACGGAGCGACGTTCGGCGTCCTCTTGCTCGGGGTGATCGTGCTCACCGCCGGCCTGCTGATCCTGCCGGCTCTCACGCTCGGGCCGATCGCCGAAGGGCTGCGCGGCTGATGCGAGCGCTCGTCGCCTCCGCCGCCTGCCTCGCCCTCTGCACGGTCGTCCTCGGCCTCGCCTACCCGGCGCTCGTGACCGGCTTCGCCCAGATCGCCTTTCCCCACCAGGCGAACGGGAGCTTGCTCGTGCGCGACGGCTCCGTCGTCGGCTCCTCGCTCGCCGCGCAGGCCTTCGCGTCGCCCCGCTACTTCCACCCCCGGCCCTCGGCGACGCAGCCGGCCTACGACGCCGCCGCCACCGCCTTCTCGAACCTCGGTCCGACGAACCCCGCGCTCGCGAGGTTGATCGCGCGCAACGCGCAGGCGATCCTGCGGCTCGAGCGGCCCTACAACCCGGGCCTGACGATCCACGACATCCCGGTCGACGCCGTCGTCCCGTCGGGCTCCGGCATCGACCCCGACATCTCACCCGCCTACGCCGAGCTGCAGGCCCGGCGGGTGGCGGCCGTCCGGCACCTGCCGCTCGCCACCGTCGAGCGGCTGATCGCGAAGAGCACCGTCGGCCGGTCGCTCGGCTTCTTCGGCGAGCCGGGAGTCAACGTCCTCGAGCTCAACCTCGCGCTCGATGCGGAGCACCACGGGTAGTGGCCCGTCGCGCAGCACCCGTCCTCTCGTCCCGGCTCGCGCTCCGAGCGCTCGGCGAGGCGTTCCCCAAGCTCGACCCGCGGCGCCAGGCCCGTAACCCGGTGCTGTTCGTCGTCGAGGCGGGGAGCGTGATCACGACGGGCATCTTCTTGCTCGACCTCGCCCGCGGGCACGGCGTCCTCTGGTTCGTCGGTACGGTCGCGCTCTGGCTGTGGCTGACGGTGCTGTTCGCGAACTTCGCCGAGGCGATCGCCGAAGGCCGCGGCAAGGCGCAGGCGAGCGCGCTGCGGGCGACCCGCACGACGACCACCGCCAGGCTCCGTGACGGGCGGGTCGTGCCCGCCTCGGAGTTGCGGCGCGGCGACGTCGTCGTGGTCGAGGCCAGCGAGATCATCCCGGCCGACGGGGAGGTCATCGAAGGCGCCGGCTCGGTCGACGAGTCGGCGATCACGGGCGAGTCCGCACCTGTGATTCGCGAGGCCGGCGGCGACCGCTCCGCCGTCACCGGCGGCACGAAGCTCCTCTCCGACCGGCTCGTGATCGAGGTCACCCAAGAGCCGGGTCGCTCGTTTCTCGACCGGATGATCGCGCTCGTGGAGGGCGCCGAGCGGCGCAAGACGCCGAACGAGATCGCCCTCGGCATCCTGCTCGCCGGCCTGACGATTACGTTCCTCGCCGCCGTCGTCACCCTCGAGCCGTTCGCGGGCTACGCGGGCACGCACCTCTCCCAGACCGTGCTGATCGCGCTGCTCGTGGCGCTGATCCCGACGACGATCGGCGCCCTGCTGCCGGCGATCGGGATCGCCGGCATGGACCGGCTCGTCCAGCGCAACGTGCTCGCCCTCTCGGGCCATGCGGTCGAGGCGTCCGGGGACGTCGACGTCCTGTTGCTCGACAAGACGGGAACGATCACGCTCGGCAACCGCCAGGCGGTGGAGTTCATCCCCGCCCCGGGCGTCGAGGAGCGAGAGCTGGCGGAAGCCGCGCAGCTCGCCTCCCTCGCGGACGAGACGCCCGAGGGCCGCTCGATCGTCGTGCTCGCCAAGGAGCGCTTCAACCTGCGGGAACGCACCCTCGGACGGCACGCGTTCGTCCCCTTCAGCGCGGCGACGCGAATGAGCGGCGTCGACATCGACGGCAGCATGATCCGCAAGGGCGCCGCGGACGCGGTACGGGCGTTCATCGAGCAGAACGGCGGTCGAGCGCCAGGCGAGGTCGACGCCGCCGTCCAGCGGGTCGCGGAGCAGGGCGGGACGCCGCTCGTGGTCGCCAAGGACAACTGGGCGCTCGGGGTCGTGCACCTGAAGGACATCGTCAAGGGCGGTATGCGCGAGCGCTTCGGCGAGCTGCGCCGGATGGGTATCCGCACGGTGATGATCACCGGCGACAACCGGGTCACGGCCGCAGTGATCGCCCACGAGGCCGGCGTCGACGACTTTCTCGCCGAGGCGACTCCCGAGGCGAAGCTCGCGCTGATCAAGGAGCAGCAGGCCCAGGGGCGGATGGTGGCGATGACCGGCGACGGGACGAACGACGCTCCCGCGCTCGCCCAGGCCGATGTCGGGGTGGCGATGAACACCGGTACCGCCGCCGCGAAGGAGGCCGGCAACATGGTCGACCTCGACTCCAACCCCACCAAGCTGATCGAGATCGTCGAGGTCGGCAAGCAGCTCCTGATCACCCGGGGCGCGCTCACGACGTTCTCGATCGCGAACGACCTGGCGAAGTACTTCGCGATCCTGCCCGCGATCTTCGCCTCGACCTACGCTGCGCACCCCGGCAGACCCGGCCCGCTGGCGACGCTGAACGTGATGCACCTCGGCGACCCGAGGAGCGCCATCCTCTCCGCGATCGTCTTCAACGCGCTCGTCATCCCGGCGCTGATCCCCCTCGCCCTCAAGGGGGTCCGCTACCGGGCGATCGGGGCGACCGCGCTCCTGCGCCGCAACCTGCTCGTCTACGGACTCGGGGGCGTGCTCCTGCCCTTCGCCGGGATCAAGCTGATCGACCTCGTCGTCCACAACCTGCTCGGAGCCTGAGGTGGCACGAGGCCATCACCGGATCCTGCTCGGGATGGCCGCCGGCGTGGGCAAGACCTACCGGATGCTGGAGGAGGGCCGGCAAGCGCGGCGAGAGGGCCGCGACGTCGTCATCGGCTACCTCGAGCCGCACGACCGGCCGGAGACGGCTGCGCTCGCGGAGGGACTCGAGGTCGTGCCGCGGCTGCATGTCAACCACGCCGGCCTGGAGCTGGAGGAGATGGACGTCGACGCAATCATCCGCCGTGCGCCGGAGCTCGCCCTGATCGACGAGCTCGCGCACACGAACGCTCCCGGCCTGCGGAACGAGAAGCGCTGGCAGGACATCGACGAAGTTCTGGAGGCCGGCATCGACGTCATCTCGACCGTCAACGTCCAGCACCTCGAGAGCCTGAACGACGCCATCTTCGAGCTGACCGAGGTGCGCGTTCGCGAGACCTTCCCGGACCGGGTGCTCGACGAGGCGGACGAGGTCGTCCTCGTCGACCTGACTCCCGAGGCGCTGCGGGAGCGCCTGCGAGCGGGCAAGGTGTATCCGCAGGAGCGCGCCGAGGTCGCGCTCGCCAACTTCTTCCGCGCGGACAAGCTGGCGGCGCTGCGCGAGCTTGCGCTACGCGAGGTGGCGGAGGATGTCGAGGCGCGCCGGACGGTGCGGACGCTCGAGCCGCTCAGCCAGCAAGCCGTCGCCGAGCGAGTGCTCGCTCTCGTCGAGCCGCAGCCGAAGTCGCAGCGGATTCTCCGCCGTGCCTGGCGCTCCGCGCAGCGACTCGGCGCCGAGATGGACGCCCTCTGGGTACGGCCGAGCGGACGGTCGCCGTCGCCCGAGGAGGCCACGCAGCTCGCCGCTCTGCGGCGACTGGCAGGCATCCTCGGCGTGCACTTCCTCGAGGAGGAGGGCAGCGACCTCGTGCAGACGGTGCGGCGCGTCGTCGCGCAGCGCGGCTCCACGTACGTCTTCGTCGGCACGCCCGACGAGTCGCGCCGCCGCGAGATCTTCGGCGGCTCGCTCCTCTCGCGCCTGGTGCGCGAGCTGCCCGGCATCGACATCCGCGTCGTGGCCAACCGCGCCGACCGGGACAAGCTGGCGCCGTGACCGTGGCGGTCGTCGTCCTCGCCGTCCTCTCGGCGCTCCTCGCCATCGCGCACGTCGCCCGTAGCGGCGTCCGCCTGCGCCGGCCGAGCCCCGGCTCCCGGCGCATCCTCGTCCCGTTCACCGGCGGCACACTCGAGCCGACCGTGCTCGACGCAGCGATCCGGCTCGCGCACGCCGAGAACGCGACGCTCGTCCCTGCCTACCTGCTGCTGGTGCCGCTGCGCTACTCGGAGGACTCGCCGCTGAGCGAGGAGGTCGCCGTCGCGATGCCGTGGCTCGAGGCGGTCGAGCACGCGGCGCACCGCGCCGGCGTCCCGGTCGACGCGCGGATCGAGAAGGGCCGCACGCCCACCCATGCCCTCCAGCGGCTGTGGGCGGTCGAGCGCTTCGACCGGATCGTGGCGCCCGCGCCCGCGGAAGGGCGGAGCGGGTTCAGTCCCAAGGACCTGATCTGGATCCTGACGCACGCGCCCGCCGAGACGCTCGTCCTCCGGCCGGCTCCCGGCGGCCCCGCGGCGCCCGCTCGGCGCATGCCGGGTATGCGACGCTCCGGCGGATGACCCCCGGATCGCTGCGCTCTCTCGCTCGCTGTGCTCCGGCTGGCAGGCGCCGGCTGGAGGGCCGGCCCCAGCTCCGCGGCGGGGAGGAGCGTCCGGCCGCCGGGTCGAGGTGAGCGTCCACGCTGTCGTGCTCGCAGCGGGCGCGTCCTCGCGCTACGGCGTCTCGCCTCCCAAGCAGGTCGTGCTGCTGCCCCGCGTCCTGCGGGCGCTCCGCGCCGCGCGGACGATCGACGGGATCGTCGTCGTGAGCGGAGCGCACGAGCTCGCGGCCGCTGCGCCGACCGTCCACTGCGCCGAGTGGGAGCGGGGGCCGGGAGCCTCGCTCCGCTGCGGCCTCGCCGCGCTGCCGGCGGAGAGCGAGGCGGCCGTGGTCGTCCTGGCAGACGGCCCGGACCTCGACCCGCGCGCAGTGGATCGCGTCGTCGCCTCGTGGCGCGACGGGGGCGGTGACGTCGTGGCTGCCTCCTACGGTGGCGTCCGCCTGCATCCGGTGCTGCTCGCCCGGGCTGCCTGGGCGAGGATCCCCGACGAGGGCGCGCGTTCGCTGCCGGCCCGCCTCGTTGCCTGCGACGACCTGCGCCCTCCCGGAGACGTCGACGATCGCCGCTGAGCCCGCCGCGACGCCGCCGCCGTGACGGTTCCGTCACGGTGGCTGCCACCGTGACGGAAGTGTGCCGGGCGGCTCGCCGTGGAGCCGGCCGCACGAAGCGTCTGCCGTCGCCGGCGGCCGGAGCGGAGCGGGCGCGCAGGGCGCGCAGGGCGCCGCGACCTACTCCAAGGGGATGCGCAACGCGGCCAGCTTCTGCCGCAGCTCCGCCGGCATCGGCTCGAGCACCGCCTGCCGGACGTAGACCCGCAGGCTCTCCTCGAACCGGTAGCGGCGCCGGCAGGGCTCGCACTCGGCGAGATGCGCCTCCGCCTCGGCCATCTCGGCCTCGCTCAGCGCCCGGTCGAGGTACGGCTGCATCATCTCCTCGCAGTGTGCGCAAGGGTCGGTCATCGCGCCTTCTCCAGTGCCGACTCGGCGAGCTCGCGCTTCAGGATCCGCCGACCGCGGTGGAGCCGGGACATCACCGTCCCGACCGGGATGTCGAGGATCTGGGCGGCGTCCTGGTAGCTGAAGTCGCCGAGGTCGACCAGGACGATCACGTCGCGGAAGTCGTGCGGCACCGCGGAGAGCGCCGCCACGATCGCGTCCCGCGAGAGCCGTTCGACCACACGCTCCTCGTCGGACACGCCGTCCCCGCTCTCTGCCAGCCGGTCGTAGAGGTAGTAGTCGTTCGCCTCCAGGGCCTGCATCTGGGGCGCCCGCTGCTGGCGCCGGCCGCGGTCGATGTTCAGGTTGGTCAGGATCCGCAGCAGCCAGGCTCGCAGGTTCGTGCCCGGCTGGAAGGAACGCCAGCTCCGGAACGCACGGGCGTACGTCTCCTGGACGAGCTCCTCGGCCTCTTCGCGCGAGCCGGCCAGATGCCGTGCCACGCGGTAGACCTGCTCCGCGAGCGCGAGCGCGTCCTCCTCGAAACGCACCCGGTCGCGCGCCTCGTTCGCGAGCCGCTGCGCCTCCTCCGGCTCCTCCATGCGGCCAACCGTACCAGCGACGCTCGAGCCGTCCCCCAGCGCCCCCGACCGGCCGCTATTCCCGGGACGAGCCGCCGGCCGAGACGGCTAGGAGCGGGAAGCCAGCCTGGGCGAGACGCTCGACGATCGCCTCGCGGCTCGTCCGCTCGTCGTCCCAGACCAGGCTGACCTCGCCCAAGAGGTTGGCGTTGGCCGAGGTGAGCCCCTCGTGCCCCTCGAGCGCCCGCGCCAGCCGCAGGACGCAGCGCTCGCAGCGGACGCCGCCGACCTGGATCGTCTCCGTGCGCGCTGCCATGCCGTCAGGCTAGCGTCTGCGAGGCGAGCTCCTCGAGGGCGCCCGCCGGCCCGAGCTCGAGCTGGCGCTCCGCCTCCGGCCCTCCTCCCTCGCGGCCGGCTCGCTCCCGCGCGGCCGCGTACGCCCGCCGGTCGCACGGCTCGCTCGCCGCCTCGGCCGCCTCGCGCACCAGGCGCTGCACCTCGGCGACAAGCTCGCCCGAACGGCGCACCGAGGTCGGCTGGTCCATGACACGAACCTCGAGCGTGCCGTACTCCGGCCTCGGCCAGGCGTCCCAGTGACGGCGGGTGCTGTCGTCGCGGCTGGCCGCCCGCCAGTCGTCCCAGCTCCGCAGCACCGGCGGCGTGCCGCCGGTCGGCATCTCGAGCAGGATCCGCGAGCGGACCGAGCGCCAGCCGCTCGCCGATCCGCGCCAGAAGGGCGAGTTGGCGGAGGCGGCGAGCAGCGCCGGCAGGCGGGGTACGACGCCCTCGAAGGCCCGCAGGCACGTCTGAGGGTCGGGAACCGAGACGTGGACGTGGAGCCCGCAAACCGTCTGGCGGTAGAGGCGAGCCCCGAGCTGCGCCTTCAGGCGCCGGTAGCGCTCCTCCGGGACGATCGGAACGCGGCCGCGAGCGGTGGGATGCGAGCCGGTGGCCAGAACGGCTAGGCCGTGCCCAGCCGCCCGGCGCGCCACCTCGTGGCGCAGCGCCCGCAGCTCGGCCTCCGCCTCCGCGGCCGTCTCCACCAGCGGCGTCGTGATCTCGACGAACGACTCGAACAGCTCCGGTTTGATCCGTTCGCACCCCCGGCCGAAGACTCGCGAGAAGCCGTCTCGGGCTGGCTCGAACGTGCTCGCGTCCACGAGCATCAGCTCCTCTTCGACGCCCAGCGACCAGGCCGGGGCCGAGCCGAAACGGCTCAGGTCCACGCGCTACTTGCGGATACCGTGCACCGGGCGGCCGGCGGCCTCCCAGGCGTAGTACGAGGCGCTCGGGCCGAAGTCGAGCTCGTAGGTCACGATCCGCGGGTTGCGGCCGACCTCCTTCGCGCGCTGGGCATGGCGAAGGAGGTTCGGGTCGTCTCGCTCCTCCCAGACGAGGACGAGGTGCGCAGCGGTCATGAACTCGGCGACGAACGAACAGCCCGGCGCGGGGCAGGGAAAGGGGTCGGTACGAACGCAGAACCAGCCGACGTGATCGGCGCCGTGCTCCGCCCGCAACGCTTCGGCCTCGCCGGGGACGACATACTCGGCGATACCGGCGGTGCCGAGCTCGATCTCCTCCCGCCTCACCCGCGCAACGGTAGCGCCAGCCCGCGCGCAGTCGCTACCCGTGCAGGAGCGGCGCCCGCACGCCGCCCACGGCCGCCATCCCGACCGTGATCCACGCGACGTCGGCGCCGCCCAGGCCGCTCGGCGCCCGGGCCGACTCCGCGGCGAGCCGCTCGACACACATCCGTCACGGTGGCAGCCACCGTGACGGAACCGTCACGGCGAGACTCGGCGTCGCCGCAGAGACGACGAGGGCCCGCTCGGGAGCGGGCCCTCGGCGCGCGGGCGAGAGGACTGCGGCGCTGCTACTGGCCTTGCTTGACCCCGGGCTCCGCCCAGCGGAGCTGGATCGCCTCGGTCGGCCGGCGCCCCGGAACGTTGTGCGCCGCGTCGATCGTGAACAGCGGCAGCACCGTCCGCCCGGCGGCTGCCGCGAGCATCATCGCCGTCGCCGTGTACCAGGCGAAGCCGGCGGAGAAGACGAACAGCCAGCCGGCGGTGTGCTGCCAGCCGAGCGAGCCGGAGCCGAGACCGGCGGCAGCGAGCGCCGAGCCCGTCGCCAGGGTCGCCAGCACGGCCACGACCGCGCCCTTGCCTTCCGCCGCCGCGGCCAGCGTGCCCGAGAGGGTGATCGCGGCGAGGGCGATGAACCAGAAGGCGAGCGCCATGTTCATCGTGTGGCCTGGAGCGAGCTTGCCGGCGGCCACGAGCAGGTAGAGCAGCCCGTAGCCGAGCCAGAAGGAACCCCACATGCCGTGCATCGCCGTCCCGACGGCGTCCCTCGCCCGGTACGACCACATCCCGGCCATGAACTGGGCGAGGCCGCCGAAGAAGGCGGCGAACGGCGCGAGGTACTCCGGCGTCGTCGAGTTCCCGTACCAGCCCGCGAGGTTGGCGGCGACGATCAGCGTCGCGCCAGCGAAGCCAAACAGGCCGAGGATCGACGGCGCCGCGATCGGCTGGAGGAACACGCGCGGACGGGCGAAGCCGTCGCGCCACTCCTCCTCGTCCCGGAGCGCGACGCCAGTGGAAGCGCGCTCTCTGCGCTCGTCGATCGTGCTCATCTAGCACCGACCCCTTTCTCCATCGTGTGCTTCGTAGTGCGTTGCTACTGCTGAACAGATCCCCTGCTCTCCGGCGACAAAAACCTCAGGAAATAGAGGCAAAACGCGGACCTGCGCCGGGGCAGGCGGCCGCGCCGCCACGCGCCCTCACGACCCCGGCCGAGGGGGTTGCGAAGGCTGCTAGCGGGGGCGCCAGGCAGGCTCGTAGTCGAGCGTCTTCTGCGAGGCGACGTGGAGGATGGCGCGCGCCCCGCTGCCGTCGGAGCGGACGAGCCGAACCTCGTTCCCGGAGGTGAAGACGATCCAGCGTCCGTCGGGTGACCAGCTCGGCGCCTCGCCGGCGCGAGCCAGCCGGCGGAAGCGCTTCGCCCGCACGTCGAACGCCACGAGCTTGCCGGAGGCGTTGTAGGCCAGCCACCTGCTGTCCGGCGACCAGGCGATCCCCAGCCCGGCGACCGGGACGCCGCTCCGCGCGGCGAGCGCGCGCACCCGGTGCGTCCGCGGCGAGAGCAGGAAGATCCGGTCGGGCGCGACGTCCCCGACGAAGGCGATCCAGCGGCCGTCGGGCGACCAGGCCGGGTTCGTGGCGCCGGTCGCGACCCTCGTCAGACGGCTCACGCCGCCGCTGCGCACGTCGAGCAGGTAGAGCTGCCTGCGCCCGCCCTGCCTGGTCGGAAAGGCGGAGAAGACGATCGTCAGCCCGTCCGGCGACCAGGAGAGGGCCGGCAGGTTGACTGCGCCGAAGAGCTGGGGGGCCGTGCGGAAACGGGTCAGCGCGCGCTGTCCCGAGCCGTCGGCGTTCATCACCCAGATCTGGTCGCTGCCGTGCCGGGTGGGACGCAGGAAGGCGATCTCGCGCCCGTCGGGCGACCAGACCGGGTCGGTCTCGCTGACCGTGTCGTGCGTCAGGACCCTGAGGTGCGAGCCGTCGGTATCGACGACCGCGATCTCGCCGCGGCCGCAATCCACGAACACGTAGCCACTCGGCCCCTTGGCCCGGCAGAGATGGTTCGTGCCGAACGCGATCTGGCCGCGAGCCGGCGGCCCGCTGCTCGAGTAGGCGATGCCCCCGGAGAGGACGAGGCCGGCGAACGCGCCGAGCAGCAGCCGCTTCACCGGCGGGACGCTACAGCGAGCACCCGCCGCCGACAAGCGGAGCGCGGGCACGGCTCGGCCGACGGGGCGCCGTCCGGCACGCCGGGCACCGTCCCGGCTCTAGAGTTGACCCATGGCGACGCTGCAGGTCGGAGACGACGTCTACGAGATCCGGCGGCTCGACGCGCTGCAGGAGCAGTGGGACGTCGAGCGGCTGCCGTACACGCTGCGGATCCTGCTGGAGAACGTCCTGCGCACCGGGACGGAGGAGGAGGTCGAAGCGGTGGCCGGCTGGGTCGCGGACGCCGAGCCGTCCCGTGAGATCTCGTTCCGCCCCGCGCGCGTCCTGCTGCAGGACTTCACCGGCGTCCCCGCCGTCGTCGACCTCGCTGCGCTGCGCCAGGCGATGCACGAGCAGGGAGGCGACCCGAAGGCGATCAACCCGCAGATCCCGGCCGAGCTCGTGATCGACCACTCCATCCAGGTCGACGAGTTCGCGTCGAGGCTCGCGATCGAGCGCAACGTCGAGCTCGAGTTCGCCCGCAACCGCGAACGCTACGCCTTCCTCCGCTGGGGGCAGGGCGCGTTCGACAACTTCCGCGTCGTGCCGCCGAACACCGGCATCTGCCACCAGGTGAACCTCGAGTACCTCGCCCGGGTCGTCGAGGTGCGGGACGGGGTCGCCTTCCCCGACACGCTCGTCGGCACCGACTCGCACACGACGATGGTCAACGGCCTCGGCGTGCTCGGCTGGGGCGTCGGCGGGATCGAGGCGGAGGCGGCCATGCTCGGCGAGGCGCTCTCGATGCTCGTGCCGCAGGTCGTGGGGTTCCGCCTCACCGGGGCGCTACCCGAGGGGGCGACCGCCACCGACCTCGTGCTCACCGTGACCGAGCTGCTGCGCCGCACGGGGGTCGTCGGCAAGTTCGTCGAGTACTTCGGCCCCGGGGTGTCGTCGCTCGCGCTCGCCGACCGCGCCACGCTCGGCAACATGAGCCCCGAGTACGGCGCGACCTGCGGCTTCTTCCCCGTCGACGAGGTGACGCTCGAGTACCTGCGCCTGACCGGCCGCGACGAGCGTCGGATCGCCCTCGTCGAGGCCTACTGCAAGGAAAACCTGCTCTGGCACGACCCCACCGACCACCCCACGTACTCCCAGGTCGTGGAGCTCGACCTGGGCGAGGTCGAGCCGTCGCTCGCCGGGCCGCGCCGTCCGCAGGACCGGGTGCCGCTCTCCCGGGCCAAGCAGGCCTTCATCGAGTCGCTCGGTTCCTTCGGCGTCGAGTACACGAACGGCACCTACGACAAGGAGATCGCCGACTCGTTCCCGGCCAGCGACCCGCCGACCGGCGACGGCGCCGCCGACGCCGCCGAGCCTCCGGCAGGGACGGCGACCCTGGAGAAGAAGCGGGTCGCGGTCGCGGGCGCCGACTACGCGCTCGAGCACGGCTCGGTGGTCATCGCCGCCATCACCTCCTGCACGAACACCTCCAATCCCTCGGTGATGGTCGCCGCCGGGCTCCTGGCCAAGAAGGCGGTCGAGCGCGGGCTGCAGCGGCGGCCGTGGGTCAAGTCCTCGCTCGCGCCCGGCTCGAAGGTCGTGACCGAGTACTACCGCCGTTCCGGCCTCGACCGCTACCTGGACGAGCTCGGCTTCAACACCGTCGGCTACGGCTGCACCACCTGCATCGGCAACTCCGGCCCGCTGCCCGAGCCGATCAGCGCCGCGATCGCCGAGGGCGACCTCGTCGTCTGCTCCGTCCTCTCGGGCAACCGCAACTTCGAGGCGCGCATCCACGGCGAGGTCAAGGCGAACTACCTCGCCTCCCCCCCGCTCGTGGTCGCCTACGCGCTCGCTGGCCGGCTCGACGTCGACCTCCTGCACGAGCCGCTCGGCCAGGGACGGGATGGCGAGGACGTCTACCTGCGCGACCTCTGGCCGAGCCGCGAGGAGATCGAGCGGGTGGTCGCCGACGCGGTGCGCGGCGAGATGTTCTCCGCCACCTACGCCGACGTCTTCGGCGGCGACGAGCGCTGGCGCAGCCTGGAGACCCCGCACGGCGAGCTGTACGCGTGGGATCCCGACTCGACGTACGTCCGGCTGCCGCCGTACTTCGAGGGCCTGCCGCGCGAGCCCGAGCCCGTCTCGGACATCGAGGGGGCGCGCTGCCTCGTCCTGCTCGGCGACTCGGTGACCACCGACCACATCTCGCCGGCCGGCGCCATCCGCCCCGACTCGCCCGCCGGCAGGTACCTGCTCGAGCGCGGCGTCGAGCGGCGGGAGTTCAACTCCTACGGCTCGCGGCGGGGGAACCACGAGGTGATGGTGCGCGGCACGTTCGCCAACGTCCGGCTCCGGAACCTGCTCGTGCCCGGCAGCGAGGGCACCTGGACGGTCCACCTGCCCGACGGCGAGGAGGGCACGATCTTCGCGGTGGCCGAGCGCTACCGGGCCGAGGGCGTGCCGACGATCGTGATCGCCGGCAAGGAGTACGGCTCCGGCTCCTCGCGAGACTGGGCGGCGAAGGGCCCGCGGCTGCTCGGCGTGCGGGCGGTGCTCGCCGAGTCGTACGAGCGGATCCACCGCTCCAACCTGCTGATGATGGGGATCCTGCCCCTGCAGTTCGCTGACGGCGAGAGCGTCGCCTCGCTCGGCCTGACCGGCCGCGAGACGTTCTCGCTCACAGGCCTCGAGGGCGGCGAGGCGAGCGAGGTGACGGTGCGGGCGGACGACACGGAGTTCCGCGCCCGCGTCCGGCTCGACACGCCGCGCGAGCGCGAGTACTTCCGCCACGGCGGCATCCTGCAGTTCGTCCTGCGGCGCCTCCTCGGCGCGTAGCGGCGCGGTGAAGCCGCTCGTCGTCGTCGTGCAGGGGCCCCCGGCGGCGGGGAAGACGACGGTCGCGCGAGCGCTCGCCGCTCGGCTGCGCCTGCCGTTGCTCGCGAAGGACACCGTCAAGGAAGCGCTCTTCGACGGCCTCGGCAGCGGCGACCTCGCCTGGTCCCAGCGTCTCGGCGGCGCCACGTACCTGACCCTCTTGCGGCTCGCCGAGGAGTCGGTCGAGCTCGGCGTATCGGTCGCCCTCGAGGGGAACTTCGTCTGCGGCAGCGAGTTCGAGGCAGGCCTGCGGTCGCTCGCGGCGCGGTTCGTCCAGGTGCACTGCAGCGCCCCGCTCGAGCTGCTGAGCGCGCGCTACGGGAGCCGCGAGCGCCACGCCGGCCACGGCGACGGCGAGCGGATCCACGCGCTGCGCGACGCGGTCGAGACTGGCCGCCACGAGCCGCTCGACCTGCCGGGCGAGACGATCCGGCTCGACACCTCCCGGCCCGTCGACGCCGAAGACCTCGCCCGC
>Ga0209061_1001177_pt1 | contig 47119 bp, 42 predicted proteins | sample Coa_R1_10_FD_187157 | JGI IMG/M metagenome (GOLD analysis project Ga0209061, IMG submission 187157) | Surface soil microbial communities from Centralia Pennsylvania, which are recovering from an underground coalmine fire - Coalmine... | ecosystem: Environmental > Terrestrial > Soil >...
CAGGCCGAAGCTCAGCAGCCCGTTGTAGGAGAAGACGGCAATCGAGAGGGCGTGGCCGGCGGGCAGGAAGGCGATCGGCGCCACGCTGCGCAGCTCCCGACCCAGCAGGTAGAGCGGAAACTGGGGTCCGGGCACGTTGGTGACGATCAGGTTGAACAGCCGGGTGGAGAAGTTCAGCCGCGAGGCCTGGGCGAGGATCGTCGGGGGAGCGAAGTCGCTCAGGCCGATGATCGTCTGCGCGGCCATCAGCTGGCGCGAGCGCTTGGCCTTGCGCATCTGCTCGCGCACCAACAGCAGCTGCTGCTCGGGGCGCTCGGCGTACACGGGCAGCGCCGCCCTAAGCAGGGCGACGCGGTTGCCCAGGAGCCCCCGCTCCTCGCGCGAGCGCAGGTTGACCGGGACCAGAGCGCGGAGCTCCAGCCCCTCGGTGCACACGCCCCGCCCGAGCAACCAGCGGCGCAGAGCGCCGGTGACCAGCGCCAGGACCACGTCGTTGATCGTCGCCTGGTAGTGGCGCTTGATCGCATGCAGGCGCGCGAACTCGAGGTCGCGATAGTCGTAGCGGCGATGGGGGCCGATCTCGCCGTTGAGCGGCGCGGCGGGGGCGGGGTTGAGCAGCTCCCAGGCGATCGAGCCGGCGGCGGACCCCAGCCGGGCCAGCGTCCGGGGGATGCGGCGCGGGTAGAGCGCTGCGCCGGCGGCGTACTCGACCAGGCTCAGCGGAAGCCTGAGGTGGTGGGCCAGGCTGCGGGCGGTCAGCTCGGCCGCGGATGGCGCAGGATGACGCTCGAACGGAACCCCGCCGCTCACCGGCTCGGGCTCTGGCCTGACGTCCATGATCACGCTGGCCAGGTCCACGCCCGAGACGCCGTCCACCAGCGCATGGTGGGCCTTGGTGATCAGCGCGAATCCCCCGTTTGCCAATCCCTCCACCACGTACATCTCCCACAGCGGCTTGCTGCGGTCCAGGCGCTGGGAGAAGACTCGGCCGATCAGCGCCTTCAGCTCTCCGGGCTCGCCGGGATGGGGCAGCGCGACCCGACGCAGGTGGTAGTCGAGGTTGAACCGCGGATCATCCACCCACCAGGGCCGCGAGAGGGCCAGCGGCGGCTGGGCGAGCCTCTGTCGAAACCGGGGCACCAGCGCGAGCCGCTCGGAGATGTGCTGACGCAGCTGCTCGTGGCCGGGAGGAGGCCCCTCGAACACGGCCACACCGCCGATGTGCATGTGCGCGCCGTCGCGCTCCTGCAGCAGGAACGTCGTGTCGGTGGCGCTCAGCTGGACCGGCGAGCGGCCCGCCCGCGTCGCCCGCCGGGTGAGGCTTGCCCGCATGTCGGCTGTCAGCTCTCCTCGCACGGGCTATGAGATAGGCCATCCGGCCGGTCTGCCAACACCCGGCACGCACCGGACGGCCCGCCGAGACCCGCCGCCCCGTGCAACCCCGCGCCCGCGGCACGTCGATCATCGCTCGCGGGTACCGTGCCCGGCGGATGGAGGTGTGGCCCGGACATCCGTTCCCGCTCGGTGCCACCTATGACGGCGCCGGCACCAACTTCTCGCTGTTCTCGGAGGTGGCCGAGCGGGTGGAGCTCTGCCTCTACGACGACGCCGACCGCGAGACCCGGGTCACGCTGCCGGAGATGACCGCCTTCTGCTGGCATGGCTATCTGCCCGGGATCGGCCCCGGCCAGCGCTATGGGTTTCGCGTCCACGGCCCCTATGAGCCGGCTCACGGCGTGCGCTGCAACCCGGCGAAGCTGCTGATCGACCCCTACGCCAAGGCAGTGGACGGGAGCGTGCACTGGGATCCCGCCGTCTACCCCTACCCGCTCGGCGGAGACGATCTGGCCCGCAGCGATCTGGACTCGCGCCACTTCGTCCCCAAGGCGGTCGTGAGCAACCCATACTTCGACTGGCGGGGGGACTCCCGCCCCGGCCGGGCGTGGCACGAGACCGTGCTCTACGAGCTGCACGTCAAGGGGTTCACCGCCACCCATCCCGCCATCCCGCCCGAGCTGCGCGGCACCTATGCCGGGCTGGCCCACCCGGCGGCGATCGAGCACCTCACCCGGCTGGGCGTCACGGCGGTGGAGCTGATGCCCGTGCATCAGTTCGTCGATGACCACCGGCTGGTGGAGCGGGGCCTATCCAACTACTGGGGCTACAACTCGATCTGCTACCTGGCCCCTCACAATCGCTACTCGGCCTGGGGCGTCGAGCAGGTGGTGCAGGAGTTCAAGGAGATGGTGCGCGCCCTGCACGAGGCCGGGATCGAGGTGATCCTCGACGTGGTCTACAACCACACCGCCGAGGGCAACCACCTGGGCCCGGTGCTCTCGCTCAAGGGGATCGACAACCGCTCCTACTACCGCCTGGTGGAGGAGGACCCCCACTTCTACCTCGACACCACCGGCACCGGCAACACGCTGAACATGCGCCACCCGCACGTGCTGCTGCTGATCATGGACTCGCTGCGCTACTGGGCCACGGAGATGCATGTCGACGGCTTTCGCTTCGATCTGGCCGCCAGCCTGGCCCGCCAGTTTCACGAGGTGGACCGCCTGTCGGCGTTCTTTGACCTGATCCACTGCGACCCGGTCGTCTCGCAGCTGAAGCTGATCGCCGAGCCCTGGGATCTGGGCGAGGGCGGCTATCAGGTCGGCAACTTTCCGCCCCTGTGGTCTGAGTGGAACGGACGCTACCGCGACACGGTGCGCGACTACTGGCGCGGCGCCGACCGCACCCTGGGGGAGTTCGCCTACCGCTTCACCGGCAGCTCGGACCTCTATGAGGGGACCGGGCGCCGGCCGTACGCCAGCGTCAACTTCATCACCGCCCACGACGGCTTCACGCTCACCGACCTGGTCTCCTACAACCACAAGCACAACGAGGCCAACGGCGAGGAGGGGCGTGATGGCACCGACGACAACCGCTCGTGGAATTGCGGCGTCGAGGGCCCGACCGACGATCCCCAGGTGCTGGCCCTGCGGGCGCGCCAGCGGCGCAACCTGTTGGCCACCCTGCTCCTCTCCCAGGGCGTGCCGATGCTCCTGGGTGGAGACGAGCTCGGGCGCACCCAGCGCGGCAACAACAACGCCTACTGCCAGGACAACGAGCTCTCCTGGCACGACTGGCAGGCGGTCGACCAGGAGCTGTTTGAGTTCGTGCGCGAGCTCATCCGCTTTCGCCTGCGCCACCCGATCTTCCACCGCCGCCGCTTCTTCCAGGGCAGCCCGGTGCGCGGCACGGCGATGAGCGACATCGCCTGGTTCAGGCCCGACGGCGAGCAGATGACCGACGAGGACTGGAACGTGGGCTTCGCCCGTTCGCTGGCCGTCTACCTGAACGGCCGGGGCATCCCCGATCCCGACCCGCGCGGTCGCCAGATCCTCGACGACTCGTTCTATCTGCTGTTCAACGCCTACGAGGCGCCGGTCGAGTTCGTCCTCCCCGACGGCCAGTGGCGGGCCACCTGGCGGGAGGTGATCCGCACCAGCGTGGGGATGACCGGCACGGGGCCGCTGCTGCGCGCTGGCACGCTCGTCCCGGTGGAGGCGCGCGAGCTGGTGGTGCTCGAGCTCCAGAGCGCGGATGGCCACTCGGGCTCCGCGGCGGCGGCGTGAGGCCGCGGCCGCCGCGTCAGCCCGCCCCCGCGGCGTGAGCCCTCCGGCGGCGTGAGCCCTCCGGCGGCGGCGTGAGCCCTCCGGCGGCGGCGTGAGTCCTCCGGCGGCGGCGTGAGCTCAGCGCGAGGCGCCGGACAGGTGCCGGTCCAGCCAGGCGGCGAGCTGGGGCTCCGGCAGCGCGCCCACCCGCCGGTCGATCTCGGCGCCGTCGCGCATCAGCACGATCAGCGGGATCCCCTGGACCTGGTAGCGCTGGGCCAGCGCCGGCTCTGAGTCGGTGTTGACCTTGACCACCTTGAGCTGGCCGGCGCGGGCCCGGGCCAGGCGCTCGAGCGCGGGTGAGACGACGCGACAGGGCCCGCACCACGGCGCCCAGAAGTCCACCAGCACGGGCACCGAGGCGCGGGTCTCCGAGTCGAAGCTGCTCGCGTCGGCGTCAACCAGCCAGGGCAGCTTCTCGTGACAGCTGGCACACCGGGGCACCCCCCGGGGGGCGGGGCGCACCCGGTTTCGCCTGCCGCAGGCCGGACAGCGGATGATGCTCGCCTCCGGCACCGCTCACCTCAGTCCGCTGCGGCTGAGCGCCCACTGCAGCTCGCCGATGCTCGGCTGCACCAGCAGCTCGCCGCCCACGTACACCACCGGGCTGTGCACGCGCCCGCCGGTCAGCCAGGACAGGCGGGCCTCGGCGCCCGGGTCAAGGTCGAGGTCGACGTACTCGTAGGGCACCCCCAGCCGGTCCAGGTAACGGCGGACCATCTGGCTGATCGCGCACCAGCGACGCCCGTAGACGACCACCGGGATCATCGGCGGCGCGCTGCGCCGCCCGTAGGGGGAGAGGCTTGTCACCACCGGCATCCCGCTCACCTCCTCAGGCCGTCACCGGCTCCCGGCTGGCCGCCGCAGACGCCTCGGCGTTGACCCGGTCGACCGCCTCCAGCAACTCATAGATGTCCGGGATGTGGTGCACGTGGGGTGAGACATGCGCCCAGGCGATCCGGCCCTGCGGGTCGATCACATACAGCGCCCGCTCCGAGAACCCGTCCGCCTCGCGCCAGACGCCATAGCGGCGGATCACCTCGCCCTTGGGATGGAAGTCGGCCAGCAGCGGGAAGGAGATCCCGCGCACCGCCGCCCAGGCGCCGTGGCTGTAGACGCTGTCCACCGAGATGGCCAGGATCTGGGCGCCGCGGCGCTCAAACTCCTCGAGCTCCTGCTGGTAGAGGTCGAGCTGCTGACTGCAACCGGGGCTCCAGTCCAGCGGGTAGAACACCAGCACCACGGGCCGCCCGCGGAAGTCGCTGAGCCGGATCGGCTCCCCTGAGGAGTCGGGCAGCGCGAAATCCGGCGCCTGCACCCCCACGGGCAGGCCCTCGGCCACCGCCCTGCCCTCCATCGCCGGCGCGCCCTTCCACAGCTCGGCTATGTCCTGGACGGTGAGCCCGCGCTCGACCAGCGGCGAGCGGTCGCGCTCGAGGCTCCGCCACACCTCCATCACGATCCCGTGCAGCACCGAGAGCGCCCGCTTCTCGGGTCCCTCCGGGATCTGGTCGGCCAGGCCGGCGAACTCATTCTCAAGCTCGTGCAGAGCACGCGGAAACTTGGTCTCAGAGCTCATCCGTTTCTCCCCTCAAACTCACTTGACATCGCAATCGTCTCCTCCACTACTGATAGGCCCCGGGTGCCGGCCGACAACAGGAAGACCCACCGGGCGCAGCTGACAACAGGAAGGGCCCCGGGGGCTGGCCGACAACAGCCGGCCTCACCAGCCGCCGAGGCGGGCTCACCAGTCGCCGAGGCGGACTCACCAGCCGCCGAGGCGGGCAATATGCTGGCGGGGTGCGGAGCGCTGGCCCGGCTGACCACGTCCCGGCCGACTATCGCTCGGCGGGTGTCGACTATGCGGCGCTCGATGCCGGCAAGCGCCGGGCGCTGGAGGCCGCCCTGGCCACCTCCGGCCTGCTCTCCGCCCACGGCGGCCGGGCGCTCGATGCCTCCCGCGGGGAGCCGGCGTTCGTCTTCGAGCTGGCCGGACGGAGCTTCGCGCTCGTGCTCGAGGGCCTGGGCACGAAGTCGATCATCGCCCGCCTGGTGGCCGAGCAGCTGGGCGAGAACCACTTCGACCAGGTCGCCTACGACACGGTGGCCGCGATCGTCAACGACCTCTCCTGCGTGGGTGCGCTGCCGCTGGTGCTCACCGCCTACTTTGCCACCGGCTCCTCGGCCTGGTACGGGCAGGACGAGCGACAGCGCGCGCTGCTGGAAGGCTGGCGGCGCGGCTGCCAGGACGCCGGGGCCACCTGGGGCGGGGGCGAATCCCCCTCGCTGCCGGACCTGGTGGCCGAGCGGGAGCTCGAGCTGGCCGGCAGCGCCGTGGGCGTGGTGCCGGACGGGCGGGACCCGATCCTCGGCCAGGACCTCGCCCCCGGCGATGAGATCGTGCTCATCGCCAGCTCCGGGCTGCACGCCAACGGCGCCTCGCTGGCGCGCATGATCGCCGCCCGGCCGCAGCTTCCCGACGGCTACGCCACCCGCCTGCAGAGCGGGCGCACGCTCGGGCGGGCGCTGCTCGAGCCGACGATCATCTACGTGCCGCTGGTTCGCCGCCTGCTCGCACAGGAGCTGCCAATCCACTACCTGAGCCACATCACCGGCCACGGCTGGCTCAAGCTCATGCGCGCCCAGCGCGAGCTCACCTACCGGGTGAGCGAGCTGCCGGCGGTGCCCGAGGTGCTGCGCTTTTTGGTCGAACAGGCCGAGCTGAGCGAGCAGGCGGCCTACTCCACCTTCAACATGGGCTGCGGCTACGCCGTGTACTGCGCCGAAGGAGCCGGGGCGGAGGTGGTCGCGCTGGCGGGCGAGCTGGGTCTGAGCGCACAGGTCGCCGGCCGGGTGGAGCGTGGCCCCCGGCGGCTGATCATCGAGCCGCTGGGGCTGAGCTACGAGTCCGAGGCGCTGGCGCTGGCGCCTGCCCGCCGCGGCTGAGCCGCCGCCCGCCGCGCCCCGACCGCCGCCCGCCGCGCCCCGACCGCCACCCGCCGCGCCCCGACCGCCACCCGCCGCGCCCCGACCGCCGGCCCGCCGCGGCTGAGCCGCCTGCCAGCCGCGTCCGAACCCCCGCCCGAGACGCGCGCGGCCCGCCGAACCCGAGGGTTCGGCGGGCCGCTCAGGCGCTCAGGCCCTCAGGCGCTCAGCGCGTGCTGCTCTGCGACCGGGGCGCCGGCCGGAGCCGCCACCTCCAGTTCGTGGCGGACGTGCTCGCTGGTCAGCTCGTGCACGAGCGCGGCGAGCAGGGACACGCCGGCCAGGCCGCAGCCGAGCGCGAACGCCACCCACCGGGCGGTGCTGCCGGCGAACACGCTCATGGTGACGATCATCGCCACCCCCACGGCGGTGCTGGCGGCGCTCAGGCCGATCGCGGCCACCCGCCCGCTCAGCCCCTCGCGCGGGCCGGCGAAATCACGCACCAGCGCGCGGCCGAGCAGCGAGGCCAGCGCCACCGCCGTGGCCGCGATCCCGATCCCGAACGTGATCCAGCGCACCGAGGCGTGATGGTGGCCGGGGACCGTCAGCGCGAACGTCAGCAGCACGACGAACGCGCCGGCCAACGCCAGCCCGGTGTGGGTCAGCCAGTACATCCACGAGCGCATCGCGGCGCTGATCGTCAGCCGCGCGCTGCCGCTGGCCACGGGGCTCGCCGACGGCGCCGCCTCAGCCCGCTCGCCACCGCTCGGCGCCAGCGAGTAGACCACCCGCTCAATCGTGGTCTCATGCAGGGCCAGCGCCCGCACCGAGAGGAGCAGCAGCACCAGCCCGCCGGCGAACGCCAGCCACAGCGCGGTGCTGGTGGTGAATGTCCGCTCGGCGATGATCGTCCACACCGCGCTCAGCACCGACAGGCCGCTCAGGCCGGAGAACGCGTGGTTGTCACGCAAGAGCGCGGCGAAGAAGGCGCCCGCGGACAGCACCGTGGCCGCGATCGCGACCGCAAATGCGATCCACACCGCCGTATGGGCGGAGAACGCAAACCGTTCGATGGCGATGAACGCCCCGCAGATTGCGGTGGCGATGGTCATCGCCCAATAGCGCATGTGTGTCATCTCAAACCTCCAGACACAGATCCGCAATTTCCAAACTTCACTTTCGATAGTAGGACGGCGGCGGGCGGGCGCAAATCGGCGCCCGCCGCGCCGCCGGTTTGGACACCGGACGCGTGGGTACGCGAGGGCCATGACCGGTGTTCTATGAGGGCTGGGATCCCGGCCGCCTGCCGGAGACGATCCGCGACCGCGACACGTTCCTGAGCCGCCTGGCCGACGAGGCCCAACTCGCGGGCTCCACCGAGGCCTCGCTGGCCGCCGAGGCGTGCGCGAAGGTGCTGCGCGCCCACATCGACGAGGGCGAGTTCCGCCACGTGCTTGAGGTGCTGCCCGGAGCGCTGGTGGGCCTGCGTGCCGACGGCGTCTGAGCGCCTCGCTCAGGGCACGGCGTCCTCCTGCAGCCGCCGGGCGGCGGCACCCCTCGCCAGCGTCCGCCGGCCGCCCCCACCGGGCCGCAGGCGCGTGAACCGCCTGCTCCTCGCGCCGCCGGGTCGCCACCCGCCGGGCAGGTAGCCCTCCGCCTGCAGCACGCGCAGCGCGACCACGGGCAGCGTCGCGGCGGACTCATAGACGAGATAGCGCGGGCGCCAGCGGGGGCTGAACTTCTCGTCGAAGCGCACCAGGCCAGCCATCTGAAAGCGCGCGCCGATCAGGGTCGAGAGCAGCCGCGCCAGCACCCGCACGGCACCGCGTCCGGCGGCCCCACGGCGCACGAGGTGGCCGAGCCCGGCGTAGTTGAGGCTCACCTCGGGCACGCCGCGCTCCCGCGCGATCTCCAGCGCCCGGCAGATCATCGCCTCGTTGAGCCCGTTGGGCGTCTCGCCGACGCGGTGCATGGTGTCGAGCGACAGCCGGCCGCAATGGGAGATGAAGTGCATCACCGCCCGCAGCTCGCCGCTGGGTGCGCGGGCCAGCAGGTACAGGTCGTCGGGCCAGCGCTCGGCGGTGTAGCTGCCCATCCCCATCGCGAAGCCGTGGATCCGGCGCTTTGCTGCGCGCCAGCGCTCCTCGAGCGCGTCCAGCTCGCCCTCCAGGCGATCATCGAGCTGGCGTCCCTCGTGGGCCTCGATCCGCCAGCCGCGCCGGGCCAGGCGGTTGACCGACTGGCGCAGCTTGCGCACCCGACGGCCCTCGAGCGTGAACGTGGAGGGATCGACGAACGCCTCCTCACCCAGACGGATGGCGCGCAGCCCGAGACGCGCGTAGCCGCCCAGATGGCGCTCGGAGGAGCCCCAGATCACCACACGCCAACCCCGGCGCCTGGCCAGCGAGAGCAGCGAGCAGAGCACGGCGGGCACCTCCTCGGGCGGCGCCACGGGATCCCCTGACACCACGCAGGTCCCGCCGATCACCCGGTAGGCGACCACGCCCTCGCCCGCAAAGTGAAATGACTTGTCCGGGCGCAGGATGAAGGGGGATATCGAGTCCTGTCCGTGGCGGGCGAGCAGCGCGCGCGCCGCCCGGTGCTCCTCCTGGCTGTGTCCGCCCGGGTCAGGCGTGGGCGCCGTCCAGGAGCGCAGCGCCAGCAGCGAGGCGAGCACCGCGCAGCCGAGCAGCAGCTCGATGATCGTCGTCCAGCCGGCATCCGGTCGCGCACCGGCGAGCGAGCGCGTCAGCGCGTGGCCGAGCGCGCGGCCCACGCCGTGCCCGAAGGCGCGCCCCAGCGTGTGCCCGAAGGCGAGCTTGAGCGTGTGGCCACGGTCGACGAGCAGCGGCCTGACCAGCTCCGCCCCCCAGCTGAGCGCCCAGGCGCCGAGCGCCAGGCCCGCGGCGGCCAGGCGCGGCCGGGCGCGGGAGCCCAATGGGAAGGCCGAGCGCCCGGCGATCAGCACGGCCAGCAGGCAGCCGTCCAAGGCGGCCTCGTCGTAGTCGAGTCCCTTGATCAGGTTGAGCAGGGCCAGGACGGCCAGCCAGCCGACGGCCAGCGGGACCGCCGTGCGCGTCCCGCGCCACAGCCTCGGCGCCAGCACCAGCAGCGCCAGGGCGGCCAGCAGCGCCAGCAGGTGCGCGGCGGAGGGGATGGCGGCGGGCAGCAGCCGACCGAGCGCCCGCTCACGGCCAGGGAGATTGGGCGTGGCCGCCGAGAGCAGTGCCTCGATCCCGACCGCCGCGACCGCCGCTGCGGCCGCCCGCCGAAAGCTGAACATGTGTCTGAGCGTCGCCACCAGATCGCCCATCGCCATCCTCCACACCGCCCCTAATAGGCATCTGCGCCGAGCGCAAACACCCCCCTCGACACGTGTAAAGAACCGCTAACACGCGACTGGCGGAACCGCCCGGCGGCCTTGACGGCCCGACCCGTTCGCCTAAGATTGATGCTCGACGTCAGGTCCGGCAGCTGCCGAGGGAGATGGCGGACGTCGCATTCGGAGAGCCATATCTGTCCCCGCCTCGGAGGATCGACCGTCATGGCCTACGTCAACTGCGTGCGCTGCGGTCTTCCCGCGTTCACCGTCGCCTACTGGTCAAGCGTTGAGTACTGCGCCCGCTGCGGCGCCCAGCTTCCCCGTCCGGTCCACGGGGTGAGGCCGGTCATCTCCCGCCGCTCCTTCCCGTCCGGGCTCCGGCCGTCCGGCGACCCGGAGCGGGATGCCGCGATCGGCTCGCCACAGGAGGCGCCGTCCCGGCAACTGAGCGGCGATGCCAGCCCCGCCGGACGTTCTCCCAGCCGAGGGACGCCCTGACCGTACTACCGTGGAGAGCATGCAGGTGAAGGAGACCGGCGAGCCCGCGGCGGCCCAGACCGGCGCGGAGGAGGAGCAGCAGGAGCTCGATCTGGCGCTGCTCGAGTTCGGCCTGGAGGAGTCGGCGGCGATCGAGCTCGACGCCCGCGAGGGTCGGCTGCTCGACCGCCAGCTGGCCGAGGAGCTCGAGCAGGCCAAGCCTGACCTGACCCCGGTCACCACCGCCTACCTGCGCGAGCTCGACCGCCGGCCCCGCCTGCCCAGCGGGCTTGAGCGCGAGCTGATCGCCGCCGCCAAGGCCGGCGAGCGCGAGGCCCGCGCGCAGCTGATCGAGGCGTTTCTGCCGCTGATCGCCTCGGTGGCCCGGATCTACCGCGCCTCGCCGCAGATCGAGCGAATCGAGCTGCTCCAGGAGGGGGTGGTGGGCCTGCTGCGCGCGCTTGAGCGCTACGACCCCGAGCGCGGCGTCCCCTTCTGGGGGTATGCCGCCTGGTGGGTGCGCCAGGCGATGCAGCAGCTGGTGGCCGAGCTCACCCGACCGGTGGTGCTGTCGGACCGGGCGCTGCGCCAGCTGGCGCGGATGAAGGACTTTCATCGCGCCTACGTGCAGGCGCAGGGCCGTGAGCCAACCCATCAGGAGCTGGCCGCGGGCACGGAGTTGTCCGATGAGCAGGTGGCCAACCTGATCGCCTCCGACCAGCCGGCGCGGGGGCTGGACGAGCCGGTGGTCGGCGAGGAGGGCACGATCGGGACCTTCGGCGAGCTGCTGGTCGATCCGATCGCCGAGGACGAGTACGAGCGGGCGCTGGACGACATCGAGTTGGCCCAGCTGCGCAGCCTGCTCAGCGGCCTCAGCGAGCGCGAGCGGAGCGTGCTCCGGGCCCGCTACGGCCTCGACGGCGGCCAGGAGCGCACGCTGCGGGAGATCGGGGGCGAGCTGGGGCTGAGCGCCGAGCGCGTGCGCCAGATCGAGCAGCGCGCCCTGGGCAAGCTGCGCGCGGCGGTGAGTGCCTCCGGCGATGGCCTCTGACCCGCTTCTCAGACTGGCCGGCGGCGTGCGACGCCTCCTGCGGGGCGCCGAGCAGCCCCTGCCGCCGGACGATCCCCGGGAGGTGGAGGAGCACGTGAGCGCGCGTCTGTATGGCGAGCGCAGCGGCAACGTCGAGCGCTTGGCGCCGCCACTCCGGCCGGCGGAGGCGACCGGGGCGCGGCCGGACCACCCGCCGGTCGAGGCGACCGGGGCGCGGCCGGACCACCCGCCGGCGGAGGCGACCGGGGCGCGGCCGGACCACCCGCCGGCGGAGGCGACGGAGCCCGCGGTCACCGATCCGTCCCGGCTCCGCCCGGCGGCGTAGGGACTTGGCAGCGCCACGGCGGGATCACCCGCCCGCCGGCCGGCGGCGAGCGCCGCCGCGGCGACGTGGCGCTCGGGTCGGTCGCGGTGCTTTGTGCGGGTCTCGGCGCTCGGGTGTGTGCCCGGCGCTCAGGTGGTCGGTCGCGGTGCTTCGTGCGGGCCTCGGGGCTCGGGTGGGTCCCCGCCGCTCAGGTGGTCGCCGCGGCCATCGTCACCGTCAGCTCCCCCTCCTGCTCCAACAGCGAGAACCCGGTGATGCCGTCGGTCTGCGTGAACGCCAGCCCCACGCTCGCCTCCCCGATGCGCAGATGGCGCAGCTCGGTCCGCCCGAGCCAGGCGGGCAGCTTCGGGCGGATGACCGCCAGCGTCCGGCTGGGGGCATGCGTGGTCAGCCCGAGCATCGCCTGCAGCAGCATGAACGGCGCCGCCGCGGCCCAGGCCTGGGGCATGCAGGCCACCGGGTAGCCCACCACCTCCGAGCCGTCGCGGCGCTCGAACCCGCAGTAGAGCTCGGCCAGCCGATAGTCGCGGCTGCGCGCGGCGATGTCGAACAGCGCGGTGGCGATCCTCACCGTCGCCTCCTCATAGCCGTAGCGCTTCAGCCCGGCGGCGATGATCGCGTTGTCGTGCGGCCACACCGAGCCGTTGTGGTAGCTCATCGGGTTATAAGCGCGGGCGGCCGCTGACAGGGTGCGGATCCCCCAGCCGGAGAACATGTCCTCGCTCATCAGTCGCTCGGCCAGGGCCGGCGCCTTGTCCGGGTCGACGATGTCGCAGTACAGACAGTGGCCGGGATTGGAGCTCACGCTGGCCACCTGCCGCTTGCGCCCATCCAGGGCCAGGGCGAAGTAGCCCTCCTCGGGATTCCAGAACGCCTGGTTGAACTGCGTCCGCAGCGCCCGCGCCTGCGCGCGCAGCTCGCCGGCCCGGTCGCGCGCCCCGAGCGCCTCGTACACCTCGGCGATCCGCAGCTTGGCCAGATACACGTAGCCCTGGACCTCGACCAGCGCGATCGGCCCCTCGGCCAGCGAGCCGTCGGCGTGCACGACCGAGTCGTTGGAGTCCTTCCAGCCCTGGTTCTCCAGACCCGCGGGCGAGCGGCGCCGGTACTCCACGAACCCGTCGCCGTCCAGGTCGCCGTGGCGGTCGATCCACTCCAGCGCCGCGTCGAGCGCGGGCCGCAGCGTGGCCAGCGTCTCCAGGTCCGCGGTCCAGCGGAAGTACGCCGCCGCCAGCATCACGAACAGCGGCGTGGCGTCGACGGTCCCGTAGTAGGGGGTGTGGGGGATCAGCCCGGCCCGCGCCAGCTCGCCGGAGCGCAGCTCGTGCAGGATCTTGCCCGGCTCGGCGTCGCGCCAGGGCTCGTCCGCGCGCGCCTGCAGCGCCGCCAGCACGATCAGCGTCTCGCGGGCGATGTCGGGATTGAGCACCAGCGACTCGTAGGCCGTGAGCAGCGAGTCGCGCCCGAAGGGAGCCACATACCAGGGGATCCCGGCGGCGGGCAGACGCGCGTCGGCGGCGGGCGTCAGCAGCGCGTGCAGGTCGCGCAGCGAGGCGGAGATCACGCTCTGGAAGAGCTCGTTGTCGGTCTCCACGCGCGTGCACCCGGCCGCCCAGTCGCGCTCCTCACGTTCGAGCTCGGTGCTGGCCTGGCGCAGGCTGCGAGGCGCCCGGCGCTCGCCTCCGGAGGCGGGGGTGATGGTGACCAGGATCCGCCGCAGCTGGCGCGGCTCGAGTCTCAGCGTCCAGCGCGCGCCCGCCCGCTCGCCATCCAGCTCGCAGGTGTCAGGGGAGGGGTCGAAGCTGACCTGCGTTTCGCGGAAGACGCCATCCTGGCCCTCGTAGGCGAAGGCGACGCCGGAGCCGTTGACGTTGGGCACCATCACCCGCCCGCGGGTGGGGCGCCGGCGGACGCCCCGCACCTCGAACACGTCGGCGAAATCCGCCCCCAGCCACAGCTCGAGCGGCACCGTGACCGTCCGGCGGTTGAAGCTCTGCAGCTCGATCTCGACATACAGCCGCTCATCGATCACGAACCTGCGGCGCAGATTGAGCGTCTCCTGCGGCACCGGCTCGCCCGCTTCGCTGGCGATCTGGGGGTTGGTGGCGTCGACCACCGCGCGGTAGCCGGACTCGACCGAGTGCGACAGCAGCACCGGCTCGACGCCGCCGAAGCTCAGCCGCAGCTCGGAGAGGACGCGGGTGTCGTGGTCGTAGAGCCCCTCCCCGTCGACCGCCGGCGCGCGGATGTCTCCGTCGGGCCGCGCGCACAGGAATGCCCCGCCGGCCTTGAGCACGAGCAGCTCCGCCCGCGCCTCGGCGGGGATCGGCGGCGCACCCATCAGCTCGACCGGCCCCGCCTCGCCGGCCACCTCGAACTCCTCGCCGCTCGGGCTCACCCGGCGACGGTCGTCGGGTCCGCCTCCCGTGGCCGCGGCCGCCTTCGCCTCGTCGAGCTCGTCCATGTTCGCCACCTGCAATTGTGAGCCGCCAGGCGGCGGTACACGCCGACGGCAGCGGCGTTACGCCCCCGCGCGACGCCGCCGGCGTTACGCCCCCGCGAGCTCATCGCCGCTCAGCCGGGCGCCGATCGGGCGGTTCCCGCGCGGAGCGTGGCGCGTCAGGCGCCGGTGGCCACCCTCGTCCGCCGCCGCGCCACCCGCCGGGTGTCGTCGGCCTGGATGCTGATCTTCGCCCGCGCGCTCCCGTTCGGGCTGGGCTTCGCTCGCGCGCTCCCGTTCGGGCTGGCCAGCGCGCTCCCGGTCGGGGCCAGCGGGACGTGCGCGGCCAGCTTCGCCCGCCCGTTCCCGTTCGCGCCCGCCTGCGGGGCGTGCGCGGCCAGCACCCGGCGATACACGGCCTCGTAGGCGGCACCAACCGCGCGCACGTCGCAGCGCTCGACGATCGCCTCGCGGCAGCGGCGGGGGTCGAGCTCGCGCACCCGCGAGCAGGCGTCCGCCATCTCGCGCTCATCGTCGACCAGGAACCCGGTCTCGCCCGGCGTCACCAGCTCCCGCGCCGCTCCCTCGGGAAAGGCGATCACCGGCGTGCCGCACACCATCGCCTCCAGCATCACCATGCCGAACGGCTCCGGCCAGCGGATCGGCATGAGCAGCGCCCTGGCGCGGGAGAACAGCCGCACCTTGCGCTCGCCGGCCACCTCGCCCACGTAGCGGATCTGCGACCCGTCGATGTGCGGGGCCACCTCGTGCTCGAAGAAGCGCTCCTGCCCGGGCTGAACCGGGCCGGCGAGCACCAGCGGCATTCCCGCCAGCCGAGCGGCCGCGATCGCGCGGTGCGGTCCCTTCTCGCTCGTCATCCTGCCCACCCACAGCAGGTAATCCTCCTTCTCCTCGACCAACGGCCAGCGGCTGGCCTCGATCGGGTTGGGGACCACCCCGGCCACCCGCAGGCCTCTGGGGGCCTGGGCCAGCTGCGCATGGCTGATCGCCACCACGTGCGCCTTGGCGGCATGGTGGGCATAGAAGGCGGCCGTCTCGGCCGTGAACGGCCCGTGCAGCGTGTGCACCAGCGGCGTCGCCAGTCGGTCGGCCATCGCGAAGGCGGTGAATCCGCAGTGGTCGTGGACGACGTCGAACGGCTGGCCCCGCCAGGCGGCCGTGTCGATCAGCGCGAACGCACGGGCCACGTGATCGGCCTCATACAGCGAGCGTTCGATCTCATCCGGATGCGGGCGCTCGAGAAGCTCCACCACCTTCGCCTCCGACCGCGATCCGGGGGCGGCGAACAGCGTCACCTCGTGGCCGCGCCGCACCAGCTCGCGCGTGATCGCGTCCACGACCGCCTCGATGCCCCCGTAGCCGGAGGGGGGGACCGGAATCCACGGCGGGGCGAGCATCGCGATCCGCAGCGGGCGCGCCGGGGCGGGCGGCGAGCCCCACCATGGCCGCTCGGGCTCGGCGGCCAGGAGCGGGTCGTTCTCACCCAGGAGGAGCACGTCGTCCTCGCCCGTGAGGAGCCGGTCGTTCTCGCTCACGAGGAGCCCGTCGTCCTCGCTCATGGGAAGCGCGTCGTCCTCGCCCACGAGGAGCCCGTCGTCCTCGGTCACGGGAAGCGCGACGTTCTCGGTCACGGGGAGCGCGTCGTTCTCTGTCACGGGGAGCGGGTCGTTCTCGGTCACGGGAACTCCGTCGTTCAGGTTTTCGGTCACGGCTTGCACGGCTGGGTCGTTCGGGGTTTGGCTCCGGGTTTGCACGGCTGGGTCGTTCAGGGTTTCGCTCACGGCTTGCACGGCTGAGGTGACTGGAGGATCTGATGGCTTTGGATCACACGGCTGGGGCACTCGGCCGAGCGTGCTCGGCCCACACGGCCCTCGCCGGCTTGAGGCGGCCGCGCGCTCCCGCGGCCCGCTGAGTTCTCCATAGGCCATGCGCGCCCCCCGTCAAGCCCCGGCATCCGGCAGCGGCCGGTGAGGCATTTGTGGCCACGGGCGGCGACCATCCGCGGCGCAACCCGCGGCCGCAGGCGGCGACCATCAGGTCGCAGTGGGCAAAGAAAACGGGGCGACACCGCGGCCCGCTAACCATCTCCGCGCCAGGTGGTCCTCTGCCCCGGACGGGGCGATGGCCGGGATTACTCCCTCAAACGGCCCTTGAGATCGACCGGCGGAGGGGTGTGGGTGCTGCTATGTCGCTGATGTCCCTCTTCATAGGCCGCCCGCGCCGCAGCACAACCCCGAAGGCGACATTTTTTTCGCCCGCCAGCCGAGGTGTGGCGCCGCGGTCTCGGCCGCCGGCCAGGATGCGGCGCGGCGGTTGTCTTCGGCTGCCGGCCAGGATCCGGCGCGGCGGTTGTCTCGGCCGCCGGCCGGGGTGCGGCGCGGTGGTTGTCTCGGCCGCAGCCGAGGTGCGGCGCGGCGGTTGGGCGGAACCCGCCCCCGGACCGGACCGCTGCTCGGAGTTGAGCTGGCGAGCGGGCCTGCGGCAGACGAAAGGCCGCCCCCGGCGGGGGGAGACACCCATCCGGGGACGGCCCAGCACTCAGCCGTGCGGCAGCCGGTGTCAAACGTGGCCGACGGCTGGGCGGACGGTGGGCAGTGCCCCCCGACGGGGGCGGTGCCGGCCCGGCGAGCGAGTGCTCGCCAGGGTCCGGCCGATCGCAGTGGCCCTACCGCCCAGCCAGTCGGCGAAGCCTTGTGATCAGGCCGCCGCGCCAGCCAACTCCGGCTGCTCGCTTGCCTGGCTCTCGATCACCGGCTGCGCCGTGCCCGTCGTGATCTGGATCCGCCGCGGCTTGCGCGCCTCCGGCTGCGGGATGTGCAGCGTCAGCACGCCGTCAGCGATCTCGGCGGTGATGCTGTCGGGGTCAAGGCCCTTGGGAACCTGGAGCATGCGCTGGAACTTGCCGAACCCACGCTCGAGGCGGTACCAGCGGCGCGCGTTGCCGTCATCGGCGGGGTACGGGTATGCCCGCTCGCCGCGGACGGTCAGCACGTCACCGGTCAACTCGACCTCAAGGTTCTCGGGCTTCAGCCCCGGCACATCCATGTGGACGGTGACCTCCTCGTCGGTCACCACCAGATCGGCGGCGGGAACGAACGCCCGGCTGTAGGAGCCGTTGCCGGCGAGCAGACGGTCACGCGTCAGGTCAAACAGCGAATCGAACTGCTCGAGAAGCGTCATCGTTCCTCACCTCCTTTCGACTCATCCCTGCCCTCCGTGGCCCGGAATCCTTCTCCGGACATCCCGTCCGGTTCCTCACCCTCCTACATAGGACGGCCGAGGCCGGCGATCAAGACCTCGCCTCGGCTGGCGCCGCGCCGGCCCTCGGGGGCCGGCGCACATGGGCGCCGGGCGTGTCGCCGCCCCCTCTCGGCGGCCCGCCCGCGTCGGCTGCCGGCGCATCGCCGCCCGCCCTCGGCGGCCCGTCCGCGTCGCCCGCTATCGCGCGCAGCTTTCCCAGCGCCCGCTGCTCGAGTTGGCGGACGCGCTCGGCGCTCAGGCCCAGCCGCCCGCCCACCTCGGCCAGACTCTGCCGTCTGCCGTTGAGCCCGTGGCGCGCCCGCACGATCTCGCGCTCGCGCTCGGAGAGTCCGGCCAGCAGAGCGCGCAGCTCCTCGGCCTCGACGGCGTCCAGCACCCGCTCGTACTCACCCTCGGCGAGCGGATCCTCGATCAGCTCGCCAAGGCTTGACAGCTGGCCGTCTTCGTCGCTCAGCGGTTCCTCGAGCGAGCGGGGCAGCTGGTCGACCGCCAGGAGCGTCTTCGCCTGCTCAACCGGCACCTCGGCTCGGCGGGCGAGCTCGGTCACGGTGGGCGGCGTGCGCTCGGCGACGGCCGCCCGCTGCGCGTCGCGCAGTCGCGCCAGCTGTCGCAACGCTCGGTCGGACAGCACCACCGGCCGGGTCAGCTCCGCGACCAGTTGCTGCATCGCCTGGCGCACCCACCAGACGGCATAGCTCCAGAACGGAACCCCCAGATCCGGGTCGTAGCGCTCGAGCGCCCGCAGCAGCCCGACCACCCCCTCCTGCAGCAGCTCGACGCGCTGGATGCTCGGGCTCTCCCGATAGATGCGGGCCAGCGAGGATATCTGCGGCAGGAAGGCCTCGACCAGTCGCGCCTTTGCCCGGGCGTCGCCCTGTTTGGCCGCTCGCACGAGTCTGCGCTCAAGCCCCTGGGGAAGCGCCGGTCCTCGCGCCAGAGCGGCCAGATAGTCTCCGCCGCCACCCGTGCCGGTGGCCGACGAGCGCTCGAGCTGGGCGGCGAGGCTGGGCGCGGTCGGATGCGCCGCGCCGGTGGCCGCCGGCTCCTGTCCTTCGCCCCGCAGCGCCTCGCGCCTCATCCCGAGATCATCAGGCGTCTCCCGATGATCACCCGGGCCTCTGCCCGCTCGGGCATGGGGAACAGCCTTCATCTCCATCACGTCCTGGTCTGACCTTGCGCTGACGGGCTGTGAAGTAGGCCGGCACGAGCCGCTGACAATGATCACCGCCGTCTGCAGGCCAGCGCGCGAGCAGTCCGCTGCCCCCTCAGCGCCCCAGCGTCGGCGAGCATGCTCAGCGGCGCTGTCTCAGCACGCCTGGAGCAGCGAGAAGGCTTCGCCGCGTTGTCTGAGCTCACCCCGGGGCGGCGAGATTGGCCGGGCCGCCTCAGCGCACTCCGAGCGTGAGCAGCGCCGCGCTGGCCGGCGGCACGACCACCGGGTAGCGGCCGTCCACGGGCTCGACGGCGATCATGCGCCGGCGGCCGGCCAGTCTGCCCGTCGTGGTCAGCTGCCCGTAGGTCTGGCCGGCCAGGGTGACGCCGGCGGTGGCGGCCAGGCCGGGCGCCCGCAGCCGCTGCAGCGTGCCCGCGCCACGGGCCAGCGGAGCGCGCAGCGCCAGGGTGGCCGGCGTCTGGGGGGAGTCGTTGATGAACAGCACCCGGATGACGCTTCCCGGGCCCCGCGTGGCCCAGAGCTCAAGTCCGCCAAGCGGAGGATGCTCGCTCCTCAGCAGGCGGGCACCGGCTGGCGCGGCACGTCCGAACAGCAGCAGCCCGTAGTACAAGGGCATCACCCTCGCCCCCCACCGCCCGGCGCGCCGAGCGAACGCGAACGGAGCGTAGGAAACGCGGGCGAGCGTGTGCACGTTGACCCCGTCGACCCCGTCCTGTGCCAGCTCGAACAGCGCCTCGGTCACCCACAGCGCGGAGGCGAACGTGTCGCTCACGCCGGGTCTGCCCTTGCAGGAGACGCTGTTGAGCTCATCCACCCGCACCGTGACGCCCGCCCGGTGGGCGGCGGCCACCGCGGCGCGTACGCCGGCGGCAGGTGCAGCCGACCGCGGCGCGAGCAGGTGCGCAATCGTCGGATAGATCGGCGAGCGGGACGGAATGCCGCACCGACGCAGCGGATAGAAGTGGAAGGTCAGCAGGCGCACCCGCGGGTTGGCGGCCAGGAATCGACCGGCGTCTTGAAGCCAGCCTGTGGAGGCCAGCGCGGGCCCCGCGAGCGCCACCCCCGCCGGCAGCCCGCGGCTGACCGAGGCGTAGTCAGCGATGTAGGCGCGCACGCCGTAGTCCGGCGGCCGACCGGGGATGCTCACGCCGCGCCAATTGGTGTACCAGCCGATGGTGGAGTACGCCTCGGGTTCGTTGCCGAGCTCAAACGCGGAGATGAAGCGGGATCCGATGCCGCGCAGCAGTGCCCGGGCCTCGGCCCCGGCGAGCCGGGCACTGTCGGCCTCCAGGTTGATCCCGAGCACCAGGCGAGCATCGAGGGCACGGGCGAGCGCGCGGGCCAGGGCAACCCACCGCGGCGTGAGCGTGTAACTCACGCCCGGCGGCCTGGGAACGCCCGCCACCGGCCACCAGGTCCAGTCGGTGCTGTCGCCGCCGACGCGGATGACGGGCGAGGCGCGGGGTGCCAGGTTGCGGAGCAGGCGCACGAACACGGGGTTGATCGCGCCCGGGTCCCGGCCGACGTAGGCGGAGAGCGCGGTGTATTCGAGTGAGACGCCCAGGTAGCCGGCGCTGATCCTCGCTCCCGTCGCACCCGTCACCGTGACGGGCACGGCGTCTCGGGGCAGCCGCGCGGGGGGATCGTCGCCCGGCAGCAGCAGAGCGGCCGCCGTTCCGCCCGCCACGGCCAGCACCGCGGCCATGAGCGCGAGTCGGGGGCGACCGAAACGAAGACGCTGACTGGCTTGGCGCAACACGAGCGAGGCGGTGACGATAGCCGGAGCCGGTGTCGCCGTCGTGGCCGGGATGCCCGTGCGGCGGGCCGGGTCACTCGTGCTGCGGGCCGCGTCACTCGTGCAGCGGGCAGGGTCTCCCGTGCAGGCTCTGGTCCCCCGTGCCGCTTCGTTCGCCCCGTGCAGGCTTCGTTCGCCCCGTGCAGGCTGCGTTCGCCCGTGCAGGCCGCGTTCGCCCTGTGCAGGTCGCGTTCGCCCTGTGCAGGTCGCGTTCGCCCGCCCAGGCCGCGTTCGCCCCGTGCAGGCCGCGTTCGCCCCGTGCAGGCCGTGTTCGCCCGCGCAGGCCGCGTTCGCCCGCCCAGGCCGCGGGCTCGCGCATTCCCGTCACAAAATCCGCGAGCTCCACAACACACCCCCCGTCGCCCTTCCCCCGTGTGTTGGCAAACTCGCGGAATGCGCGAGCTGTGGCCCTCACCCCGCCCGCGTCCCCGGGGGGTGTTGGGAAACTCGCGCCGAGGTCACCGGCTGGTGTAGGCTCACGCCCTCGCTAATCACACGAGGAGGGAGAGATATGGCCGACAGCGTCTACCGCGTCACCGAGGTGATCGGCGTCAGCAGCGAGTCCTGGGAGGCGGCAGCCCGCAATGCGGTGGAGACGGCCGCGAAGACGGTGCGCGATCTGCGGGTGGCCGAGGTGATCAGGCAGGACGTGACAATCCAGGATGGCGGCATCGTCAACTATCGCGTTCGCCTGGGGATCTCGTTCAAGTACGAGAGCGGCGACTGAGCCTTCACCGCCGCCAAGCCTCTCAGCGACAGGCGCGCTGGGGCGAGGCGAAGAAGGCGAGCGCTGAACGGCGCGGGTCGCGCGGCGCATCCCGGCCTGTCGCGCAGCGCATCCCATCGTGTTGCGCCAGCGCATCCGGTCGTCTCGCGCAGCGCACCCCTGCCTGTCGCGCAGCACATCCCATCGTGTTGACGACAGGGTGTGTGAGTTGCGCACGCGCAATCGCACCGTCACCCGTTGCACTGGGGGGCGGCGCGCAATAGGGTCCACCTGCGTCACGACACGAACCGGAGGAAAGAGATGCCCCAAGCCAAACGCTCCACCCCGACCTCGCGCTCGCGCGCGGTGTTCAAACAGCCCCCCGCGCTCAAGCGCCTGAGCACATCGCTCGACGCCGCGCAGCGGGCATTGACCGAACTGCGCAAGGACACCGGACGCAGTGTCGGGCAGGGCGCCCGAGACCTCTACGGCGATCTGCGCACGTTCGTCGCCAACGCGCGCAGAGACAGCAACCGCCTGGCCAAGGCGCTGCAGCGCGAGTTCGACCAGGCGCAGAAGCAGCTGGCCAAGGCCGCCATCGGCTCAGGTTCCACCACCGGACGCTCGACATCGTCACGCTCAACCAGCCGCCGCTCGAGCTCCTCGGGCTCAGGCGGGTCCCGCTCGGCCGGTACCCGGGGCAGCAGCTCGACCTCCGGGCGCAGCTCCAGCCGCCGGACGAACTCGGCCCGCAGCTCAAGCGGTCGCAGCTCGAGCGCCCGCAGCTCGAGCGCCCGGAGCTCAGGCAGCCGCAGCTCGAGCGCCCGGAGCTCGGCCAGCCGCAGCTCGGCCAGCCGCAGCTCGGCCAGCCGCAGCTCGGCCAGCCGCAGCTCGGCCAGCCGCAGCTCGAGCGGCTCAAGCGGTGGCGGTGCCAGCAGCACAACCAGCAGCTGAGGCGCCGGCGACGCGCCGCTGCCAGGCCGGCGGCCGACTCAGCCGAAGCGCGAGATGTCGACCGCGTTGGCCGGCGGTGTCAGTGAAACCGGCTGGTCATAGCGGTCGAAGGTGATCTCGCCGCCCGACGAGCCCTGCTTCTTGACCTCCACCGGATACGGCTTTCCGGTGGTGGCCACGTACAGCACCCCGCCCGCCGCCGTACCGGTCACCGGCACCACGCGCTGACCGCGTACGGTGGTGGTCGGCCCCTTGCTCAGCGATCCATGCTTGAGCAGCAGGTTCCCCAGCAGCTGCTGCATGTTGGTGAGCTCCGCGATCGACGCGAACTGCCCCGTCGCCGGTGCCTTCAGCCACCGTCCCTGCAGCAGCTTGGCGGCCGTGCTGCCGCCGAAGTGGCTCCAGAACGCCGGTGAGCCTTCGATGTAGACGGTGTTGTCGATATCGATGATCTGAAACGACAACCCGCCCTCGGACATCTGGCCGCGCCCACCCTTGCCGGACACCAGCGTGAGATCGAGCCTCAGGGGCACCCCGCCGATGGTGATCGAGCCGGACACGTGCACCGACTTGGCATGGGTGATCGCGCTGCTGGCGGCGCGCACGATCTGCTCGGGTGACTTGGCCGCCACACCATTGCCCGAGCTTCCGCCGCAGGCGGCGAGCGCGATCGCGCTCAACCCGGCGCCGATCGCCAGGCCGCAGGCTCGAGGTGACATTGCCAACAGGCTAGCGGGCAGATGGGCGACGGTCCGTCCCCGGCCCACCGCCGGTCCGTCCCCGGCCCACCCGCCGGTCCGTCCCCGGCCCACCGCCGGTCCGTCCCCGGCCCACCCGCCGGTCCGTCCCCGGCCCACCGCCGGTCCCCGCCCGCGGGCCACCGGCGGTTCCCCGCCCCCGGCCCACCGCCGGTCCGTTAGGCTCGCGCGGTGCGCCTTCGCGCTGACCGGCCAATGGCTCTCGCTCCCGCCACCGCGCGCGACTATCGGGAGCTGGCGCGGCGGCGCCTCCCCCGTCAGCTGTTCGACTACGTGGACGGCGGCGCCTACGAGGAGACGACCATGCGCGCCAACGTCGCCGACCTGGAACGGGTGCTGCTGCGCCAAATCGTGATGCGCGACGTCTCCACCCGCGAGCACAGCGTCGAGGTGCTGGGACAGCGGCTGGCCATGCCGGTGATCCTCGCCCCGGTGGGCATGGGCGGCATGTTCGCGCGCCGGGCCGAGGTGCAGGCCGCGCGGGCGGCCGAGAGCGCGGGGATCCCGTTCGTGGAATCGACATTGTCGATCTGCGGTCTGGAGGAGGTCGCGGCCGCCACCAACAACCCGCCCTGGTTTCAGCTCTACGTGATGCGCGACCGGGGCTTCGCCGAGGAGCTGATGGCTCGCGCCCGGGCGGTGCGCGCTCCGGTGCTCGTCCTGACCGTCGACCTGGCGGTGGTCGGCGCCCGTCACCGGGATGTGCGCAACGCGGTGGTGGGCCGCCCGCCGGCGTGGACGCAGGTGATGCGCGGGCTTGACCTGATCAGCCATCCCCGCTGGGTGCGCGATGTCGGTCTGGGCGGCAAGCCGCTGACCTTCGGCAACCTCGAGCGGGCGGTTCCCGGCGCCAGCACACCGGCCGCGTTTAGGGACTGGGTCGACTCGCAGTTCGACCCCAGCGTGACCTGGGATGACATCGCCTGGGTGCGCGAGCACTGGGACGGCCGGCTGGTGGTCAAGGGCATCCTCGACCCGGAGGACGCGCGCAGGGCGGTGGAGGTCGGCGTGGACGGGGTGATCGTCTCAAACCACGGCGGCCGCCAGCTTGACTCGGTGCCCTCCACCGTGCGCGCGCTCCCCAGCGTGGTCGACGCCATCGGCGATCGGGCCGAGGTGCTGGTGGACGGCGGCATCCGCACCGGGCTTGACGTGGTCAAGATGGTCGCCCTCGGCGCGCGTGCGGTGCTGATCGGGCGCGTCTGGGTGTGGGCGGTGGCGGCGCGCGGACAGGCCGGGGTCCGCCACATCCTGGGTGTGCTCAGATCCGACCTGGACGTGGCGCTGGCGCTCACCGGCCACACAGGCGTCGACCAGCTCGACCGGACCGCGCTCCATCAACCGGATCCGGCGCGCAGCCAGGCGTAGCACGGGGTCCCAGAAGCATCCGCCCAGCTTCCGAGGCCGCCCCCTTGGTTGCGTGCCGGCGTCGGACGCAAGACGGGGGCTTCCCGGCCGCCGCGGCCGCGCCCTGCTCCGCCAAGCCGGACGGCCGACACGGTGGTCAGGACAGCCTCCGCCGCCGCGCCTTAACCTGATGGAAATCTGCCGGCTCGATGATGCCGTGGGCTGGCGCGGGAACATCATGGCCATGCGCGACGGGACACAGCGAGCAGAAGGGGCGGGCGAGCTCGCCCGCGGGAGCGTCGCCCTCGCCTCAGGGCAGGGCGATGCCGCCGTGCTCCTGCCCCGGATCAGACTCGCGGGCTCGCCGCTCAGTCGGGCCCGAATTCAGGATGCGCTTGGACGGCCGCTCTACGGGCCGCTCGCGCTCGGGGTCCTGGTGCTCGCCACCGTCGTGGTGGTGATCGTCGCGAGCGGGGCACCCAGCATCCTCGTGCAGGGCAGCTACACGGCGTATCCCAAGTGGCTGGCGGGGCCGCTGCACAGCGTGTTCGGGGCGCTCCTGCAGCGGCCCGATGGGATGCCGCGTCTGCCCTGGCAGGTGGTGGGGTGGGGCCTGAGCGGAGTGATCATCGTGATGATGGGCGCGTACGCGGTGGCTCTGGCCTGCGCGCGGACGCTCTCGATGCGCACGATCGCGCTGACCATCGTCGGGCTGTACGCGTTCCTGGCCCTCAGCCCTCCGCTCGAGCTCACCGACGTCTTCAACTACCTGGGCTACGCCCGTCTGGGCGCACTGCACGGCCTCAACCCCTACACGCACGTGATCGCCGACGAGCGCCTGGACCCGGTGTTCTGGTTCGTCACCTGGCGCAACTATCCAAGCCCCTACGGCCAGGTGTTCACGCTGCTCACCTACCCGCTCGGCTTCCTCTCACTGCCGGCCGGAGTGTGGGGGGTGAAGATCGGCACGGTGCTCTTGATGTGGGCGTTCGTGGCGCTGGTCTGGCAGTGCGCCCGCCAGCTCGGTCACGATCCGCGCTTCGCGGTGATCTTCGTCGCCCTCAACCCGATCATCGTGATCTACGACGTGGGCGGCTTCCACAACGACCCCGTGATGCTGGTGCCGATGATGGCCGCGATCTCGCTGCTGCTGGCCCGGCGCTACCGCTGGGCGGGGGCGGCACTCGCGGTGGCGATCGGCGTCAAGGCGACGGTCGTGCTGCTCCTGCCGTTCATGATGCTGGCCGCTCGCCGGGCCGGCCGGAGCCTGCAGGTCCTGCTGGGCACGGTGCTGGGGTTGATCCCGCTGGCGGCCATCAGCATCGCCGCCTTCGGCTTCGCGATGCCCAACGTCTCCGACCAGAGCATCATCGTCACGCCCCTGAGCGTGGTCAACCTGGTCGGGCTCCTGCTCCACCTGGGCGGCGCCAGCCCCACGATGGAGGCCGCGAGCAAGGTCGTGATGGTGCTGGTGGTGGGCGGTCTGCTGCTGGCCGGACTCAGGCGCGGCCGACCCGACTGGCTCTCCGGCGCAGGCTGGGCAACGCTCGCGCTGCTGGCCTGCACCGCATGGCTGATGCCGTGGTACATCGTTTGGGCGCTGCCCCTGGTCGCCGTCAGCACGAGCCTGCGGCTGCGCCGCGCGATGGTCGTGTTCATCGCGTTTGCGACCATCACGTTCCTGCCCATGACGGCCATGCTCCTCGGGGATCTCCACGTCAATCTGATGAGCAGCCGACCTGATCAGCTGGCCACCTCACGCCTGTGGCACTTCCAGCACAGCCCGCTGCCCAAGTGAGTCGCAGCCCGGCTCGGAAGAGCGGGGGATAGCTGCAGGCGGGCGGCGTCTCGGACGACCGTCCACACCGTTTCAGCTGCCGGCGGCCCGGGAAGCACCTGCGGCGATAGCGGCCAGAAATGGAGGGTCTGATGGACGAGCGCGTGCCGATGGATGGGGCCGAGGGCGAGGATGCTCTGGCCAGGGACATCGAGTCAGAGGGCGCGGTATCGCTGCCCAACAAGGAGGTTCTCTCGCTGCTCGACGTGAACGCAAACGTCGACCTCGGGCTTGATCTCGCCGCCCCGGTTGATCTGGCCGCGGCCGCGAACCTGAACGTCGCCGCTCCGATTGAGGCGGCGGCGAGCGCCAACGTGCTGAGCCCGGATGCCACCGTGGTGGGGGCGGCGCAGCAGCAGGGCAGCGTCGAGCAGGGCATCAGCGGCACCGCGGACGCCACCGCACCGCAGCATGCCGAGGTGGCACAGAGCGCCAACACCGGAAGCAACGTCGGTGCCGGAAGCGCGACGCCCAGCTCGGGTGTGACTGAGTCGGCGAGCACGCCGGTTGAGCCGGCTGGCACGCCGGTGGAGTCGGCAAGCACACCCGTGGAGCCGGCGAGCACGCCGGTGGAGCCGGCCGCCACCGCCGGTGAGGCGGCTTCCACCCCAACCGAGGCGGCCCAGGGCGCCACCGGTGCGGTCGACGGGGCCACCGGTGCGGTGGAGAACGCCACCCAGGGCGCCACCGGTGCAATCGACGGGGTCACGCAGGGTGCCACCGGCGCGGTCGACGGGGTTGCCAACGACGCCGGCAGCGCGGCCAGCAATGTCACGGGCGGGGTCGACTCGCTGCTCAACGGCGGCAGCCTCCTCGATGCCAACGTCAACCTCAACGCGAACGCCGACCTGGCAGCTCCAATCGATGGTGCGGTGGCGGCCAATGCCAACGTGGCGGCGCCCGTGGACGCGGCCGTCGGCGCCAACATCGGCTCACAGGGTGCCACCGCCGAGGCTCTGGCGCCTCAGGATGTGAACATCGATCAGCAGATGGAGAACGTCCAGGCGGACGCCACCGCGGAGCAGAGCGCGAGCGTCTCCCAGAAGTAGGCCCGCGCTCGGTCCAGCCGAGACGCAGCCATGGCCGCCACCGCCGAGCCTCCGGCTCCCTCAGCCGAGGCGTCGCCCCTGCACGCCGTAGCCCCCACCCCGCCTCCCAATGGAGCGCGGGGTGGGCCTTCGTCTAAATCCAGCGAGCCGTTCGCGCTCCCCCTCGGTCGAGCACCGGGAGTCCAGCCGCTGGGCGACATCCACGGGTGCGGGTATCGGAATGGAGCCTGTCTGGTGCGCCGAGGCGACGGCCAGATGATTCAGCTCGGGCCCCTGATGTACGCGCTGCTCGAGACCCTCGACGGGCACCGTGACAACCGTGAACTGGCCGAGGCGCTGTCTCAGCGGTTGGGGCGGCCAGTGCGCGAGCACCACGTCCTCCAGCTGGCCAGAAAGCTTGCCGCTCAGGGCCTGCTGGCCGGCAGCGAGCACAACGCGCCGCCGCGCCGCAACCCCCTGCTGGCCCTGCGCTGGAAGGTACTGGTCACCAACCCGGCGCTCACCCGTCGGCTGACCGAGCCGTTCACGGTGCTCTTTCGCCCCTGGCTGATGTGGCCGATCGTGGCCTGCTTCGTTGCCGTGTTCTGGTTTGTGCTGATCCGCAAAGGGGTGGCCTCGGCCACCGCCCAAGCGTTTCATCGGCCGGGGCTGTTCCTGCTCGTGTTCGTGCTGGCGATCGTCTCAGCTGCCCTGCACGAGCTCGGCCACGCCGCAGCCGCCCGCTACGCCGGCGCCACGCCCGGCGGGATGGGCATGGGGCTCTACCTGGTCTGGCCAGCGTTCTACACCGATGTCACCGACGCCTACCGCCTGCCCCGGCGCGACCGCCTGAGGGTGGATCTGGCCGGACTGTATTTCAACGCCGCGGTGGCTGTGCTGACGATGGCGGTCTGGTTGGCAGTCCACGTCGATGCCCTGCTGCTGCTGGTTGCGCTCCAGGTGCTGCAGATGGTCAAGCAGCTCTCCCCCGTGATCCGGGCCGACGGCTACCACATCCTCGCCGACGCCACCGGCGTGCCGGACCTGTTCGCCCATATGGTCCCAACGCTGCGCCGGCTCCTGCCCGGCCACCGTCGCGAGCCCTCGGCCCTCACCGGCTGGGCTCGCCTGCTGGTCACCGCGTGGGTGCTGATCGTCGTCCCGGTGCTGCTCAGCCTGAGCATCGGTGCGGTCGTCCTCCTGCCCCGTCTGCTCACCAGCGCATGGGACAGCGGCAGTCATATCGCCGCTGGCATCGCTGGAGACGCTGGCCGCGGCCAGATCCTCGGCCTGCTGGCTGGCCTCGTCAGTCTGCTCGCCCTGATCCTCCCGGTGCTCGGCAGTGCGCTCGTCACGCAGAGGATCGTCCGCACCACCGTCTATCGGGCACGGGACTGGAGCCGCGGCCACCCGCTGCGGCGGGGCCTCGTGCTGCTCGCCAGCGCTGCGGCGGTGGCCGGAATGGTCTGGGCCTGGTGGCCGTCGGGCCAGTACCAGCCGATCCGCGCCAGCCAGCCGGGCACGGTGGGCGGGCTGGTGAAGCTCGTCTCCGCGCCGGAGCGTGTGGCCCGTCCGCCGGTGCCCGTCGCACCGGTTCAGCTGACGCCGGGCAGGCACCTCGCGCTGGCGATGATCCCGGTGGGCGGGGCGTCAAGACGGCATCCGGCTCTGTTCCTGCTCGTCGGCAAGAAGGGCAAGCCGATCGCGATCTACAGCACCTCAACGCCCCCGCTGCCCCCGGGCGCGATCGGGGTGGCGAGCGGTGGCCAGAGCGGCTCGACAGGCTCCGGTCAGAGCGCTGGCAGCCCGGTTGCGGTCCAGGGAACGGCCTTCCCATTCACGCTTCCTCCCGCGCCGGGTCCGGGCGACACTCAGGCCGTGGCGGTGGGAAGCAGCAACGGAGCCGTCACCTACGACGTCGCCTACTCGCTGATCACCGTGGATCGGGGAGCGGCGGTGACCAACACCAACGGTGCCTACGCGCTGGCCAGCTGCCAGGCTTGCACGACGGTCGCGGTGTCCTTCCAGTTGGTGCTGGTGATCGGACGAAGCAGCATCGTTGCGCCCGTCAACAGGGCCGAGGCGCTCAACTACAGATGCCCGGCGTGCAGCACGACGGCGATCGCCGACCAGATCGTGGTCACCCTGCGCTCCCAGCCGTCGCAGAGCCTGATGAGCCGCCTGGAGGCCGCCCTCAGGCAGCTCAACGCGCTTCCCGCGCTGGGCGCGGCGGGAACGCCAGCCGCCGTCGCCGCGCAGGTGGATGCTGTCCAGCAGGCGGTCGAGGGGGCGCTGGCGGGGAGCGGGCTGCTGGCGACCCCGTCGGGCGCGACGACCCCCTCCACGGCATCCACCACCCCGGCCTCGGCAGGAGGTTCATCTTCCAGCCAGGCACCCTCGTCGTCTGCGCCCGGCCCCTCGTCGGCTGCCTCGGGCTCCTCGTCGGCTGCCTCGGGCTCGACCGCGTCCGGCTCGGCGTCTGGATCCTCAGCCTCCTCCGCGTCGGGCGGCCAGCCCACCGCCGCAAGCCCGACGAGCACCTCCACCACCACGACCACATCGACCACCCCCGCGCCCAGCAACCCGGCGGCGAGTTCTTCAGCAGGCGGATAGCGACGGCCGCGCTATCCCTCTCCCAGCGAAGGAGCCGGCGAGCGGCGCGCACACCGCGGCCGCCGACAGGGCGGCGGCATCCGCCAGCCGCTCGGGCTGGGCGCGCCAATGGCCCGAATCAAGCCATAGGGGGAACATCACGTTCGAGGCGATGTTTTTCTCCGCCCGGCGACGCGCCCGGGTGGCAGCTTGAGCCGGAGTGATCGGCCCCGGCTCGGTCCCGTCGGCGCCCCGCTCTGCGCCCCACAGCTCTAGCGTCGCGTCGGAGCTCACGTGCATCTTGCTCGGACCCGGCCGGAACAGAGCTATCTCCGCGCGCTCGCCGAGCTATGTCTGGGCAGCAGACTGTCGTCGAACCGAGGAAGGGGCTTGATGTGGGGTTCGAGCAGCGCCGCAGCCCGTTCGGTGGTCAGTACGTCGTCGGGGTGGAGTTTGATGAGGTCGTGTTCGGTCTCGTCGTATTCCCAAACGTTCTCGCCGATCAGGCGGCAGCGTTCGTCGTAGAGCCAGATCATCGCGACGCGACCCCGCAGCAGATACATGGCGTCCGGGTCGGCGTTTATTCCCGCGGCGGCGAGTGCTGAGCCCAGCACCTGCTGGTAGCCAATCATGGTGCTTGCGACCATGAAGTCGCCGACAGACACGCGCTCGCTCTCCGTATAGAAGATCGACTGGCTGGTCTCGGCCCAGAATCGGTAGAGCGCCTCGACCTGCTCGCGACCCTCAAGTGTCATCGGCGGCTGGCCCACCATGTTGAAGCGGTACACCGGGTGCTCGACGGTCATCTCCGGCGCGAAGATCTCCTCGTAGCGTCCCGCGTGCTCCAGGTTGCGATGGCGATCGTAGGCCTGGAGGAGGTAGCGGTGGCGCGGGTTGTGGGTCACCTCGATCAACTCCTGCACGGCTCTGTTCGTTCGCGTGATGTCCAGTTGCTTCAGCTTGAGGTTTCTCATGGCTGGCTCCTGTGCGCAGCGAGCGGGGCGCGAATCATCGTGAGGGCGGTGGCGCTGGCTCAGCGGCCCGGCTCCGGGGATCGATCAGGATCTTGGCGTGGCGTTCTGGCTTGGCCAGGGCGTCGAACGCGGCCCCGACGCCGTCCAGTCCGACCTGACCGGTGATGAGCGGGGCGGCGTCGAGCTTGCCCTCGGCGAGCATGTGCAGCGTGTCGCGGAACTCCAGCGGCGAGTAGCCGACCACGAACCGCAGGTCGATCTCCTTGTTGATCGCCATGGAGGGATGAATCCGGTCCTCTCCCATGCACACGCCGACGCCGATCACGCGGGAGAACAGCGGAGCGGCGGCGATCACACCATTAAGCACCCCCGGCATCCCGACGCATTCGAAGATCACCGGGTGCTTGGGCTTGATCCCCAGCGCCTCGAGCGTTCGCCAGACGTGCTGCCACGGGATCGGCAGCCGCTGCAGCGTCTCCATGGTTGAGATCAACCGGTCGATCGCGGTGGGCAGCGACTTGAGGTGCCCACGATCGGCGGCGTCGTAGGGGGACCCCTGCCCCGGGTCGACGACGATCTCGGCGCCGCAGCGGGAGGCAAGCTCGCGCCGGGCCGCAGAGAGGTCGCTGGCCACGATCACCCTCACGCCCCGGGCCTTGAGCGCGCAGATCACCGCCAGCCCGATCGGTCCGCACCCGATCACGACCGCCACGTCGCGCCTGCCGATCTCGCTGCGCCTGACGGCGTGCCAGCCGATCGCCATCGGCTCCGTCAGGGCACTCACCTCTGGCGCAAGACCATTCGGCACCGCGAGCATCAGCGACTCCTCCACGAGGACCTGCTCGGCGTAGGCGCCGGGCGCCTTGGCCGAGAAACCGATCGCGTGTGGCGTGCCCTCCCGCCGGATCATCGGGAGCGCCACCACCTGCGAGCCGCTGGCGATGCGCCCACGGCAGCCCGGTCCGTACTCGGTGACCTCGCCACAGAACTCATGACCAAGGACCACGCGCTGATCGGAGCGCATGAAGTCCCGGTAGCCGATCTCGCCCAGCAGATCGGCGAGCTCATCGCAGTGGTGGCGCGCGTGGAGGTCCGAGCCGCAGATGCCGCAGCGCAGCACGCTCAACAGAACCTGGCCGCGACCCGGCTTGGGAGTTGGCACGTCCGCCACCTCGAGCACGCCCTCGTTGCAGATCACGGCCCTCATGTCGACCCCGCTTTCTGACGCTGTTTGTCGCTCCGAATCGATCATCGTCTGCCCGGCGCGGACTACTGACGCCAGCGTAACTTTCGCTCGCGTCAGTTGCAACTGCGAACATTCCCGCATGACCAGCCGGTCCGGACGGCGGACGCGCATGAGCGCAACGGCTCGACGCGAGCAGCTGCTGGACGTAACCGCTCGGCTAGCCGCGCAGCGCGGCTTTCACGCGCTCTCGATCGAGGCCGTATCAGCGCAGGCGGGGGTCACTCGAGCGCTCGTCTACAACCACTTCCGTGACCTCCACGAGCTGCTCGAGGCGGTCATTGACCGCGAAACCTCGCGCGCCCTGGCTCAGGTCTCCGAGACCACCCTCACCGACCTCAGCGAGGGCGATCACCGGGAGCTCATGATCGAGGCGCTCGAGGCCTATCTCAACGCAGTCCGCAGCTCGCCAACCACCTGGCGCCTGGTGCTGATGCCCCCCGAAGGCGCGCCACCCACGCTACACGAGAAGATCGCCGCCGGGCGAGCCGCGGTGCTCGGGCGCCTCGCCCGCGCCGTCCAGCCCCTCACCGACCGGGACGCCGAGCCACGCGACGCCGAGTTGACCGCCCGCATCCTGTCGGTCATCTCAGACGAATATGCGCGACTCCTCCTCACCGATCCGGATCGCTTCCCGCTTCAACGTCTCCTGCAACACGCTCGCTGGTGGCTCTCGCGCATGCCCGCAACGCACCAACCCGCCTCCCCGACATCCAAGACAACCTCCCCACCGCCCCCGCGTGGGCCCTTCGGTCCCGCCTGACGCGGCGTCGCGACGCTGGCGCCTCGCCGGGAACCCGCACGCTGAGCGTGATGCATTTGCGTTCACTATGAACGCAAATGCATCATCGTCATCCCGGCGAGGCCCTGAACTCGCGCCATCGCGTTCCAGATCGCGTGCTCGATGTCGGGTGCAACCGGCGTGATCTCAGTTGCGCGCTGAGTGAGTCACATCTGTGCTCGGAGCTCGTCCGCTGATGGCACGACCACCGGGCCCGCGGGCGGTTGCGTGATCCGGATCGGGTTGCCGAAGGGGTCGCGCAACGCGCAGTCGATCCCGTAGAAGCGCTGGGTCGGCTCCTGGATGAACTCGACGCCCGCTGCGCGGAGCTTCTCGTAGGCGCCCCGGCAGTCATCGGTCTCAAAGATCAGACCGCCGCCGCCCCCGCCCTTCGCGACCAGTTCGCGGATCTCCTGGGCGGTGGCCTCGTCGTACGCGGGCGGCCCGGGCAGCATCAGAACCAGCTGGAGCTCCGGCTGCTCTGGCGGGCCGACGGTGAGCCAGCGCATGTTGCCAAGGTCGGCATCGACGTTGACAACCATTCCCAGCTTCCCGACATAGAAATCGATTGCCCGGTCCTGATCCAGGACATAGATGAACGTGTGAGTGATTCGGTTGAGCATGGCCCGCACGCTAGATGCCGCCTCTGGGAAGCGCTTCTCCAATCCTGCTCAATCAGCCGGCGGGGCGAAGCCAGGTCATCGCCCAGCATGCGGGAACCCGCAGCCTCGCGCCTTCGCCGGCAAATCGGCTCCGGTACACGGACGGCGGCTCTCCGATGATCTCCCGGAAGGTGCGGCTGAACGTCCCGAGGCTGCTGAAGCCGACCTCGAAGCAGATCTCCGTCACCGGACGGCGGGTCTCGCGCAGCAGCTCCATCGCCCGCTCCACCCGACGTCGCTGCAGGTATCTGTGCGGTGTCTCCCCAAAGGTGGCGCGGAATTGGCGGCTGAAGTGCGCGGACGAGACATGCGCGACCTGCGCCAACGCCGGCACGTCAAGAGGCCGTGCGAAGGCGCGATCCATCGTGTCACGGGCTCGGAGCATCCTCCGGTTGCGATCCTCGGCCGCGCGGGACATCGCAGGACACGCTACCGCCCGACCAGCTGGTAATTCCAGGGAGGGATTGCCAGCCCACCCTGTGGGGCAAGCGACTCGCGGCAGTCGCGGGCGACCTGGAGCGTGCACCGGAGGACGGGCTCGGGAGCTGCTCGCCGACGCTTGCGAGAATGAGGCGCCAGCGAGGCTGACGGACTGACCACGCGCCTGCCCGCCGTCGAGCGCGCGATCGGCGAGGAAGACCGGGCCATCAGCGTGAGCCTTCGTAGCCAGAGCCGACGCGGGGACTCGAACCCCGGACCCCTTCATTACGAGTGAAGTGCTCTACCAGCTGAGCTACGTCGGCATGGTCAGCTGCCAGAAGGCTAGCGGCCATCTGCCAGGCCCGTCGCCGCTCGGGCCAGAGGCGCGGCCGTCAGCCGCCAGCGCCGCGCCTCACCGCTCAGCGGCCCCCGCGCGCATCTCGAGACCGGGCGGTGGCCGCCGGCGTCCGGAGCGGCTCAGCGGCGCAGGAAGGCCTTGTCGGTCGGCAGGGGAGGGGTGGTGCCTGGCAGCCTCCCCAGGGCTCAGCGGCGCAGGAAGGCCTTGTCGGTCGGCAGGGGAGGGGCGGTGCCTGGCAGCCTCCCCAGGGCTCAGCGGCGCAGGAAGGCCTTGTTGGTCGCCAGGTTCCAGCTGTCGGAGTTGCTCGAGGTGGCGCCGTTGGCGTTGTGCGTGAAGTAGCTGTAGGTGATCTTCTGGAATGTGCCCTCGACGGTCTCGGTGGGCCGCAGCGCCGAGGAGGCATCCAGGATGTGGGTGAGGACCACGTTTTCGAGGCTGTAGCCGATGAGCTTGGTCGCCCGGGCATATCCGCCAGAGCGGCGATAGACGGTGATGTCGGCGGTCTTGATCACCCTGCCCATGGCCAGGTCGAGAAACAGCGTCGGGCTTGTCCTGTCGACCGCCTTGACGAAGCTGAAGGACGCAACCTTGAGCCTTCCGGCGCCCGAGCCCCTGTTGCCCAGCCCGCCCGAGGACCCGCCGCTCTCCAGGTGCAGAGCGAACGAGCCGAGCTCGATCTCGCCAGCGTGACCCTGCTGCTGTGACTCGCCGCTGATGCCGGCCAGCGAGAGGAAGATCTGCGACTGTCCACCGCTTTCCACGGTGAGGGTTCCCGCGGGTCCCTGGGGTCCGGCCGCGCCCTGCGGTCCGGTCGCGCCCTGCGGTCCGGCCGGCCCCTGAGGCCCTGGCGGGCCCTGCGGACCCTGCTGGTTCCAGGTGATCGTGGCCTCATCCGCGTTGCACGAGTACACGTCGGGATCCCCGGTCGCGGTTTCCCCAACGGGGGCCTTGCTCGGATCGATCACGCGCAGCGTCCCATAGGGGGTGCTCACGCTGCTGTCGGAGTACGGGTACGGTGAAACGGTCTGATAGCACCCGGTGATCGTCCCACCCGAGCCCGGGATCGAACCTACCGCCACCGCCGCGCCGGCGCCGAGCGCCGCGACCGTCGGCAGCACGACCTTCAACGGCGCCCGCCAGCCAAGACAGCGGCCGAGCGCCGCCCGCGCGCCACCTGCAGCACTGCTCCTCATCTGAACCCCCCGGTCGCGGTTACCCTGGCCGCCAATTCAATCAGCAGGATTTCCGACTGTCAACTCTGGCGGGGTCGCGGGAGGCGCCGGACCGCGGCGCCGAGGCGGCGATCGCCGCCGGCAGCGGCTCCTACTCGTGGCGCCGCCGCCACTCCTCGGCCAGGATCGCCCACCGCTCGTGATCGCGCCAGCGTCCGGCGATCTTCAGGTAGCGCGGCGAGAAGCCCTCGCGCTTGAACCCCGCCCCCCGGGCGAGCGCGATCGACGCTCGGTTCCCGGGCTGGATGTTGGCCTCGATCCGGTGCAGGCCGAGCTCGGTGAACGCCCGGTGCAAGACCAGCTCGAGCCCCTCGCGCATGTACCCCTGGCGGGCGTACGGCTTGCCCACGGCGTAGCCGAGGTAGGCGCTCTGAAAGGAGCGGCGCACGATCTGCGACAGGTTGAAGAAGCCCAGGATGGCCAGATCCTCGATGCGGCAGACGAGCATCGCCTCGAAGTCCGGGCGCTGCGCGTCGGCCAGGTAGGCGGCGAAGCGCTCATCATCGGTGGGGGCGCTCGCCCACGGACGGTGAAACCCGCGGCTGGCGCGCATCAGCGAGACAAACTCCTCCCGGTCGGCCGGCCTCGGCGCACGCAGGAACACGCGCCCGCCCCCCTCCCAGCGGGCGTCCCGGACCAGGGCCGACCCGAGCTCACTCACCGACCGTCGCCTCCAGCCTGTAGGCCAACGCCTGGCAGGCCAGCTCCTCGGAGACGTTGAGCTGAAAGCGCCGTCGCGTCTCCTCCACCAGCTCCACCGCCGCCAGCAGACGCGTCGGCGCGGCGATCCCGGCCTCCGGGCGCAGCTCCGACAGCCGGTCCACCGCCCGGACCAGCTCCTCGGCTCCCCACCCGATGGCGGCCAGGTCCGCATACCACAGCGCGCCGACCTGGAGCGCCAGGTCAAGCGCGGCCGTCTCCGCCCGCCGGCGCGCCCGCCGGGTCCGCTCCGCCCACTCGGTCTCAACGCGCTTGCGGTCCCGGCGCGAGGAGAGCTCGAGCTCCTCCTTGGCCCGGCGCTCGAGCCCGGCCCTGACCGTCTCGCCCGCCGCGCGCGCCACCGCCAGCAGCTCAACCCAGGGGCGCTGGGCGGCCACCTGGGCGGTGAGCGCCGACCGCGCCAGCCGCTCGCCGGCGGCTCGAAGCGCCCCGCCCCCCTCCCCCGCCAGCACCCGGGCTCGCTCGGCGTCCCCCAGCGCCAGCCGCGCGCAGGCCATCGCCGTCTCCCACCCGATCCCGGAGGCCGCCAGTTCGTCGGCCACCCGCTCCAGCGGCGGCGCGTCAAAGCGCACCGGCTGACAGCGCGAGCTGATCGTCGGCAGCACCTCGGTGGGACGGTCGGTGATCAGGATGATGTGGACGAACCGGGCCGGCTCCTCGAGCGTCTTCAGCATCCGGTTGGCCGCCTCCGCGCCCAGCTCATCCGCGCGCTCGATGACGAACACGCGTCGCTCGGCCTCAAACGGGGTCTTGCTGGCGGCCGCCACCACCGGCTGGTCGATGTCGGCCACCAGGATCTCGTGCGCGCCGCTCGGCACCACCCACGTGAGGTCGGGATGAGCGCCGCTCAGGGCGCGGGCGCGGGCCCCGTCGGGGTCGGCCGAGCCGTCGGCCAGCAGCGCCGCCGCCACGGCTCTGGCCGCCGCCCGCTTGCCCGCACCCGGTGGCCCGTGGAACAGGTAGGCGTGCGAGGCCCGCTCCCCGTCCCGCAGCGCGGGAGCGAGGACGGCGCGGGCGTGGGGATGGCGCTCAAGCTCGGCGAGCACGCCTCGATGCTATTGCCCGCAGAGCCGCCACGGGCCCCCGGAGCGGCCCGTGCGAGCGGATCAACCCCGTACCCGCGACTCGGCTACGGTCCCCCGGCGTGAGCCGGGGAAAGCTGATCACGATCGAAGGGCTCGACGGCGCGGGCAAGACGACGCTGGCGGTGGAGCTCGAGGCGGAGCTGCGGGCGCGAGGGGTTGACGTCCGGCTGCTGCGCGAGCCCGGCGGGGTGCCGGCGGCCGAGCGGGTGCGGGCGCTGGTCAAGGACCCCGCGCTGCGGATCGGCGCGCGCGCCGAGGCGCTGCTGTACGCGGCGGCGCGCGCGCAGCTGGTGGAGGAGGCGGTGCGGCCGCTGCTGGCGGCCGGCACCTGGGTGCTGCTCGACCGCTTTGTCGACTCCTCGCTCGCCTATCAGGGGGCGGGGCGCGGGCTGGGGATCGAGGCGGTGCGGGCGATCAACGAGTTTGCGATCGCCGGGCTGATCCCCGACCGCACCCTGCTGCTGCGCCTCGACCCCGCTCTCGGGCGCGCCCGTCTGCGGGCCCGGGAGCAGCCGACGGATCGGCTGGAGGCCGAGCAGGAGGAGTTCTTCGCCCGGGTCGAGGCCGCCTACGCGGCGCTGGCCGCCGCCGCCCCAGGGCGCATCCGCACGATCGACGCCGCCGCTCCGCCGGAGGCGGTCCGGCGCTCGGCGCTCGCTCAGCTGGCCGACCTGCTGCCCGCATAGCCGTGGGGATGGGAGCGGGCGAACGCCCAGGCGTCGGCGATGATCCGCTCGAGCTCGGGCTTGTGCGGCTCCCACCCCAGCTCCGAGCGGATCCGCTGGCTGGCCGCCACCAGCATCGGGGGGTCGCCCGGCCGGCGCGGCGCCTCCCGGGTGGGGATCCGCTCGCCGGTCACCCGCTCGGTGGCGGCGATCACCTCGCGCACCGAGAAGCCGCTTCCGTTTCCGAGATTGAAGATCTGGTGGCGGCCGCCGTCGGCGGCCTCGAGCGCCAGAAGGTGGGCGCGGGAGAGGTCGTCGATGTGGATGTAGTCGCGGATCGCGGTGCCGTCGGGGGTGGGATAGTCGGTGCCGTAGATCTCCACGCACGGGTTGTGGCCGAGCGCGGCGCGCAGGATGTTGGGGATCAGGTGGGTCTCCGGATGGTGGTCCTCGCCCAGCTCCCCGCTCGCGCCGGCCACATTGAAGTAGCGCAGGCTGACCGCGCCCAGTCCGTGGGCGGTGCAGAAGTGGCCGATCATCTGGTCGACGGCCAGCTTGGAGGCGCCGTAGGCGTTGATCGGGCGAAGCGGCGCGGACTCTGAGATCGGCACCTCGTCCGGCTCGCCGTAGACGGCGCAGGTGGAGGAGAAGACCAGCCGTCCCACGCCGGCCGCGATCATCGCCTCGAGCAGGTTGAGCGTGCCCCCCACGTTCGTGCGCCAGTAGCGCTCCGGATGCTCGACCGACTCGCCCACCAGCGCCAGCGCGGCGAAGTGCAGCACGCCATCAAACCCTCGCCCGACCACCTCATCGACCGTCGCCCGCTCCAGCAGGTCGGCCTCCACCAGCTCGGCTCCGTCAGGCACCGCCTCGCGGTGGCCCTGGCGCAGGTTGTCGAGCACCACCACCTTATGGCCGGCGCCGAGCAGGTCACGGCCGACGATCGACCCGATGTAGCCCGCCCCGCCGGTGACCAGTAGCCGCATCGCGCAAAGCCTGTCAGCTGCGGGCGTTCTGTGTCGCTTGCCCCGTCAGCTGCGGGCGTTTCGTGTCGTTTGCCCCGTCAGCTGCGGGCGTTTCGTGTCGTTTGCCCCGTCAGCTGCGGGCTTTCGGATCGCATGCCGCGCGCTCGGCGCCCACCGGGCCCCTTTTGCCGGAGGCGCAGAGACCGGGCGCAAAGCGCCCAAACTCCGGCCTTTTGCCCGCACCGAGCGGTAAAATTGATCCATCTTCCGAGCTCCGGTGCCGCCTCGGCCAGGAGCCGCTCGACAGACTCTTTCCGTCCGGGGCGAGCGCTTGTATTGGCCGCCCGCTCGACTCAAGTCCCGAGCCGGGCGAAAGTAGCCGAAGCAAGCCGAGTAAAGGAGCCGGCCGGTATGGAAAACACCTCTCACACGCAACTCACCCCGGAGGCCCCGGCGGGGCAGGGCCTCACCGTCCGTCGCTTCTTCACCACCCCCGGCGAGCATCCGTTTGACACCGTCGAGTGGGAGCTGCGCGACGCGCGGATCGGCCACGGCGAGAAGGTCTCCTTCGAGCAGCGCGACGTCGAGTTTCCGAAGTCCTGGTCGCAGAACGCCACCAACATCGTCGCCCAGAAGTACTTCCGCGGCCAGCTCGGCTCCCCGGCCCGCGAGCGTTCGGTCAAGCAGATGATCAGCCGGGTGGCGGGCACGATCGCCGGCTGGGGCCGCGAGTACGGCTACTTCGCCAGCCCGGAGGACGCCGAGGCGTTCGAGGCCGAGCTCACCTACATCCTGTTGCACCAGATGGCGGCGTTCAACTCGCCGGTGTGGTTCAACGTCGGCTGGCACCCGGTGGGCGACCCGAAGATGCAGGCCTCGGCGTGCTTCATCCTCTCGGTGGAGGACAACATGGAGTCGATCCTCGACTGGAACACCAAGGAGGGGATCATCTTCCGCGGCGGCTCGGGCTCGGGCATCAACCTCTCCCGGATCCGCGGCTCGATGGAGCCGTTGAGCCGCGGCGGCACCGCCTCCGGCCCGGTCTCGTTCATGCGCGGGGCCGACGCCTGGGCGGGGTCGATCAAGTCCGGCGGCGGCACCCGGCGGGCGGCCAAGATGGTCGTGCTCGACGTCGACCATCCCGACATCGAGGAGTTCATCTGGTGCAAGGCCAAGGAGGAGGACAAGGCCGCCGCGCTGCGCGACGCCGGGTTTGACATGTCGATCGACGGCGATGGCTTCCACTCGATCCAGTACCAGAACGCCAACAACTCGGTGCGGGTGAGCGACGAGTTCATGCGCGCGGTGGAGAACGACGGGGAGTGGGCGCTCACCGCGCGCACCACCGGCAGGCCGGTCAAGGTGGTGCGGGCCCGCGAGCTGATGCGCCAGATCGCCGAGGCGGCGTGGCGCTGCGCCGACCCCGGCCTGCAGTACGACACGACGATCAACCGCTGGCACACCTGCCCCAACTCGGGCCGGATCAACGCCTCCAACCCGTGCAGCGAGTACATGCACGTCGACGACTCGGCCTGCAACCTGGCCTCGCTGAACCTGATGAAGTTCCGCCGCCGCGACGGGAGCTTCGACGTCGACGCGTTCACCCACGCGGTGGACATCATGTTCCTGGCCCAGGAGATCATCGTCACCCCGTCCAGCTATCCCACCGAGCGGATCGCGCAGAACGCGCGGGGCTTCCGCCAGCTGGGTCTGGGCTACGCCAACCTCGGCGCCTACCTGATGTCCAACGGCATGCCGTATGACTCGGACGCCGGGCGGGCGACGGCGGCGGCGATCACCGCGCTGATGACCGGGCGCGCGTACCTGGGGTCGGCCCGCATCGCCGCGGCCATGGGGCCGTACGCCCGCTATGCCGAGAACCGCGAGGCGCACAACGCGGTGATGCGCATGCACCGCGACGCGGCGCAGGCGATCCCCGACCGCGCCGCCCCCGACACGGCGCTGCTCGAGGCCGCCCGCTCGACCTGGGAGGAGGCGGTGCGGGCCGGGGAGCGCCACGGGTACCGCAACGCCCAGGCGACGGTGCTCGCCCCCACCGGGACGATCAGCTTCCTGATGGACTGCGACACCACCGGCGTTGAGCCCGACTTCTCGCTGGTGAAGTTCAAGGAGCTGGTGGGCGGCGGCCAGATGACGATCGTCAACCGCACCGTGCCGCTGGCGCTGGAGACGCTCGGCTACAGCGACCAGGCGATCGAGCAGATCACCGCCCACATCAACGAACACGGGACGATCGTGGGCGCGCCGGAGCTGGCCGAGGAGCATCTGCCGGTGTTCGACGTGGCGGTGGGCGAGCGGGCCATCTCCCACCTGGGGCACATCAGGATGATGGGCGCGGTGCAGCCGTTCATCTCGGGCGCGATCTCAAAGACCGTCAACCTGCCGGAGTCGGCCACGGTCGAGGACATCGCCGACGCCTACCTGCAGGCCTGGCATCTGGGGATCAAGGCGCTCGCCGTCTACCGCGACGGCTCCAAGACCGCCCAGGCGCTGCGCACCGACAGCCAGAAGCGCGCTCCCACGTCGGCCGACACGCAGGCGGCGATCGATCAAGCCGTCCGGGAGGCGCTTGCAAAGGCGCCGCCTCGGCGCCGGCGGATGCCGCGCGAGCGCCAGTCGATCACCCACAAGTTCTCGATCGGCGGCCACGAGGGCTACATCACCGCCGGGATGTACGAGGACGGCAGCGTGGGCGAGATCTTCCTGACCGACATCGGCAAGGAGGGCTCCACGCTGCGCGGGATGATGAACTCGTTCGCCACCGCGATCTCGATCGCGCTCCAGTACGGCGTGCCGCTGGAGACGCTGGTGCGCAAGTTCAGCTACATGCGCTTTGAGCCGGAGGGGATGACCTCCAACCCGGAGATCCCGTTCGCCAAGTCGATGCCCGACTACATCATGCGCTGGCTGGCCTCGCGCTTTCTGGACGTGGATCTCCAGGAGGAGCTGGGGATCCTCACCCCGGAGGTGCGGGCGCGCAAGGCCGCGCAGGATGCGGCCAGCTCGCACGCCGGCGACACCGCCGGCCCGGCCAATGGCACCAACGGGGCCGAGGCGAAGGCGAACGGCAACGGCGCCGGCGGACCGGGGGCGGGAGGCGGCGGGGCCGCAGCGTCGGGTGCCGACGCGTCGATCCCGGCCAGTCACGCGCTCACCGATCAGCCGCCAGTGCATCCCGCGGCCCGGCTGGGGCTCGATCTCGGCCCCGCCTGCCAGCAGTGCGGAGGGATGATGCAGCGGACCGGAAGCTGCTACACGTGCTCGAGCTGCGGCTTCAACACCGGCTGCGGGTAGCAGATCGCGAGGGCCAGAGGCAGCTCCGGCAGCGGATTCCGCAGACGCCGCCACGGGCCGGTGGCCATCGGCGGGACGGAGGCGCTTTCAGCCGCAAGGCTGTCGGCCCACGCCGAAAGTCATCGTCCGCCGCTGAAAGCTGTCGGCCGCGGGAATGCTGTGGCTCAGCCTGACGGCCGCGAGCCCACGGCGATGCTGTGGACCCAAGCCCGCAGGCTTAGGCCCACTTCCGAACCTGGAGGTCCACGATGCCCGATCTCACCTACACCGCCTCATCCGGACAGCTGCGCGCCTACCTCTCGCTGCCGCCGGGCCAGGGGCCCTGGCCGGGCGTGGTGGTGATCCAGGACGCCTTCGGGCTCACCGACGACATCCGCGAGCAGGCCGACCGGCTGGCCGCCGGCGGCTATCTGGCCTTCGCGCCCGACCTCTACTCCGGGCGGGGGATCCGCTGCGTGGTGGCCACGCTCCAGGCCTCCCGCTCGGGCCAGGGACCGGCCTATGAGGACATCGAGGCGGCCCGCCGGTGGCTGATCGAGCGCGACGACTGCACCGGCCGGGTGGGGATCATCGGCTTCTGCATGGGGGGCGGCTTTGCCCTGCTGAGCGCCCCCCGCTACGAGTTCGCCGCCGCAGCGGTCAACTACGGCGAGGTTCCCGAGGACGCGGTGGACCGCCTGCGGGGGGCCTGCCCGATCGTGGCCAGCTACGGCCGGCGCGACCGCACGCTGCGCGGACGCGCGCAGCGGCTCGAGCGGGCGCTGAGTGAGCTCGGGATCCCCCACGACGTCAGGGAGTACCCCGACGCCGGCCACAGCTTCATGAACCGCATCAACCTGGGCCCCGCCGCCGGGCCGCTTCTGCACCTGGCCGGCTTCGACCACCATCACCCCTCGGCCGAGGACGCCTGGCGGCGCATCTTCACCTTCTTCGATCGTTACCTCCGCGAGGCCTCGGCCCAGGCGGAACTCGCCTGAGGATCAACGCCCCTCGATCGGGACCCTGGCCCCGAGCGCGCGGGGGCCGGTCGGCCGGCGGAACCTCGGCTGAGTGCTGACGCGGCAGGCCGGCCGCCGGGGCGCATCTACAGCCCCCGGAGCGCGCGGGGGCCGGGGGCGTCAAACTACCGGCGATGCCCCTCGCTTCCCCGGAGCGCGAGCGGGCGCGGCTGCGCGACGGCCGCGAGCTCGTGATCGCGCCGCTCACCGCCGCCGACGCGCCGCTGCTGGCCGACGCCTACCGCCGGCTGAGCCAGGAGTCACGGCGGCTGCGCTTCCTCGCCCCGAAGGAGAGCCTGAGCGACGCGGACCTGCGCCACCTGACGGACGTCGATGGACACGACCACGTGGCGCTGGTCGCGGTCGATCCCGAGAGCGGCCGGGGCGTGGCGGTGGCCAGATTCGTGCGCGACCCCACCCACCCCTCGCGCGCCGAGGTGGCGATCACCGTCGCCGACGACTGGCAGCGGCGTGGGCTCGGCAGGATCATGCTCTCCCGGCTTGCCGATCGCGCCCGCGAGGAGGGGGTGCGAACGTTCACCGCGCTCGTGTCCACCGATAACCGCAGCATGCAGGGCCTGCTGCGGAGCAGCCAGGGCTCGCTGCGTCAGGTCGCCGCCGGCGTGGCCGAGTGGGAGGTCGAGCTGGCGCCCCAGGGGCTCGGCCAGCAGCTCGAGGAGGCGCTCAGGGCCGTCGCGGCAGGCCACCTCCAGCTCCCGCCGCGCGTGTGCGAGCTGCTGCGCGGGCTCGTGCCGCTGCAGCTTCGCCGCCGCTGAGCCACCGTCACCTCGCCGGCCGCCGGCGCCGGTTTGTCTTTCGCAGGCCACGGAAATAAATGGCTCACGTCCGACTGAGGGAGGTCAGCATGTACATCCGGCGGGTCCCCACCGGCGGCAGGAGGGCAGCAGCGTGATCAGCGGCCCGTTGTCGCTCGCCGTGTCGGGCGTGCACCTCAACGTGAGCGCGATCGACTACGCGATCATCCTCATCTACTTCGGCTTCGTGGTGATGATCGGGGTGCTCCTGCGCAGCCGGGTGCGCTCGGCGCAGGACTACTTCGAGTCGCGCCGCAGCCTGCCCAGCTGGATCACGGGCATGGCGTTCATGGCCGCCAACCTGGGCGCGCTGGAGGTGATGGGGATGGGCGCCGGGGCCGCCCAGTACGGGGTGATGATGGCCGACTTCTACTGGATCGGGGCGATCCCGGCGATGGTGTTCGTGGGCTGGGTGATGATCCGCTTCTACTACCGCAGCGGGGCCAACTCGGTCCCCGGCTACCTGCGCCAGCGCTTCAACGAGGCCACGCGCGGCTATCAGGCCGCGCTGTTCCTGCTCATGACGCTGATGATGGGCGGAATCAACATGTACGCGATGGCGCTGATCATCAACTTCCTACTGAAGATCCCGTTCGACGTCAGCCTGTGGGTGGCCTCGGGCATCACGCTGTTCTACATCCTCATGGGCGGCCTCTCCTCGGCCATCTACAACGAGGTGCTGCAGCTGTTCATGATCTTCGTCGGGCTGATCCCGCTGACGATCCTCGGCTTCATCGGGATCGGAGGGCTGGGCGCGCTGCAGCATGCCGCCCATGAGCCGGCGGCGTTCGCGCACGTGTGGAAGTTCGCCGGCAGCGGCAAGAACCCATTCGGCGTCTCCTGGATCCCGATCGTCTTCGGGCTGGGGTTCGTGCTCTCGTTCGGCTACTGGGGGACCGACTTCCTGGTCATGCAGCGGGCGATGGCCGCCCGCGACGAGCCGGCGGCCAGGCGCACGCCGCTGCTTGCCGCCTTCCCCAAGATCGTCTTCCCGTTTTTGGCCATCTGGCCCGGGCTGGCCGCGCTGACGTTCGTCCACCTGTCGGCCAACGGGCCGCTCACCCAGTCCTACAACATGGCGATCCCCTACGCCATGGCCCACTTCTACCCCAGCGGGCTGTTGGGGATCGGGCTGGTGGCGCTGATCGCCTCGTTCATGAGCGGCCAGGCGGGCAACGTCTCGGCGTTCAACACGATCTGGACCTACGACATCTACAAGTCCTACATCCGGCCCGGCTCAAGCGACCAGCACCTGGTGTGGATGGGGAGGCTGGCCACGGTGGCGGGCACGCTGATCGCGGTCGGCACCGCCTACTGGGTGCGCTCGTTCAGCACGATCATCAACTACGAGCAACTGATCTTCTCGATCATCAACGCACCCCTTTTGGCCGCCGTGCTGCTCGGCATGTTCTGGAAGCGCACCACGGCCAAGGGGGCGTTCTTCGGGCTGATGGCCGGCAACGCCGGCGCGCTGGCGATCTTCTTCATCCAGGGCACCAGCTCGAAGGCCGGCGCCGGCCTGGGGGATACCTATTGGCGGGCGCTGATCTCGTGGGGAATCACGATGGTCGTCACGATCGGCGTCTCGCTCGTCACCAGGCCCCGGCCGGACGCCGAGCTTGAGAACCTGACCTGGTCGCTGCGCACGGCCGGACCGCGTGTGCCGGCCAGCGAGCTCGTCTGGTACAAGCGGCCCGCGCTGCTGGGCTGCGTGGCGCTCGCAATCGCGCTCGCCCTCAACATCTACTACGCGTGAGCCATGTCAGCCACCGCACCTGAGACGCCCGCCGCCGAGCCCGAGCAGGAGCCCGCCCCCGTGCTGGCCATCGCGCTCTACATCGGGGCGCTGCTCGGCCTCTACGGCATCGTCCTGCTGTTCTACGGCGCCTTCGGCTCGCCCGACAACCGGCGCTCGCTCGGCCATCCGTTCGACCTGTGGTGGGGGGCGCTGATGCTCGTGCTGGGACTGGTGGTCGCCGGCGCGGGCGCGGCCGGCATACGCGCCAGCCGACAGGCCGACTGAGTCCCCGGGGCCGAGCGACCGGCCCCGCGGACGCTCCTCATCCCAACGCCAGGTCGGCCCACACGTGGGTCGTGCCCTCGAACACCCCCCACTGGAGCGCCACCTGGTCGACGATCTGCAGGCCCCAGCCGCCCACCTGGTCATCGGCCTGCTCGCGCACCGCCGGTGCCCTGTCGCGACCCTCGTCGATCACCTCGATCCGCAGGCGATCCCGCAACAGGCGAACGCGCAGCTCGATCTCCCCCACGCCGTGACGGTAGGCGTTGCTGACCAGTTCGCTGCACACCAGCAGCGCGTTCTCCCGCGCCCGCTCGGAAAGACCGTGCCGGGACAGTAGCCGAGCCAGAAACTGCCGCGCCGCCGCCGGCGCGCCCGCGCTGCGCGGCAGCTTCAGCCGCCGCTGCTCGCCTGCTTCATCACCTTTCAGCATGATCGTCATCTCGGAGGCCGTGAACGTGGCGCGGCCCCCGGCCCGCCCGGGAGCCGTCGCCGCGGACAGGACCACGGAACGGCGCCACCGTGCGCAATGCCGGAGGTCGCGCGCGGGCTTCAGGCCTCCGTGCCCCCAACCCGCACGCCAAGTCGGTAGAATAGTTTAGCAAGGGGCATTGCTGAAATGGCCATTTCGGGGGAGGAGCGTCCGGGGTGACAGCGACGAGCGAACGGATAGCGTTCATGGAAGCACTCGAGGAGCTCGACCGCGCCCTGGATGAGGTGACCGAGCTCATCGGGCGGATGAAGCGGCGGATCGCCGAGCTTCGCGCCGCCCAGGCCGAGGGCCGGGCGTTGCGCGAGATCGTCTCCGCGGAGGCCCCTCCGCTGATCGTGCACCTCCTCACGGAGGCGACAAATCTCCTGCACGTCTACGGAAATCGTGTCCGGCGCACCGAGGCTCGGGCGCTCCACCGCGAGGGGATGACGATGGAGGAGATCGCGGCCGTCTTCGGCGTCACTCGCCAGCGGATCTCCGCGCTGCTGCGCGACGAGTAGGGCGCGGTCACTGGCGCCCTGGCTGGGGGGCGGCCGGGGCCGGCGGCCATGTGTCGGCTGGCGGGGGCGGTTGTGGGGCGGGGGTTGTCGGTCCGGGGCCGGTCCGGGGGCGGTTGTGGGACGGGCGCGCCTGTGGTTCGGGGCCGTGTGCGGGCGGGGGTTGCGGTCCTGGGACGGTCCTGGGACGGGCGCGCCTGG
>Ga0209061_1001179_pt1 | contig 47098 bp, 37 predicted proteins | sample Coa_R1_10_FD_187157 | JGI IMG/M metagenome (GOLD analysis project Ga0209061, IMG submission 187157) | Surface soil microbial communities from Centralia Pennsylvania, which are recovering from an underground coalmine fire - Coalmine... | ecosystem: Environmental > Terrestrial > Soil >...
GACGTTTTTGATCTCAGGCAGATCGCGCTGCTGTTCGTAGTAGCTGATTGACTTGCCCGCCATACGATAGGCCTCTTTGCGTTCGGCAAGGCCAGCATTGTACAATTCTCGACAGCGTGCCAGTGTCGTGTTCGTGATGCCGTGATCTCCCTGCTTATCCTGCATCCAGAATTAGCGGAGGCAGTGCAAGTTGCGCTTCAGCAGGGTTCTCCTCAGGAGAGAGAGAGGCTGGCTGTTCTGACACTGGCAGCACTCTACTTGCAGCGATTCTGGTGGTATCGCCTGATGTTTGCCCTGGGACACCCTCAAACAGCAACTCAACATCAATGTCGAGTTTGCTTCCCCAGGCGACTTCATTCCTCTTCCGTGCAACTGGCAAAGTTTATCGCAGTTTGTTGGTCGCTATGGCAACATCGATGTCTTCTATTTCGACTTCTATAGCATTGCTCTTTCCAAAATTGATCGCGGCAATATCCGTGACCTGCAGGATGTGGCCCTGCTGCTTCAACAACAGGTCATTACGCTTCCCGAACTGGATCGTGCTGCGCAGGAGGTGGCGGCCCAGATGGGCAAGGGAAACTACAAGCGTTTAGACCCTAACGCTTTCCTTGCCCATTATCAGGCCTTACGCCAGCACCTGAACCCCTGAAGATTGGATTTACTTCCTGAGCTAATTTACTTCACCCCACGCACCTGTTTAATTACCAGTGTTCCCAGCCCGAAGTAGAGGATGGTGACGGCGAAAAGGGCGGTGTAGCCGACGTGGTTGGGGAGGGTGTGCATGAGTTGCAGCAGGATGCCGCCGATGGTGATGCCGATGACTTGTGGTAGGATGCCCATGGCCGACCAGATGCCCATGAACTTGCCTGCCTCGTCGGTTGGGGGCAGCACATCGGTTGTCAAGGCCCAGTCGACGCTGGTGTAGGCTCCGTAGCCGATGCCGAAGCAGGCGGCGCTGATCAGTGCTCCGTACTGGCTCTGGAAAAAGATGAAAAGCAGACAGACTGCCGTCATGACCGCGCCGGAGATGTAGACTAATATCTTACGTCCCCTGTGGTCGGAAATCCAGCCCGCGATGGGCGAGGTGGGGAGCGCGAAGAGCAGCAGGATGGGCAGGAAAAGCACACCGGAGAACTGCTCGCCGGAGAAGGGCGTATTGAAGATGATTGTCTTCACGCCCGGCCCGCCGAGGACATCATCGAAGTAGTATTGCAAGAAGTAGAAGACGCCCCAGATGCCCATCATGAGCAGCAGACGCGCCAGCAGCACCCAGGAGAGGTCGGGGTATTGCGATGGCTTGAAGAGGAACTTTTTCAGGACCGGGATAATCTGTATCGTTGTTGTTCCCTCCCCTGGCGGCAGCGGCGTCTCTTTGACGGTGATGATGGTGTAGGTGACGAAGAGAATCTGGATCACGGCGATGAGCAGGAAAATCTGCACAATCTCATTACGATAGACGGGTAGCGGGTCGTTTTTGTTGACGATGATGCCTGCAACCACCGAGCCGACTGCCGTGCCGAGCAGCGTAAAGAGGCCGTTGAAGCCTGCGGTGAGGCCGCGCTGGTGTTGCGGCACCTTGTCGGCGATGATGGCGCTCCAGGGAGAGTTCGCCAGGTTGTTCGTGAATTGCAGGAGCAGGAAGAGCACGATAAAAGTGAGCAGCAGGGCGGTTGAGGAGAACCAGGAGGGCGCGAAAGCGAAGAGTACCAGCACGATGACATTGAAGATCGTGCCGACAATCATGAAGGGGCGGCGGCGTCCCATGCGAAACGTGGCGTAATCGGAGATGGCCCCCACGAGCGGGTTGACCACCACGGCCACCAGCGTTCCCCAGATTACCACGAGGGCGAGGTTGATGTCCTTGTCCGCGTTGCCGAGGAATTTCACTACCATGCTGGGAATCACGATGGCGAGCAACGCCTGCCAGTGAAAGTTGTTGGCAAGCCAGAAGACATTCAGGTTGATCTGATCGAAGAGGGAAACGGGCTGCTGCGCCGCTGCCTTCGTGGCCTTTTCCGGGCGGGCAGCAATGCCCCCAGGATTATCAGATACGTCCATATGGTGCAACCCTCCCTTACAAAAAGACCGGGATGTTGTCTTTGCCTGCGTGCGTTTCAGGCAGGCTTGCGTATCATTATACTGTTGAGGAGGGATTCTGGCAAGAGAAAATACGGAAAAAAACGTCGGCTCCGATTTAACGGCAAGGGACCAGGGCCGCTAAATCGGAGCTGACGGGAATCGTTTTCCCGTCGCCTGTTAATTCCAGTTTTCAACGCCTACGTCTTCGCCCTGGCTGGCAAACCAGCGTTCCAGGTCGATAGCGGCGCGACAGCCATCGCCAGCGGCGGTGACAGCCTGGCGGTAGCGGTGATCGGTCACGTCGCCCGCTGCAAAAACGCCGGGGATATTGGTCATCGTATGTTGCTCCGGGATGATGTAACCCTGCTGATCCATAGTAATGATGCCCTTGAACAGTTCTGTGTTCGGCTGGTGGCCGATCGCCAGGAACAGGCCCTGCACCGACAGTTCCGACTCTTCACCGGTCTTCACATTTTTCACCTTCAGGCCGGTCACGGCGTTCTCGCCCAGCACCTCAGTCACGACTGTATCCCACATGAAGCTGATCTTCGGGTTATTAAAGGCACGATCCTGCATGATCTTACTGGCGCGCAGGCTGTCGCGCCGGTGAATCAGCGTCACATGGTTGGCGTAGCGTGTCAGGAAGGTTGCCTCTTCCAGTGCGGTATCGCCGCCGCCGACGACCGCGACATCCTTACCCTTGAAGAAAAAGCCGTCGCAGGTGGCGCAGGCGCTAACGCCGCGACCGCGCAGCTTCTGCTCGCTTGGCAGCTGCAGCCACTTCGCGCTCGCGCCGGTGGCGATAATCACCGAACGTGCCTTGTATTCGCCCGAATCGGTGGTGATCGTGAAAGGGCGCTTGCTGAAGTCAACGGCAGTCACATCTTCGGGGATCATCTCTGTGCCGAAGCGACGCGCCTGCTCCTCAAACTGCTCCATCAGCGCCGGCCCCAGAATACCCTCCGCGAAGCCGGGATAGTTCTCCACGTCGCTGGTCGTCATCAACTGCCCGCCGACCTCGTAGCCCTGAAACATCAGCACCGACAGGTTAGCACGTGATGCATACAACGCCGCCGTATAGCCTGCTGGCCCGGAACCAATAATAATCACATCATAGAGTTCTGCCATGACCGGTTCATACCTCACTTCTTCATCAATATTTATGTAGTAGTCCTGCTTAGAGTAACAATAACGTTCCTCGTTTTATGCCGTCGTCTGCTACCCACATCCGCATTTCCTCAAAGCTCTCTATATGTTAAAACACGGGGCTATTCCCCGCTATGGCACCAAAAAATGCGGGATGCCTTGCTGGTGTATGAAGTTCCAGGGAGCGCCGTGGATGGCACCGAAGATATTGATGCCGGTGATGATGACGAACCAGAGCAGGGCGAGAATGATGAGCAGGTTATCGAGAGGGCGCGTGTGCAGTTCGGTGATCCAGGTACGTTTGGCAATGCCAAAGCAGCGCAACTCCATCGCGCTGACGATATCTTCCGCTCCCACGATGGAGCCGATGACAACCGGAACGATCATAGGGGCCATACGCGCAACTTTGCTGAAGATACCGCCGCGCAGCTTATCGATCTCGAAGCCGCGAGCGCGCTGCGCATCCAGAGTCACACTGAAATCTCGCGCCAGCGTGGGCATGAAGCGCAGAGAGAGATCAATGGCATACGAGACCTTGTCCGGCACGCCCAGACCGCTGAAGGTGACGCCGAGATGGCCGGGATTGGTGGTGTACGAGATTGGAATGGCAAATAAGACCGCGCTGAGGATACGCATCGCCTGTGTGAAGAAAAAGGTGATGTTTTCAACGGTGAATTTAAGCGATGCAGGCCCAATAAAAGGAAAATGGCGCTGGAAAGTGAGAAATGGAAGGCTGAAGAGGGTATGCTCGTTTGCCACATTCAGGCCGGGTACGACATTGCCGCCCGAAAGCAGAAAGTTCGCGCAGACGATGACGGCCACGAGGACAAAGACGAAGCGCCACGTACCTTTCGTTTCCGACCACTTCAGTCGTGCTGAACTATAGTAAATAAGCGAGATAAGGAAGCCGATCAGCACGACCCAGAAGTTGATGGTCTGGTACATGGCAAAGCTGAAGGCAAAAAGCAAGATCAGTTTCACACGCGGGTCAAGCCGGTGAACGAACGAATCTCTCTTGATGTAAGCGAAGGTCATAAGCATATAGCTACTCGCTCTCTGTAATTACTGTAAGGTAGGCCCCAGGCCGGTTGGCCCGCATCAGACCCGTTTGGCCCGCGTCCAGGCCACCCCCTGCGGGTGGCCTGGACGCGGGCCGACCTGGCTTGCCTTCCTTCTCTAAACGGATGAGCGGCGTCCGTAGCGGGCCATTGCTGCATTGTAAGCGACGAGCAGGATGGGCAGCAGGATCAGGCCCAGGATGAGATCGGGAATAATTGCCGAGACATAGGTAGCAGTGGCAGTGGCCGGGGTGGTCTGCGAGACGACGATGTCACTGAAGGCGGCAAAAGCGAGACCGACGAGAATGCCGACCGCCGAGAAAATCTCAGCAATCACGATCAAGCGGCTGTTATTGTAGCGACCCCATGTGATGTACATGGCAAGACCGGCGATAAAACCGATCAAGGCATTGCCGACATCCCAGTTCCAGTAAACACCATAGCCGGAAACCAGGTCGCCGATGAAGTTGCCAAGCCCACCACTAAAGAGGCCGACCCAGGGGCCGAAAACTGCCCCGAAGAATAAGGGAATGACGATAGCCGGACGAATGGACACATTACCAGGAAGCTGTAAGAAGTTGGTTGGCACGCTCAACAGGCCGTAGAGGGCGGCTCCAAGGGCCATGTAGACGACCTTACGCACGCTAATGCCCCAGATTGCTGAGGCCGAGCGTTTCTGTTCTCCGGTTCTTTCTGTTACTGCCATATCGCGTTATCCTTTCTGATAACTGATGGACGGTCGGGTGAAAAGGATACATAGAACAATGGTAGGTTCTGTAAACGAGCGAGACAGCCTCCTTTCTGCTGAGCTTTATGCGACAGCATTCTGTGCGGCGAGTAAATAATACAGCAACGAGGTGGGACGCAGGTTGCAGTCCTCAAGGAGGTTGGGATCGGCCAGCACCTCCAGGGGCGGGCCATCGGCCACCAGGTTGCCGTCTTTCATGAGCAGGACGCGCTGGGTGTAACGCAGCGCGAGGTCGAGATCGTGCGTGATGAAGAGCAGGGCGTCCAGTTCGGGCAAGCTGCGCAGGTACTCCATGAAGGAGATGTAGGAGCGATAATCCTGGCCTGCCGTTGGCTCGTCGAGCAGGAGAATTTTGCCTTGCATGGAGAGCACGGAGGCGATGGTGACGCGCTTCTGCTGCCCGAAGCTGAGAGAGAGCGGCGAGCGGTCGTCAAATTGCGCCACGTTCAGCGCCTCCTCCGCCTCGCGCACGGTGTTTTCCAGGCGTTCGCCTGTGAAGCCCAGATTTTCGGGGCCGAAGGCAACCTCTTTATGCACCGAAGGAGCGAAGAGCATGGCTCCGGGACTCTGGAAAACGTAGCCGATGCGCGACGCCAATTGTGCCACGCTCAGCTTGCGTGTATCCTCGCCATAGAGCTTGACAGCCCCCTTGTTGGGCCGCAGCAGACCCAGCGCCTGTTTCACCATCGTTGTCTTGCCTGAACCATTGGGACCGAGCAGGGCAATCGTCTCCCCGCGCCGTATCTGTGTCGTGATGCCGTGCAGGATTTCGTCGGAGTAGACGTTATAGCGGAAGCGCACGTTCTCGAAGGAAAGGATGGGTTCGTCCGTCGCCTGCCCGCTATACTTCGTCGTGATGGGGCGTATGAGCGTGCTGCGTATCTGAGTCGGGTCGCTGATAGTGCGCAATGTGGCCTCGATGGGCAGCTTGACCTGCGTGGGGTCGGCGAACTGGAGAAAGGCTTCCCTGTCTCCGAAAAAGGCCTGTCGTCCCTCTTTCATGAGCAGCACCCTGTCCGGTTTGAGGCGCAGCGCCTCCTCGACGCGGTGTTCGACGATGATGACCGTGTGACCTCTGGCGCGCAGTCTCTCGATCAAGTCTTCCAGTTCGTCGACGGCACGGGAGTCCAGGTTGGCGAACGGCTCGTCAAAGAGGTAAATGGAGGGTTCCATCACGAGCAGCCCTGCCGCCGCGACCTGCTGGCGCTGGCCGCCCGAGAGCGCGTGCGTCGCCTGCTTCTGGTAGTTTTCCAGGTGAAGCTGCCTCAGCACCTCCGCGATACGCTGGCGCATCTCCTCACGCGGCGTTCCCAGGTTCTCCATGCCAAAGGCGATTTCCTGCTCGACTGTGCTGCCGATGATCTGCTTATCGGGGTCTTGCAGCATCGTACCCACGATACGCGCCAGATCACGCAGCGTCATGCCCTTCGTCGCTTGCCCCTCAAGCCGGATTTCCCCGCTCAAGGTGCCATGATAGCTGTGGGGAATGAGACCATTGAGGCATTTGAGCAGTGTGCTTTTCCCGCAACCCGTTGGCCCGGCAATCAGCAAAAGCTCGCCTTTTCCCAGCGCAAAGGAGATGTCTTCAATTGCGCCGGGCTGCTCAAGCGCTTCCTGCTCCTCTTCTCCCTCGTCATCCAGCGTGCTGTAGCGGAAACTCAAATTCTCTACCAGGACCGCCGGAGGTGCAGCAGTAATGACAGGTTCGTTCTGAGCTTCTGTGGTCATTGACATAAAATATCCCTGATAGTAATAAGACCAGCACAGGACGTGCTTACTATCCGACATGATACCCGCTTGTGCCGCTATATGTCAATGCTTACCCACGCCTTTGCGGTTTATTCCCATAGATACACCTTCTTAATCGACGCCGAGAAATGGACCTTATTACCGCGTCTACGTTCCTGATCTCCCAGGTTTTGGTAAGAGCGGGCGACCGAATATGGCGCATCATTCGCGCGACACAGTTCATGCTCCAGGACCACATCGAGAATCTCCTGCCCCCTATCCAGGTGTCGATGCTGGTCACACGCGGCCCTCGTGACTCTATTGTCTCCCGGCGCCGGGCCGAGGAATCCACCGCACTCACGCGGATCACCCGCTCGTTCATCTTCAGAGCATGCCTGTCCGTCTACAAAGATGTAGCATGAAGACGCCTGCTACTCTTCTCACTCCGATTCCGCCTGCCACAAACGTAGCACCTGCAACGTATCCTCTACCAGTTGCTCTAGCGGTGCGAGCGGCACATATTCATTAACGGAATGCTCGTTGAGCACGCCGGTTGAGACGGTGAAGGCGCGCACGCCTGGCCGGAAACCGCTGGCATCGCTGCCGATGAAGGTAGGGCGCGCGATAAGCGGTTCGCCGCGCTGCGCCAGCACGGCCCGGTACTGATTCAGCAGCGGCTCGTTCTCATCGACAACATAGCCGGTCGAATGGGGAGTGAATGTGACTTCTGCAGAGCCGCCCAGTCGCTGCGCAGCCTGCCCGAAAGCTGCGCGAATGGCCTGCTTGTAGCGTTCGCGTTCCTCGGGCGGCTCGAAGCTGCGTATCTCGCCCTCGACCGTCACACGCGCCGGAACGGCATTGCGGGCGCTGCCGCCCGCGACGCGGCCCACAAGGATGCGCGTCTGATCGTTGGCAAACGAGCCATAGGGATAATTGGCCCGCCGGAATATCTCTATCGCGTCTACCGTTTGCGCCAGGTCTTTGCCGGGATGTCCGGTGCGGCCTGTAATCTGCACATCAAAGCCCTCGTAAGCGGCCCCCTGCGAGACCACCACGCCCGCCTCGAAAGCGTTATCGAAGACAATGCCATCGCTCACCTGCCAGCGCGCCGCGTCAAAGCTATTAGCCCCGCACAATCCCGCCTCTTCCTGCACGGTGAAGACTGCCACAATCGGCGGGTGCGGCAAATTCTCCTCGATTACCCGCCTCAACACCTCCAGAATAATGGCAATGCCAGCGGCATCATCAGCCCCCAGATTCGTCGTGCCATCGCTATAGAGCACCCCCTCACGCAGCACAGGCTTATGTCCCAGGCCCGGCGGCACGCGATCCATATGCGCGTTGAGCAGCAAAGGCTTACCTTCACCTTCCAGCAACGCGACCAGATTCCCCTGCGTATCCACCTCCGTCTCCAGGCACAGCGCCTGCAGCCGCTGCTCGATATAAGCCCGCACCTGCTCCTCATGCCCGCTCGTGCTGGGAATGCCCACAATTTCAATCAGGGTATCGTAGAGAGGTTGCATGATTCTATGTTCTCCTGTTATCGCTTATTTTTTTTCTGCATTATAGCATGGGTGCCATGAAAAGCGTTTAAAAATTCTCTATATTTGCAAAATATTGGCCCTTGCCACTGACCGGAGGAGTTGGGCCTTATCTACTCTCGCGGCACTGTGATATACTGAGGGCAACCGATGGCTCGAAGTTGTTCGTATCGGGGGTGCTCTATGACACAGACTATCGATGTGGATCGCGCACAATTGATTGCGAACCTGCAGGTGCAGGCGGAAGAACTGGCACAGCTCAATCGTATTGCGATTGCGCTCACCTCTGAATTTGATCTGCAACGCCTGTTGCAGATGATTACGGACGCGGCGCGCAAAGTAACTGCCGCCGAATATGCCGCCTTTTTCCTGATCCCGGAAATTGCCGGTGAAGGCGCTGAAAATGGCAAAGTTTTGCAGGAGAGAGAAGGCGGAGAGGTTCCCGCCAGCAAGGTGGTCTTCGACCTGGCGGCGATTTCGGGGGCGACGGAGGGGATTGCGAAGCATTTCCGCCATCTGGGTCACGTCATGGGCATGGGCATTTTGCAGCCGGTCTTCTGGGAGGGCGTCTCGATTGTAGTGGATGATGTACATGCGGACGAGCGTTACGTGGGTGTGCCGCGTGGGCACATTCCGGTGCGGAGCTTCCTGGGTGTGCAGTTGCGGGCCCGCGACGGCTCGGTGCTGGGGGCGTTCCTGATTGGTGATCGACGCCCGGCACGGTTCCAGCAGCGGCATGTCGAACTGGTTGAGGCGCTGGGAGCGCAGGCCGCCGTTGCCATCCATAACGCGCAACTGGTGGCGCGTGAGCGGCGCACGATGGAAGAAAATGCCGCCCGACTGGAGCGTGAGGTGCGCGAGCGCACCGCCGAACTGGAGCGGCGCAACCAGGAGTTGAGCAAGTTCGCCACCGATTTGCAGACGCTGCACCATGAACTGACCGAGGTGCAGAAGCGTCAGATGCTGGCCGATGAGCGCAGCCGCATTGCCCAGGAACTGCATGACCGCGTGCAGCAGACCCTTTTCACCATCGGCTTGAAGGCAGACTGGGTGATGGAGCGCCTGCCAGAGGAGTCATCCTTGATTCGCCAGTTGCGCACCATTAAGGAGCTGGCCTCGCTTGGCAACGCGCAGGTGCGCGACGCCATTTTCGCCCTCTCTTCCAGCGCGGTGCAGGAGGGCGGACTGGTTGGTATGCTCTACAAGCTGATTCGCGACCTGCGCGAGTCCACGCCCATTGAGGCCGATCTGGTCGTGGCCGAATGGGCTGGAGCCTTGCCTGCTCATATTGAGAACACGCTGCTGACCGTCGCGCAGGAGGCGCTGACCAATGTGCGCCGCCACTCCACGGCCACAACGGTGATTGTGACCGTGCAGGTGACGAGCGAACAGGCGGTGCTGGTCGTGCAGGACAACGGCATTGGCATCCCGGCTCAGACGCTTGAAACGTATCGCGGCAATACGACGCACCTGGGACTCAAGGGAATGCGCAACCGTATCGAAGAGGTGGGAGGCCAGTTCTCGCTGACAAACGGTGAGGAGAGTGGACTGGTGGTAAAGGCGGTGGTGCCGCTATGATTCGCCTGCTCATTGTCGATGACCATGAGATGGTGCGCGAAGGTCTCAAGGCGATGCTGGTTTCTGAGCCGGATTTCTCCATCGTGGGTGACGCCGCCAACGCGGAGCAGGCACTGGCATTGATCGCGCAACTGCGACCAGATGTCGCCCTGGTCGATATCCGCCTGCCCGGAACCAGCGGCATCGATGTCTGCCGCATCGTCACGGCGGACTACCCTGAGACGGCGGTGATTATTCTCACCACGTACACGGACGACAGCCTGATAGCGCAGGCGATTCAGGCGGGGGCGCGAGGCTTCATCTTGAAAGATATCGAACGCTTCGATCTCAAACGCTCGATTCGGGCGGTAGCACGGGGAGAGGCCGCCATTGACCCGAAGGCCGCCGTTGCCGTGCTGGCACAGTTGCGCAAAGCGCCGCAGAGCAACGGAGAAGTGGCGCCGGAGCAGCTTAGTTCTCAGCAGCTTGTCATCCTGCGCCTCGTCGCTCAGGGGCTGTCCAGCCGCGAGATCGCCACGCAGCTCTATCTTAGCGAGAACACCGTCAAGGGCTACGTGCAGGAAATCCTGCACCGGCTCGGCGTCAAGAATCGCACCGAGGCGGTGATGGTCGCTGTGAAGCAGGGCTGGCTGTAGATGGTGTAGGTACGGAACTACCGATTATTGGCTATGGGAGAGTAGAAGGATGTCAGGGAAACTGACGATACGCCAGATCGCGCAACTCGCGGAAGTCTCTACTGCCACCGTTTCTCGTGTCCTGAACAATAAGCCCGATGTTGATCCTCTGACACGGGAACGAGTGTTGCACATTATCGCGGAACATGGCTATGTTCCAGACTTGATTGCCGCGCAACTTGCCAGTCGGCCTGCCAGCAGGAACCATCCCTTCCGATCCTCGTTTCCCGCCGACTTTCTGTGGGGTGCCGCGACTTCGGCTTATCAAATTGAAGGGGCGGCGCACGAGGATGGGCGGGCAGATAGCATCTGGGATACGTTTGCCAGGCAAGAGGGGGCAACGCTGCGCGGTGAGACCGGGGAAGTTGCCATTGACCACTATCATCGCATGCCGGAAGATGTTGCCTTGATGGCGGAACTAAATCTGGACGCCTATCGTTTCTCGCTTTCCTGGTCGCGTATTCTCCCACAGGGAACCGGGCCGGTCAATGCGCGTGGCCTCGATTTCTATGATCGGCTGGTGGATGCTCTGCTGGAGCGGAATATCACACCCGTGGCGACGCTCTACCACTGGGATTTGCCCCAGGCGCTGCACGAGCGGGGAGGCTGGCTCGCGTGTGAAACGGCATATGCCTTCGCCGATTATGCCGAGGTGGTCACACGCCGCCTGGGGGATCGTGTCGCGTGGTGGATTACTCTGAATGAACCCTGGTGCTCCGCCTACCTGGGCTATGGACTCGGCGCGCATGCCCCGGGTATCGCGGACATGCAATCGGCGGTAGTGGCTGCTCATCATCTCTTACTGGCACATGGCCTGGCCCTCCCCCGCATGCGCCAACAAGCATCACAGGACGCGCGTGTCGGCATCACGCTCAACATAACTCCTGTCTCTGCTGCCGATGACCGGGCCGAAACCTTACAAGGAGTCGAGCATATGGACGTGCTCTACAATCGCTGGTTTCTGGACCCCCTCTATCGCAGGCAATATCCTGAACGCCTCTTTGCCGACCTTGCCGTCGCTCCTCCAGCAATTGGGAACGCGGATATGTCTCTGATTGCGGCACCGCTAGATTTTGTCGGCGTCAACTACTATTTTCGCCTGTTGTTGCGAGCGCGGCGGCGCGGAAACGATCAGCAGGGACAGGACCCGGCCTATGAACAGGTCGTGCCTGTGCCGGGAGCCAGCTACACGGAGATGGCCTGGGAAATCTATCCACAGGGTCTGGGTGACTGTCTGCTGCGCGTTCACCGGGAATACGCCCCGCCCCTCATCCTGGTCACGGAGAATGGGGCCGCGTTTGCCGATCAGTGGGATGGAAGGAATCCGGTGCGGGACGAGCGCCGCGTGCAATATCTGCGCGAGCATATCGACATGCTGGAGCACGTTCGCAGGCTGGGCGTTCCCGTGGGCGGCTATTTTGTCTGGTCCCTGCTGGACAATTTTGAGTGGACAGATGGCTACAGCAAGCGCTTCGGCCTCGTCTACGTCGATTACTCCACACAGCGCCGCTTTATCAAGGAGAGCGGGCGCTGGTACGCCGCGTTCATCCAGGCGCAACGTCAGGGGCATGCTTATAGCTATTAGTCTGGGGAGTTGTAGCGTGAGCAGGCCACCCCTGGCGGGTGGCCTGCGGCGGTTACGCCGCCGTTTCATAGTTTCTACTTCCCTCCATTTGTATATATTCTTTCCCTCCATTTGGAGGTAATCTCTCCAAATATTGCCTGCTTTTGGAGGTAACGCCAGTGTAGCGCCTCGTGCTACACTAATGCACCAGAGGATTTGTACGTTGTACATCCTCATCAGTTTAGCTGCCGGGCAGGGAACCCCCTACCCTCCCTCTGTCAAGCGCGAACAGCGTTTGTTCGCGTGCCATGAAAGGTATTTGGAGGTGAGTTCGTGATTCCTGGTTCCTTCGATTATCTGGTGGCGGGAAGTGTTCCAGAGGCCGTTGCTTTACTGGAACAGCATGGCGATGACGCCAAGATTCTCGCCGGAGGCCAGAGCCTCATTCCCCTTTTGCGCTTCCGTCTCGCGGCGCCCTCGGTCTTGATTGATATCAACCGCGTCCCTGACCTGGAATATATCCAGGAGACGGATGGCACCCTGCACATTGGCGCTTTGACTCGTGAAGCAGAGTTAGATGCGTCCGACCTCATTCGTAACCGTTATCCCATCCTGCGCGATACCGCCAGTGTGGTGGCCGACCCGGTAGTGCGCAACTGGGCCACCGTGGGCGGCAATCTTGCCCATGCCGACCCTGCCAACGATCATCCCGCGACCATGCTGGCTCTCGGCGCCCAGGTCGTGGCTGTTGGACCGGGTGGGCAGCGTGTCATTCCCATCGCCGAATTCTTTACCGATTCCACCTTTGAAACGACACTGCGCCCTAATGAAATCCTCACCGAGATTCGCATTCCCGCGCCGACTGCGCACAGCGGAGGAGCGTATTTCAAGCTGGAGCGCAAAGTCGGCGACTATGCCATTGCTGGAGTCGCGGCCTACATCACGCTGGATGATAACGGCAATCTGACTTACGCGGGCATCGGGCTGACCAACGTGGGACCAGCACCGATTAAGGCGCGTGATGCCGAACAAGCGCTGCTCGGCAAGCCCCTGGACGATGCCGCTATCCACCATGCCGCCGCTCTGGCCGCCGCTGCTGCCAAACCAACGAGCGACCTGCGCGGCCCGGCTGAGTACAAACGCGATATGGTACGTACGCTGACGGTGCGCGCGTTGCGCAAGGCGCAGGCCCGCGCTGCGGGCGCTACGGGAGGAGAACAATCATGAGCACCCATCATATTCGTGCCACCATTAACGGAACTTCATATGAGGGTGATGTGGATTCGCGCCTGCTGCTCGTCCACTGGATTCGCGATGTGCTGCGTCTGACCGGGACGCACATTGGCTGCGATACCACCAGTTGCGGCGCCTGCACCATCCTCGTCGACGGCAAAGCAACGAAGTCCTGCACCATGTTCGCCGTGCAGGCCGATGGACGCGACATCATGACCGTCGAAGGGCTTGAGCAGAACGGCAAGCTGCATCCTCTTCAGGAAGGTTTCCACGAGAAGCATGCTTTGCAGTGCGGCTACTGCACGCCCGGCATGATGATGACCAGCCTGGCGCTGTTGCGGCGCAATCCCAATCCTACGGAGCAGGAGATTCGCGTGGCGATTTCCGGGAATCTCTGTCGTTGCACGGGCTATGTGAATATCGTCAAAGCTGTTCAATATGCTGCCGAGAAGATGCGAGAGTCGGCAGAGGTGCCGGTCAGCGCCGGAGAGGGAGGCGAATGATGGCAACCGAAGTACAGAAACATGGTCTGGGCGAAGCCTACAAGCGCAAGGAAGACGCCCGTTTCATACGCGGCCAGGGTAATTATGTTGATGATATCCAGTTGCCCGGCATGCTGTACGGCGACATCGTGCGCAGCCCCTACGCCCACGCGCTTATCAAAAGCATCGATATCAGCAAGGCGTTGCAGGTGCCGGGCGTGCTGGCCGTTATCACCGGCAAAGATCTGGATGCCGCTGGGCTGGCGTGGATGCCGACGCTGTCTGCCGATACGGAGGCAGTGCTGGCGCTGGATCGCGTGCATTACCAGATGCAGGAAGTGGCCTTCGTCGTCGCCACCAGCCGCTACGCCGCTGCCGATGGCGTGGCTGCCGTAGAGGTTGAGTACGAGCCGCTGCCGGTCGTGGTCGATCCCTTCAAGGCGCTGGACCCCGACGCGCCACTGCTGCGCCCCGATAAGAAGGATAAGCAGCCGACAAATCAGATTTATCACTGGGAGACGGGTGATAAGGCCGGAACCGACGCAGCCTTTGCCGAAGCGGAGGCCAACGGTGTCGTTGTCAAGCAGGACATGTACATCCCGCGCATTCACCCCGCGCCTATCGAGACCTGCGGCTGCGTGGCGCAGTTCAACAAGGCCACGGGCAAACTGACTGTCTGGATGACCTCGCAGGCCCCGCACGCGCATCGCACCCTCTTTGCCATCGTCGCTGGCCTGCCTGAGCATCGCATTCGCATCATCTCGCCCGACGTGGGCGGCGGCTTCGGCAACAAGGTGCCCATCTATCCAGGCTACGTCTGCGCCGTCGTCGCGGCCATCACGACGGGCAAGCCGGTCAAGTGGATTGAGGACCGCACGGAAAACCTGGCGAGCACGGGCTTCGGGCGCGACTACCACATCCATGCGGAGATTGCCGCCGACAAAGAGGGCACCGTCAAGGCGCTGCGCGTGCATACGCTGGCCGATCATGGCGCGTTCGACGCCGCTGCGCAGCCGACCAAGTTCCCGGCCGGTCTCTTCCACATCTGCACCGGCTCCTATGATTTCAAGAACGCCTTTGTCGATGTGGACGCCGTGCATACCAACAAGGCCCCCGGCGGCATCGCCTATCGCTGCTCCTTCCGCGTGACCGAAGCCTCGTACCTGATCGAGCGCATGATGGATACGCTGGCGCACGACCTCGGCAAGGACCCGGCGGAACTGCGTCTGCAAAACTTCATCAAGCCCGAAGCGTTCCCCTATCGTTCGGCCCTCAACTGGACGTATGATAGCGGCAACTACGAGGGCGCGTTGAAGCTGGCGATGGATCGCGTCGGCTACGCGGAACTGCGCCGCGAGCAGGCGGAGAAGCGCGCGCGCGGCGAGCTGATGGGTATTGGCATCTCCAGCTTCACAGAGATCGTGGGTGCTGGTCCCGGCAAGCACTTTGATATCGCTGGCATCGAGATGTTCGATAGCTGTGAGATACGGGTGCATCCAACCGGGAAGATACTGGCGCGTATCGGCGTGCAGACGCAGGGGCAGGGTCACGAAACAACCTTCGCCCAGATCATCGCCGCCGAACTCGGCATGTCGCCCGATGACGTGGATGTCGAACATGGCGATACCGATACCGCTCCCTATGGCCTCGGTACCTATGCCAGCCGCAGCACGCCCGTCGCGGGCGCGGCAACGGCGGTGGCGGCGCGCAAGGTACGCGACAAAGCGAAGAAGATCGCCGCCTACCTGCTGGAAGTCGGCGAGGAAGACCTGGAATGGGAGCCGGGCCGCTTCTATGTCAAGGGGTCGCCGGGCAAGGGCAAGACCATTCAGGAACTGGCCTTCGCCGCCTACACCAACTGCCCGCCCTATCTGGAGCCGGGTCTGGAAGCCGTCAACTACTACGACCCGCCCAACCTGACCTACCCCTTTGGCAGTTACATCTGTGTCGTCGATATCGACCGTGGCACGGGGCAGGTGCATATCCGCCGCTTCCTGGCTGTTGACGACTGCGGCACCGTTATCAACCCGATGGTGGTCGAGGGGCAGATACACGGCGGCCTGACACAGGGACTTGCCCCGGCCATGTTCGAGGAAATCAAGTATGACGAGGATGGCAACGCCCTCGGCATCAATTTCCAGGACTACCTGATCCCCACCGCGATGGAGACGCCTGCCTGGGAGACCGATCGCACGGTCACGCCCTCGCCGCACCATCCTATCGGTGCGAAAGGCGTGGGTGAATCTCCGACGGTTGGCGCGCCGCAGGCGATTGCCAATGCGGTTGTCGACGCCCTCGCCCACGTTGGCGTGCGCCATATCGATATCCCCATCACGCCCTGGAAGGTGTGGAGTATCCTGAAGGAGAAGGGGTTGGCCGCGGAATAGTCTGGGGCCAATTCCAGCAATCCATCAGGGCAGGATCCGAAGACGCCAGTTCGGGTCCTGCCCGGGGAAACTGGTCGAGGCTAGCGCACTGTGAACAGAATGACAAAGATGACCGCGTGCAGGAGGGTAAAGAGGATCAGCGCCCACGTGAACAGGGCGAATTCTCGCTGGAATGCTTGCTGTTCCCCGGAGGGCGTCTGACTGTTGAGCGTTTGTATTCTTGCCGGGTTGGATTGTCTGTTTGTGCGAGCTTCCGGGGAACGTTCGGCGGCAACAAGCCCTATAGCGATGCGCAGGCGCAGGGGTGAGCGGATAGCCGAGCGCCCCAATTCTGTCAGCAGCGCCTGGTAGCATTGTTTGCAGAGAATCCATTGCTGGCGCGGTTCCGGGGCTTCGACCAACTCTCTGATAATAATGATCTGCAGCCAGATCAGGCGCAGGCAGATAGAGCAGCGAGCAGGGTTGTACCAGCGTACACTCCGCCTTGTTACCTGCCCGGTATCGTTCGATACGTCATTGCCCTGTGTCATAGTTCGCTCGCTCGCTGTTCTTCCCGCTGCACAGCATGCCTCAGCAGGAAGGAAATTGCTCTATGTTCGTGCTGCGTATTGCTCGCACCCAATGGTAGTATTGTACCACAGGCTTTGTGATCTATCTGTGATTTTGAGGCGCAAGTTTCCAGCATCACATAAAATTTGCTATTGCTCTGTGGTACGTATACACTCGCTAACTGACACGTATGTCCATCCTATGGAGTTTCTGGCAGATACAGGCAACTGGGGAAATGGGAACACAGGGAGAGGACGGGGCAGCTTTCCTGTAGCCCTACTTTTGTGGGGAACATTCCCTCCAAATGTATCTACTTGCTTTGAGCCTGCCTGTGCTATGTATTCTCTCAGAAAAGCTATGTCAAGCTGCCGGGAGGATACTTTTATGCCCGATACTATTCTTGAACTTGCTCATCAACTCTCGCAGTCTGGTCAGCCGTTTGTGCTGGCAACCGTCGTGTGGCGCGAGCAGCCTACCTCGGCTCAGGTAGGGGCGCAGGCCATTATTCAGCCCGATGGAAGCATTACCGGCTGGATTGGCGGAAGCTGCACGCAGCCGGTGGTGGTGCGCGAGGCGCTGCGCGTGCTGCAAGAGGGTGGCGATCCGTTTCTGCTGCGGCTGGGTTCGCCAGAGACTGGTGTGTTGCGCCGTGATGTACGCATTTTCCCCATGACCTGCACAAGTGGAGGTGCGCTGGATATCTATATGGAACCACATCTTCCCAGGCCTCAGCTGCTCTTGATTGGCGATTCGCCCGTGCTTGCGACGCTCAATACGCTGGCGAGCGCGCTGAACTTTACGGTTATCACCCTTTCGCAGCCCGATTTGAGCCAGGTCGCGCTTAACGAGCAGACCTGTATTCTTGTGGCAACGCACGGACAGTACGATGAGGATGCGTTGGAGCAGGCGCTGCGCAGTTCGGCGCGTTACGTGGGTATGGTAGCGAGCCATAGACGTGCTGCTGCTGTACGCGAATACCTGCGCGATTCCGGACTGGAGGAGGCGCAGATCGCCCGTCTCAAAGCTCCGGCGGGACTGGATATCGGGGCTGCCACCCCTGAAGAGATCGCCGCCAGCATCATCGCCGAACTGGTGCAGGTACGCCGCCGTGGCACGGTGACATCGTCTCCCGCGATGCAGACACGGGAACAGGAAGAGCAGCAGGAGCGGGCGCAGGAACGCACGGGAGAGCAGGAATTTCCTGTCGCGGCGTTACCCGAAACCGCCATTGATCCAGTCTGTGGTATGATAGTAGATATAGCGACTGCGCGGCATCGCAGCACCTACGAGGGTCGTGAATTCTATTTCTGCTGCCCTGCCTGCAAACGGCTATTTGAACGAAATCCGCAGGAATATCTTGTAAAGCAACAGGAAAGGTGACAGCGTATGAATTTCTCAGGAACTCAAACGATTAACGCACCCCTTGAAAAAGTTTGGAATTTTCTGCTTAATGTGAATAACGTGGCGGCATGCGCGCCCGGCTTTCAGAGCATGGAAGAGTTGGGTGAGGAGCACTGGAAAGCAGTGATCTCTGTGGGCATCGGCGCGGTGAAGGCGAAATTCACGATGGATGTCACGCGCCCGGAGAAGGAAGCTCCAAAGTATATGGTCATCAAAGCGCGTGGGAAAGCGCCGGGCAGTGCTGTCGATATGACTGGAGATATGAATCTTACCGCTCTGGATGCCGACCAGACGCGCATGGACTGGAGCGCTCAGGTAGTGGTTAGCGGTACGCTTGCCAGCGTGGGGGCGCGACTCATGCAAGGGACGGCGGAGAAGCTGACGGGCCAGTTCTTCGACTGTCTCAAAGATAAGCTGCAAGCGCCTGATAGCGCTGCCGCGAACGGTTAGAGCGGAAGTTGTTCCCATGGGTGAGGCAGTTGAGCGCTGGCAGGCAATGCTGGATGCGCGGGCGCGACAAATGGATGCGGCCTATGCACAATCAGGTCGCACCAGCGCCGATTTCTGGGATCGGCGCGCTTGCGGCTATCATCGCGCCACGAAGGAGACCACGCAGAGCGATCCGTTTTTCCGTCGTGTGAGTGGCGAGGTAACGCCGCAAACCACTGTCCTGGACGTGGGCGCGGGGACAGGGCGCTTTTCCCTCGCCCTCGCTCCTCTCGTCCTGCGCGTGACCGCCGTTGAGCCGAATACCTCCATGCTGAGCTTCCTGCAACAGGATGCGCAGCAGGCGGGCTTCACCAATATCTCCTACCTGCAGTCTGGCTGGCAGGATGCGCCGGACGAACTGCGCGCCGATGTGGTCATATGCAGTCACGTGCTTTACCCGATTCGCGATATCGAGCCATTCCTGGCAAAGCTGCTTAAGGCAGCGGATCGTACCTGCTATATCTACCACCGCGCCACCTCCATCGATTCCCTGACCGCTCCCATCTGGAGGCATTTCCACGGCGACGAACGTCGGGAGCCACCGGCCTACATTCATGTGCTGGATATCCTGTTCGAGATGGGGGTCTATGCCGACGTCGAGGTCGTCAGAATTCCCCCCAGCCTGCGCTATCCCTCGCTCGATGTCGCGGTACGCGAGCTACAGGAGCAACTTATCCTGCCGGGAGATGAACAGACGAGCCAGGAACTACGTGCGCTGCTACAAGACTGGCTTGTAGAACGCGACGGCCTGTTCGTTCCGCCGGTGGGGGATATGGTCGCCGCGATCATCAAAATTTCTTCACGATGAATGGGTACCAGAAGGTGGCAAGGTTGTCCCTTCGGCGCGACCTTGCCACCTTCTGGTACCCATTCATCGTATCTAGGCGATGGCCTTGTCCAGGTTGGCGAAGAGAGTATTCAGGGTGTTGTTGGTGATGCCCCGGCCAATCGGATTGTCGGCAACCTTGATCGGGCCTTCAAGGTCTGCTGTAGCATCGTAGTTCAACACAGCGCCATCAGGCTCATCGCTGATGCGAATCTGGCTGCTGGCATCGACGGAGCCACCTGTTCCCTTACGCTTCACCTCGAGCACCAGGTAGTTTGGGGCCTGGATCTGCGCGATTTTAATAACGATGCCGTACGGGCCTTTGAGACCGGGCAGAGGCGTGGTGATATTGGCTTTGAGCCGACTGTTATCGAGAATTTCAACCGAGTTGCAACCGGGAATGCACGATTGCAGAACTTCAGGGTTGAGGATCGCATTGAAAACCTGCTGGCTGGATGCTTTAAATTTGTGACTCCCGTTTAGTTTCATATAACCCTTCCTCACAGAAAATATATTCGCTTCTTTGCCACATTCTCTCAATGGAGAACACGACCGGGACTGCTCTTGCGCCCCAGGATGCTATTGTAGTGGTTTCGGGCAAGACTTTCAAGAAAACGCGAGCGTCGCAACCATATATTCCTATAACCTCATTATGCCGTGTACGATAAGCTCTACTACCAGGATGGGCTATACAGACCCATATTTTACGCGGTATATGCTATACTGTTTTTCGATATTTCACTGTATGTCATGACTCAGTTGAAGAGAAGAAAAGCGTTTCTCTGGCAAGATAGGGATGTGTCCGGGAGGAAGGTGTAAGCCGAGGGAAGGCATAGGGTCTCGTAGGAAGAAACAGATGTGTATTCTGAAGGAAGGGGGAACGTGATGACCTGGTTTGACGAAATGGATGAGCAAACACAGGGGCAGTGGCGTTCTCGTTTTGAGAAAGGTCGACTCGACCTATCGGCTTCGGTAGAGCAAGCGTTGGCGGAGGGTGCGGCGCAAGAAGTATGGGAGGAAGAGGATGGCGAGGAAGGAGAAGGACTCGTGGTAGATGAGCATGCAGGCGAAGTTCGCAAGGGAACAACGGTGATTCCTCCTCGTTTGAGTTTGCAAACGAAGCCGATGTACGCGGTAGCTTCTCATCCAGCGGGAGTCACATCTGCTGGAGAGGCACGAGAGCCTGCGCAAGAGAAACAACATACCGGTGTCTTCTCTCGCCTGGCGCAGCGCATCACTATGTCTCTGGCCGCGATTACGCTGCCATTTCAGGCGCAGGTGCCGGTTCCAGAACAGCCGGAGCAGGAGATACATGTTCCTATGCCGGGGATATTTCCGGCGTCAAACCTGAGCATGCAGACCGTGACGACGGTGCGCATTGAACACTCTGAGACGACGACAACCATTATTGAAGCATCTCCCATGCAGCATTCACTGCCGCCTGCCGCGCTTTCTCCGCTGCCAACCGTTCCCCAACTTCCCCAACCAGACCGGATGGGCGGAGAAGGGAAGCCTCGGCCCGCTGGATATCCCACCAAAGTACATTTAGAGGCTGCGCCGAAGGGGATATCCGGACATGGGACCGCCAGCGCGAACAGCAAGGATGCGGAGGTGGGCTATCCGCCTCATGACAGTACCGGGCCGTTCCCCCCGCGCAATACCTTTTCTGTTCCCAGGAGTGCTCCGACGCTTGAACTTCCCACCGTCGACGCCGCTGTTACCAGAGAGGCCGCGCCATCCTCTCCGGGAGGAGAGCGCGGCAATGACGTGCTGGCCGACATGACGACAAGCGGAAGTCTGCCGTCAGTGCGTATGCCAGCCAGTGGGGGCGGCGAGGGGGTGTCCCTGTCTCCCTCGCGAGCAATCTTTGGCACTGGCAGCTTCGAGCCTGGTCAGGGAGATGTTGCTGTTGCCTGCCCGGCTATCATCAGCACGAGTGTTGTATGGGTGATGCTGGCCTCTGATCCCGGTCCGGTGGTGGTTCAGTATGTCTCGCTGCAAGTCGGCAGCGGCTTTACGGTTCATTTGAGCGCGCCAACAAAGGTGAAAACCCTGTTCAACTACGTTGTACTGCGGCCTCAAGAGAAAAGCTAGAGCTTCCCTTCGACCTCCTGGCGCAGACGCTGGAAGAACGTTTCCATAAAGGCGTAGCGTCCCCGCGCCATTTCGCGCCCTGTTCGGGTGGTCATACGCTCGACCAGGTTGCCGAAGAGCAGTTGGAACTCGATGTAAGGAGAGTAGTTGGGGTCACGCCGCAGACCGCGCACGAGTAGCGGGTCAACCGGTTCCACGAGGTCGTCCGGCACCGGCGCATAGATCTTTTGATTGTAGTGACCCGTGATGCTGTAGAGGCGACCGATGCCGATGGCCCCCAGCCCATCGATCTTGTCGGCATCGTAGAGGATGCGTCCCTCCAGCGATTGCGGCGTCCGCCCGCCCGTCAGCCGGTGGTCGCGAATGGCTTGCTGCACGACGGGTATCTGCTCCTGTGGGAAGTGGGTGCCTGTCAGCAGTTCCGCCGCCATGTCCGCCCCGATCAGGGCGTGGTCGCCGCCGTACTTTTGTTCGCGCACCTGCCCGATATCGTGAAAGGCAACCGCCGCCCGGATGGCTGGCAGGTTGCCGCCTTCCTGCGCCTGGATGGCCTCCGCAAGCGCCATGGTGCGCTCAAGGTGGTCATAATCGTGGGCAGCGTCCTCGCTGCCTTCGCGAGCCATCGTCTCTTTTGCCAGGCTCAACAGCCAGCTTCGTAGTTCATTCACTCCGCACAGTATCTCTTTCTAATACAGGAAGTGTGAAAATAAAGCGGCTCCCTTCACCAGGGATGCCACTGCTCTCCACACGAATGGTACCGCCATGTAAGTGAAGGAGTTGGGCAACGAGATAGAGGCCGAGGCCGATACCTCGTACCTTGCTTCCCTGTGTATTGGAGGCGCGGTAAAATCGTTCAAAGAGATGGGCCTGTGCATCTTTGGGCACGCCCATTCCCTTATCTTCGACGCTTACCTCTATAAGACGTTTTGTCTGTGGTGGAATGGCAGGGTTCGCTGCCTCTTCCTTCGTAATGTCTCTACTAAGAATACGTTGGCGGAGCCAGACGGTAACAGGGCCACCCTGCGGACTGTACTTGATGGCATTCTGAACCAGGTTTGCCAGCACCTGAAGCAGGCGGACGCTATCCCCTTCGACGATGTACTTATACGGGCAAGGCTCGATGATGCAGCTAATCTCGTGATTGGGCGAGGTTGCACCGTAATTGGCGATGACCTGGCGCGCTATTTCTGCCAGATCCACCTCCTCGGTTTTGAGCGCAAGCTGGCCGCGATTGATCTGTGTCACCTCCAGGAAGGAGTTGACGATGTCGGTCAACAGGTGCGTCTGCTTCTCGATGGTCGAGAGGCTCTCGATCATGTCGTCGTTCTGGCTCAGTTCGCCAGAGCGGCGCGACAGGCGCAGCAGCATCTGGCAGTGGGCCAGGATGACGGTTAGCGGTGTGCGAAACTCGTGCGCGGTAATGGACATAAATTCGTCCTTGAGCGCGTTGGCTTCGCGCATCGCCGCCTCGTTGGCTCGTGCATTGGTGGCCTCATCCTGAAGATATGCCTGCTCGATGGCCAGACCCGCGAGTTGGGAGAGACCCTCGACAATCGCCATGTCCCAGAGGCTGAAATTATGTTGTTGCTTGCTCTGCTCTGCCCCGGACGAGCGGTCGAGCAGCATCAAGCCCAGCAGGCGTTCGTTATGGGTGATGGGCGCGGCCAGAATCATGGTGTGTTGAAACGGATTGGAGAGGCCGCCCGTTTGACGCCGGAACTGCTGCGCCGGTACCAGGATGGCATGGCCCTGAATCAATTGCTCTTTAAATTCCTGGAACTCGTCAACACTGGGGGAGAGCCAGCGATTTTGCTCGTTGAGCCACTGCTGTTCGTTGTCGGAGATAAAGCCTGTTGAGAGCAGAGGAGTGAAGCGCTGCTGCTCGTTGTCATAGAGATAGATGACGCCGCGCTCGCAATGAAGCGCGCTCAGCGTGAGTTGCAGCACGCGGCTCTGAATATCGTAGATGTCGGTGAGGCCGGAGACAGCTTCCGCGACGCTCAGCATGGTCTCAAGCGCGTGCTGGATGTGCGCCTCAGCTTCGACCTGCTCGGTGATATCGCGGAATGCGCTGACCACACCGATCTGCCGCCGCTCGTTATCGTACATAGGCGATACATTCACTTCAAGGATGCGCCGGGCGCCATCCGCACGATGGGTTACGAAACGTTCGCCGCGAATGCGCTCACCGCGCAGCGCCCTACTGACAGGGAAATCCTCCGCGTCAATCGGCTGACCATTGATTGTGAACGAGGGAAAGCGCTGGAGAAATACGTCTAACTGTTCGGTGGCATTCACCGGCAAACCCAGGAAGCGGGCGGCTGCTTTGTTGCCGACTAAGACCTCATTCTCCTGCGTAACCACAGTAATACCTTCTGTCAGCGATTGAAAAACAGCTTCCAGTGTATTGGCGCGCTCCATTGCCAGCGCGGCAGCCTGCTGAGCATCCTCCTGCAGACGATGTTTTTCAACAGCGAGCGCGCACTGGGCGGCGATATCCTGGGCGAAAGCAAACTGGCTGTGTGAGGGTTGACGAGGTTCGTGATTGTAGTGGGTGATGGCAAAACCCAGGCAGTAGGGCTGCAAGCGTTTCTCTGCGTTCGTCATTGTATCGCTTTTATGCATGGTACCTGCCATCAGTGGAATGACCATTATATGGCCCAGGCCGAGCGCCTCGTACCAACTTTTCTCGCGCCCTGTCGTTTGCTCGCTGGAGGTGAGGAGGGGCATCCCCGTGCGCACCGCCTGCTGGCAGTGGGTGAGTTCGGAGAGGATCATGCCTGCCGGTATCTCCTCCTTGCCGATCTTCAGATGCTTGCTGCTTGCCACGACAGGCGTTTCCCCCTCTAGAAGCACAATGAGGCCGCCGCTGGCATCAAGTTCCTGCACAAGGTAGTCCAGGGCAATATCCAGAACCTCGCTCAGGTCGCGCCCCGTGTTGATGGCAGTTGCGACCTGGTTGACAGCTTCAGAGCGCTTGATGAGTTGTTCCGCGCGCCTGCGCTCCATCTGTGCCTGCTGGTAGAGGCGACCGTTACCGATGGCAATAGCTGCCTGCTGGGCAATGGCGCGGGCCAGTTGTATCTGTTCGGGGGAGAAGCTGCGTGACTGTCCGGGGTCGTCCAGCGACATCATCCCTACCACCTGGCCATCACGAACCAGTGCAAGCATCAGGACAGAGCGCACCAGAAAAGTATCGGCTACAAAACGCATACTCGGTTCGCTGCGCAGGTCTTCCTGAAACAGGATGCCCTTTTCATTGATGAGACGGCGCATGACAGCGTTATCAGCCGGGAGATTACTGTGATACCAGATATGGGACGCCGCTTTGATAGCCTGACTGTCCAGATGTTGTGAGGAGAGATGATAAGCGGCGGGAAGGAAGACACCACGATGTTCTTCAAATAACCACACCGCGCAGCGTTCTACCTCGCACACCTCTGTTGTACGCCTGACAAGCACTTTCAGGATGTGGTCGATATCGAGAGATGAGGCCAGCAACTCACCAAGTTCACGCAGAAATTCGCTCTCCCGTAGGGCTATGAGTAGCCGTATGCGCTCTTGCTCGCTAGCGACTGAGGGATTTTCACCGGCCATGCTTGCAACCTCTCGTTTGCTTCTAGTGAACCAATGTTGTGCTTAAAAGAAAGGAGAAAGTATTCATCACTTTCTCTCTGTCTGGGCGTTATTCATCTTGTTCCTGTGAGGATTAGATTGCAACAGGGTCTATCAGTTGAGATTCTCCCCTTTTGAATACAAAGGACTGCTCCCTTCTATGCCGCTATGGTAGCATGTATTGTGTAAAACGTCAACAAGAGATCAGCAGAAGCTTTGCTGCTGTCAGCATAACATGCGAGAGCATATAAAAAGTCTGGGATTGCTCAATATCCCAGACTTTTTGTACTTCCCCTTCGCCTGATTGTCTATGCCACAGGCTTTTTTGTCTTGTTTTTCCGACTGAGTCGTATCAGTTCGACGCCGAAAGCAAGTGCCGTTCCTGCTACTGCCTCAGCGATTGGTATCGCTTTTGCGACCAGAGAAGAGGATGATTTCTCCGCCTTGCCTTGCTGCTGCGCGTGTTTCGCCACCTCCCGCGCAGTTTGCACAGCCTGCTCATCCGTTTCCCGTGTGGATTGTATAGCCTGCTCCGATGTTTCTAGTTGAGCGGGTTGTTGCGCCTGCCCTCCCTGTTTGGACTGGGCCTGGTGCCCCAACTGGCTTGTCTCCTGCATCGGATTAACGGTATAACCGCTGCCAGGATTGATGGGTTTATGGGAGAGGGCCGCCGTTTTTTCTTTTTTCTCCTGGTTTTCTGGCGCGTGGCTCGTCCAGTCGTGAACCATCGTTACCAGATCCGCCGGTGTGGCAACAACCCTGGCCGAGAAAAAGGCATTGATCTCGGCTCCGAGCAAGAGGATGACGGCAAAGTAGTAAAAGAATGCCAGTAAGACGACGGCAAAGAGGACCTGCCCTACGTAGCCGGTCATGAAGTGCGTCACATAGAATGGGAAGAGCGACAGGAATAGCTCAAGGAGGATGGCGGCAACCAGCGCTCCTAACCAGCTATCACCAAAGCTAATGTTCTTGTTCGGAACAACGATATAGATGGCCAGGAACAGGATAAACGAGGCAATCAAGCCGCTGAGAATGCCACCAAGAAAAACGACTGGGCCAGCGCTGGCCAGCGCTGCGAGTGGCGTGTACCTCAGCAGCGAGAATACCAGTGCCGGTCCGCTCGAGGCTACAACCATGAGGGGGATGAGGATGACGAAGAGCAACAGCATGCAGATAGCCATGACGTTTTGCTGGATAGCTCCTCGTGGCTTCACATGATAAATGATGTCAAAGCACCCTTCCATCAAGGTAAACAATCGCGAGCCACCAAAGATTGCCACGAGGAGAGCGATAATGCCCAGAGGTCCAGAGATTCTGGCTAGCTGCCTGGTGATCGTATTGAAAAGGCCGGTGTTAGATGATATCTGCTTCGGAAAGACGTTTTGCAGAGACGCCATGATGTTGGTCATAGAACTGGGGCTTAAATGCCCGAGAATGAGGCCCAGGATAGCGAGAATGGCTACGGCGATGGGGAAGATGGCGGTGAGCAGGTTATATGCAAGTGCCGCCGATAGGTTCATGACCCAGTCATTATTGAATTTGGTGAAAAAGGCTATCAATGGTTGTGCCTTTTTCTCGACCTGTTGAGCTTGTTTCTGAACGTCTTGCACTACTCCTGGCGAGTCTCGCCGCTTTGATTGCGTCTGTGTGTTGTCAGCTTTTACTGCCATAATTACACCTCTTCCCATTATTGCAAAAGATATAGCAGAGACAACCTCGTCCTCTTCTATCAATCACGAGTCATACTCTTTTCCCGTTTCATTCTCTATGGGCTATAATATGAAAAAGGCAATGGCTGGCGCTGCCTCGTTTGAGGCGAGGAGTGGCCAGGACGGGTACAGAAAGCGATTATGGGTTCATCATCACAGAAATCATTCGCCTCGTTGCTCTGGGATATTGTGCGTTTAGGAGCGCGGGCTATCTGGCAGAGCCGTGCCAACCCGGCCCGTGCCGCGCTCGAACGACAGCAGGCGTTGAGCGTGCTCGGCCTGCCGCCGACTGCGACCCGGCAGCAGATCAAACGCCGCTACCGCGTCCTGGCGAAGAAGTATCATCCTGATCGCGGCGGCGACCGCCAGCAGATGATGCGGATTATCGCCGCCTACGAATTATTGATGAAAGATCAACCCAGGCTGTGAAGCTGGAAGTCACGGGAAGACAAGAAAAAGATCCTCTTCCATGACAGGTTCATGCCATTAAGGAAGTTCTGCGCCGCATTGGTTGCAGAAGCGTTTGCCGGGTCGGGCGGGCGCTCCACACTGATCACAGAAGCGTGTTTCCGCGTTACGTGGTGTGGAGACAGACGGTTCCCGTCCCGACTGCACAGACGCGCCAGCGGGTGGCACTGGCCGGGGAGTGGGAGGGACCCCCGGCAGCGATTGCGCTGGCTGCACAGAGGCGGGCGGAGCATAGGTTGATGCCATCGGTGGTTGTCCCTGTGTGTTCGCAAGGGGCTGCATATATGGCGCCTGTGCTTGCTGTGGCTGCTGACCGGGTTGGGAACCCGGTGGTACTCCCTGGGTCGGCCCCTGCCCCTGGACAGTAAAGGGATTTGGCTGGCTTGTGCCTGCCTCCTGTACTGCTTGAATAGTGCTATGTACGGTTTTAGCGGCTTTCAGCGCCATGCCTCCGATGGTTCCTGCGATTTTCAGTCCCTTTGCTATATCGTCCATATCCTTTTTGACGCGCTGTGTTGGAGGAATCATGGTCGAATCGGAAACTTTGTTGAAGAAGTTCTGGCCGATCTGGATTCCTTCGCCGTTCCATGAAACCTGCCCCTGCTCCTGTGAACCGTCATCGAAGCGAAATGAAACGGTATTGCCCTGCAGGATGTAGTTGCCCTCTCGTCTCGTCTCCGGCGCGGCAGTGGAGACTTGCTGTCCGCTCATCAACGACTGCGCCGCGTTAGAGAGGCGGCTGCGGTCCTGTGTAATCATCAAGAAACGTCCGTTCGGGTAAATGGTCAGACGGTCGAGACGGGAAGTAAAGTAATCGAGTCCAATCCCTGATTGATGTGTACACTCATATTGACCTGTAATTGGCTTCATCCAGAACACTCCTTCCCGCTTCATACAATGGGATATGCTCTTCTTTTTGCTCAGTTCGCATCTGGTTGTATGCTGCTCTCCCTTATTATATCCTTTTGAGATATGTACGTGTGAAACGGCAAGGTGTTGTATGAGTGCCCGGGTCGGCCCTACTCTAGACGCACCATTCCCGCGCCATCGCTCGCGTTCGCGTAGCGAGCAGCCCGTCTAGAGGAAGGCCGACCCTGACGGTCGGCCTGCGGAGCGACGAAGGGCAGAAGATTATTCGATAGTCTCCCCTTCGGGAGTAAGTGTAGGGGCATTGCCGCCGGAGGCGAGGTTGGCAAGGTCACGGGCGTGATCCAGTTCTCGCTCCCCGGCCTCGATCTCCCCTTTTTTGAGCAGGTGGCGACCGAGCAGGTCGTGGGCGCGAATGCGGGCTGCCAGACGATCGGTTGGCTTGAGAACGGAAATGGCTTCCTGAAAAGCCTGCTTTGCCTGTTCGTTGTGGATATCTATCGCTTCAAGGATACGGCCAAGCACCATAGCTGCCTCGGCTCTCCTGATACGATAGCTTATGCGTCCTGCGTTCTGTGCCTGTTTGATGTAGCTCAGAGCCGCGTCGTAATGTTTCTCTTCCAGTTCGATGCTGGCAAGCGAACACGCGACGGCAGAAACGAGATTTGCGCGCTCTTTGCGCTCGCGCTGACTCTCCTTTGTATTCTCGCCTGCTGTCTCAAGTCCGTTTTGCCAGCTATCAAGCACGCTGAGCAACTGCTCGCGAGCCTCTGCCAGGTTCCCCTGCGCCTTCTTGATGAGACCGATCTGGCAGAGGAGCAGGGCCTCACGCTGTCTTTGTCCCACCGAACGATAGAGGATGCTGGCGTTGCTGGCATGTTCAAGGGCGATACGCAACTGCTTCGAGCGCTCTATTGGGCAGGCGGCACCATTGCCGGGCTTATTGGCAAGCTCGGTGGCGATAAGTGAGATGCCCCAGTGTGTCTCCGCCACGTAGACCAGGGAGGTGCTTGCGTCCATCATTTCCAGGGCTATCTGGTATTCTTGCAGGGCCTCATCGAGTTGTCCCAGCTCCCGGTAGGTCGCGGCCAACCGCAGGTGCAGATGCATCTCCTCAAAGCGCTGCTCCTCTGGCAGAACCTGGGGCATCTCCGCCACCGCTACCAGGAAATCTTTCTGCGCCGCCACGAATTTGCGCAGGTCAAAGTAGCACTGCCCGCGCAGGAAGGCGAGACGCCAACGTAGGGTTGGTGGAACATGGGAAAAAGAGAGTGGTTCCAACTGCTTGAGGGCGCGAGCAGCATCACTGTGTGAAAGGGCATAACTGACATGCTTCCGTAGCTCTTCAAAGTATTTATATTGCTCTACTTCGCTTTCCGCCTCACGTTGTTGACGGGCTAACCGCTCCAGTTCCGCCAGTGGGAGACTGAGCTTTTCTGAGAGGTATTGAAGGCTTTCGTGTGAAGGCTCTACCCGATTCCTCTCAATCTGAGAAATCAGGCTTGTACTGTAACGTTCACCAGCAACTTGCGCGAGTGAGAGACGCTGGCTCTCACGTGCTGCTCGCAAGCGTCCGCCGAGGGTCTCGGGGGGAACTGACTTCGATGGACGTGGCATGCATTCTCCCATCCTTTCTTCTCGTTTTACCCGACCTCTCTCGCCGGGCAGGTCTCTATCTGGGAATGGATGTACCCGCAGCGCTAGAGCTTCTACTGTATTCAAATAATCACCATTTTTGTGTATGTAAATTACAATAGCAGCATAATTTTATAGCAAGATAGATCAAAAATCTATTCTTCAGAAAAAGTGTATCAGAGATAATGAGAGAAAGCCATTTACATTTCAGCAATGAATATTAAGAATGAAAAAACGCTATTACAATGTTACACAAGATTACGCAAAAAAGCAAGTGTGGGAACAAAAGTCCCATGAAAAAAGTTCTATAGAGCGGTAGAGAATTTCTTACCTCTTCGATAATTTATGACGTAAAAAATATGTAAAAATGTTTTGTTTTTGATAAGAATAGGAAAAAAATACCGGATCGGGCAAACAGCGATTACCGGATTAAGGAATATCTTTTGGAACAAAGAAATAGAACTTTTGGTCGAAAAAGTATTGACTTTCCGCGCTACAGGCTGTATGCTGAGAGAGTGAGGAAGAATTTTTAGAGAGGAAATAAGTAGTAATGGTTCGCACCCCAAAATTATCTTCTGTACTACAAGATACCTTTGATGATTCATCGCAGGAGCAACTGTCATTGTTTTCTCCTGAGAAAACTGAGCAAGAGGTGACTGCTATAAAGACAGGAACGAAGGAAAGCAGGTCGCGCACAAAAAAGCAAAGCGCTTATTCTGCTGCTGATATACAGGTACTGGAAGGCATTGCAGCAATACGTCATCGCCCTGGCATGTACATCGGGTCTACTTCAACTTCTGGTTTGTTACATCTGATCTGGGAAGCGTTGGACAACGCGGTTGACGAAGCGGTTGCCGGCTATGGAAAGCACATCTGGCTACGCATCGAGCCGGATGGCTGGGTCACAGTACGAGACGAGGCGCGTGGGATGCCGTTTGACCCCATGCTCTATCAGGGCGACTATTTGCCTGCCGCGACCGTTATTCTCACCGTGCCGCATTCAGGCGGCAAGTTTGCCGAAGGCGCGTACAAGACTGCCGGCGGCCTGCACGGCGTGGGGGCGACGATTATCAACGCGCTTTCGGAGAGACTGGAACTGACCATCTGGAAGGATGGGCAGCAGTTCAGCCAGACGTTCAGTCGTGGGGTTGCCATGCCGCACGCAATTACGCCGTGCGATCCCGCGCTGCACGGCACGCAGTTGCGCTGGCTCTACGACCGCTCGATCTTTGATGCCGATGCCTGGTACTCGCTGGACGCCGTCATCAGCCGCCTCAAGGCTTCCGCCTATCTCAATCGCGGCGTCACCTTCCATCTTGAGGCTTACGATGAAGATACCAGCGCGCCGATCAAGCGCGACTTCTACTCGCGTGAGGGCCTGCCCGATTATGTACGCGACCTGGCGACGAGTACCAGCGCGCCCCTGTTCAAGCACGTGATCGGCATTGCGAAAGAGAAGGATGGCGTGCAGGTCGAAGTGGCCTTGCAGCCGACAGCCGGCTATAAGATCACCATGTACAGCTTTGCTAACGCCGTGCGTACCCGTGACGGTGGCGTGCATGAGACCGGCTTCAAGGCCGCGCTGACGAAAGTTATCAATGACTACGCGCTCAAATTCGGCATCATCAAAAGTCGCGAGAAGGACGGTTTCAAGCCAGAGGTTATCCAGCAGGGTCTGAATGTGGCGATCTCGGTGAAACTGACCAACCCGCAGTTCCAGGGGCAGACCAAAGACCGCCTGAACAACGCCCCGGTCGAAGGCATTGTGCGCTCGGTGGTCGATGAGGGGCTGAAAGAGTGGTTTGAGAGCTATCCGGGGCCGGGCAAAGAGTGGCTGAAGAAAATCTTGCAGATGCAGAAGGCGCGCAACGAAGCGCAACTGGTCGAGGAACTGGCGCGCGCAGGCAATAAAAAGAACGGCGAATTAATCGATACCTCGCTGTCGAAAAAGTTTTTGCGCTGCAACACCGGCGATCCATCGCGGGCTGAACTGTTCATTGTCGAAGGCGACAGCGCCGGTGGGAGCGCCGGTCAGGGGCGATTCTCCGAGTTTCAGGCGGTACTCAAGCTCAAAGGCAAGCCGCTCAATGTGGCAAAGGCCGACCTGAAACGCATCGTGGAAAACGAGGAGATACGCACGATTATCAATGTGCTTGGCACGGGAACGCGCGACAGCTTCGATATCAGCCGCCTGAAGTTCCATCGTATCATCATTGCCACCGATGCCGACGTGGACGGGCTGCATATCCAGTGTCTCCTGCTGACGCTCTTCCACCAGGAGTTCAGCGACCTGATCGAGCGCGGCCATGTTTACATCGCCTGCCCGCCGCTCTACTCGGTCAAATACAAAGGCAAGGTGGTCTGGCTGCTCGATGACGAGGCGCGGCAGCAATTCATCGCCTCGCACGCCGACGCTCAGGGGCTGGAATTCAAACGCTTCAAAGGGCTGGGTGAGATGAACCCGAAGGAGTTGCGCGATACCACCTTTGACCCCGCCCGCCGCGTTCTCAAGCGTGTGACGATGGAAGACGGCGTGCTGGCGGCAAAGCTGGTCACACAATTGATGGAAGATGAAAACGCGGAAGCCCGCCGCAGCTTCCTGGCCGAGCATGCGCGCAAGATCAAAGAACTGGATGTATAACGTATGGCACGAAATAGCGACACAATAACGACACAACTGAATAACAATAATAACAATAACGGCGGCATTCGCGAAGAAGATTTTTCCGTTATCATGGCGCATGCCTTCGCTACCTATGGCCTCTCGGTCGTCACCGACCGCGCGCTGCCCGATGCTCGTGACGGTTTGAAGCCGGTGCAGCGTCGTATTCTGGCCGGGATGCGCGAGGCCCGCTATCTTTCCAGCCGCCCGACGGTCAAGAGCGCCGAGGTGGTTGGCCTTATTCTGGGCAACTATCATCCGCACGGCGATACCTCGGTCTACGACGCTGCCGTGCGTATGGCCCAGCCCTTCACTATGCGCTATCCCTTGATCGAGGGGCAGGGAAACATGGGCAGCGAGGACGGCGATGCTCCAGCTGCCTATCGCTACACCGAGATGCGCCTCTCGCCCCTGGCTGAGGCGATGATGGCCGATATGGAGAGCGAAACCGTCTCTCTGCACCCGACCTACAAGCAGGACCCGAAGGTGCTGGAGCCAGATTACCTGCCCGGACGCATCCCGCCGATCGTCAACCCGTCCAGCGGCATCGCTGTTGGCCTCTCGACCAACATCCCGCCGCACAATCTGGGCGAAGTCATGCGCGCCTGCATCGCCCTGCTGGACAACCCGAAGATGAGCGTCGAGCAACTCATGACCTACATCCCCGGCCCCGATTTCAGTCAGGGCGGTCGCATCATCGGCAACGAGGGCATCAAGGACTACTTCACCACCGGCAAGGGGCGTATCATCGTGCGCGCCGAGGTGCGCCTGGAAGAGACGCCGCGCAGCCGCTCGCTGATCGTGACGCAGATTCCGCCCATTGGCCGCGACAAGGTCAAAGCTTCTATCGTCAAAGCCATCAACGCGCGCAAGCTCGAAGGACTGATGCCCGACCTGCGCGACGAAAGCGATACCGAGAAGGGCATGCGCATTGTGCTGGAACTGCGCAAGGATGCCGATGCCGCGCAGGTGCTTTCGCAGTTGTTCAGCGAAACCGACTTGCAGGTCGCGCTCTCCTTCCAGATGGTCTTTCTCTTCGGCGAACCCATGCAGGCCGCGCGTCAGCCGCGCCAGACCGGCATGCTCGACCTGCTCAACTACTGGAACGCGCACCAGATCGACGTGCTGACGCGCCGCTCGCAATTTGAACTGCGCAAGGCCCGCGAACGCCTGCACATCGTCGAGGGCCTCATCATCGGCGCGGCCCACGCAGACCGCATCGTCAAAATCTTCCAGCAGGCCGAGGATCGTTCCGCCGCTCGCAAACAGATCGAGACGCTCTACAAGCTCACGCCCATCCAGTCCGAGGTTATCGCCTCCATGACGCTGGCACAGGTGACAAAGCTGGACGCCGGGAAGTATGCGCGCGAGAAAGAGGAATTGCTCGCGCGCATCAGCGAACTGGAGCGGCTGCTGGGAGATCGCAAGGCGCTGATTGCCCTGCTTAAAAAAGAGATGCAGCAGCTTATCAAACAATTCGGCGACGAGCGGCGCACCACCATCGACGCCGACGGCCATGCCCACGCGCCCATCGAGATGGTGGAGAGCCTGCACGAACGCGAGCCGCTGGTGATCGTCCTCACCCGTTCCGGCGCGCTCAAGGCCCTGCCGCCCGACACCTACGCTCCAAAGGGCAAGAACGGCGATGCTACCTACACAGTAGCGCGCGGCGACGAGCAACTCAAGCAGATCATCGCCACCACCTCGCAGGATTATGTCCTCTGTGTCAGCAACACGGGCCGCGTCTTCCAGATTGCCGCGCACGACATCCCGGCGGGAACGCGCTCAACAAAAGGCGAACCGGCGCGCAAACTGCTCGCGCTCGCTCCTGGCGAAGAGATCGTGACTATCCTGCCCGTGGAATCGCACGACGAGAATCGTTACCTCGCCATCTTCAGCAAACTGGGCAAGATCAAGAAATCGCCGCTCAGCGAATACAAAACGGTGCATCTGGATGGCCTGCAAGACATGAAGCTGGCCGATGGCGACAGCGTCGTCGCGGCCCTGCTTACTAACGGCTTCGGCGAATACTTTGTCACCGCCAGCAACGCGCAGACGCTGCGTTTCAGCGATGAGGCTGTGCGTCCGCAGGGCCGCGTTGGTCAGGGTATGGCCGCCATATCCCTCGGCCAGCACGCCCATGTCGTCAGCGTCTCCTACCTGAACGCCGCGCCGCCAACGGCTGAAGCAGAGGCGGAGGGCGCGGTCGCGACCGGCCAGGAAGACCGGTTCAGCCTGCTCGTCCTCACCGAAAGCGGCCTCACCAAAAAAGTGCCGCTTGCCCAGTACCCGGCGAAGGGTCGCGCCACCGCAGGCGTCGTCACCACCGAACTCACCGGCAGCGACAGAGTCCTGCTCACCGCCATCATCGCCGAAGAAGACACGCTCCTCTTCATCTCCAACGGAGACGGCCCCGAACAGGCCAGCGTCATCACAGCCCGCGACATCAAAGCTCTCTCCCGGGCTAAAAAGGGCGTGCCACTGCTCAAGGGGCATATAGTGGGCGTAGTGAAGCTATGAGACAGGTTTTTTGCTCGCTAGAAGCTGTAACCGAACATGATGCCATGACAAACACCCTTTGGCGTGTCATGCGGAGCGGCAGCGAAGTATCCGGGGTGACGGTTGGTTGGTATGGTTGCCAGGGCGGAGGCCAGCGCCGCCCCTACTAACTATGGGCGTGCGGAACTGGTTCGTGGTTAGTAGGGGCGGCGCTGGCCTCCGCCCTATTGTATAAGACCTTCGCTGCATATCAGTCGTGGTAGCAGATCATCGTCGGTCTGCCTGCTGCGGTTGTCTAGCCAATCTTGCATATTGTGCTGAAAGTAAATCTGCCCCAGGCTTTTCAAGAGGTCTCTGCCTTTCGCGTTGTTTCGACGAAGCAGGTTCAATTCTCTATTAATCGCTGTAGTAATTGGGCCGCGAAAAGCCTTTTCAAGCAGATTGATTTGAGCTTTCTCATCTTCATCGCTGACAAATTTGAAAAGCTCACGTAGTTCCCTGAGAATATAGCGTTGGCTTTGCGTGAGCGACAGGGTATGCTCTCTTTCAGTGCGGCGATGTTTCACCTCTTCGGCAAAGTGGCGCTTGACGCGCATGACTGCCGCATTATAGCCGGGAGGTAAGGCGATTCCCTCGGTTTCGGGGGCAGTTTTGATAACGCCTAAAATGCGTGGAATATCACGCGAGACGATATCGCCGTTTTCGTTTAGCAGGAAAAGTTGCTGGTAACGTCCTGCCTGGCAGAAGACAAACAACCCTCTGTGGCTGGCGTATCTGGCTGTGCGGATGCCATCCTGCAAAGTTGCAATGCGCTCGTATTCGGCAGGGTTTTCCTTGCGCAGTTGCCTCATCATTTCTTCGGCCTCATTGAGATCCAGAAATGCCTCATCCTCTTCCTCGAAGAGGCTTAACTGGCCGCTGTTCTTCTCGTAGATGGCATACATAGCCTCTTCATTCAGTTGCTCAGAACCATCCAGAATGGCTGCATCCTCACCGATGGTATCATGAATTTCTTGAATACGGTGATGCAGCTTCTCGCGCAGGCCCAGATTTTTCTCTATTCCTGTTTCAGGCAAGAAGTTGAAGCCGTAGACCGTCTCATGGTCGCTGCCAATCCTGTCGATGCGACCAAATCGCTGGATCAGCCGAACCGGATTCCAGTGCAGGTCGTAGTTGATAATCTTATCGCAATCCTGCAAATTTAAGCCTTCCGCAAGCACATCTGTGGCGATGAGGGTATTGAGTTCTGCCTCACCGGAGAGGAACTGGTACTCAGGGTTAGCTTTCGGCGCAAATCTGCCAACGGCTCGCCCTTTGCTCTTATCCCCGCTGAAGATTACCTCAATGTCATCTCGCTTGCCGTCGGGGTTAAGGTTTTCGTACAGATAGCGAGCGGTATCGGCGTACTGAGTGAAGATCAATCTCTTGCCATCCTTCAGAGGCGCTTCTGCCAGCCGTCGTTTAAGGGTCTGGAGTTTCGCATCCTGTTCGGGAGAAATTGGCTCAACCAGCATAAGGATTCTCTCAAGCAGACGTATATCATGCTCAATATGGGCTTTGAGGCGCGCTATATCGAAGTCCGCCGCTTTGTAGCGTCCAGAGACCTCTCTCAGGGCGTCGAGCAGGTCGCTTTCTTCTGCATAATCGGACTCGTACAGGATCGTTTGCGCATCTTCACCGGCTGGCACGATGCCCTGCTCAAGCGCCAGCAAGAATGATCTGTGTACCTTAATCAGACGGCGAATTGTTTCCTTAAAGGCGTAGACGCTTGACTCAAAGCGTTTGAACAGGAGGACGCGGATGAGGCCGCGCAGATTTGCCCCGGCTCTCTGCATGGTAATATAAGGCTCCTGGCGCTGTTTGCTCTTCACCACATAATGCCATAACCCATATCTGGCAAAGGTAAGCTCATCCTCTGTAGGATTGACGAGTTGGCCTTTTCGCGGTTTGCCTAGAAAGCTGCGCAACTGCTGGTAGAGGCCGCGATAGGTGTCCTCGATGCTGTAGTCGATGGTTTCCAGCACGCGCCTGGGGAAAAATTGATGTCTGTCCCCGACCATGACGTAGGCGCGTTTCTGTCCATCAAGATAGGCTTTGAACCGGGATGGTTCAAGCGGTTGATGGGTGTCGGCATCATAGCCGTACCAGCGCAGGATATGGTTGCGGGTGCGCCTGATGAGAATGTTGGACAGCAGGTCGGGGAGTTTGCGCTCGCCTTTTTCGATCAGACGGAAATAATCTCTCAGGATGGGCGGGTCTACCGGCAGGTCGGTTTTATCGTCCTGGTGAAACAGCTTGATCTGGTAGTAAACATCCCAGGCGCTCTTATTGCGCGGCGTCGCTGTCAGGAAGCAGCAGCGCCGACCGGTGGCGAGGAATGACTGCATCACTTTGTACCGCTGCGTGTCCGGGTTGCGTAAATTGTGGCTCTCGTCTATGAGAACAAAATCCCTGTCGCGGTATTTTACGTCCTTTAAGAGAAAATTAAAGGTGCCGTCATCATCACCACGCAGATAGCCCATCGAGAGTACACGGGCATTGAGCTGGTAGACTTCGTTGGCTCGTTCCCACATATCTATCAGTGGCGCCGGGCAGATAATAAGGGGGCGGCCATGCTCGGTACGCTCAAAATGTTTCACAATGGCCGCGCCGATGTAGCTCTTGCCCAGTCCGACCACATCGGAGACAAACACGCCGCCGAAATCGCGGATAATCTGCACTGCCTGTCGCACGGCGACTTTCTGGAAATCGGCTAAGCGTTGCGTGATCTCGTCATCCCAGAGGATGTCCCCGGCATCTTCTCCCTCCAGGCGATCGCGCACCAGCGTATAGAGCGTTTTCATGTAAATATCGTAGGGTCGAACGGGAGCGACTGCCCATGATTGTTGCATTTCACGCATCAGCGTCTCGTCAAAGTCCTGTGCTTCATCCCACAGTTCGTCAAACCACTGTACCAGAGCAGCGTGGTTATCATTGCCCTGTACCACCACATTGAGTTCCGTATTGTGGCTGACGCCCGATAAGGTCAGGTTTTGATGAGCCAACGATGGCAATACCTTTTTCATGTCGCTCTACCGGGTGTCCAGACCGGTCAAAGAGCGTGCCGTAGTAATCGAAGATGTACGCTTTGGCATGCAGGCGGCCTTTTGTATACACGCGCACCTTCAGACGTTTCTCTTCAATCATGCGTACCAGCGTCTTTACCAGCATTTCAGCCTGATCGGTCTGATCCATTTGCTCAACGGTAGAGCGAAGATTCGCGGCGGTCTGGTTCGCCATGCGCGCCATCTCTGTACGTTTGGGATAACTTTGCGCCTCTAAGGCGTCCTGGACAAGCTCAAGCCGACGATACCCCTCTGCCAGTTGTTCCAGTGTCTCGCGATTCGTCGTGTTGCCGATTAACAGACGCAATTCTTTCACTCCATCCAGCCGCTCAGCAATGCTTTCCAAACCTGACAGGAAGAAATAGCCAACGGCGAAGCGGGCCATCTCGGTCGAATCGAGCATGTGCTTGATATGATCTACCAACTTCTCATTGCGATTGTCGATAATATCATGTGTTGGCATGGTTAAACCTTCTCACCAGATAACATCCGTTGGTTGCCAGACTGTAACTCCTGGAATGAACGCAAAATCACCATCATATTGAGAAAAGGATATGCCATAAACTCCCTGATAACCTTCCAATCTCTCTAATGTATTATTACACTCTTTCTAATATAGAATTAATCGAATAGATGTCTCCTTTCAGTTTGCTTGCCCGTGTTTAGTTGCAAAGGGAGCTATTAAGCTGGGTAAGCAAATCGATGAAGGCTCTCTGGCACAGGGTGACAACATTGGATGCTGGTAGGGCGCTGTAGGCCAGATGAGATGAAGAAAGGAGAGCGCGATGCTGTCATTACTTCTTGCGTTAGCTGTTGTTGGTCTTCTGATAGCTCTGGGGCTGAGATGCTGTATGTACCTGTACGGTGCAGGCGTGCTGGGGTATGATAAGAGGAGACGGTCTATAGCTATGCAGGCTCCTGCGATCGATAGTGAGGTCGAAGAGGCAATCGCCGAGACGGAATACATGGCTAACCTCGTGCATAGTATAGAGCGTTAGATGAACGAGATTCAGATTCTCTTTCCTTGTAGGGGAAGATGCCTATCCGGTATTTATCAGGAGTTGCGTTTCCCTGAAGGTGTATATGATAATCTAACATATGTGCTATTAGGGCATGGGAGGGGTGGAGAAGAGAGCATAGAATATTGATACAGACGGAAAGGAAAAGAGAATTTGGCTTCGTCCATCTTGCATCGTCCTGTCACCTTCGCACGACGAGGGATGGTGGTTGCGCCGCACTACCTGGCGGCTGAAGCAGGACTGGAACTGCTGAAGGCGGGAGGCAGCGCTCTTGATGCGGCAGTTGCGGCAAGCGCTACGCTCCAGGTGGTATACCCCTTTGTTTGCGGCCTGGGTGGCGATGTTTTTATGCTTATTTACGATGCTGCCAGTGGCAAGCTTTACGGGCTGAACGGTAGCGGGCGTTCGGCGCGGGCGGCAACCATCGACCGCTATCACGAGCTAGGCTATACGACCATGCCCGTGCTTGGTATCCATACCGTGACCGTCCCAGGCTGCGCCAGTGGATGGGATGAGGCGGAGCAGCGTTTTGGTCGTCTGGGATTGGCACAGGCGCTTGCCCCCGCTATTTCCTATGCCGAAGAGGGTATCGCTGTAGGGCCGGACTTGCACGCTGCTCTCACTCGTATGAGCACGCGAGAAGGCGTTCATCGCTCCTGGTACGCGCACTTCTTGCCTGATGGCCCGGTTCCCCCGGTTGGGTCGATTATCCGCTTTCCTGCGCTGGCCCGCACACTACGAGCCATCGCCAGAGATGGGGCTGCAACGTTTTACCGGGGAGAGATCGCGGAGCAGATCGCCGTCTTTTTTGCTCGCGAGGGTGGCCTGATTACCAGAGATGATCTTGCCGCGCACCGCAGCGATTGGGTTACGCCGCCGGGTGTGCCATTCGCGGACCTCACAATCTATGAACTGCCTCCCAATACGCAGGGCGTCACGGCCTTGCAGATGCTTGGCATCCTGAACCGGCTCCCCCTCGGCGATGGCCCTCTATCGCCTGATACAGTTCACATGGAGGTCGAGGCGAAGAAGCTGGCTTTTGCTGACCGCGACGCTTATCTTACCGACCCTGCTTACATGCGCTTCAATCCGGCGGCGCTCATCGAGCCGGACTACCTGGCACAGAGAGCGGCGCTTATTGACCCGGCCAGAGCGCGATCGTCTGTCGCTCCCGGTCGTTTCGGCGGCGATACCATTTACCTCTGTGCGGCGGATGGGGAAGGCAATGTTGTTTCGCTCATCCAGAGTAATTACATGGGCTTCGGCAGCGGCGTCGTTGTGGACGATACTGGCATCGTGCTTCAGAATCGCGGCGCGTACTTCTCGCTCGACCCCGCTGCTGCCAACGCGCTTGCTCCTGCCAAACGCACGCTGCACACCCTGATCCCCTCGATGGCGCTGCGCCAGGGGCGGCCCGCGATGGTTTTCGGTACTATGGGCGGTGATGGGCAGCCCCAGATTCACCTGCAGGTCTACACGGCAGCGTCGCGTTTCGGACTCAACATTCAGGAAGCCATCGAGCTGCCGCGCTGGATAGACGGCGCGGTAAATGGCGTAGAGATGCTGCGCATGGAGAGCCGTTTCCCACGGGAGACGATGGCTGCATTACGCCAGCTCGGTCATCCGGTGGAAGAAGTGGGCGCGTGGGAAAGTGGCATGGGCTATGCGCAGGGTATCACCTTCGATGCGTCAACGGGTGTGATGCAGGGTGGGGCCGATCCGCGTGCCGAGAGTCTGGCCGCTGCCTGGTAAAGCCAGATGTGGAGCAACTAAACATTGACATTGGCTTTTTCTCAAACTATACTGTTCATATAGCAGTACGTACTGTTCGATTAGCTGAACAATGGAACCCACATTATCTGACACTGTCGTCTAGCATGGAGGGACTGTTCATGAAGCATCAACTCCTGGTACGATGCATTCGCTCACAGAAGGTATTTTTCCAGTTCGTAGTCATCCTCTCTTTAGTCACCATTCTAGCCGCGTGTGGTGGCAGCAGCACTCCAACCACCGGCACGACGTCATCGAAGTATGGTGGCACTATCAAGGTCGGACTTGATGCCGACGTGACTACGCTCGACCCGCTACAATCAACTTCGTTGTACGACCGTCAGGTCATGCTGAACATCTATGATACGCTGGTCAGGCTCGATGCCAGCAACAACATCGTACCAGACCTCGCCACATCGTGGTCGTACACGTCTCCGACGCAGCTTGTCTTCACCTTGCGTACAGACGTGAAGTTTCAGGATGGCACGCCGTTTAATGCCGACGCGGTTGTCTTCAATATCAACCGCATATTGAACGCACCAACTTCGCCGCGCTACAGCGAGATATCCAGTGTAAAGTCGGTGACAGCAGTGGATTCCTCTCACGTGATGTTCACCTTGAAAAAGCCTTTTTCACCCCTGCTGGCCGCGTTGACCGACCGCGCCGGGATGATGCTCTCGCCGACAGCCGTGCAGAAGCTGGGGAGCAATCTGGCCGATGACCCGGTAGATGCTGGTTCCGGCCCTTTCATCTTTCAACAATGGGTCAAAGGCGATCATCTCACCATCGTAAAGAATCCCCATTACTGGCTCAAAGATGCTCAGGGAAATGCCTTACCGTACCTGCAATCGATTACCTACGTTCCCATCACCAATGAGAGCGTGATGTACTCCAACCTTGAAACCGGCACCATCAGCGTCGCCGATGATCTTGGCCCGACCGAAGTGGCCCAGGCAAAGACGAATTCCAGCCTGGTTTATAAGCAGCAGCCGGGGTTGAGCTTCTTCGGATTCATGCTCAACACAAAGGTTGCGCCACTCAACAACGTCCACATTCGCCGCGCTATCGAGTGGGGAGTGAACCGGCAGGAGATTGTCACGACTGTCTTGAAAAATATTGGCGTTGTCGCTCAGGGTCCGCTTTCACCGGCAAGCTGGGCCTACGACAGCAGCTTTGCACCCTACAGCTACAACATCAGCAATGCCAAATCTGAACTTGCCCGGGGCGGCAAACCAAATGGCGTGAGCTTTACGCTGTTGATTACCAGTGGCTCTCCGCTGAATACACAGGAGGCGCAGTTCATCCAGTCGGAACTGCAGCCAGCCGGTATCACGGTAAATATCAAACAGGAAACGTTTACAACACTGCTTAACGACACGTCTGCCTTTAACTTCCAGGCGGCTCTGATAGGATGGAGCGGTCGCCCCGACCCGGACGGGAATATATATTCGTGGTTCCATACTGGCGGGGGCTTTAACGACATGCAGTACTCGAATCCGCAGGTGGACTCGCTCCTTGATGCTGCGCGGGCGAGCAGCGATCAGGCCACGCGCACTTCGGACTACCAGCAGGCGCAGCGGTTGATCTTGCAGGATGCTCCCTACGTGTTCATCAACTTTGGAGTAAACGAGCAGGCAACGACAACCAATATCAAAAATTTCACGATCCTGCCCACGGGATTGATGAATTTTGCCAGTGTGTACGTGGCTTCGTAGAAAAGAACTGTTTCGCATGTCATTGTGAGCGCAGCGAAGAAACTCTCGCTGCGCTCACAATGATATATCCGGGCAGTTTTGCAATGGCATGCAGGATGATAGGCTTAGAGGGGTGTTCTTGTGATTCGCTATATCCTGCGGCGGATTCTGTTCATGTTTCCCGTCGCATTGCTTGTCAGCTTCCTGACATTTATGATGATTCACCTCGTCCCCGGCGATCCCGCGCGTGTTCTGCTGGGAGAATACGCGACTCCGCAAACGGTCGCGGCTCTGGACAGGCAGTTGGGGCTGGATAAACCACTGCCGGTACAATTTGTGCTCTGGCTGTGGCAGGCGCTGCACGGCAATCTGGGGGAATCTATCCAGCTTCAGCAGCCGGTGGTGCAGGCGATCGGGCAGAGGCTGCCTGTAACGGTAGAACTGGGTCTCTGCGCCCTGCTCTACTCACTAATCCCCGCGATCCCCCTGGGCATCTACTCCGCCACACACCAACGTTCTCTGGGTGACTGGCTGGTAAACGTCTTCAGTTTGATCAGTACCGCTATCCCGGTCTTCATCCTGGGGCTTGCGCTCATCTTCTTTTTTGCCGTCTCCATCCGGCTTTTTCCTCCGGGTGGCTATGTGCCGTTCACTCAAGACCCGCTTGCCAACGTCCGTGATCTTATCCTGCCGATGGTGACGCTCGGAACGGGTGTGGTTGCCGTCAACATGCGGCAGATACGAGCGAATATGATTGAGTCGATGGGACAGGATTACATACGAACGGCGCGGGCTAAGGGTCTATCGGAACGCCGCGTGGCCTACATCCACGCTCTCAGGAATGCCTTTCTGCCGGTGCTCACGCTCATTGGCTTGCAGATAGGTTCGATCCTGGCCGGGGCATTCATTGTGGAGACGATCTTTCTCTGGCCCGGCATTGGTCAGTTGACTATTATGAGCATCCTGTCGAAAGATTACCCGGTCGTTCAGGGGGTCGTCTTACTGGCGGCATTTTCCTATATGGCCGCTAATTTACTGGTCGATATCTGCTATGCGTTCCTTGATCCACGCATACGATATGAGCGGTAGCTGGTAGATTAGCGCTATCCGTTGTTCGGCTCCAGATTGAGGAGAAGAGTGTGGCAACAGGAATTCAACAACCAGAGGTGGCTACCGGCCAGCCAGAAGCAAAATCGTTACGGTGGCTAGCGCGTGCATTCCATACGTTCGCGCATGATCCGCGTCTGTGGTTTGGCGTCATTTTGCTCGCGTTCGTTATCGCCGCTATTTTCGCGCCGTTCATCAGTCCCTACCCGCCTCTGCTGTATCATCCAGCGATTGCGGAGCAGGGGCCGACGCTGGCGCATCCTCTGGGGACTGATGATCTGGGTCGAGATCAACTGAGCCGGGTGATTTATGGGACGCGCATCTCTCTGACGGTGGGTCTGGCCTCTATTCTGGTTGGGGGTTTGCTGGGGACGGTGCTGGGCATCCTCGGCGCGTATTTCCAGGGCTGGATTGATCAGATTATCGTCATGGTCATCGATGCCTTGCTGTCCTTTCCATCGCTGATCCTTGCCCTGGCAATTGTCGCGGCTTTGGGGCCGAGCATTATCAATGTCTTGATCGCGCTGGCTATCGTGCGCATCCCTATCTATGCTCGTCTCGCACGCGGCCAGACACTACAGGCGGCGAACCAGGACTATGTGACTGCCGCCGTCGTGAGTGGGACGCACGCCTATAAGATCATGTTCCGCCATATCCTGCCCAATATTTTCGCCCCGCTGCTTGTCCAGGCGACTATCTCCATCTCGCTCGCCATTCTCGATGAGTCGACGCTGAGTTTCCTGGGTCTGGGCGTGCAGCCGCCCACTCCCGACTGGGGTTCGATGATCAGCGAGGCGCAGGTATATCTCACCAGCGACCCCTGGATGTTGCTGGGTCCCACCCTCGCCATTGTCCTCGTCGTCCTGAGCCTCAACATCCTGGGCGATGCTTTACGCGATTACCTCGACCCCCGCTCAAAGGATAGTGGGAGAGTTGAGTCGTCATAGAAGGATTAAGGATAATAGCTGGCGCAGCGGCCAGAACACATGACCGTCGCTCTCCTTACCTTTATGGAACACGGCTCAGCCAATCGCGAATAATGTCGCCGTGTTCCTGGTAGTGTTCGTAGGTATTGCCCGCGATAAAGCGCCAGGCGGGATAGCTGTTTGTGCGGCCAGGGAAATGTCGGTTCAGCATCTCCTCACTCAACGCCTGAACTGTATTGTACATGCGCTGGTAGGAGGCGCGGAAGCCCGTCAGCACTTCGGCCAGGGGATGGTTTTTGTTCTGCTGGTAGATGTATTCGTTTTCCTCATCCTCTGTCGTCAGCCCCGGCATGAACGCGGGCGGCTCTTCGCCTGCCAGCAAGCTCCCAAGCCGCTCCAGCGTGTAGTTATGCCACGCCGTCAAATGGGCAATGTTGTCCTTGACCGACCATGGGCCATTTACCTCCGGCATCAGCATCTGTTCCTCACTCAAAGAGGCCAGCAGGGCCTCAAGCTGGTTGTATCCTTCCTGGATGTTGCCGAGTAGTACACCCCTTGTCATCGTTTCTGCCATTTAGAATAGCTCCTTCTGCCTTTTGTCTAAACTGCTTACTTTATCTCCAGTGTACTCTGAAAAGCGGTTAAGGTGCGCCCTGATTTGTCGCATATTGACGAAATCGTCCTGTAGGCTCAGCATTTGTGGCATGATAGTAACACTATAGTCCTCGACGCTGTCTATCAGTCGCCTGGCTATCCTTCCAATGCTCCTGGAGCGTGGTTCAAGGCATAGACAGGCAACAGACACGGCAATACACCTTTATCCGTGAAATAGATAGTTCATCTGTGAATGGTTTTGTGACGCTTGAGCGTCTACAATACGAGATGGAGGTGTTTATGGCCGGACATATTCTACTGGAAGGCGGTATGGAGTTTGGCGGGATGATGTCGGAACCCGACCGCGTGGCAATCAAGCTCGCCGGCGGTGAAGACGCGCTTATCAGCATCATCCCGACGGCTGCCGCGCCGGACAAAAATGATCAGAACGCGGGCCGTAATGGCGTGCTGTGGTTTCGCAGTCTGGGGGCGCGCCACGTGGAATCGCTGCCCATTATCGACAGGCAAACGGCCAACGATCCCGATATCGCGGCAAAGCTACGCCAGTCGAACCTGATCTACCTGCTCGGCGGCTTCCCCGGCTACCTGGCCGAGACGCTGAAGGATACGTTATGCTGGCAGGCGGCGCTGGAGGCTTACGAGGCCGGGGCTGTGCTGGGCGGGAGCAGCGCCGGGGCGATGGTGTTCTGCCAGTATTACTATGATCCGCAGCAGTCGCTGGTCGCCGAGGGGCTGAATCTGCTGCCCAATACCTGCGTCCTGCCGCACTTTAACAACTTCGGCAAAGGCTGGGCTAAACTCCTGTCGACCAAGCTGCCCACTGTCGTCCTCGTTGGCATTGATGAGCAGACCGGCATGATCGATGACGCTCACGGCGGCTCCAAAGTTGGCTGGCACGTCTACGGCGCCGGTTCGGTGACACTCTATCACAACGGTGAACCAACGGAGTACAGAGCTGGCGAGAGCTTCAAGGATAATTTTATTATGGATGTGTAGGTGTTTCAATCTCAGACGAGAGGCTGGTAAAGGGTCTGATCCTTGCTGATTCTTCCCGGCTTCCACCTGGGAAGAGTATGCCATCAAGCCCGAAAAGATCAGGTGCAAAGGTAGTAGATTGCAAAAAGCGGTGGGCATGTCATATCCGATATGGTACACCTACCGCTTTTTGTCTTGTGTTAGCGAATATGAGGAGGATGCATGGCAGAACTGACGGCTGAAATGATCGTTGATCTGGCTACGCCGAAGCAGCCAGATATTTCACCGGATGGGCGCATGGTGGTCTACGCGCTTGCGCCGGATAGCAAGAAGGAAGAACATGGAACGAGCGCGCTCTGGCTGGTGCCGGTCGACGGCTCGCGCCCGGCCCGACAGTTTACGGCTGGCAGCGCCGAAGATCACAGCCCGCGCTGGTCGCCCGATGGCAGCCAGATTGCCTTCCTCTCCGATCGCGCCACACGGGGTACTGCCCAGCTGTACATTATTTCCGCCGATGGAGGCGAGGCGCGGGCGCTGACGAACGTGAAGAATAAGAAGGCGGTCGAGCAGTTCGCCTGGTCCCCGCATGGCGGCCAGATTGCCTTCACCGGCGCCGATGAGCCGACGGAGGAGGATGAGCGGCGCGAGAAAGAGCGCGACGATGCCAATGTCTACGGCGAACGCTGGCCCTACGCCCGCCTGCGCCTGCTCTCCCTGGCGAGCGGCGAAGTCAACACGCTCGTCTCCGGCAATTTCCACGTCGACAGCTTTGCCTGGTCTCCTGATGGCACCGAACTGGCCTGTATTGTGCGTAAGGCTCCCAGCCTTGAGTATATGGCGCGGGATGTCTCTCTCT
>Ga0209061_1001180_pt1 | contig 47046 bp, 41 predicted proteins | sample Coa_R1_10_FD_187157 | JGI IMG/M metagenome (GOLD analysis project Ga0209061, IMG submission 187157) | Surface soil microbial communities from Centralia Pennsylvania, which are recovering from an underground coalmine fire - Coalmine... | ecosystem: Environmental > Terrestrial > Soil >...
TCGGGGTTGACCTGGGTGGCTCACGAGCGTGGCCGGTCACAAGCAGGTGCGCCTGCTTCAGATCGGCTCGAGGTGGCAGAGGCGCCGCCCACAGAGACGGGGACCCAGCCGGCGTAGGGTCTTGTAGCCGTCCCAGCTCCTCGGGGAGACCGGGGGCCAGGAGCGTGTCGGGGATGACCTGGCTCTGGGGCTGGCCACATTCGCTGGCCAGCTCCCAGAGGCGGGCGGTCGCTCAGGCCGTGCTCGCCGGCTCGGGCGCGGCCCCAACTCCGGCCCGGAAGCGCTCCAGGCGCTCCGCCGCCAGGCGCCGGGCGGCCTCGGCGTTGGCCAGCTTGATGCCCTCGTAACCGCGGATGCGATCGGGGATGGAGGCGACCTCCACCGCCAAGCCGTGGTTGGCCACCGTCAGCCCCGACCGCAGCTCGGTCAGCAGCTCCCGGTACCAGCCGATCAGCTCCCGCTCCAGGCGGCGCACCCGGGTCCGGCCGAAGGGGTCCCAGCGGGTCCCTCGCAGCCCCCGCATCCTGACCAGGGCCCGCAGCGCCGGCCGGAACCAGGGACCCAGCTCGAGCTTGTGCTTCAGGCCCCACTCGCGGAGTAGCGGCGGGTGCAGGTTGAAGCTCACCTTCGGGTCGACGAAGGTCTCCCGAAGCCGCTCCTGCCATTCGTCCCGCAGCAGGAGCCGGGCGACCTCGTACTCGTCCTTGTAGGCGAGGAGCTTGTACAGGTAGCGCGCCACGGCCTGGGTCAGCTCCTCGTGGCCGGGCACCACCATCCGCTCCCGCTCCCAGGTCGCCACCACCTCGTCCACGTAGCCGGCGGCGTAGGCGAGGTCCTGGTACTGGATCAGCTCGCCGACGCGCAGCGCCAGCAGGCGCCGGGTCTCCTCCGACATCCCGGCACAGCGGTCGAGCAGCTCCCGGTAGCGGGGGCCGGCACCGCCGAGCCGGGCCAGCTGCCGTCGCTCCACCTCCTCCAGGGTCGAGGCGGGACGCCCGATCAACCGTCGGACGCGCTCGGGGTCGTGCCGGTAGAGGCGGCCGTAGCGGAAGGCCTGGAGGTTGGCCTCGACCGCCACCCCGTTGAGCCGGATGGCGGCCTCGACCGAGCCCGCCGACACCGGCAGCAGGCCCGCCTGGTAGGCGACGCCGACCAGGAGGACGTTGGCCATGGCCTGGTCGCCGAAGAGCGCCTCGGCCACCTCGCCCGCCTCGACGTACACGTTCTCCTCGGCGCGGCTGTGCTGGTCGGCGGCCCGTCGCAGCACGCTCGCCCCCGGCATGAGGAAGTCGACGTGGCGGATCGCCTCCGCGGTGGGCGCGAGCGTGGTGTTGGCCACCACCACCGTGCACGCCGGCGACATGCGGTCCGCGTTGGCCTGAGCGACCACCCCCAGCAGGTCCAGCCCCAGCACTAGGTCGGCCTTGCCGAGGCCCACCTTGTTGGCGAGGTGGGGGTTCTCTCGGCCCTCGTACACGAGCAGCGAGGAGAGCACCGCGCCGCCCTTCTGGGCAAGGCCGGTCTGGTCGAGGAGGTGGACCTGCTTGCCCTCGATCAAGGCCGCGTAGGCCAGCACCTGGTTGGTGGTCACCACCCCGGTGCCGCCGATGCCGGGCAGGTAGACCCGGTAGCCGTGGCGGGCGCCGACCCGGCGGGCTGGCTCCGGCACCTCGTCGGCGGCAAGGGCCGGCACCTGGCGCCGCGCCAGGCCCTTCGAGGCGGTCACGGTGAGGAACGAGGGGCAATCGCCCTGGAGGCAGGAGTAGTCCTGGTTGCAGGAGGGCTGGTGAATCTGGGTCTTGCGGCCGAGCTCGGTCTCCACCGGTTGCACCGACATGCAGTTGGAGACGTCGCCGCAGTCGCCGCAGCCCTCGCAGACGTCCTCGTTGATGAAGAGGTAGCGCGTGGGGGCGGGCAGCTTGCCCCGCTTGCGGGCTCGACGCTTCTCGGCCGCACACTCCTGGTCGAAGATCAGCACCGTCACCCCCGGCACCCGGCGCAGCTCGCGCACCGCCTCCTCGTACCGGGAGCGGTCGACCACCCGGGCGTTGTCCGCCAGCCGAGCCCGGGCATAGGTCGAGGGGGCCTCGCTGACCACGATGGTCCTGGCCACCCCCTCCGACCTCAGAGCGTGCGTCAGGGTGGCGACGTCCGACTCCCCCTCCGGGTGCTGCCCGCCGGTCATGGAGACGTGGCGGTTGTAGAGCAGCTTGAAGGTGATGTTGACGCCCGCCGCGACGCAGGCCCGGAGCGACTGCGAGGCGGAGTGGAAGAAGGTGCCGTCGCCCACGTTCTGCACGAGGTGGTCGAGGTCGGCGAAGGGGGCGGCGCCGATCCAGGGCGCGCCCTCCGCCCCCATCGGGGTGGTGAAGGCCAGCCCGCGCTCCTCCTGGGTCATGAGCGTCCCCATGCCATGGCAGCCGATGCCGCCGCCGATCACCTCGCCCTCGACCGCGACCGTGGAGCGGTTGTGGGGGCAGCCGGAGCAGTAGTTGGGCAGCCGGCGGGCGAAGGCCGTGTACCGCCGCCCCCGGATCTCCTCGATCTCCCGCAGGCGCCGGGGCACCGACTCCGGCACCCGGCCGAGCCGGAGCAGCCGCGGCCCCACCCGCTCGGCGATCAGATCCTGGTCGAGCTCGCCGTGCCAGGGGAAGAGTGGTCGGCCCTGCTCGTCGGCCTTCCCGACGATCACCGGCCGGTGGGGGCCAGGGTAGAGGATGGCCCGGAGCTGGCCCTCGATCAGGTCACGCTTCTCCTCCACGACCACGATCTCCTCCAGCCCCTCCGCGAACTCGCGCACGATCTGGGGCTCGATCGGGTAGAGGAGGCGGAGCTGGAGCACCCGGACCCCGAGCGCGGCCAGCTCGGCCTCGCCCAGCCCCAGGTCGACCAGCGCCTGACGGAGGTCGGTGGCGGTCTTGCCGGCCGCGACCAGGCCCACCCGATCGCGCGGGCCCCGCCACACGATCTCGTCCAACCGGTTGGCGCGGGCGTAGGCATGGACGGCCGGGAGGCGCTGCTCGAAGAGGTGCTGCTCGAGCTCGATCGAGATGGGGGCCAGGAGGGAGAAGGCCCGGGGCTTCTCGAAGTCGCCCAGGTCGGGCAGCACGATCACGGGCCGGTCCGGCCCCACCTCCACGCTGGCCCCGCCGTCGCAGAGGTTGGTGACGCACTTGAGCGCGGTCCACAGGCCGACCAATCGGGAGAGGGCGATGCCGTGCAGACCCAGGGTCAAGAGCTCGGCCACCGTGGCCGGGTAGAGGACGGGCATGGCGCAGGCCACGAAGTCCCACTCGCTGGCGTTGGGCAGGGTCGAGCTCTTGGCGTTGGGGTCGTCGCCGGCCAGGGCCAGCAGCCCCGAGTTGGGAGGGCCGCCGCCGACGTTGGCGTGCCGGAGGACGTCGAGGGTGCGGTCGACCCCCGGCGACTTGCCGTACCAGATCCCGGTGACCCCGTCGAATCGGGAGTGACCGAACAGCTCGATCATCTGGGTGCCCCAGACGCTGGCCGCCGCCAGCTCCTCGTTGAGCCCGGGCACGTGGTGGATGTCGAGCGGCTCCAGGAAGCGCCGGGCCCGACCCAGCTCCAGGTCGTAGCCGCCCAGCGGTGACCCCGGGTAGCCGGAGATGAGGGTGCCGGTCCTGAGCCCCGCTGCCCGGTCGCGGCGGGCCTGCTCGATGGGGAGCCGGACCAGGGCCTGGACGCCGGTCATGAAGACCGTCCCCCCCTCGAGGGCGTAGCGGTCCTCGAGCCGTACCTCCCGCCCTTGGGCCATGGCCACCGCAGCCGATTGTACGGGCTCCAGCGGAGGCCTCAAGGAGGTCGCCGGCCGCCCTGGGAGGGGCAGGACCGCCGGCCGCCCGGCGTCCTCAGCCCTGGTCCAGCCGGGGGAAGCCGCCGGCAGCGGTCCGGGCCTGCATCGCCAGCCAGCTCGCGCTCGGGTAGCCGGAGGACTCCAGGTCACGCAGGTGGCGCTCCACGTCGTAGGCCACCCGCCGCACCTCGGGCTCGCCATCGGTGACCAGGAGGTAGGAGGGGCGGGGATCGCCGTCGTAGGGGAGGCCGACGCTGCCCGAGTTGGCGACCGTGAACCGGCCCAGCCGGCGCACGTAGGGACGGTGGATGTGCCCGTAGACCGCCAGCGCCGCCCCCAGCGACCCGTAGTGGCGCTCCAGCTCCTCATCGGGGACCTCGGGCATCACCCCCCTCCAGGTGTCGCCTGGCACCGCGTGCACGAGCGCGACCTCGTCCTCACGGCGCCACTCCAGCGGCAGCCGCCGCAGCCAGCCGATCCGCTCCTCGCCCAGTAGCTCCGCCGTCCGCTCGACCAGCCGGGCGAAGACCCGGGCCGCGTTCTCGGGCAGCTCCGTCGGCATCCACCAGAGCGCCTGGTCGGTGTTGCCCACCACCCCAGGCCAGCCCAGCTCGCGGATGCGGTCCACGCACTCCGCCGGGCGGGGGCCGTTGAGGGCTAGGTCCCCACCGTGGACGACCAGGTCCGGCGCCGTCCGGGCCAGGTCGGCGATCACCGCCTCCAGGGCGGCGAGGTTGCCGTGGACGTCCGAGACGATCGCGATCCGCATCTCCTTCCCCTGCCATCCTAGCCCGGCCTTCCACGCCCGTCGCGCCGAGCTCGCCCTGGCCACCCCGCTCAAGGCGGCCGGCCCCCCCACGGGCATCTCGTCGTCGGACGGGAGCCCGAGTGGGGCCGCGTCCGCGCGGGCACCGATCAGGCCGGGCCGACCGGCCGCTCGGCCTCGACACCGTACGGGCGAGACCCCGGCCGCGCCACCTCCGGTGGACCGGGCGGGCAGGGGGCGGCATAGGTCGTCAGGCGCCCGCACATCCCGTAGGCCCGGCGCCCCGGGCTCCGCAGCAGCACCCCGCCCAAGTGGTCCGTGCGCCCGGCCTGGATCGCCTCCAGGTACCGCCCGGTCAGCGCCGCCACCGCTGGCGCCTGACCGCGCCAGCGCCGGCGCCACTCGGGCACCCGGTCCGCGACCAGCCGAACGGCCGCGGCCAGGAAGTCGCCGAGCGCACCCGGCCCCTCCGCCGCCACCCGCGCGCGCAGGGCCAGGTAGCCCTCGACGGAGAGATCCCGGCGCCGGCGGGCCGCGGCCTCGAGCGTCTCCTCGTCGCCGGCCGGGAGGCCGGCCGCGGCCGCGTAGCGCTCGGGGTCGGCGAGCACGTCCGGAGGGAAGGTGAAGACGGCATCCCCGGCCTCTGGCAGTCCCGCGTTCTGCATCACGACCAGGATCCGGAGGGCGTCGTCGTTGATCAGGCGGTGGACGGTGCCAGGGGTGAACCAGAGGCAGTCGCCACCCCGAAGCGGCACCTCCCGATGGCCCTCGGCCCCCAGCGTCTCCAGGCGGCCCCTGCCGTCCAGGACGAAGTAGGCCTCGCTGCAGGCCAGGTGGACGTGGGCCGAGCCGCCCCGCCGGCCGTCGGGGCCCGGCCAGTCGTAGACCTCCAGCAGCGTGAGCGCGGTCGCACCGGGGAAGGCCAGCCTCGCCCCCGCCGCCCGAGCGGCCGTCACCGCCGCACCCCCAGCGGGTCACGGGCCTCGACCAGGTCCGCCAGGGCGCGACAGCCGACCACCCCCGCCTCCCCGTCCACGATCGCCACCTGGTAGCGCAGGCTCAGCGCCTCACCGTCGGCCAGCCGGTGCTCCCGGCTGAAGAAGGGAGCGGGGCAGAGACAGGCGTAGGGCTGGCTGCGCACGAACCAGCGGGTCGGGTGACCGAGGTTGGTCGGATGGTCGCGGAAGACCAACGTCGAGGACCGGCCATGGCCGTCGTGGCGTCCCACGAAGCCCATCCAAGGACCTCGCCACCCCATGTACTCGTCGCCTCCCTCGCCGTTGGGGGTCACCACTCGGCCCCCGGAGAACGACCTCGGCCCCCGCCAGAAGAGCCCTCCGTAGCCGGCGTCACGGCGGCCCTCGGTGGTCGGGCTGCCGATGGTGACGGCGGCCCCGCTCACGTTGCGCATGGTGGTCTCGAAGGCGAGCAGCCAGGCGCCGCGCTCGGGGACGACGAGGGCCGCGATCCGGCGCCGCTCCCAGAACCAGGCCTCCCCTGGCTCGGTGACCCACGTCAGCTCCTCCTCCAGGTAGGCCGTGGCGCCGGCCTTGAGGAGGACGAAGCGGTCGTGGCGCATCCGCCCGTTGTTGGGCAGCTGGCGGTAGCCCTGTCCTCGGAGGTAGGTCGGGCCTCCCCAGAAGTTGGCGGCGCCGACGTTGGGAAGCGACCAGGCGATGCCCTTGTGCCAGACGTGATCGTGAGGGCGGTACAGGCTCACCAGATCGCCGTCCAAGGTCCACACCGGGTGAAGGTAGGGACGGGGGGACTCCAGCTGGGGGTCGGCGGGGAGGTACACGTAGCGGAAGAGCTCCCGGTCCCCCCAGAGCACGCGAACCGCCCCCGCCTCGGAGCTGTCCAGCCGCATCACCACCGGGCGCCGCCTCCGTCCATGCGGTCGTAGAAAGGGGAGCCCTCCAGATCGGCGGGGGTCACCGGCCCGCCACCGAGCCCGGAGGCGTAGATGCCGGCCACCAGGGCCATGGTGCGGCGGCTCTCCGCCGGCGTCACCGGGGGTGGCGCCCCTTCCTCGAGGCTGCGCAGCACCTCGGCGAACTGCGAGCGGTGGCCGCTGGGGATCCCCCGCTCACCCGCCTCCCAGGCATCGAGCACCTCCTCGGCCCCAGGGGCGGGGGTCAACCGCCAGTCGGCGTCGCCGTAGCCGTAGAGGTGCCTCAGCTCCACGGTGGCGCGCTCGAAGTCGAACCGGAGGTAGCTCTCCTCGCGGGGGGAGAGGACGCTGTTGACCACGCTGGCGACGGCGCCGTTGGCGAGGATCACGTGGGCCAGGGACAGGTCCTCGGTCTGGGTCCGGCGTGCCTGTCGTCGGACCACGGCCGACACCTCCGCCCAGTCACCCAGCACCGACAGCAGCAGGTCCATCTGGTGGATGCCGTGGCCCATGGTCGGCCCACCGCCCTCGGACTCCCAGCGGCCCCGCCAGGCCACGTCGAAGTAGGCCTGGTCCCGGAACCAGGTGGTGTGGCAGATCGCCAGCAGCGGCCGGCCCAGCACCCCCGAGGAGGCCAGCGCCCGGAGCCGCCGCGCGCCGGAGCCGAAGCGGTGCTGGAAGACGGTGGCGAGCCAGGGGCCGGCGCTCCCCATGGCGGCCAGCTCGTCGAGCTGGCGAAGGCTCAACGTCGGCGGCTTCTCCACCAGGACCGAGACCCCGGCCTCGAGGCAGCGCCGGGCCTGCTCGAAGTGGAGGGCGGGCGGGGTGCAGAGGTGGACCAGGCCCGGCTCCGCCTCGGCCAGCAGCTCGTCCAGGTCGGAGTAGCGACCGGGGATTCCGTGCTCATCGCAAAAGGCGGCCAATCGGTCCGGGTCGACGTCCATCGCCGCCACCAGCTGCGCTCGGCCCCCCAGCCGGCATAGCCCCTCCGCGTGCAGACGGGCGACGTTCCCGGCCCCGACGATCGCGACCCGGACCGGCCTCACCACGGCCGCGCCTCCGCCATCACGCCCACTATAGCCCTCTTTACGAGAGATTTCGAGCGGTCACCGCCTAGCAGGCCCAGAATCGAAGGGGATCCGAGCAGGCTCTGGGCGAGATCCGGCGCTGCCAACGGAAATGCCGTACGATAAAGCCATCGAATGATTTCGAAAGCAGGTCCTCACCGCTCCCTGGACGGCACCCCCGGCAGCGCCGATGATGGTGAGGTGGACGCCGAGCGTAAGGCGACCGGCTCGGAAGACGGCCCCGAGCCTGGCCCCGCAGAGGCGGTGGCGGCCCGAGCCGGGGGGCGGGGGCAACGTCCGACCCTAGCGGCGGTGGCGGCCCGGGCAGGGGTGTCGCTCCCCACCGTCTCCAAGGTCGTCCACGGGCGTCCCGACGTCGCCCCCGCCACCCGGGCGCGCGTCGAGCGGCTGTTGAACGAGCTCAGGTACCGCCGTCCGGGCGGCCGCCGCGGACGCCGGGCCGGCCTGGTGGACGTGATCTTCAACGGGCTGGACAGTCCCTGGGCGGTCGAGATCCTGCGCGGCATCGAGGAGTGGTGCTCGGCTCACGCCATGGGCACGGCGGTGTCGGCCGTCCGGCACGGGAACGCGCGACCGACGAGCTGGACCAGCGCCTTGGCCAGCCACGACACCGACGGCGTGATCCTGGTCACCTCCGAGCTGACGGTTCCCCAGCTCCGTCAGCTGCGGGAGGAGTCGATCCCGTTGGTGGTGGTGGACCCGGTGAACCTCCCCGATCCCGAGGTGCCCAGCGTCGGCGCCACCAACTGGGCGGGAGGGATGGCCGCCACCGACCATCTGCTCGGCCTAGGGCATCAGCGGGTCGCCATCATCAGCGGCCCCGCCGACTACCTCTGCAGCCAGGCCAGGGTGGCCGGCTACCGGTCGGCGCTGGAGCGGGCCGGCATTCCCTACGACCCCGCGCTGGTGCGCTACGGCGACTTCCACCACGAGGGCGGCTTCATCCGGGGCGGCGAGCTGCTCGAACTGCCCGACCCCCCGACCGCCATCTTCGCCGGCAGCGACCAGCAGGCCCTGGGCGTCTACGAGGCGGCCCGGCAGCGGGGGCTCAGGATCCCCGAGGACCTGAGCGTGGTCGGCTTCGACGACCTGCCGTTGGCCCGCTGGGTGTCGCCGCCGCTCACCACCGTCCGCCAGCCCTTGGCCGAGATGGGCAAGGTGGCCGCAGAGATGCTCGGTGACCTCATCGAGGGGACGCCGTTGAGGACCCAGCGGGTGGAGCTGTCCACGGAGCTGATGGTTCGGCACTCCACCGCTCCCCCTCGGGCCGCGTCGGCTCGCCCTCAGGCGAGCTCCACGGACCGGCCCGACCGGGCAGGAGGTGGGGGAAGGTAGGACCGCAGCCAACGCCCGGTCACCAGGCGGGTCCCCGCGGAGCCCACGCCGAGTCCAGGCGGTCGGGATCCCCCGCCGCCGGCCAGGATGTCGTGGAGCCCTGGCGCGACCCGTCGTTGCCCGTCGAGGAGCGGGTCGCCGACCTGCTGGCCCGGATGACGCTCGAGGAGAAGCTGGCCCAGATGACCAGCGTGTGGCTCCGGGATCCCGCCCGGGACCAGGTCACGGCCCCGCTGCCCGGCCACCAGACCGACGGGGTGCCCACCTTCGCCGAGCTGATCGAGAGCGGGCTCGGGCAGCTCACCCGCGTGATCGGCACCCGGCCCGTGCCCCCGGCCGAGGGTGCTCGAACGTTGGCCGAGCTCCAGGCCCGGGTGGTGGCAGCGAACCGCTTCGGCATCCCGGCCATCGCCCACGAGGAGTGCCTGAGCGGCTTCACCGCCTGGACCGCCACCGCCTTCCCCGTCCCGCTGGCCTGGGGGGCCTCGTTCGACCCCGCCCTGGTCGAGGAGATGGCAGCGGCGATCGGGCGCAGCCTGCGTTCGGTCGGCGTCCATCAGGGGCTGGCACCGGTCCTCGACGTAGCCCGCGACGCGCGCTGGGGGAGGGTCGAGGAGACCATCGGCGAGGATCCCTACCTGGTCGGGGTGATCGGCACCGCCTACGTGCGCGGCCTCCAGTCCGCCGGCGTGATCGCCACCCTCAAGCACTTCGCCGGCTACTCCGGCTCCCGGGCGGGCCGGAACATGGCCCCGGTGGGGGTGGGCAGGAGGGAGCTGGCCGACGTCTTCCTGCCCCCCTTCGAGATGGCCATCCGCGAGGGGGGCGCCCGCTCCGTCATGCACTCCTACGCCGCCATCGACGGCCTCCCGGCGGCGGCTGATCACGAGCTCCTCACCGAGGTCCTGCGGGGGCAGCTGGGCTTCGAGGGAGTGGTGGTCGCCGACTACTACGGGATCTCGTTCTTGGAGACCCTGCACCAGGTGGCGGGATCGCCGGCCGAGGCGGCCGCCATCGCGCTGCGGGCCGGGGTGGACGTGGAGCTCCCGACCGTGCGCTGCTACGGGCCGGGGCTGGCGGCCGAGGTGCGGGCCGGGCGGCTGAGCGAGGCGTTGGTCGACCGCTCCGCGGGCCGGGTGCTCCGGCAGAAGCTCGAGCTGGGTCTCCTGGACCCGCCGGGCGCCCCCGTCGCGCCAGTGGGTGAGATCGACCTCGACCCCCCAGAGCACCGAGCCCTGGCACGGCGCCTGGCCGAGGAGTCGATCGTGCTCCTGGCCAACGACGGGTCGCTGCCACTGGATCCCTCCGCCCACCTGGCGGTGGTCGGCCCCCTGGCCGACGACCCACGCGCCTTCTTCGGCTGCTACACCTTCCCCGGCCACCTGGGGCTGGAGCCATCGGACGGTCTCGGGGTCCCGGTGGTGACGGTGCTGGAGGCGCTGCGCCAGGAGCTTCCCGGGGCCCGGATCGAGCACGCCCGCGGCTGCGATGTTCGCTCCCCGGACCGCTCCCAGCTGGCGACGGCCCTGGAGTGCGCCGGTGGCGCCGATCTGGTCCTGGCCGTCCTCGGAGACCACGCCGGCATGTTCGGCCGCGGGACCTCGGGGGAGGGCTGCGACGCCCCTGACCTCCGCTTGCCCGGGATCCAAGCCGACCTCCTGGCCGGGCTGCTGGCCACCGGCCGGCCCGTGGTCTTGGTGCTGGTGACCGGCCGCCCGTACGCGATCGAGAACGCCGGACGGCTGGCGGCGGTGGTGCAGGCCTTCTTCCCCGGACAGGAAGGCGGGAGCGCCATCGCGGGCGTCCTCTCCGGGCGACTGAACCCGGGCGGCAAGCTGCCCATCCAGGTGCCGGCGTCCCCCTGCGCCCAGCCCGCCAGCTACCTGGGGACGTCGCTGGCCGGCCGCAGCGGGGTCAGCTCGGTGGATCCGACGCCCCTCTTCCCCTTCGGCCACGGGCTCTCCTACACCACCTTCGCCTACTCGGACCTCTCCATCCAGCCGGCCTGCAGCTCGGGCACGGCCACAGGGGCCCTGGCCCGGATCCCCACGGACGGGGCCGTCGAGATCACCTGCACCGTCCGGAACACGGGGATGCGGGCCGGGACCGAGGTCGTCCAGCTGTACCTCCGCGACCCGGTGGCCCAGGTGACCCGGCCGGTCCGCTACCTGGCCGGCTTCGCCCGCGTCGGGCTCGAGCCGGGCGTCGCCCGCCGGGTGACCTTCCACCTCCACGCCGACCGGACCGCGTTCTGCGGCCTCTCCGGAGATCGGATCGTCGAGCCGGGCATCATCGAGGTGGAGATCGGCTCCTCGTCCACCGACCCACGGCTCACGGGTCGGATCGAGCTGGAGGGTCCGCAGCGGGTGGTCGGGTCGGATCGGGTGCTGACCACCCCGGTCACCCTCTCCACGGCCGACGCGTAGGCAGGTCGGTGCCCGGATCCCACCGGGCGGGGGGATGGCCCGGCGACGCGCTCGCCAGCGGGTGCCGCCGCGGCCGTGGGCGGCCCTCGACCCGCTCCGCCCCGACCCGCCCTCGCGCCGCCGCGAGGGCGAGGGGGCAGCGGCGGGGAGGGCTACAGGCGTGACCCCTCCGGGTCGCGGAGCCGCTGGGCGCGGTCCCCGCCCCGAAATTTGATCTCCAAACTTTTCGACACCAACGTCCGTGCTCGCGCCGTCCCGTTGGCCGACCGAACCGCGCTCGACCGCGGAGGGGTCGTTGACGACCGAACTCCCACCACCTATAGTAGCGAGCGATGGGAGGAGGAGCGTTCGAAACTTTCGATCCTCGCACCCCGAGGGTCGGCGACCCCGACGCCGGGCGCCTCGCTGGGAACGGGCGAGCAGCGGGCCGTCGGTCGCGAGGGAGTCGGAGGCTGGACCGGGCCTCAGGCGGGGTGATCGATCGCGCACCTCAGGGGAATGGCCCCGCCCTCGCCCCCCACGGGGGGATGTTCGGATGAGCGCGCCGACGACCCTGGTCCGGCCGCCGGTGGCGCCGGAGGGGCAGCTTCCAGCGCCACCGGAGGCCGTCGTCCCTCGACGGCCTCCCGGTCGGGCCTGGCGTCGGGCGCTACGCCGGGACTGGCAGCTGTACTCGTTGGCAGTCCTGCCCCTGCTGTTCTTCTTGATCTTCCGCTACCTGCCGATGGTGGGCAACGTGATCGCCTTCCGGCAGTACGAGCCCGGCGGCAGCATCTTCGGCGAGCAATGGGTGGGCCTCCAGTACGTACAGCTGTTCCTGCACGACCCTACCTTCTGGCACGTGTTCAGCAACACGCTGATCCTGGGGGCAGCGACCCTGGTGTTCACCTTCCCGCTGCCGATCATCCTGGCGCTGCTGCTCAACGAGGTCCGCGCCTCGGCCTTCAAACGGTTCGTGCAGTCGGTGTCCTACCTTCCCCACTTCCTGTCGATCGTGGTGGTGGCGGCGATCGTCATGCAGTTCGTGGCCGTCGACGGCTCGCTGAATCAGATCTTGAAGGCGATCGGGGTTCAGCCCATCCCCTTCCTGCAGGAACCGCAGTGGTTCCGACCCATCTACGTCGCCTCCGAAGCATGGCAGAACGTCGGCTGGGGCACGATCCTCTACCTGGCCGCCCTGACGACCATCGATCCCAGCCTGTACGAGGCGGCAGCGATCGACGGAGCCAATCGATGGCAACAGACATGGCACGTCACCCTTCCCGGTCTGCTGCCCACGATGATCACCCTGTTGATCCTCAACATCGGGACCTTCATGAACGTCGGGTTCGAGAAGATCCTCTTGCTCTACAACCCCTTGACGTACTCGACCGCGGACGTGATCACGACCTACCTCTACCGCCTCGGCGTGGTCTCCAACGACTTCAGCTACGCCGCGGCGATCGGGCTGTTCGAAGGCCTGATCGGGTTGCTCCTCGTCGGGTCCGCCAACCTGATCGCCCGCCGCACGGTGGGGACGAGCCTGTGGTGAGCTCGGATGGGGAAAAGATGGAGCTGAGCGGCGGACGACCTTGGGAGCCGCGGCCCGGCCGGGCCTATCGGGTGTTCCAGATCGTGAACGTCGTGATCCTGTGCGGCGTCGTGTTGGTGACACTCTACCCCTTCGCAAACATCGTCGCCCGCTCCTTCAGCAGCGAAACCTACATCGCATCGGGGCAGGTCAACCTGATCCCGCGCGGGTTCAACCTCACCACCTACAAGGCGGTGCTCTCGGATCCGACGTTCTGGACCAACTACCGCAACACCGTCGTGTACACGGCGGTGGCGACGTTCATCTCGATGACCCTAACCACCTCCTACGCATACGTGCTCTCGAAGAAGCATCTGCGTGGTCGCAATTTCCTCATCGGGATCGCCGTCTTCACCATGTTCTTCTCCGGCGGCCTCATCCCCAACTACGTGTTGATCAACACGCTGGGGATGAGGAACACCATGTGGGCCTTGGTGGTGCCAAACGCGATCAGCGCCTTCAACTTGCTGGTCATGAAGGCGTTCTTCGAGAGCCTGCCCCCGGAGCTGGAAGAAGCCGCTGCGGTGGACGGGGTGGACACCTACCGCATCCTGCTGAGGATCGTGTTGCCTCTGTCGAAGGCCGTGGTCGCCACCATGACACTTTTCTACGCCGTCTCCTTTTGGAACTCATGGTTCAGCGCCTTCCTCTACATGGACCGTCCCAACCTGTTCCCGGTGACCTTGTACCTGCGCAACCTGATCGCTGGAGCGACGAGCGGATCCGAAACCGGCGCGGCCATGGGATACCTACCACAGATCAATGCCAACATCCAGTCGGTCACGATCATCCTGACGATCCTCCCGATCGTGCTGGTCTACCCCTTCATCCAACGCTACTTCATCTCGGGCGTCAGGCTCGGCGCCGTCAAGGGATAAGTGCAACTTGTCTCGGAAGGGAGAGGAGTCACGATGTACAGGATGACCCGTCGCGAGCTGCTCGTCGCCGGGGGGATGGCTGCGCTAGCGCTCGCCGGCTGCTCCACTGGTGGGGGCTCGAGCCGGGGGCAGGCCCCATACTCGGGGAATCGATACGGGGCGATGAACAACTATGGGCCCGGAGTGCAGTTCAGGGCCACCAAGCCCCTCACGTTCTCGATGATGTACGACAACAACCCAGGGTACCCCTACAACAAGGGCTGGCTGTTCTGGTCCGAGCTCACCAAACGGACCAACGTGACGCTGGATCCTGTGATCGCCAACCTGAGCGACTACAACACCAAGGTGAGCCTACTGATCGGAGCTGGCCAGGCCCCGGTCATCATCCCCAAGATCTACCATCCCCAGGAGGTCCCCTTCATCGCCTCCGGTGCCATCCTTCCCGTGAGCGACTACACCGGCCTCATGCCCAACTACACCAGGACGATCACCGAGTGGAACCTCCAGCCTGACATCGATACGCTTAGACAAGCGGACGGGAAGTACTACCTCTTGCCCGGGCTGCACCAGCAGCTCTGGGTCGACTACACGCTGGCGATGCGCTACGACATCCTCGCCAAGCTCAACCTTCCCTCCAGCTGGCCTGAGCTGTACGGGCAGAAGGTACCGCCTACCTGGAGCGACGTCTACGACGTCCTCAAGGCCATGAAGTCCTACACCAACTCGTATCCGCTCTCGGACCGTTGGAGCATCCCCACTCCAGGGGGCAACCTGCTGAACATCCTGGGCACGGCCTATGGAGCCCCTGGCGGCTGGGGCTATCAGAACGCGACCTGGGACTACAGCGCCAAGAAGTACGTCTTCACCGGCACGATGAATCAGTGGAAGCAAATGCTCCAGTTCCTCAACCGGCTGGTGATGGAGGGCCTGCTCGACCCCGAGAGCTTCACCCAGAGCGACCAGCAAGCGATCGAGAAGTTTGGAGCCGGCAAGTCGCTCGTGATCAGCACCAACGCCCAGACCATCGTCAACGACTATCGACCGGCGATCAAGGGCATCCCGGGCGCGACCGTCCACAAGATCCCGGTGCCGATCGGGCCCATGGGCCCGGTCAACCAGGGCAGCCGCCTGGAGAACGGCATCATGATCCTATCGAAGGCTCGCAACACGAGCGACTTCGTCGCCATGATGCAGTTCATCGACTGGCTCTGGTACTCACCGGAGGGGAAGGTCTTCGCCAAGTGGGGCATCGAGGGGGTGACCTACACCGGCAGCGTCGACAAGGGCACCTTCAAACTCGAGCCCGACATCGACTGGGGTGGGCTCAATCCCGGCGCCCCGAAGAACCTGCAGGTGGCCTACGGGTTCTTCAACGGGATCTTCGCCTACGGGGGCAGCACGAAGCTCTTGGACACGCAGTTCCCCCCCGAGGAGCTGGCCTTCCAGAAGGTCATGAACAAGCGAAGGACGCTTCCCCTACCACCACCGGCTCCTCTCACCACCGCGGAGCGGCAAGAGGCCCAGCTGTGGGAGACGAACCTACAGGACTACGTCACCACGCAATCGCTCAGGTTCATCCTCGGCAAGCGGTCGTTCAGCGAATGGGGCGAGTACGTCAACGAGCTCAAGCAGAGGAACATGACCCAGTACATGGACCTCATCACCAACGCCTACGAGCGCTTCAAAGCGCACCACGGCTGATCACCTCACGGTGGGGGTTGTCTGTCCCTGGCCCGCTCTCTCGCGTCGACCTGGTCGCGGAGCACCACCGAGTGGTAGCGATATGAGCGATCCCGACCCAGGCCGGAGGGCGTTCGGTGAGGGGCCGCTCTCGCGCGTGGCGGCGCTGGTCTACAACCTCCTGGTGATCGAGCTCCTGCTGCTGCTCGCCACCGCCCCTGGCCTGGCCGGATCCCTCCTGATCGTCCCCGACGCCAGCGACGCTCCCCTGATCGCGCTCTGCGCGCTGCCGCTCGGCCCGGCGCTCTCCGCCGCGCTCTACGCGCTGCACCACCGGCGGCGGGCGCTGACCGACCTCAGTCCCGCAGCCGCGTTCTGGCGTGGATACCGGGCCAACCTCCGCGGGGCCCTCCAGGTCTGGGCCCCCTGGCTGGGGTTCGAGACGATCGTCGCGGTGAACCTGACCCACCCAGCCGTCGCAGGCATCCCCAGATGGTGGGCGACGCTGTTGGTCCTGATCGCGGTGGCCGCCGCCGTCTGGGCGGTCGAGGCGCTGACCATCACCTCCCTCCTCTCGTTTCGGGCGAGGGACGTCGCCCGCCTGGCGGCCTTCTCCCTCGCCCGCCATCCCGGGGTCACGCTCGCGACCACCTGCCTGCTGGTCGCCACCGCCGCCATCCTCCTCGCCTCGGAGGCGGCCCTTGCGCTGCTCGGCTCGGTGCTGGCGCTGGTGCTGGTGCGGGTCTGCCGACCGGTGATCGAGGAGATCCAACGGGAGCTCACCACATGAGCTTGCCCGTCACCGCCAAGATCCCCTTCGGCGGGGACTACAACCCGGAGCAGTGGCCGGAGGAGGTCTGGGAGGAGGACTACCGGTTGTTCGACCTCGCCCGGATCGACATCGTGACGCTGGGGGTGTTCGCCTGGGCACTGGTCCAGCCCGAGCCGGACGTCTACGACTTCACCGTCCTGGATCGGATCGTGGAGCGGGCAGCCGCCCGGGGCCGGGCCATCTGCATGGGGACCGGCACCGCCGCCCTCCCCGCCTGGCTGGTGCGGGCCTTCCCAGAGGTGACGCGGGTGGACTTCGAGGGACGTCGGCACCGGTACGGCCAGCGGCACAACGCCTGCCCGAGCTCCCCGGTCTTCCGGCGGCTGTCGACCGAGCTGGCCCGCCGCATCGCCCACCGTTACGCCGGTCACCCCTCGATCATCGCCTGGCACGTCGGCAACGAGTACGGGGGGGCGTGCTACTGCGAGCGGTGTGGCGCGGCCTTCCGAGACTGGTTGCGCAGGAGGTACGGCACCCTGGAGGCGCTGAACGAGGCCTGGTACACCACCTTCTGGTCTCACCGCTTCTCCGACTGGGAGGAGATCGAGGTGCCCTCGGCCCTGACGGAGCACTGGCAGGGGCCGGACCACACCGCCTTCCCGAGCATCACCCTGGACTATCGGCGGTTCATGTCGGAGGCCATGCTCGCCAACTTCCTGGACGAGAAGGCCGCCATCCGTGAGTCGAGTCCCGACGTCCCAGTCACCACCAACTTCATGGGCATGTACCGGCCGATCGACTACCACCGCTGGGCTCCCCATCTCGACTTCGCCTCCTGGGACAACTACCCGCCCGACGATCGCTCACCGGAGTGGATGGCGCTGAGCCACGATCTGATACGCGGCCTCAAGGGGGGGCAGCCGTTCTGGTTGATGGAGCAGACACCGAGCGTCACCGCCAGCCGAGACGTGAACCCGCTCAAGCGGCCGGGGGTCGTGCGCCTGTGGAGCTGGCAGGCGGTGGCGCACGGCGCCGACGCGGTGCTCTTCTTCCAGATGCGGGCCTCGCGGGGGGCCTGCGAGAAGTACCATGGGGCGGTCATCGGTCACGCTGGCCGTCAGGACACCCGGGTGTTCCGTGAGGTGGCTCAGCTGGGGGCCGAGCTGGAACGGTTCGGCGGCGTCGCCCTGGGCGCGCGCACGCCCGCCCGAGTCGCGTTGCTGTTCGACTGGGACAGCTGGTGGGCGCTGGAGATGTCCGACGGCCCCTCCCGGTTGGTCCGCTATCAGCCGATCGTGCTGGCCTACTACCGCGCGCTCTGGGAGGCGGGAATCGACGTTGACGTGATCCCCGTGACGGCCGACCTCTCCGGCTACGAGGTCGTCCTCGCACCCGCGCTGCACATGGTCAAGGGCGACCTGCCCCAGCGGCTGGAGGAGGTCGCCGCTCGGGGTGGCTCGGTGGTGACGACCTTCCTCTCGGGACGAGTGGACGAGAACGACAACGCCTTCCTGATGGACGTGCCTGGACCCCTCGGGCCGCTGATGGGCATCCGCATCGACGAATGGGACGCGCGCGAGCCCGAGGTCACGAACCCGGTCTGCCTCGGCACCGGCCCGGACCGGCTCCAGGTCGAATCGCGGCTGGTGTTCGAGCTGGTGATCCCCCAGGGGGCCGAGGTCCTCGGCACCTACCAGGCCGACTTCTACGCCGGGACACCGGCCGTCACCAGGAACCAGTTCGGCGCCGGACACGGCTGGTACGTGGCCACGGATCTGGATCGGCGGGGCGTCTCCTGGGTCGTCGAGCAAGTGCTGGCCCGGCACGGGCTGGAGGGGCGCCATCGGGACGTGCCCGGCCTCGAGACCGCCCTCCGGGTCGCACCCGACGGGACGCGGCTGCTCTTCTTGCTCAATCACCGTGCAGAGCCGGTGGAGGTGGCGGCGGTCGTCACCGGCCTCGACCTGCTCTCCGGGGAGGGCATCGAGCGCGGTCAGCGAATCCGCCTCGGCCCGTACGGGGTCATGGTGGTGCGGGAGGACGCCGGAGCCGACTGACCCCCCGGCGGCCGTCGCACCACCCGCGGTCGCTCCCCCCAGCGGATCCACTCCAGGGCCTTCCAGGGAGCCAGCGGGTAGCTGCGGGAGGCGGACCTCGACCGCGACCGCGTTGGCCATCGTCCGCCCCGGCAAGGGGAGCAAGGGGATGCCCGCGGCTCGCAACGCCTCCCCCACCCGGGGTGCCGTCAACACGAAGGCGGTGGCTGGCTTGCCGGTGGCCCTCGCCCCCCTGTCCGAGCTCCGGGACGTCGAGCCCACCGACGACGACGACCTCTTCGTAGGTCGGGCCTCGAACACCGCCCGGACCGCGGCCTGAAAGCCAGCCGGCGGGCACTGGGGGGGTGAGGTCGACCGGATGGCCGCCAGCGGCGAAGGGCGGGGCCGGCTCCAAGGGCGGCGGCAGTCGCAGGTCGAGCCGCTCGGCGGCGTCCTCGACCGCCGCCGGCACCGAGATCAGGACCCAGGTGGACCGGCTCCTCGCGCCGGTCCACCGAGCGCCGTCCCAGCGCCTCCTCTCCCGGCTTGGGTTGACCGCGACCACGAGCTCCTCGAAGCCGCCGGTGAGGACGTTGCGGAGCAGGACGTGGTCGAGCCCGGCCGAGTGCCGGGAGGCTCCGTAGGCCGCCGCCGAGCCGGGCCGGAAGACGGCGTCCAGGGAACTCATCGGTGATCGGGGACCGGGGCTCCGGCACCAGTGGGGACTGGTAGCGCCCGGGTGGATGGCATCGGGGTGGTCGTAGCCTGGTTCGCCCCCGGACCAAGGCAGGGAGATGATGCATTGGGGAGGGGGCGCCGATGGGCCCCCTCCCCTTGGCGAGGCTCAGCTCACCCCAGGGACGTCATGTCGCCGTCGCGGTCGGCGCCTGCGCCCGTGCCTGGTGGGCGAGCGCCCTGGCCTCCGCCGCCCGCATCTGCTCGAGCGTCGGCCGCTTCAGCTTCACCGCTGCGACCACGGCCGCGAGCGCCCCCAAGAAGGCCCCGAAGAGGAAGCCGAACAGCCAGTTGAAGTGCGCGGTGCCATACAGGGTCCCCGTCATCACCAACGCGGCCAGGCCACCGGCGAAGCTCCCTCCCAGGGCTTTGAACTGGTAGATCGATCCGTAGTTGAGGTGGTTGTTGGTCTCACCGTAGTAGTCGGCCACCATGGCCGCCGTCAGCGGGAAGTTGGCGCCGGAGAGCCCACCTGAGATGATGGCGCAGATCGCGAACAGGATGGGCTGGTGGAGGAAGCCGAAGAGGTAGGCCAGGAGCTGGAAGATGACGTTCAGGGAGTATGCCCCGACCATCGTCCGCTGACGCCCGATGAACTCGGAGATGAGGCCGTAGATCGGACGCGCTAGGCCGTCGGTCAAGGCGAAGCCGGCGAACCCGACGACCGCGGCCACGGTCCCCAGGTTCATGGCCTGGGCGAAGGGGTAGTAGTAGGCCACCCCGAAGAGCGAGCAGCCGACGTAGAGGGCGAAGGCGATCCCGATCCACTTCGCCTGCGGCGTGTACCACATCTCCCGGAGGCTGTACTGCTTGAGGGAGGGCGGGTTGTTGAGGAGGTCCCTGGTCGTCCTCTTGCTCTTGCTCCAGTTGAGGGGGTCGACGCTCGCCGGCCACCAGTGCTTGGGGGGATCCTTCATGAAAAGGCCGGCCAGCACGATGCCGACCGTCATGATGATCCCCTGCATGATGATGTAGTGGTTGGTCGCCGCAGGGCTCATGTTGCTCGCGCCGCCGGCGGTGGCCGTCGCCCCGATGCCGATGACGAAGGGGACCGCGCCGTAGGCCCAGCCGCCGTTGACGAAGCCGGTCCTCCACCCCTTCATCTCGGGGTACCACTTGGCGACGATGTTGATGCAGCTTGAGTAGACCATGCCCGAGCCGATGCCGCCGAGCACCGCGTAGGAGAGGTAGGCCTCCCAGATGCTGGTGGAGTTGGCCAGCCAGCCGTAGGCGACGATCCCGCAGATGATGCCGCCCAGGACCACGGCCCACCGCACCGGCAGGATGCCACGACCGCGCAGGAACGCGGTGGCTGGCTGGACGAACGACTCGAAGACGACGTAGACGGAGAACAGCCAGAACGTCGGCGCCGCCCCCCAGTTGTGCTGGCTCGAGAGGGAATCGGAGAGCGCCCCCCACGTGTACTCGAGCAGGCCGGCCAGACACATCGCCACCCAGGCAGCGATGATCGGCACCCACCGTGGGTAGCCCAAGATCGACCTCGGGTCCTCTCCGACGCGAAAGATGCGACCCGTCTCGTTCACGATCTCTCGATACGCTTCGCCCATCTCCCTAACTCACCTCCTAACTCTCCCTCGGCACGGCCCCCATGCCGAACGCAGATCCGTGTCCGCCTAGCGCATCCCGGCCTCCTCGCCCACCAGCTGCGGGGCGCTGGTCAGGGCCATGACGGCCGCGGTGTCGAGCAGGGCGCAGATGCCGCGGTGACGGTGCTCGGCGGCCAGGGCGGCCACCTCGGCGGCCTCGGCCGAGCCCAGCGGCCGCTCCGCGGCCGGCCGGAGCAGCTGGGCCAGGCGCGCGGTCCCGGTCACGCAGATCGGGCAGGTCTCGCAGGTCTCGCGGGCGAAGAAGGCCGCCACCCGCGCCGCTGCCCGCCCCAGCCCCTGCTGGGCGCCGACCACGATGATCGAGGCCCCGAGCCCGGTGCCCGCGGCCGCCAGCGCCTCCGGCTCCAGGGCCAGGTCCAGCTGATCCGCTCGCAGCCAGGGCAGCGAGTAGCCGCCGGGGAGCACCGCCTCCACCCGGTCGCCAGGGCGTGGACCCCCCGCCCGCTCGATCAGCTCGCGCACCGGGATCCCCATCGGCAGCTCGAAGACGCCGGGACGGGCGACGTCACCGCTGACCGAGAAGAGGGTGGGACGATGCTCCCGGTACCAGGCCGCGCCCCGGCGCAGGATCACCGGGACGTGGGCGAGCGTCTCCACGTTGTTGACCACCGTGGGCTGGCCGCGGTAGCCGCGCTCGCTCGGGTAGGGCGGCTTGGGCCGGGGCCAGGCCGGCTCGCCCATCAGCACGGCCAGGAGCGCCGTCTCCTCGCCGGCGATGTAGACGTGGCTCTCCAGCCGGAGCCGGATCGGCACCAACGCCCCCGCCAGGTCGGTGCCGCCGAGCGCTTGGATGGCCTCGGCCAGCGCCCGCTGGGCCGGGCCGAACTCGTCGTTGATGTAGACGACGACCTCGGCCACGCCCACCGCCCGGGCGGCGATGAGCAGGCCCTCGAGCACCTGGTGCGGGGCCCGGGCCATGAGGTGTCGATCCTTATAGGAGCCCGGCTCTCCCTCGGCCCCGTTGACCACCAGGTAGCGGGGCGCCGGACCGCGGGCGGTGGCCTCCCACTTGGTGGCGGTGGGGAACCCTGCGCCTCCGCGCCCGGTGAGCCCCGCCTCGCGCACCTCGGCCACGATCTCGGGGCCCGACATGGTCAGCGCCCGGCGCAAGGCCTCGTACCCCCCGCGGGCCCGATAGGCGGCGAGCGTCTCGGCCGGGCCCAGCGTCCCCAGGTCGGTGACCGACGTCACCGGGAGCAGCTCAGCCACGGCTCACCTCCCCGGCGACCACGACCTCGGCCTCATCGCTCTGGCCGGCCTCGGGGGAGGTCGACGGCCGGGGCAGGGTCCCGAACGGGGTCTGGGTCACCCGCACCACCCCGGGGAGGATCCACCGCTCCCACATCTCGTCGATCTGGGACTGGAAGTAGTCGACGTCCTCGTCGGTGAAGTGGGCGAAGCGGCCCTGGGTGCGCAGGTACTCGGCCACCGGCTTCCGGCGCAGCCGCCCCTCGACGATCTGGCGCGTGATCCCCTGGTAGCGCAGCTCCCCCTCCAGGCAGTCCCAGAGCACGGTGATGCCGCACTCGACCGCGAGCACGGCCAGGTCGTGGGAGCGACGAGGGTCGTAGTCCCAGCCCTTGGGACAGGGGTCATGGGTCTGGACGAAGGTGGGGCCGCCGACGTCGAGGGCGGTGCGGACCTTCTCCATCAGGTCCATGCCGAAGCCGGAGGAGGCGGAGGCGAAGTAGCGGCCCTGAGGGTGGCCGGCCATGAGCAGCGCGGGCACGTTCTTCTTCCAGCGGTGGTGGGTGATGCGCTTGGCCGACCCCGAGGGGGTGAAGGCGGTGACCGCGCCCCAGGGCGTCATCCCCGAGGCCTGGATGTCGGTGTTGGCGTAGGACTCGTTGTCGTAGAGCAGGATCAGCAGGTTGTAGCGGGTGTCCTGGATCGCCGCCGAGATCGCGGAGAGCCCCATGTCACCACCTCCGCCGTCGCTGCAGAAGGCGATGACGTTGATCCGCTCCCGGGGGATCTTGCCCTTGCGCATCAGCGCCTCCAGGGCCGCGGCGGTGCCGAGGGCCGAGGAGCCGGCGGCCCCCAGCTGGGTATGGGCCCAGGGCAGCGCCCACGGGGTGGAGTTGTAGCTGGTGTTGGCCACGTACATGCAGCCGGTGGTGCCGGTGATGAGCGTCCGTGGCCCCGCCACCTTGGCCAGGTACCGCATGACCAGGGCGCTCTCGCACCCCTGGCAGGTGCGGTGCCCGGAGGTGTAGTACTCCTGCAGGGGAAGCACCGTGAGCCGCCGGTTGACGGCCAGCTCCGGCAACGTCGACTCTGGCGCAGCCATCAGCGCACACCTCCTTCCACGGTCTCGCGGGGATCCTCTTGAGGCCCGCGCACCCCGATCCACCGGCAGGTGACCTCCTGCTCCCGGTCGGCCACCACCTGCTCGACGATCTCCTGCATCTCCTGCAGGTTGTCCACCGAGACCTCGCGGCCGCCCAGCCCGGCGATGAAGGGAACCAGCCGGGGTCGCTCCGGCTCGGGGTAGAGCGCCGCCGCCACCTCCGTGTAGAGCACGCCACCATGGGCGTTGGAGCCGAAGGAGTAGTCCCGGTCCACGATCCCGACGCCTCGGAGGCCACGCAGCAGCGAGCGCAGCTCCGGTCCCGGGAAGGGCCGGAACCACTTGACGCGGACGAAGCCGACCTTCCTCCCCTGCTCGCGGAGGCGGTCCACCGCCACCTTGCCGACCATGCCCACGGTGCCCATGCCGAGCAGGGCGTACTCGGCGTCCTCCATCCGGTAGGGGTCCAGGAAGGGATCCTGTGGGCCCCGGCCGAAGACGCGCACGAACTCCCGGCTCGCCTCCTGGATCACCGCCCGGCTCCGGCGCATGGCCGCGTCGGCCTGGCGGCGGGCCTCCATCACCCAGTCCTCGTTGAACTGGGGCGCGATCGAGATCGGGTTGTCGGGGTGGAAGCGTCGGTCCCCCAGGTCGTAGGGGGGCACGAAGCGACGCACCAGCTCGGCGTCGGGGACCCGGACCATGTGCTGGGAGTGGGTGAGGAAGGCGCCGTCCATGGAGAGGGCGCAGGGCAGCATCACCCGCGGGTCCTCGGTCACCCGGTAGGCCAGCAGGGTCATGTCCAGGGCCTCCTGGGCCGTCTCCACCCAGTACAGGAGCCAGCCGGTGTCCCGGACCATGAGCGCGTCGTTGTGCTCGACCCCGAAGGCCCCGGGGTCATCGAGGGCCCGGTTGCCGACCAGCGCCACCACCGGCAGGCGCAGGGAGGCGGTGACCACCAGGGCCTCCATGCCGTACATCCAGCCCACGCCGGAGGAGCCGATGAAGGAGCGGGCGCCCACCATGGAGGCGTGCTTGCCGATCTCGAACTGCGAGTGCTCGGACTCGGCGACGATGAACTCGGCGTTCATCTGGCCGTTGGCGATCATCTTGCTGACCGCCGACATCACGCTGTCGTAGGGCCGGATTGGGTAGCCGGCGAGGACGTCCACGTCCAGCAGGCGCAGGGCCTGGGCCACCGCCTCGCAGCCGGTGATGATCTCCTCCCGCTCCCCGCTCTCCGTCAGGGTGGGGGCCGTCCCCTGGGTCGTCGTCATACCCTCCTCCTCGTGCCGCCCCGACGGCTCACAGCACCCCGTAGTGGGGGATGGGGCCGCCGGCCTTGGCCAGCTTTTCCTGGCGCATCTGCTCGTAGGCCTCGGGATCGCGCTCGTAGAGCTCGTACACGGTCTGGTTGGACTCGAAGACGAGCTCGTCCACCATCTCGATGCAGCCGGGGACGGGGCAGGTCTGGGCGCAGATGCCGCAGCCGCAGCAGTGCTCGTAGTTGACGTCGTAGTGGCCGGCGGGCGTGGGGACGAAGCACTCGTCCGGGCAGACCGTGTAGCAGATCTGGCACTTCACACAGGCGTCGAACTTGACCAGCGGCCGCGCCGTCCGGGTGGTGAACTTCTTGAACAGCTCGTTGTTGGCGCCCACCTTGACGGCGGGGACCACGAGCCCCTCGCGCATCTCCGTCCACCCCGGCTTGTCGATGGGCCGGTAGGTGTCCTCGGCGCCGACGCCGGCCGGCACCGGGTGGACCTGGACCGCCTCATAGCCCTCGTGCAGGAAGCCCACCCGCCGGGCCGCGTCGGGGCCGGACTCGGCCTGGGCGACCAGGCTCTGCAGGCCGACCAACCCTCCCGTCACCCGGGAGACCGCCCCCATGGTGCGGTAGTCGGTCCCGTCGTCGTGGTAGACCCAGAGCCCACCGAAGGAGGGGTCGCCGGGGAGGATGGCGAGGTTCCAGTCGAAGTCGCGGCGGGGGATCCAGCGCAGCAGCTCCTCCGGGGTGCGCCGGGAGACCACCAGCAAGGTGCCCCCAGGGGCCAAGTTGATGTTGATCGGCTGGACGCCGTACCAGGCCCAGGACTCCACCCCCTTGGTGAGGGTGTCGTCCATCACGCACACGGCCACGACGTTGTCGGGCTCGTACTTGGTCATCTCGACCCGTAGCGCGTCCTCGTCCTCGGCGATCACGGCGAACTGCTTGGCAGGGATCCCGTTGCGCTCCGGGGAGTCCCCATAGCGCTGCACCGTGCCGCCGATCTTGCCCTCGCGCCGGGCCGCCCTCACCAGCTCCTTGGTGATCACGCCGGCGAGGTTCTTTTGGAAGACGCCTCGATAGGTGACGTCGACGGAACCGGCGGCCATCACATCCTCCCTTCACGTGTCGCCGTCATCACACCCTCCGTCCGTGGCCTCTCGGCCTGCCCGTGCGCCCATCGCTCGCTTCCCCCCGGGCTCGGGCAGCCACCCGTGAGCCCGCCGCCTCCAGCCCGCTCACAGCTCGTCGTCGGGCAGCGCCTGCTCCTCCATCTCGCGCAGGTGCTGGAGCATCTCGGCCCGCGCCGCCTGCGGGTCGCGCCGCCGCAGCGCCTCCAGGATGCGCAGGTGGCCGCGCAGGGAGAGCACCGGCCGATCACCCCGCTGGAGGGAGCGCTCGCGCGACTGCCGGAGCAGGTCGACCAGCGTGTCCATGACCCGCAGGATCACGGTGTTGCGAGCGGCCTGGGCGATCAGCTCGTGGAAGGCAGTGTCCTCCTCGAGGGCCAGGAACCCGGCCTCCACCTTGCGCCGCTGCGCCTCCAGGATGGAGGCCATCTCGGCCAGCTCCTCCTCGGTGGCACGGGCGGCGGCGAACTCCGCCACCGCCGGCTCCAGCAGCCGGCGTACCTCCCACAGCTCGCGCATCTGGTTCCGGCTCTGGAGCAGGAGCAAGGCCAGGGGCTCGGTCAGCTCCTCGGGGCTGACGCTGCGGACGTAGGTGCCATCCCCCTGTCGGCTCTCGATCAGCCCCATCTGCTCGAGCACCCGCAACGCGTCCCGGACCGAGTTTCGGCTGGCCCGGAAGAGCTCGGCCAGCTCCCGCTCCGGGGGCAGGCGATCACCCGGCTTGATGCGCCCCTGGGCGATCAGCTCCCTGAGCTGGGCGACGATCTCGTGGTAGACCTTCGCCTTCTTGACCTGACGGACGTTCAGGGCGTCGGACATGTCGATGCGGCGGCAAATTGGATCATTGGTAGGACCATTCTTGCCGACCCTGAGGGTCCTGTCAAGGCACCACCGTCCCCCTCTCCCCGCCCCTCAGCCTCCTCCACGTTCAAAGGAACGCGCGATGTCAGCCCGCCCCGGCGGAAGCTGGATTAGCATATGCCCACTGGTAGGATGTCTGATCCTTTCGCCAGGGGAGGGACGGTGACCGGCCTCGAGGGGGTCGAGGCCGACGCGGAGCGGGTCCGCCAGCAGGTGGGCATCCCACCGGAGACAGCGGTACCCGACCTGGAGAGGGCCCTCGACGCCTTGGGCCTGCTGGTCGCTCGCCGCCCCTTGGGTCGTGAGCGGCTGGAGGCGATCTCCATCGGCCGGGGGCTGGCGTTGCTCAACCCCTCCGGGCTGCCCACCCACACCCGGTTCGTGGCCGCCCACCTGCTCGCCCACCACCTGTACGGGGATGAGCCGCACGTGGAGCGGGGGGTGGAGAGGGACCTGGAGCGGCCCGGGTGCGATGACCGCCAGTGGCGGGCCAGCGCCTTCGCGGCATGCTTCCTGGTTGGCCGCCAGGCCTTGCTGGCGCGGACGCCGGCGAGGATCACGACCGAGGCCGTGCTCCGCCTGGCGGCGGAGTTCCAGGTCGGCTACGAGGTCATGCTTTGGCGGCTCCGGGAGACCGGGTTGGCCGGGCCCGAAGGCCGGCCCGGGGCAGCGGGCACCGGAGCCGGATGGCCGCTCCCTCCGAGCCCGGGCGGCAACGGTGTCGTGGGCCACGTCCGGCAGCCTCATCCCGGCCGGTGAGGCCGGTCCGGACCTCCGGCCCGGGCCTCAGCCCCAGCTGCAGCAGGTCGGGATGGCGGGCATGCCAGTCAGGTCACACCGAGGTCGACCAGGAGCCAGGCCGTGCAGCCACCACCAGGTTGACGACCACGAGGCCACCACGAGTTTGCCCCCAGCGCACGTCCTCGTCCCGCCCACCATCGACGATCACACCCGGCTCCTGGCCCTCCTCCATGGGCCCAGCGACCGTCCCCGCTCGGGGCGGCCCCGGCTGGGCAGCCCCCGGCTCCAAGCGCGCATCCGAGGCCGGCTGGCCGAGCCCCGGGCCTGGAAGGGGTCCCTATCGGAGCAAGCTTCGATGGGGTGCCCGAAGACACGTCTCGATGGGGTCCCCTCGGCGCCGGACCCTCCTCGGCGCCATCGAGCCGGCCCGCGGGCGTCGGTCACCACCCGGGCCACCAACGCCGGCTTCCTCCAGCTCCCAGGACGGGTGGTCACCCGCTGGCTCGGGGAGCACCCCCGGGTCCGGCTCATCCTCGGCCTTCGCTCCTGTCCCCACCACCACCCGGTGGAGCGGATCCGGGGGGCGATGAGGACCTACCTGGCCACCACCCCGGTGGAGACCATGGCGGGTCGGGTGCGTCAGGTGTAGGCCTTCTTGGGGGGACGAGGTGAGGAGCGGCGGTTGCGGTGTGCCTCACCGTTCCGGTCACCCTGGTTGCCCGAGGGATACGCGCAGAACGTATGGGAGACCACTTAGTATTCGGTCGCGGTATCCATGCCAGCACCAGCCGGGGGCTCGCCGAGATCGAGCTGGGTTAGGTTCGGGTCAGCTCCCTCCTGGTACGGTTTGAGCTGTGAGCGACTGGGGTCAGGCCGCAATTGTGGATCGTCGGCTAGGCGCTCCCCAACGGGGGCGAGTGTGCCGTCTCACGTCGGCAGTTGGAACTCCCATGGGCAGAGCATGGCCCAATCATGCTGCCTATCGCACAGTGTGTCGATCCTCGCGCTCGGCATCCAGCCTCGCCGGATTCTGGAGTTCGGAGAGAAAGGCGCGCAGGCGCTCTGAGCGAGGCTGGCCGAATATCTGCGCAGGAGGGCCGACTTCGACGATCCGGCCACGTTCCATAAACACGCATCGATCAGCCACCTCGCGCGCGAACCGTAGTTCATGCGTCACCACGATCATCGTCATGCCCTCGCGTGCGAGCTCTCGAATCACCTCCAGGACCTCCCCGACGAGTTCAGCGTCAAGGGCACTGGTCGGCTCGTCGAAGAGGATGATCCGTGGCTCCATGGCAAGCGCCCGGGCGATCGCGACTCGCTGCTGCTGACCACCGGACAACTGCTGCGGATAGCACTGCGTCTTCTCGGCAAGGCCGACGCGATCAAGAAGAACTCGTGCTGTCCGAATCGCATCTGCCGGCGCCTGCCCTTTCGATTGGATCGGTCCAATCGTCACGTTGTCGATGACCCTCTTGTGGGGGAAAAGGTTGAACTGTTGGAAAACCATGGCCATCCGACGGCGCTGAGCGTTGACGTCACGCTCGCTCATCGGTCGAAGATGACCTCTGACGAGCTCGAAGCCGAGGAGCTCGTCGTCGAGGTACATGGCTCCAGCGTCGATCGACTCCAGCTGATCGATGCACCGAACCAGCGTGGTCTTGCCGGAACCGGAGGGGCCGATGACTACCACCACCTCCCCCTCATAGACGTCGAGGTCAATACCGTCCAGGACCAGCTCGGATCCGAACGCCTTGCGCACACCACGAAGCCGCAGGACCGGCACCTGCCGTTCCCCAGCCACCAGCAGCCTCCGTTATCTCAGGTCGATGCCCGGCACCGCCGCCGGCCGATGACGTCCCCAGGGCCACCACGTGCCACGGCTGCGCATCTCCGCCCGCCCCTGGGAGAAGTGCCGTTCGAGATAGACTTGAAGCACGAACAGGATCGACACGATCACGATGTACCAGAAACATGCCACCAGCATCAGCGGGATCACCTCGAACGTTCGCGCATAGATGACTTCGACCGAGAAGAGGAGGTCACTCGTCGCCACCACGCTGACCAAGGAGGTCGATTTCGCTAAGCCGATCAGCTGGCTTCCCATGGGTGGCAGAATGAAGCGCATCGCTTGCGGGACGACGATCAGAAAGAAGGTCTTCAATGCGCTCAGACCTAGAGAACGGGCAGCATCTCGCTGGCCGACGTCAACCGAGAGAATCCCTGCTCGGATGATCTCGGAAACGTAGGCTGCCTCGGTTAGGCCGAGACCAAGTAAGGCCGCCACGAACGGAGAAATCACTTTATTCGTCGACCAGCTGTAGAGGACAGGCCCAAACGGGATCCCTAACGAGATTCGAGGAAGTAGGTAGGCTAGGTTGAACCAGAACACGATCTGTACCAGAGCCGGCAAGCCGCGAAAAAGCCACACGTAAGCTCCGCCGACCGCCCTCAGCGCGAGCACAGGGCTCAGGCGGCACAGGGCGATTGGCGTTCCTAAGAAGATGGACAGGGCCGTGCAGCTGACCGTGATCACGATCGTTACCAGAAGACCGTGCAAGATAGAGGGGAAGGTGAGGTACTGGGCGACCACGTCCCATTGAAAGTTCGGTGTCTGGATTAGGAACAGCAACATCCGTGCGACGAACAAGAGAACGATCCCCGTTGCGATCAGGCGCCACACGTGCAGCGACGGTCTTGCCGTGGCAACGTCGATGATGGGATCCTCAGAGAAGTGACCTGCGGGCTCTCTCCGCTCTTGTTTCGCCACTGACTTACCCCACCACGAATTCCGTGACCATGTCGTGCTCTAGGCCCCACTTCGTCATGATCTTCTGATAGACACCCTGTCGGTAGAGTTCCTCAAGGGCTGCCTTGAGAGCGTTCAGCAACTGAGGGTTCTGGTTGGAAACGGCCAATGCCGCCTTGTTCACTGCGATGTTGTCTGTTGGCTTCGGGACAACGCAGCGCAGTGTGCTCGCTCCCGGCTGCTTGACTGAATACACGCACGAGGCGTCGCTGAGAGCGTAAGCGTCCACGCGTCCTGCCTTTACCGCCAGCTGTGCCTCCGGATCAGTTGCGAAGCTCACCATGGTAATCGCAGGCTTGCCATAAGCTAGACAGTCACTTTGTGAGGCTCCAGGGACAACGATGGTGGCACCGATCGTTCCTGTCAGAACGGCAACATTCCTGCCACAGAGGTCACCAACAGTGCGGATGGGGCTTGTCTTCTGGACCTCGAAGTAGAAGGTGTTGGTCACCCAGATCAATTCATACAGCGTCTGTTTACGCTGTGCGGTGATGCCGAGTGGCCCCAGGAAGGTGTCGTACCTCCCCGCGGAGATGCCGGCGAGCAGCGTGGCTGCATCGCCGACCAAGACGGTGTGAAGCCTCAGGCCAAGGACCTGCGCCAGGGCGTTGCCAAGATCGATGTCAACGCCACTATCGACGTTGCCGTCTGGTCCGACAATCGCCCAGGGGGGATTGGGCACGGTGTCGAAGATCAGCTCCCCGCTCTTCTTATTCGATGCCGGCAACATGTCGTGCAAGGCGGGAATCGCCTTGAGCTTGGGAATGGATGACGGGTTAGTGGTGATTTTGGTGGTCGTCGAACTCCCGCTTCCGCAAGCAGCCATGACCATGAGGATGATCATCGTGAACGTCCCGGCGACCGTGCTGCTCAACCTGTGCCTACCGGAACGGATGTTCCTATCCAAAGTGACTCCCTCCTTTCTTTGTCTTCCTCCCCGATCAGGAGGTTGGAATCGATGTCTTTGAGGAGCGAAAGCGCGGTAGCAGCTTATGAATCGCGAGCTCGACCCGAGGGATCGGATTGGGAGGCGGGACCAGAAGGACGATGTCGGTGAAGCCTACCGCGAGCAGATCCTCGATCCGTCGTGTGGTGACGTCCAGGTCTTTCTCTCGGTCGAGATGCACCTGAACCGAGCGCTTGATGTTCTTGGGATCCCTGCCAACGGCGAGACAGTGTTGATCGAGCACCGCCAATTTGTGAGCGAGTTCTGGTATCCCGCCGCCGGGCTGGCCGGTCGGATTGCGCCCGATGGCATTCCACACGTCGGCGTGCTCAGCGACCACCCGGAGAGTGAGCTTCTCTCCATCGCCACCGATCCAGAAGGGTGGGAACGGCTTCTGGAGTGGCTTCGGCTTTGCGATCGCCCCGGTGAGCCGGTAGTAACGGCCGTCGAAATCGGCGACCTCTTCAGTCCAGAGCTTCTTGATCACGACGCAGGCCTCGCGCAGTCGCCGGACGCGCTCTGCAGTAGATGGGAACTCGAGTCCTAGCATGGCATGCTCGTCAGGTGCGTTCGCTGTCCCAGCGGCCCCGATCCCGAACTCGAGTCGGCCCCCAGAGAGATGATCTACCGTCGCTGCGATCTTGGCCAAGATAGCTGGGTGACGATAGGTGTTGCCAGAAACCATCACGCCAATTCGTACGCGATGGGTTGCTTCAGCCATCGCCGCCACCAGTGACCAAGCCTCGAAGATGTCGACCTGATAGTCACCGTTCGGAAGCAGTGGAAGGAAATGATCGCACACCCACAGATTATCGAACCCACCCTGGTCAGCAAGCTGCCAAACTGTGCGTAGTTCCTCGAGACTGCAGCGGAACTGCCAGACGTCGAGGCCGAAGGTGATATCCTCAGCCATTCTCAACCACCTTGCTGCGCAACCATCTCGTCTATTCCATTGATCGCAGCCATTATGTCTCCTTCCCATGCGTAGAGTGCGCGAGATCGAAAGAGCCAACGATCCTCCAGCTTGACGCAGGTGTCGATGCAATAGCCAGTCCATATCACCTGGCAGTTCCCACGGTGCTGACCGGGAAGGCGATGAACGCGGGTAATGTACGCCCGGCTCCGGCAACCTTCTCCCTCGCCTGCATCTTCGATCACAAGATGTGAGAGTAAATGCTGTGCCCTTGGGAAGCCGAAATCCTGCTGGAGGAAGAGCTCAATAAACCGCCGAATGCCCTCACGGCCTACGTAACGATGCTTCATCTGGAGGGTAGCATCAGGCGTGAAGGTAGCGATAAATCGATCAGCATCGCCGACGTCGAGAGCCCATGCGTTGTGTGCATAGAGTTCCATGATCTTGAGACGGTCTTCGACGGTCAATTCCACGTTTTTCGACTCCATTCATGCTAGCGTGCTGGGATGCGACTAGAACAAGGGCTTCCCGACATCGTAGAGCGAATCTTCCCCAACTGGAGACGAGGCCACTGGCTCCTGGTCAAACTTCTGCTCGCGCAGCTCGTGGGCTGGATGTGACCGCTTGACCAAGAAGCACCAGCGACCGTTGATCTTCACGACGGTATCTGTGTAGTAGCCCTGCGCGATGATCTGAGAGCTAGTCGTTCCTGGCAATCGATAAAGCCGTGCCCAGTACGCTCGTACATGGCAGGATGATCCGTTCCCATCCATCACGAACTGGCTGTAGTGGTGCTGGCTACCAGGGAAGGCTGAGTCCTTGAGGAACTCCGCCAACCAATTGCGGATCTCCTCTGGTGTAGTCGCTGTCCTGCCAACATCCAGTCGCCCTCCTGGCGCGTAGCAATCGACGAACGCGTCGAGGTCGCCACTATCCATCGCCCACACGTAACGAGCGTAGAGCTCCCGGATGAGGAGCCTATCCTCAACCGTCAGTGGTCCCGAAACGGCCAATTCCATCCCTCCGTCGCCCTCCGGACGTCACCTCATGGCACTTGCCGGTCAGTATGAGCTTGATCGAGCGATCGGTCAAGCCTGCGTTTTATGGATCTGCCAGGGGGGTTGGCTCGCCTCAAGCCAGATGGACCGGGGAACCCCGCACCGGAGGGCGCCCCTCGTGTGGGCTGGGGGCGATCGGCCTGGAGGCGGCTTCAGGGCACCACTGCCCAAGCCCCTGCCTTACCGCCTTCGTCCTCAAGCGTGGCTCGAATGGGGTCGTCCCTACCGGGTCGGGTCGCTGGCCCGGCGTAGTGGGGTCGCCGACCGAGATGATGCCCTGGTGGCGAGCCGTTGGAAGGGTCACCGTGGAGCTGACCCGACCGACGTCGGTGACCGTTGGCCACCTCCACCCCGTGCTTGTCGAGGCTGGCACGGTGGCCCACCTCCCGCATCTCAGCCCGGCCTCACCGATGTCCGGATCGCCCGGGACTGGGACGTGTTCAACCTGGGACGTGTTCAAGCCGTGGAAAGCCGCCCAGGGCGACCTCCAACACGCTCGCCTGGCCTTGTCCCTCCACGAGCGATCCGACCTTCGGAGCCCCGAGGCCATACGGCAATGAGGTCAGAAGGGTTCCTGGGTCCGCAAGTGGCATCGGCAATGGGCGCGAGGGGGGTCACATTGGGCGAGCCAAGCGATTGGGGCGTCTGCCCTGCTTCTTGGGGGATGCGGGCGCAGGTAATCAGGATCCCCCACGAGCTGCCAGCCCAACCTCATCGCTCAGCCATCACCTCCTCTCCAGCATCGATCGGGTGGTCAACGACGGGGCGTCGGTATAAGGATCCGTACGGTCCAGCGGACCCTGGCCCGGGAGCACCTCAATCCTTCGTACGATCGGAGCTGGGTGCCTCTTCGCGACCCCGAGTTCGTGTCCAAGCTCAAGCCCATCCTCGATCCCTCCCGGAAGATCTGGGAGGGCCAGCCGTGGCATCCTAACGACCAGGTGATCTCCGTCATGGAGAGGACCTCGATCCAGGCCTGCCACCACCGGGTTGTAGCCTCTCACCAGGCGAGGCGGGACGGGCCGAGCACACTGTCGAGCACACCGAGGAGGAGCCTCATGGTGCGCTCCGACCTGGTGTTGGGGATGGATGCGGGAGACCTCTCTTCGGACACGTCGAGCTGAAGGCCGGAGCTGAGGCCTTCCTTATGGCGGATCGCTCAGGTCATGGGATCCAACGGCTCGTCGCATCGGAGCGGGGCGGCAGTCCAGCGACGGCAGGAGCACCACCCGGACCTCGTCCTGGCTCAAGCCCTGGCCCATACCAGCAGGCTGAACCAGGTGGAGATGGAGTCAGGATCGTCAAGCGGAAGACTCTGACCCCTGGCGTGGCCAAGAGCCTGCTGGAACTCGCGTCGCACATCCCGTCGTTGGCGGCCGGCGATCGCGAGAGGCAAGATCGATCCGCTGGCAGCTCGCTCGTGAGGACTTCGATCCCGCGTCGAGGATATGACCGTGGTTGCTGGCCGAGCTGACTTCCCCGACGAGGCCACCGCGTGAATCCTCACGGAACTCGAGCGTAGACCATTGAGGGTGGCCTGTCCCCTCGCCGTGGGAGCCACGCTGCGAGTCGACCTCGTTCCCCTTGCTTCCCTGACGCAGGCCGTTTCAGGGGCTCACGGAGAAGAGCGCCCCCCTGGCCCACTCGTCATCGCACGGTTGGCGACTCCGTTGAAGTCGGGCTCACGGTGCACACTCTCGACGATCTCCTGGAGTTCCGACAGTGGTGGATGCGTCACGGCGGTGGCACGGACCAGCTTCCCGTCTCTTACGGCTCTGACCAAGCCAAGCGCGTGATCGGTCATACCGGTGACCACGTTCTCGATCTCGGCCTCGGCGGCGGGGGTGAACCAGAGCGTCACCCCGGTGCACATCCGACGTAACAGACGCCGAGCCAGGACCACGTCGGGGATGGTGAAGACGCTCTCGGCGATACCGGCGCGGAGAACCTCCTCCCAGCGAGCATCGCCTTGCCGGCGCATGGCGAGGACGGTCTCCTGGGAGGCCGGGGAGAGAGCTCGCACCTCGGATTCCATGATGCGGGCCATGTCCGGGTTCCGAACGGGCACGAGTACGTGCACGGCGACCATCGCTCTGAGCGCTTCCTCCGGCGTCCGCGTGAGGTCGAGCGCCCGTCGGCTGCTCTCGAGGTGACGCGAAACCCCTTCGACGACCAAGTCGTGCAGGATCTCCTCCTTCGATCGCCGGTAGTGGTAGAGCAAGGAGGTGGGGATGCCGGCAGCCTCGGCGATCTCGCGGATACCGGTCGCGTAGAACCCCTGGGCGGCGAACAAACGAAGCGCGGCTCTCCGGATGCGAACTGGTGCTGGCGCTTCCCGCGTTGCCATCTCTGCCGATTGTGCCACTCACGAAGGTCGATACTCACAGACGACCGCGGTTTTGACCGATCGATCGATCAAATGGTATCCTACTCCCGTGCTCGGACCGGCGACGTACTTGGGAAGCAGTCGCGGCGGGCTCGATTCGTCTGGCTGAGGTGCTGCCCCAAGCGACCAAGGGCACCCCCAGGCATCGGGATGGTCAGCCGGCAAGGTGGAGGATCCAGGGGACGCTCGCCGCACCGTGAAGGTGCGGAGCCCTGACGAGAAGGTACGGGGAAGACGGTGACGGCCGTCGTGCTGCCTGCCGCTCAACGGCGCAGGGTCCTGTCCGCAGCGGTTGTTGGGGGCTTCGTGGTCGTCGCCTGCTGGACCGGCCTGACCCCGCTCTACCCTGAGCTAGCGGCGACGCTCAGAGTTCGCGCTGACCTGTTGGGCACGATCGTGGGCCTCGCTGCCGTCATCTCGATCGCGTGCCAGATCCCCGTTGGGGTCCTAATCGACCGTCTCGGGGCGAGGCCATTCCTGGTCGCGGGTCTGGCCCTGACCACAGTCGCGACCGTGATCAGGGCAATGGCGCCGAACATCGTGGCCTTCGCGCTGGGTCAGATGATGATGGGCTTGGCGGTTCCCCTCTACGCGGCCGGATCGATCACTGCCGTGGCAGCAGCCTATGGCGAGGTGCGTCGGGGAACGCCACTTGGCTACATCCAATCAGGCACCGGTCTGGGGCAAGCGACCGCTTTCCTCGTCATCGGCAGCCTGGGTTCGGTCATGACCTGGCGTCAGCTCTCGGCCGGGATGGGACTGTTGCCCCTCCTGGTGCTGCCAATGGCAGCGATCATGCCCGATCCCATCTTGCGAGTCCGGGTCCCGATCGCCTCAGCGGTACTCGACTCGCTGCGTTTCTTGGCTTCGCGGGGGCCAGCGCAGATCGCGTTAGTCACGGCGGGTGCTCTGGCCGCCGGCAACGCCGCGCTGTACGTGTTGCCATTCGCGCTCCGGGGCGCGTCAATGGGTGCCGGTGCGAGGGGCTTGCTGCTGCTGCCCTACTTTCTCGGTGCGATCGTCGGCGCCCCGTTCGCTGGTCGGGCCGTGGGATGGCTCGGCTACAGAGCCACGCTGGGAGGCCTCCTCCCCATGGGGAGCGCTGCGGCCATGGCGATGGCGACCGCTGGCGTCCACCCTGCCGTCGTCGTTGCCTCCTGTTTCGCCCTGGGAGCGAGCGCGATGTCGACGCCTGCCCTGGCAGCAGGCCTTGCCGCGCGCTCGGCACGCGCGCTGAGCGTGCCCACAGGCGCTGCGCTCGGGGGGGTACGGCTGGCGCAGACCACTGGTCCGGCGCTGGGCCCCGGCATGGCTGGTGTCATCTACGTCCATGCCGGAACGTCCGTGACGCTGGTCGTGATTGCCGTCCTCTTCTTCGCGGCTGCCGGAGTGGGCGCCTTGGCACCCCTGGCCGTGGTCGCGGAGCGGTCGGCAACGGGACCGGATCCCCTTTCTCACTGACGCCCCGTTCGAGACCCCAGCGGTCTGGAGGCTGGCCAGCCCTGGTGATGGTCCGGCTCATGTCGGGGTGAGAAATGCCGCCGGAGGATGAGCCCGACCTCAACCGCCTGCGCAAGTTCCTCCCGCCTCGGCAAGCCCCGCGTGGGGTACGAGGAGAGGGTGGACCAGCCCGCTGAGACGACGGTCGCCACGCCCCATATGGACCCCCTGCACCGGATCTGTGAATCCCCCAAGACTCATCCCGACCGGCTCCGGAGGGGACACTCGGGCTGGTGGGCTGGTCATCCCACCTCTGCGCTAGAGGGTGTCTGAAACCCGGGGTGCAGCTCGTGCCGGGCGATGGGGCACGCTCGAGCCACGGCCAGGTCGGCGACGCTTCCCCGACGGCGGCGACGGCGCCTGGAACGCATCCGCCTGGCGGACCGGCCCCGCCGCGGTCGCCCGCCCAAGCCGGACGATGACGGCCTGGGGGCCATGGAGGGGTTGCGGACCCGGGATGCCGCGGAGCCGGGGATCTGGACGCTGGCCCAGCTGGCCCGGGCTCGCGGGGTCACGAGCAGCCCACCGCGGCTGCGTGTGCGCTGGCGCCAGCGCGGCCGGAGCTGGGGGCGCCCAGCCCATCGGCCGGAGGGGTCATCCGGCCGGCCAGGGTGAGCGCCGGCGCCAGAGAGATGGCCTGCTCCGCGCTCACGGGCAGGTGCTCGTCCTCCTTGGCCAGCCGCCGGGCCCAGGCCAGGAAGGCCCCCCGGTCTGCCGGGGCCGCCCAGCAGCGGTCCCGAGGGCCTCGACCACGACCCCGCCGGTGTCGGTCAGCAGGTGGCGTTTGGCGCCCCTTCTCGCCCCCGTCGTCGCCATGTCCCCCCTTTCGGGGGTCGTGACACTCTGACGGTCCAGGATCGCCGCGCTCGGGGTCGGCCCACGGCCCTGGCGCTCCCGCTCCCGCAGCCCCGCCAGGATCGGCTCCCAACGACCCTCGACTCGCCGGCTGCGCCAGTCGTGGTCCACCGTCTGCCGGGAGGGCAGGTCATGCGGCAGCAGCCGCCACGCGCACCCGGTACGCCAGCGCCGATCTCCCGCCGGGGGGGCAGGGCCTCCCGGCTTCCCGGGTGGGATCGAGGGCTGGGTCGGCTCCCACTCGGCATCGGGGCGATCGGTGGGGGAGCCACGGCGGCCGGGCATCGCCGCCACCCCATGCCGAAGCCGGCCACCTTCCCACAAGGCCACCCGGCTTGCGCTTTTCAGACACCCTCTAGGCGCAGTTGGAGCCTCCGTGAAGCGCAGAGTCGCGGTAAGGGCAACCCGTGAGGGTACCGCTTGATGGGACCATCACTCCCTCAGCGGTAACGGGTCGAGGGTGTTGGCCTGGCCGAGCCGGACCGCGATCACAACCAGGAAGGCGACCTCGGCGAAGCCCGCCCACATGGGGTAGGCCAGCGAGGGCCGGAGGCCCGGTAGGAGAGCACCACGCCGAAGAGCAGGACCACGACCGAGATCGGGGCCCAGATCCAGCCCAGCCTGGAGAGCGCGGAGCCGATCAGGTGGACGAACGAACTCAGCCTGAGCACGGCGAAGGTGGGGCTGGTCAGGTTCTCCCCGGCCCAGAACCAGACCGCCAGCACCCCGCAGCCCCTGCACCGAGTAGGCGTAGTAGCCCCCGGCGTTGACGATCTCAGTTCTGGCGGGCGCCGTAGGGCAGGGCCGCCGTCTCGGCGAAGACCCCGCCCGGGATCCTCCGTCCCATCACCAAGGCGCCCCAGGCGCCCGGCGTCAGGCAGACCACCTGACCCGGCGCCATCACCTCCGCGATCCGCTCTGCGATCTCCTCCTGAGCGGTGGCCGGCATCGGCATCTGGACCAGGTCCCCCCCGGACCGCGGCGGCACGGCCGTCGGTGACCTCGCCCAGCCGGGCCACCCCCTCGCCGGGGACGCCTTCGATCGCGATCCGGCCGGTTCGGAAGACCTCGGCGAAACGCCCCCGGTTGCGCAGCGCCAGTCGCACCCGGTGGCCGCGCAGGGCAAGGTTGGCGGCTGTGACCAGGGTACCGTGCCCGCCGCCCAGGACCGCCACCCTCACCGACCACGCCCCCGCCCGGGGTCGACGAGCGCCAGGCCCACCGGGGAGAATAGCCCAGACCAGGCGATGACGAGCGAGGAACGCGGGACCGACACCGCGTCGGCCCGGCCCCGGCCCGAGCCGCCGCCGGAACGGGAGTCGACCACCGAGGGCCGGGTCGCCGGCATCCCCTACCGGGCGACGGCGGCCACCTACCACCTCCGGGACGAGGAGGGGAAGGTCAGGGCCGCCCTCTTCCACGTGACCTACATCCGAACCGACGTCGAGGACCCCCGCAGGCGGCCGGTGACCTTCGCCTTCAACGGCGGGCCGGGGTCGTCCTCGGTGTGGCTGCACCTCGGCCTGCTCGGCCCCCGCCGCGTCCGCCTGGGCGACGAGCCAATCCCTCCCCACCCCCCCTACGAGGCGGTGGAGAACGAGCACACCCTCCTCGACCTGAGCGACCTGGTCTTGATCGACCCGGTCACGACCGGGTGGTCTCGGCCCATCGAGGGCGAGGAGGCGAAGGAGTTCCACGGCCTCGACGAGGACGCCCGCTGGGTGGCGGAGTTCATCCGGCTCTGGCTGTCGCGCCACCGGCGCTGGGAGTCACCCCGGTTCCTGGTGGGCGAGTCCTACGGGGCCACCCGCGCCGCCGCCCTCTCCCTCCACCTGGCCGACCGGCTGGGCATCGCCCTCAACGGCGTGGCCTTGATCTCGCCCGCCCTCGCCTTCCAGACCATGCACCCCCAGCTCGGCAACGACCTCCCCTACGTCCTCTTCTTGCCCGGCTACGCGGCCACCGCCTGGTACCACGGGACGATCGACCGCCGCCGCTGGGGCACGGTCCGGGAGCTGACCGACGAGGTCGAGGACTTCGCCCTGGGGGAGTACGCCTCGGTGCTGCTACGGGGGTCGCGGGCGAGTCGGCGCGAGCGGGGGGCGGTGCACCGCGGCCTGCGCCGCTACACCGGGCTGCCGGCCGACTTCCTCTGGCGGTGCGACCTGCGCGTCTCCCCGGCGCGCTTCTTCAAGGAGCTCCTGCGCGACCGCCGGCGGACGGTCGGCCGCCTCGACTCCCGCTTCCTCGGCATCGACGCCGACCCCACCGGGGAGCGGCCCGACTACGACCCCAGCTACGCCCTCGTCCAGGGCGCCTTCACCGCCGCCGTCAACCAGTACCTGCGCCGGGACCTGAGCTTCGACAGCGACCTCGTCTACGAGATCATCACCGAGCGCGTCCAGCCCTGGCGCTGGGGCGAGGCAGGCGACGGGCGCTACGTGGAGGTCGTCTCCCGGCTGCGTGCCGGCATGCACCGCAACCGGCGGATGCGGGTGTTCGTGGCCTGCGGCTACTACGACCTGGCCACGCCCTTCGCGGCTGTGGAGTGGATCCTCGACCACATGGGTCTGGACCCGGAGCTGCGCCCCAACCTCACCCTCGAGCGCTACGAGGCCGGGCACATGATGTATGTCCACGAGCCCTCGGCCCGGCGCCTGCGCGCCGACCTCGGCCGCTGGCTGGAGGAGGCGGCCGGGGGCTGACCCGCGCCGACGGCCCCGCGCCCGCGATCGGCCATGATCCGGGGAGATGTCCCACCCCGAGACCGCCTACGTCGAGCGCAACCCCGCCTCGCGCCCTCCACGAGCGCGCCCGCCGCTCGCTAGCCGGCGGCACCACCCGCACCACCACCTACTTCGCCCCCTTCCCCGTCTACCTCACCCAGGGTGAGAGGGCGAGGATCTGGGACGCGGACGGCAACCAGCGGCTGGACCTCATCTGCAACTACACCGCCCTGATCCTGGGCCACGCCCACCCCCGGGTCACCGCCGCCGTCCGCGAGGCGGCCGGCCAGGGGACGGCCTTCGCCGCCCCTAACCCCTACGAGGTGGAGCTGGCCGAGCTGCTCTGCGAGCGGGGGCCCTCGGTGGAGCGGGTCCGCTTCTGCAACTCCGGGACCGAGGCGACCATGTTCGCCATGCGTCTGGCCCGCGCCTTTACCGGCCAGCCGAAGCTGGCCCGGATCGAGGGCGGCTACCACGACCCCCACGACCTGGCCGAGGTCAGCGCCCACCCCGATCCCGATCTGGCCGGGCCGGCCGACGTCCCCCCGTCCCCGCCTCGCCGGGCACACCCCCCTGGGCGGTGGAGGCGACCGTGGTCCTGCCCTACAACGCCCCCGACCGCATCCTGCGCGCCCACGCCGACGAGCTGGCCGGGGTGATCGTGGAGCCGGTGATCGGGCGGCCCGTCTCCCCGCCGACCGCGAGTTCCTGGAGCGTCTGCGCCGGGTGACGCGCGAGCTGGGGATGCTTTTGATCTTCGACGAGGAGATCTCGCTCCGGCTGGCGCCGGGCGGGGCACAGTCGGCCCTGGGCGTGATCCCCGACCTGACCACCATGGGCAAGATCATCGGTGGCGGGCTGCCGGTCGCCGCCTTCAGCGGCCGCCGCGAGGTGACGGAGCTGCTCGACCCCCGCGCCGAGGCCCACCTCGCCCAGGGTGGGACCTACAACGGCAACCCTCTGGACATGGCCGCCGGGCTGGCCGCGATGCGGGAGCTGGCCCCGGACATCTACGAGGACCTCAACCGGCGCGGTGAGCGGCTGGCCGACCGGGCGCGCGAGGTCTTCGCCACCCACAGCGTGCCCGTCCAGGTCAACGGCGCAGGCTTGCTCTTCGCCTTCCACTTCACCGACCGGCCGATGCGGGATCACCGCTCGGCCGCGGCCGCCGACTCGCGCCGGGCGCACGAGCTGTTCCTGGGGCTGTTGAACCAGGGCGTGATGCTGGCGCCCCGGGCCATGGGCTGCCTCTGCACCGCCCACGGCGAGGCCGAGACCGAGCGCTTCCTCGACGCCCTGGAGGCGGTGGTGGCCGATCGGGCCCCGGCCTGGAAGGGCTGAGCCGGCGATCAGAACGCGGCCCTCAGCCCTTCGAACATGGGAAAGTGCTTGACGTTGAGCGTCAGCAGCTCGGCTCCGAGCAGGTCGGCGGTGGCGGCAACGACGTAGTCGGCGACATCGATGCCAGGGTGAGAGCAGCGGTAGGCGCGGAGGGACTCTCCAGCACGGATGGCGACGAGGTCGGTCACCGGCTGGAGCTCAAGCACCGAGAGGAGCCTGGCCACTGCCGACCGCTCATTCGTTCGTACGCCGCCCTCGATTTCGGCTCGGACTAGCACGCTGCAGGCGGCGGCCCCGTCCGCCACCGCCCCATACAGGAGCTGCGTCGCCTCGCTCACCCCGCGGAGATGCGCGATCAGGACGGTCGAATCGAAGAGCTTCACAGACCGAGGCGCCGAAGACGTTCGGCCGACCCCGGGCCCCGGACGCCCGCCAGCCACTCGGGCCAGTCGGGGTGATCGGCGAGCACGCCGGCCGTGGCCTCGACCACGGCCAGCCGGTCCTCGACGCCACGCCGGATGTCGAGCGCACGGTCGAGGATGCGACGCACCACCTCCGCCTGTGAGATGCCCTCGTCTGCCGCGCGCCGGGCCAGACGACGTCGCTGCTCGTCCATCACGTATAGCAGCAGACGCTGAATACAGCAGCAATATACATCAATATCGCCAAGGACCCCGGCGCAGGATGAGCCTCACCCGCCCGTCCCGCCCTCCCGCCGGGGGTCCTCCAGCGCCCGCGCCGCCAGCTCCCGGAGCCGGACCTTCTGCACCTTGACCCCGTTGGGGCCCTGGGTGGTGGGGAACTCGTCCACCGGGATCACCCGGCGGGGCACCTTGTAGCCGGCCAGCCGGCCGCGCACGAACTCGAGCACCCGGCCCTCGTCGAAGTCGTCCCCGGCCAGGACGAAGGCCACCGGCACCTCGCCCTCCCCCGGCCGCTCGACCCCCACCACCTGGGCCGCCCGCACCGCCGGGTGTCGGGCCAGCTCCCCCTCGATCTCGGCCGGGTCGACCAGGAAGCCGCGCAGCCGCAGCGAGTCCCGGAGCCGGGCCAGGAAGACGAAGCCGCCATCGGGCCGGGTGTAGCCGAGGTCGCCGGTCCGGAACCAGCCGTCCCCGGTGAAGGCGGCCCGGGTCGCCTCCGGGTTGTGCAGGTAGCCCTCGGTCACGTTGTAGCCCCGGATCTGCAGCTCCCCCGGCCGGCCGTGCGGGCAGGGCCGCCCCGTGGCCGGGTCGCAGGCCCGGACCTCGATGTCGGCGCACACCGGCCGGCCCCCGGACAGGACCCGGGTCTCGGGCGGGTCGTCCGGGTCCCAGGTGGCCATCAGCGCGAACACCTCCGACATCCCGTAGACGCCGGTCAGCCGCACCCCAGCCCGGGCCTCGGCGTCGCGCACCAGCTCGGCGGCCAGGCCGGCGAAGTTGGCGAACGCCCCCCGCCGCCAGCGCAGGCGGGCGGGGTCCAGCTCGGGGCTGTCGAGCACGGCCCGGAGCATGGCGTCCGAGCCGGTGAGGTGCTCGATGCCCTGGGCGCACATCAGGCGGGCGGCCCGGTCGGGGTCGAACACCTCCTGGAGCATGCAGGCGGCGCCGCCGGCGAGGGCGCCCAGGGCGGTGTTGAAGCCGAACACGCCGAAGAGCGGGAGCGCCAGCAGCGAGTGCTCGCCGGGGCGGAGGTCGAAGGCCCGCGCCACCTCGCGGGCGTGGCGCTCGACCGGTCCCTGGCGGTGGGCGGCGAGCTTGGGGCCGGCGGTCGTCCCCGAGGTGGCGAAGAGGGCGCAGCGGTCGTCGGGGCGGCCGTCGTCGGCGGCGGGGGGACCGAGGGGGACCGTCTCCGGCGACCAGACGAGCTCCAGGTCGGGCAGCCCTGGCCGCACCTGCTCGAGCAGGCCCCAGAAGTCGACGCCCAGGAAGTCGGGGGCGAGCACGATCCCCCTCGCCCGCGAGGCCCGCAGCACGTGCTCCAGCTCGGCCGCCCGATAGCGGGTGTTGACCGCCGCCACGCACACCCCGAGGCGGGCGCAGGCGAAGAGCAGCTCCAGCCACTCCGGGCGGTTGGGAAGCCAGAGGGCGAGCACGTCCCCCCGCCTCAAGCCGGCCTGGTGGAGCCCGCCGGCCACCCTCGCCGCCCGCTCGGCCAGCTCGGCGAGGGTGAGCCGGCGCTCACCGGCGATCACGGCCACCCGGTCGGGGTGCCGCTCCAGCAGCGAACCCAGCCGGTTCATCCCAGCGCCGCCCGGGCGAGGAGGTCGACCTGGGCCGGGTCGGGGTCGCAGGGGAAGAGGACCAGCTCGTCGAAGCCCGCCTCCGCGTACGCGCCCAGGGTCGCCGCCACCGCCTCCGGCGTGGCCGGGGCCCGCTCGGCGAGGGCGGCGCCGCGCTCGCCGTAATAATGGTCGAGGTAGGCGAGGAGGTGACGGCGAGCCTTCGGGCCGAGGGCGAAGTAGGTCAGGGCGACGAAGCGGGGCCGCCCCCCGCGCCCGGCCGCCGTCCAGGCCTCGCGGATGCGGGCGCGCAGCTCGGCGCTGGCCTCGGGGGGCGCCGTGCCCGCGGTCCAGCCGATGCCGTGCTCCACCGTCCGCCGCACCGCCGCCTCGGCCATGCCCCCGATCAGGACCCGGACCCCGCCCGGGTTGGCCGGCTCCGGTCCGATCTCGCCCCCGGCCCAGGTCCGGCGCATCACCTCCAGGCCCCGGTCCATGAGCCGGCCGCGCTGGTGGAGGTCGCGGCCGACGGCCTGGAAGTCGTCGGCTCGGCCGCCGACGCCCACCCCCAGCACCAGCCGGCCGCTGGAGAGCCGGTCGAGGGTGGCCGCGGCCTTGGCCACCAGGACCGGGTTGCGGGTGGGCAGCAGGAGCACGTCGGTGAGCAGTTCGGCGCGCTCGGTGACGGCGGCCGCGGCGGCGAGCACGGTCAGTGGCTCCAGGTTGGGGTAGACGACGCGGTCGATCACGCCCAGGCTGCTGTAGCCGGCCGCGTCCGCCGCCCGGGCCCAGTCCAGCACCTGGGCCCGGGTGACGCCGGGGATGGCGCCCGGCAGCCCGATGCCCACCCTCACCGCCGCGACCCCGGCCCGGCTACTCCACCCGGAGGACGAGGGCGGCCCCGGTGTCGCCGGCGGCGCAGCCGGTGAAGAGCCCCACCCCGCCGCCCCGCTCGCGCAGGGTCTCGATCAGCTCGGCGATCAACCGCAGCCCGGTCGGCCCCTGCGGATGCCCGTAGACCAGGGAGCAGCCATAGAGGTTCATGCGCTCCAGCGGGTATCCCATCTGGCGCGCGAGCCAGAGGTCGTTGACCGCGAAGGGGTTGTGGGTGGTGACCACGTCCACGTCGGCGATCGAGAGGCCGGCGTCGGCCAGCGCCCGCTCCGCGGCCGGGACCGGGGCCTTGGGCATGCGCGCCTTCTCCACCCGGGCCAGCCCGCTGCCCAGGATGCGGGCCACCCCCTCGCCCCCCGACAGCTCGCGCGCTTGCTCGACCGTGGTCACCACGCAGCCGGCGCAGCCATCGGCGGGGTGGGTCTGGGTGCCGTAGGTGATCACCCCTTCCGGTAGGACTGGTCGCAACGCCGCCAGCCCCTCGGCGGTGGTCTCGTGGACTCCCTCGTCGGCGTCGACCATGCGCACCCCAGCCTTGCCCACGGGCACCGCCACCGGCACCAGATAGCGCCGCTGGAAGGCGCGCTCGTCGGCCAGCGCCTGCCGGTACTGCTCGTGGCGGAGCAGGGTCACCTGGTCCAGCTCCTGCCGCGAGAGGTCGGCCTCGCGGGCCACGTGCTCGGCGGTGGCGATCATGGCCTCCCCCGCCCAGGGGTCGCGGGCGAAGTTGTCCAGCACCCAGTTCTCGATCAGGGGGGAGCCGCCCATGGCGCTCGGCCGTGGGTAGCTGAGCACGGGCCCGTTGGAGGTCCGGTCGGTGGCCACCACCAGGGTCAGGCCCTCGCCGCCCTCCACCCCCATCGCCGCCACCTCCACGCAGACCGCCGAGGTGGCGCAAGCCTGGGAGATCATGGGCCCGCTCACCCTCTCGGCCCCGATCCGGGCCGCCACCGTCGGCGCCCCGTAGAAGATCCCCGCCTGGGGGACCGTCCAGCCCAGGACCAGCCTCCCGACCCGCTCCGGGGCCAGCCCCCGTTGCTCCAGCGCCCGCCGGGTCACGTCCACGGCCAGGTCCAGCGACGACATCTCGGAGAGCACGCCCTGCCAGCGCACGAAGGGCGACGACCAGGCGAAGCCCAGCGGGATGGCGGCCTTCTCGAACCTCATGGCCCCATTCTCACCCACGCCGGAGCGTGGGAGGCGAGGCCGGGACCGTCCCTCCTCCCGGCGAGGTCGCGCCCACCCCACCCGCGTCCTCGTCGTTAGCCTCCGCGGACGTGTGGACGAGGGGAGGGAGGGCCGGCCACGACGATGGCCACCGGGTCATCCTTCGAGCCCAACCCAACGAAGGGAGGGACGATGGCCACACCCAGGATGGCCCCCCAGCACCTGGCCTGTGAGGACCTCGCGGCCCACCCCGACCGGCTCCGCGGCCTGCGGGAGGGCATGGTCGAGACGCCGATGGAGGCCGAGGTCAGCGCCCGCCGCGGGACCGGCGACGGCGTGCCGAGCGGGCGATGGTGCCGGTGGTCGCCCAGGCCGACGTGGCCGCGATGAGCATCCGCCGGGTGGAGCGGCTGGGGCCGAGCCTGGGCATCGAGGGGATCAGGTCCTCTCTCTTCTCGTTCTCGGAGATGGCCGAGGAGCTGGACCAATGGCGGCTCTCTGCTCCCCCCTGACGCCAGCCCCGATCCCGAGGTGGGATCGACGGCCCAACCCAGCGCAGCCAAGAGGAGGGCCGGGTGGGTGGTGACCGCGAGGGGGTCGAGCCGGCCCTTGGCAACCAGTCGTGAGCCTGGGTCGCCATCCCCCGGTGAGGGTGGCCGCGATCACCGCCGCCCCAGGGAGTGGGCCTCGCCTCGGGGCCAGATCACCCCTCCCGGCCGCCAGCGGCCGCCCCGAGCAGCGCGTGCGTTCGGCCTCGCACGGGATCCAGGGCGGCAAACCGCAGCGCCGGGCCAGCCACCGTCCCCCACGCGTCGAGTGCATACTCGACACGTGGAGGAGACACGGACCGCCGTGGGCAGGGATCACGGCCCGGCCGAGGCCCCCGAGACCGACCCCAACCAGCTGATCGCCCGCTTCCTCTCCGGCCGTCCCCCGGCCACCGCCCGCGCCTACGCCGCCGACCTGGAGGACCTGGCCCGCTTCCATCAGACCTCGGTGGAGGACACGGTGCGCTCGCTCCTGCTCGGGCCCGAGACCGCCCGAGAGCTGGTGCTGGGCTACGCCGTCGAGCTGCGCCGTCGAGGCCTGGCCCTCACCACCGCCCGGCGGCGGCTGGCCACCCTGCGCTCCCTGCTGGCCACGGCCCAGCAGCTGGGGGCGGTGGCCTGGGGGCTGGAGTTCCCCACCGAGCGGGAGGTGGAGCTGGCGGCGAGCGAGCGGGCCGAGCGGGAGCGATCCTCGTACCTGTTCCCGCGCCATCCCGGGGAGGCGGACCGGCTGGACCTCCAGCACCACGCCCTGCGCGAGGCGTTGGGCCGCAACCACCTGGCCCCGGCAGG
>Ga0209061_1001182_pt1 | contig 46978 bp, 37 predicted proteins | sample Coa_R1_10_FD_187157 | JGI IMG/M metagenome (GOLD analysis project Ga0209061, IMG submission 187157) | Surface soil microbial communities from Centralia Pennsylvania, which are recovering from an underground coalmine fire - Coalmine... | ecosystem: Environmental > Terrestrial > Soil >...
TGCTCAGGAGCGCCATTTGCGCAATGATCGCCAGCGTCCCCGCCAGGCCCATCGCGACCGTGAAGGCCAGGATACGCCGCGATAGTTTGGTGGAGGCGAGAATTTTTTTATACATATGTTCCCAATCTCTAAAGCCTCTTGACAGGCTGAGAAAAAATTTGTGCTTCTTGTCTTTCTGTATTGTAGGGCAAGTGGTAAGAGTAGTTCAAATGAGAAAAGAGCAAATGAGCCGTTTCTGCTGGCTGCTCAATACGCTGTTTCTTCTTTGCCAGATATTGTGATCGTTTTGTGAGGCCAGGTCTATGTCCCAGTCACGATTTTTTCGCGAAAACCGTAGAGGAGCCAGGATGGAGGGCCAGTTTGATATGGATCCGAGACTGGCGCGGGCTTATCTCAATCTCAACAAGAAAGGGAAGTGGTCTGGTGACGAACAGAGGGCAAACAAACAGTCGAGAGCGAAGCATTCAGCTATGCTTCGCCCTCGAACCTCCTGACTCTAAAAGTTACTATTGCGGTTTATGAGGCCGCGTGCAGTTTTGCAGATGGCTCTACCGTCTCCTCTGTCTTCTTCAGCAGAGAACCTGTCCAGGGTGTACCCAGCACTGGCAGCAGGTAGCGGTCAATACCGTAGTAGCCCGCGATCCTCCATGCCAGCACCACCAGCACAGCCAGCACGCCCAGCAACGGGTTGGTGCTCACTGTACCGGCGAGCAGGTAGTTCAGATTCATGAGCAGGCCGAAGAAGGCTGCAATGCCAGTCAGTGCGCCAACCAGCAGGCCCAGGCCAACCAGCACCTCACCAAAGGTGATCACATAAGCGAACGCGCCCGCGTTAGGAATGACCACATGCTGCAGGAACCAGGCGTACCAGTTCTGCACTGCTGGATGTGCTCCGGTTGCCTGAGCCAGTGCCCCGTTAGCAAAACCCTGGATGGCCGCGCCCACGTGGCTACCGGCGATCCAGCTTCCACCCTGAACCGGCTGGCCGAAGGAAGAACCGAATTCAAATGAGCGGCCAAACATCTTTTCCAACCCGGCGGTCAGCCACTCGTAACAAAGATAAAGACGAACGATGAGCCAGAACCAGGCCATCCGGGTGTCTGCAAAAAGGAAGCGTGCTACAGGTGGTTCGGCAATCTGTGTTGCGCTTTTTGGTTGAATGCTTCGTATATTCCGCATAGGAAACGCTCCTTGTTTTCTATCGCCTCGTATGAGAGACGTTTAGTGTTTGTTATTTACCGCCATAAATCCTGCCGAACTGGAGGGGCCGATTTTTTTCTTGCGCCCGGCCTCGTCCTCCTTTCGACACTCCTAGCATAACCGCCGATAATCACGCCTGGCTCTCAATGGCGACCCTTTTTCTCACGAACGCATCACAAACGAACGCTTTGCTCCTGTAAAGTTCCTCTTTTGTTTTCTCTGGTCGGTATGCCAAAAGTACCAGATCGATGCATATGTATGCATAGGTGCTGGCGATCAATGCTACACTACACAGGACTGAGCAACGAAGGAGTGTTAATCAGGAAGGCTGGTATTTGTGAGAAGACATTGTTGGAGTTTGTTGTCTCTCTTTTTGCTAATATTGCTTGCGGCCTGTGCCTCTAAAACGCCCTCTCAATCCTCATCATCACATGGTCCTGCGGGCAAGCCGCTCGACAGCAATGTTGCGCAACAGTTTCCTCCGCCTCTCTCAATTGTCAATCAGCAGGTGACGCCAACTCCTGCGTCGCATTCATCCTCGTCTTCTCCGTCTTCGGCCTCAAGCTGCATCATTTACAGCAACGAGACAACGGCTGTTCCGGCAAAAAACGGAACACTGGCGGCTCCCTACGGGTCGGCCCCCGTGACCTCAGAAGCGCAGCAAATCGCTCAGCAGCTCTTCCAACTGATTAATTCCGACCGCGCGGCCTGTGGCCTTCCTCCTTTTGCCTGGAACTCAACCCTGGCTTCTGGTGCTCTTCTGCATAGCTGGAACATGTACCACTGCGGTTTCAGCCATACCTGCCCCGATGGCATGACACAATGCCAGCGCATCGCCAATGAGGGATTCGCCGGTCAGAGCGATTGTGGGGAAAATATTGGTGAGGCAGGACCCTATCCGACGCCCTGGGCTGGCGTCGCTTCCGTTCAGGAAAGCATGGCTCACGAGGCGCCTGGAGGTTGGCATCGTATCCACCTTTTCAGTACAACCCTGCACCTTATCGGCATCGGCGTCTACGTGGCCCCCAATGGATATCTCTGGTTTACCGAGGATATGGTAAGCTGACAGGCCTTCCAGTTTATGGTATTATAGGCCAGGAAAAAGCGTAATCGGCTTAGCCTGCTAAGTGCCGATTCTCCAGGAAAATGCTCACCCACGAAAATAGCAGAGTCTTTCCTCTAGAGAAGGGATTGATTAGGGGTAAGAGCGATTGAGAGAGGTACGAGAATATGACGATGCGTATTCTTGTCATAAATGGACCGAACTTGAATACGTTGGGGACGCGTGAGCCGGCCGTTTACGGCTCAACAACGCTCGCGCAGATTGTTGATATGCTGCACAAACGCGGCGAGGAATTAGAGGCTGGCATTGAGGCTTTTCAGTCGAATCACGAGGGCGCGCTCATCGATTTTATTCAGCAACGCGCGGCCCAGGCGGACGGCATTATCATCAATCCTGGAGCGCTTACCCACTATTCTATTGCCTTACGCGACGCGCTGGCTGGCGTGAGCATTCCCGCAATAGAGGTCCATCTAAGCAATATTTATGCCCGTGAAGGATTTCGGCACCAATCGATGATTGCTCCGATCGCTCGCGGGCATATCGTTGGCGTGGGTTGGCGCGGTTATCTCCTGGCCCTGGAAGTGCTGGTTGAGCTGATCCATGAAGCACACGCGAAGGAAAAATTATGAGTCAAGAGGCGATCCAACAAGTACGCGTCTGGCTAACCGAACAGGGGTTGGATGCTTTTCTGGTCACGCAGCCGCAAAATCGCTCGTATTTGAGTAGCTGGCTGAACGATGATAGGGAAGGCGCAGGTATGCTCCTGGTGAGCCAGGAGAGGCAGATAATACTAACCAACTCGCTGTATCAAGAGGTAGCCGAGCGAGAGGCAACTGGCTGGGAGATAGTGGTGCCACCGCCTCTGGCGCGTGAATATGCTCTTGTGCTCTCTGAGGTTGTGCGTGAGGCAGGCTGGGCCAGAGTTGGATTCGAGTCGGCTCATCTCGCTTACGCGGAATATACGCGCTTCAACGAGGCGTTTAAAGGCGCGGCTGAACTGGTGCCCTACGAAAAAAGCTATGTCAATACACTGCGGCTGGTGAAGCAGCCGCGGGAGATTGAGATGCTGCGCCGTGCCGCAGCGATTACCGACCAGACTTTTGCCCATCTGTGCCGCTGGATCGAGCCAGGGATGACAGAAAAAGAGATTCAATGGGAGATGACACGCAAGATGCTGGAACTGGGCGCGGATGGACCGGCTTTTGAGGCCATCGTTGCCTCTGGCCCGAACGGCTCGATGCCCCACGCTCGTGCCAGTTCGCGGCGCGTCCAGCCCGGCGAGCTGATTACTATCGATATGGGCGCTCGCTATAAGGGCTATTGCGCCGATATGACACGCACTATCTGTCTGGGCGAGCCGGCTGAGGCGCGCATGGTTGAGTTGTACGAAATCGTGCTGCTAGCAATGAGGACCTGTGAAGCGGGTCTGCGTGCCGGTATTTCAGGCCAGGCGGCCGACGCGCTTGCTCGCGACATTCTGGTTGCCCACGATCTGGGTGAGCAGTATATTCATGGCACCGGTCACGGCATCGGCCTGGAGATTCACGAAGGGCCGGCCCTTTCGCAGCGGGCGCCCGAAGATGCGCTGCTGCCCGCAGGTTCGGTGGTCACGGTTGAGCCAGGCGTCTATATTCCCGGCTGGGGTGGCCTGCGCCTCGAAGATAGCGGCGTAGTCACCGCAGAAGGTTTTGAGCGATTGACACAATCACCTACCAATCTGGTGATTCAACGTTAAAGAGGAGTTTCTATGATTTCGACAGGGGACCTGAAAAAAGGGATAACCTTTGAGTTTGAAGGCCAACCATGCGCCCTTCTCGACTGGCAGCATGTGAAGATCGGGCGCGGTGGTGCAATTGTCCGCATGAAGCTGCGCAATCTGCGCTCAGGCGCGACGTTTGATCGCACGTGTGATGCTGGCGATAAGTTCCCGCGTATCACTCTGGAACATAGCACAGTGACGTATCAGTATCAAGATGGCGACCAGTATCATTTTATGGATATGCGGACATATGATGATATCGTGTTAAGCGCCGAGCAGCTTGGCGACGCAAAGAACTATCTGATCGACAGCCTGGAGCTTGATCTGATTCTGCTGGATGGCCAACCGATCTCTGTTGAGCCGCCCGAAAAAGTTGTCATGCGCGTCGAGTATACGGAACCAGGTTTCAAAGGTGATACAGCTACCGGGGGCACCAAACCGGCGACGACCGAAACCGGCCTGGTTGTCCAGGTCCCACTCTTTATCTCGACCGGTGATATGATCCGTGTGAATACGACGACAGGCGCTTATGTAGAGCGCGCCTGATTGCTTTCAATGCAGAAAGTGGAAGAAAAACGATGGATAGGAAAAAGGCCGCTACCTCAGTGAGTTCTTCTGAGGAAGAGGCGCTGTCTGGGATGACGGATGGCGTAGCCGAAGTAATGAGCATTGGCCAGATCCAGAGGCTTGTTCGCTTGCTGGATCACAGTGATGTCGCAGAGCTGGAACTCAAACGCGACAACGAAGACATGCATCTAGTGTTGCGTAAGGTGAAAGCGCCGGATGGCTCTATGCAAACAACTCCCCAGGTTCTCTCGTATGCCGCCTCTAGCAACGGTGCGGTTCCTGTGGATGAGCGGGAGAGTAGTGTGGCGAGCCGGCATATTATCAAGGCCCCACTGGTAGGTATATTCCACCCCTGGCTCAAGCCTCGCGGTGGCACGCTGGTCGCCGTAGGTGATCATGTCAAAGCCGGGCAACTGGTGGGCACAATCGAGTCATTAAATGTATTTAACGAAATCGAGGCAACAGTGGCAGGGCGAGTGGTCGAGATCCATGTCCGTGACGGGCAGCCTGTAGAATATGGCCAGGCCCTGGTCACACTCGATGACTCCGAGGCGGAGGCCATCTGATGCTGTTCCCTGAAACTCCACCGGTTTTTAGCGTGGCGCAGCTTTCACGCTATCTTAAAGAACTGTTGGAGGCAGATGATCTGGTACAGGATGTCCGGGTGCGCGGCGAGATATCTGGCTGTAAGACCTATCCTTCTGGCCATTGCTATTTCACTCTCAAGGACGCGGAGGCGCAGGTGCATTGCGTGTTTTTTAAGCAGGCTCGCCGGCAGTCCGCGTTTCTAGAGTTGCGCGATGGGATGGCGGTTGTTGCCGGAGGACGTATTTCCTTTTATGAGCGCGACGGCAAGCTGCAGCTATATGTTGACCAGGTTGAATTACTCGGAGATGGGGCGCTTTTCCTGCGCTTTGAACAGCTTAAAAGGCACCTGGAAGCCGAAGGTCTTTTCGATGCCGAACGTAAACGCCCGTTACCGCCAGTTCCGGCAGTTATAGGCATCGTGACTTCGCTTCAGGCTGCAGCTTTGCGCGACATGCTGCGCGTTTTGCGCACGCGCTATCCACTGGCGCGGGTTGTCCTTGCACCAACTCTGGTGCAGGGAGCCGAGGCGCCGGTCTCGATTGTGCAGGCCCTTGACCTGCTCAATGAGCATGGAGAGGCCGATGTTGTCATTGTTGCTCGTGGCGGAGGCTCAATCGAGGAACTCTGGGCCTTTAACGAGGAGATCGTTGCGCGGGCAATTGCGCGCTCGCGTATTCCGGTGATCAGCGGCGTTGGCCACGAGACCGATTTTACCATCGCCGATTTTGTTGCGGACGTACGCGCTTCGACCCCAACCGCTGCTGCCACCGCGGCTGTTCCCAACATCGCCGATTGGCTGGCCAATGTTCGAGCGTGTGAGCAGGCTCTGGCAACGTCGATGGATGATTTTTTGCTGCGCTGCCATGAAGAGCTGGATCAGGCCAATCGTGAACTGGCCCGCCAGACTCCACGCTCACAACTGGAGCGTCTGCAGCAGCAACTTGATGATACCATTGAAACGCTGCAAACCGGTATGCAGCATAAACTGGCGCTTCAGAACGAACGGTTGAGAGGCGCAGCTCTGCGCCTGCACTCGCTCAGTCCTCTGCTCACGATTGCGCGCGGTTTTTCGGTCGTGCGTCGTGCCGCAGACCAGCGCGTTGTCACCAGCATCCAGCAGGTTCAACCGGGCGATGATCTGGATATTCAGGTAGCTGATGGGCGTATTTCTGCTCAGGTACACACGACACAGTAATCTGGAGGCAAGCAGAGTATCTTGCCTGGGGGATGTTCAATGGACATGGATGCAATAGCGACTCTGTCGTATGAAGAAGCTTTTGGAAAATTGGAGAAGTCTGTTGCGGCTTTGCAAGATGGTCGTCTCTCTTTGGAGCAGGCCCTGGAGTGCTATGAGGAAGGGATGAAGCTCGCGCGGCACTGCCATGACCTGCTGCAGAAGGCTGAACTGCGGGTGCAACAACTGCGCGTGACAAATAACGGGGATCTGGAGACCGAGCCGCTGGACCTGGTATAGCGCTGGTGCGAGGAGGAATGCTGAAAAGCAGATGCAAGACCTGTTAAATAATCGTATCCTGGTGGCGGCCTTACTGGGCTGGGCGGTTGCCCAGATCTCAAAGACTGTCTATGAGTGTATTCGCTATCGTGAATTGAAATTGGGCCGGCTAGTCTCTTCCGGTGGCATGCCCAGCTCACATTCAGCATTGGTGACCGGCCTGGCGACTGCTACTGGTCGCATCACTGGCCTTGGCTCGCCCATGTTTGCCGTCGCTGCTGTGCTCGCCGGAATTGTGATGTACGATGCAGCGGGTGTACGCCGCGCCGTAAGTATTCAGGCGCGTATTCTCAATCAGATGATCGACGATGCCTTTCAAGGAAAACCTTTCGCAGAGCAGCGCCTGCGCGAACTCATCGGTCATACCCCGGTGCAGGTGCTGGTCGGTGCCCTTGTTGGTATTGGCGTGGCTTTGATTGTCGCTGGTTGATTCGCTCCTCTCTCTTTTTTCTCGACCGTACCGGTCGAGAGCAGATAACGAGAAAAAGAGCCTTACCGCCTTGAGTAAGGCTCTCTTTGTTTGTTCTAAGTGACTATTGGCCAATAACACTACGCAGGTCATTGACCACTTGCTCCAGTTGCGAAGCGGCCTCTGTGGCGGAGATGGCACCGTCGGCCAGTTGCTCGTTTACCTGCGAGGTGACTTTGATGGCAGTGGAGAGCTTCTGGCTGCTGTCGCTCTGGTAATGTGTGGCCTTCTCGATGTAATTGCCCGCGCCGATTACCTGTTGCAGTCCCTGTTTAATGGTTTCGATGTTCTGCCTGCGCCAGTTCCGCTCCAGTTCCGTACCAATCTCGCTCAGTCGATGCGCGGCAATGCGCGTGGCATCTGTGTAGTACTGCACCGATTGCAGACCTATCTGGATCGAATCAACTACCCAGAGCTGCTCAGAGGAGGCGCTTTGCTGCTTTTTCGCCAGGATATTAAGCGCTTCGCTGTTCTCGCGCAGTTGGGCGACCGAACGCATGATCGGGCGCGTAATACGCCCGGATACCAGCAGACCAAGCAGAGCTGCGATGAGAGCCACTATAACAGCAACCGTGATCGTGGTCGTTATCTGCTGATTCGCCGCCTGGGTGACAACGCTGTTCGGGCTGATCACAAAATACGTCCAGGGTACCGTCGAGGCTTTCTTCTCTCCTACCTGATAGTCAGTGTTTCCCAACGTCAGGCTAAAGCTGTTCGCATTGGTATTGTTGCTCATGACGTAGCTGGCCAGCGTCTGGTTCAAGTTCTGTGGAACGTTCCCGTTCTGGCCGTACCAGTTCTCGCTGGTAATCTGCTGCTGAAGGGTTGGGCCGATTGGGGCTACCGCAGTGAAGAGAGCGCTCGATTTGCTGTTAGTGTCCGCGATCCGCACGCCGTTCTGATCAAGAATAAACGAACTACCACTGTTACCAATGCCCTTATCGTCTTGTACGATACCCCAGATGTAATCCAGGTCAAGTGATGCGCGCATAAAACCGATGAACGGGCTTTTGGGTGTTCCGTTCGCATAAATAGGTGCATATATATCAACAAATGCTTTGTGGATAGACGCATCGTAATAGACAGGTGAGATAAAAGCCTGCCCTGTTTTGTCACTTTGTATCTCTTTCAGTTGCTCAGGAGGGATCAGGTACCGCCCATACTGATAGGGTTTGGTGTTCTGAGGGTAAGCGAGGAGTTCGTCACCCCGGCTGTTATAAAGCGTCCAGATGAGATAGTTGCTGTCTCGTACTTTACCAGCAATGAGGGCATAAGATGCGTGCAGCGCGGCATTCTGATAGGCCAGGTATGCCTGGTACGCCGAATACTGCGGGCTGGTAGGAGGCACGGGCGCCACGGGCGCCACCGGAGGAGTGGCCACGAAGCTGATCGTTGACGATACTTGAGTAAGTGTCTCGGCATCGAGCATACGTTCGGTAAAATATCTATCGATCAACTGGACGCGCGTACTGGCATCGGTTGCCATCGACTGGCTAGCCTGATCTGTCAATGCCTGGCTGGCCTGCCTTTCACTGAAAAACAAGGTGACCATCAGCGGCACGACAGCGGCCAGGATCAGAACGAAGGAAAGACGAACTGCGAGTGGAAGTCTACGGCGTCGTGGGAGATCCGTTGTTTGTGACATAGTAAACCATCCTTCATAGTTGAATAACGCCTGCACGTTCCAGATCTTGCAAGAGTCTCAAAACATCCTGTGGATCATGTGCCATCAGACGTATCAACTCTTTTACCGTGCGTCCACCATCGATCAGCAGGAATAAGCGCCGGTGGGTACGTGAAAGGCCCATTTGTTCAATCAAGTGCATGCCGTCTTCCATGTTGCGGGTGCGATAAGGCGTGACGAGCCATGCTGGAGGAATGCGCGGTGGCCCTGCGCTACCTAAGGTGCCAGTCGTTCTGGCAGATATATCCTGTTGCGAAGAGATTGGCCCCGTTGAAGGAGCCGTTTGTGAATGGCTGTTAATCGCGCGATAATAGCCCGAACCTCCTGTAGTGAATGTCGGAGACTGCGTAGCAGGTGTCTGGGCTAGCGTGCCAGGGCGTTGCTCAGGAGTAAAGGTAAAGCGGCAGGCGCCCCAACTTTTCAACCAGGCCAGAACGTCCGGTCCCTGTTGCTGATTGACGCTTGCCTGGATGACCTGTCCATTGAGAAAGAGAATGATTCCTTGTTCAAAAAGCGGGCCTTCATTGCGCTCGACGACCAGCCTGCCCGTTTTTTGACCCAGTTGAAGCACCTGGATCACATTTGCCAGCCGATCTGTCTCCGTTTTTGGCTGCTGTGACATGATCTTTCACCATGACTGTGACATTTGCCCCGCCCTTGAGGCGAAGAAGAGTGTCACCGTTCGATAAGCGCCCCCTGGGGGGCATGTTTCTCGGGGATGCTCAAACCCCCTCTACCTGTACGCCGGCCGGAAGTATCGGCCACATTCCCAGACGCACTTTTTCGTCATGTGTAAACTTTTTTACCAACTACGAGATCGAGATGCACAAAAAGGCTCAGGTTCACGCACCTAGCATACCACACCCCGATTTTTCTGACAAAATTGACAGGGTTTCTAGGAAATATGCCTTACCTGATTCGTTGCTCTAAAGAATCAACGTTGAACTGGTTCCTCCTGCGGTACTTTTTGGGCAAAGTGTCTACACTTTTTCCTCAAAAATATGCGATAATAGAAGCCGCGCGCGAATTTTATGCCCAGGGCGTGCGCTTGGATTGGAAGCCTGGATATCATAGCACTTGTGGAGGCTGGCATGCCCTCTCATTCGTCTGGTTCTGAGTTTGTGCCAGGTGATCGCGGCGAAAAAGCTCCGGCAGCAGATCTTCTCTCGGTTGACGACCTGGCGCGTTGTTGTGCAGAGGAGACGAATAAGTTTCTGCGCAATATTACCTCAAATGATCGCTATTGCCTGGAACTCTTCCGGCGGGCAATTGCCGGGCGGAATGAGGATGCCTGGACCTGTATCTATCAGCAATATGCTCCTCTTGTCCTTACCTGGGTAAATCAGCATCAAAGCGCGGCCTCCCTGCTTGGCCAGGATGGCGGCGCTCCTCTAGTGAACGCCGCCTTTGCCAAATTCGCTCAGGCATTAACTCCGGCCAAGATGAGGAACTTCGATTCACTGGCCGCTCTATTAAAATATTTGAAGATGTGTGTGCATAGCGTGATCGCGGATGAGGTGCGCGCCCGCCAGACTCGTCTCTATGAGGAGACGTTGGAGGCGATTGAGCAGGAACCATCAAGTGAGGACCCGGCTGAGGACGTGATTTCCGGCCTGTCTGTTCAAAGTCTCTGGCAGGTAATTCAAGAGGAACTGAATGGTGAAGATGAACGTTTGCTCATTTATCTGGCCTATGTCCAGGGAATGAAGCCCGCAGAAATTTGCACGCAGCACCAGCAGTTCTTTCCCTCGGTTGAGGATGTCTATCGGATTAAACGCAACGTCCTGGAGCGTTTGCGGCGCAATCGCCGTCTCCTATCACTGTTTAAGGATCGGCGGTAGTGACCGGCTGTGTCCCTGACAATGTTTTCATACTCTTTGCAGACTGCCGCGAGGATGGCAGAATAGCAGAAGTTTGTTCGTTTATTCTAATCATAAAGACAAAAAGCCTGCACGCTCAGGTAAACCAATCGACGATTGGGGAGAGTCGTCCGGTGAGCTGGCGTTTGCAGCACGGTTGGAGTACCTTGCGCCATGCCCTGGCTGTATGGATCTCCGGCCGCTATCACTATGAACAATGAGGAAAGGCTCATGGAGTGTAGTGAACCAGGGCTTGTTCGCGATGAGGAGTTGCTGGCTTACCTGGCCGGGGAGAGGGTTAGGCCGGTAGTGCAGCAGCATTTAGCGCGTTGCCCACGCTGTTCTGTCCGGCTGGCGGATTACCATCGCCTGGAGCTTTCGCTTCTCAGCAAGCTCTATCGCTGGGATTGTCCTCCCGCTCAGGTACTTGGGGAATATCAGTTGGGTCTGCTCGATACAGAAACCGCGCTGGCAGTCAGGCTTCACCTGCAAACCTGTGTGTCCTGCGCAGCAGAGCTAAAAGCCCTGAATGAGTTTCTTGCCGGCGATCCAATGCCTGTAGTGCAACCCGGTCAGCTCTCTGTTCCCAATACGGCGCAGAACAACCACCATGTACAACCACAGGAGATTGGAGCAGCGCTGAATCGTTTGCTGGATCGGGCCAGATCTGGAACTCGCCGCGTTGTTGCAACGCTTTTGCCGCCTCAGCCTCGTCTGGCCTATCAGCGAAATACGGCCCCGTCCACTCTCTGGCCCCGGCGCTATACGGCGGAAGATTTCAGTATTTCCTTGCAGGTCGAGCGTGAAACCGGACGCACAGACTTGCTCCAGTTGATTGGTTTTGTGACGCGCAAGGACGCTGCCCTGGAGGCTCTCAGAGGCATGCCCGTTCTGCTCTCTTCCCAAACCGAGACAGTCTCTGCTCAGAATGTAGACGAACTGGGAAACTTTGTCTTCTCGTCGCTCGCCCCGGCTACCTATACCTTAGAGTTGCAATCTGCGGATGGCATTATTGTGATTGAGCATATTTCCCTTGAGGCTCAGGATCAGTAGGAAACGCATCATCTCCTTGTAAAGCACCAGATGCCAGTCAACTCTGGCATCCGGTGCTCTGTATAATTCTCTCTGGGCGGAACAGGTTGATTTTTCATCCGCTGAAAATAACCTCCCAATCGTTTAGAATAGAGCAGATTGGTACAATCGGATAAAGTTGGGACGCAATCACCTATGACGCCACAAGAAATGGTTACGCTTCTCCTCCTCAAAAGTGAAGAAGAAGGACGCCGGTTCCTTACGCTCTGGCTACCGGCGTTTGACGATTCTGCCATCAATGAGCTGGTAGAGTTGATTAAACGCGAGGCTGATCACCAGTGGACCAGGGACTCGCAGATCTCGTTTATGATGGCGGGCCACCTGATTTTTATCGGTGATCTTCTGCAGATACAGTATGTACATGCTCTGGGCCTGATGGCGCGTGGCGATGCCTTGCGACGCATGGATCGGGACCAGGATGCGCTGCCATTTCTGGATGCTGCCGGCGATGAGTTCCTGGCTATTGGCGATGAAGTTGGTTGGGCGCGCACGCGGATTGGCCGCGTCAGTTCCTGCCTGCGCCTGAACCGCACCGGCGAGGCTCTACGCGATGCCGCAGCCGCGCGTGAGGTCTTTATGCGCTACGGCAAGCTGGTGCGCGCTGGCCAGATCGATGTCAACGCTGCGCTAATCAACTACGAATTGGGTCAGTATGACCAGGCTTTGCGCCTTTTTGATCGAGCAATTGAAACATATGCATTGCAGGGTGAGGGCGTCGATCTCTATGTTGCACGTGCGCGTGGCAACAAAGCGATCACCCTGGCAGCTCAGGGGCGCTTTCGCGAGGCGGTGGCTCTGCATGAGCAGGCCCGCGCGACCTTTGCCAATCATCGCAGCCAGGAGGTCGCGGTAGCACGCGAGGAGTTGAATATCGCCCAGATCTCTGCCGCGCAGGGCCATTATAGCCAGGCCCTGCTCTTGTTCAATCGCAGCCGCGCGACCTTTCAGAGCCATAATATGCTGCTTGAGGCTGCCGAAGTCGCGCAGCAGACCTGTGTTTGCCTGCTGCGCCTGAATCGCGCTCAGGAGGCGTATGAACTGGCGGGCGAGACTGTGACCTATTTTCGTAATTCGCCCAGCAATCGCCACAACCTGGCGCACTCACTGATGTATCAGGCCGAGGCGGCTATGCTCAAGGGCGATGTGCGTGACGCCGATGAAAAATTGCGCGAGGCCAGCCTCATTCTAGAAGAGATTGGCTTTATGGGTCTGGCCGCGCGTGTGCGCCTGTCGCAGGCTGAACTCTATTTCGCCTCCGGTCAAATTGAGGCCAGCTTGCGCGAGGCTCGCTATGTCGCGGATATCTTTGCTGAGCAGGAGGCGCTGCCCCAGCTAGCTCGTGCATCTATCTTGCAAGCGCGTATCCTGTTTATTCAGGGCAATATCCTTGCAGCCCAGGATCTTTGCATGCAAGCGCTGGATATTGCGCGAGGCCAGGGCTTGCTCGATCTTAAATGTCGCTGTGATGCTCTGCTTGGTCAGATCGCCGAGCGCAGTGGCAATCTGGAGGAAGCAGCGCGATATTATGATCAGGCGATTGAAGGTATTGACGAAGTGCAGGGACACCTGGTGCTGGATGAGCGCAGTAGCTTCCTGGAGGACAAAGCAGAGATTTATCAGCGCGCGGTCATTCTGGCGCTCAAACGCGGCAGTAAAGATGAGGCGCTGGTCTATGTGGAGAAGGCCAAGTCACGCGTGTTGGGAGATTACCTACGCAATAATATTGACATTCGCCTGCGGGCCGGAGATAAGGCCGGTGAGGCTATTCTGGAGGATCTGGCGCGTCTGCGCGAGGAGCAAGCCTGGTATAGCTCGCTTGTCTACGAGACGGAGAACGAGGCGAAGCTTAGCGACACGGCGATTATGCGTATCCGTTCTATGAAGCCCGGCCAGGCCCGCCAGGAGATGCAGAAACGCGAGCGCAAAATCGAGCAGTTACTTGAACAGATGCAGTTGCGCCTGGCTGGCGATCTGGTTGCCCGCCCGCGTGTGCGATGGGGCAGTACGCTGGTGAGCGATCTTGGCCGCAAGCTCTCGCCACAATCTCTTCTGTTGGAGTACTACCAGGCTGGCCAGGATCTCTATATCTTCCAGCTAACCCATGAATCAATCGAGGTTCATTGTGTCGAAGGGGCGATTCCGAAGCTGGAACGGCTCCTGTCGCTGTGGCGTGTCAACCTCGATCTCACGGCCCAGGCCAGCGCCGCACAGGACTATAGCTCCGGCTTTGCCAGCCTGTGCGAGAATGGCCTGGGCCTCTTGCAGCGTCTCTATCAGCTCTTGCTTGCCCCGCTGGACGATATCTTATCTGCCGATACACATCTAACAATCATCCCCTATGGTATGCTGCATTATCTGCCTTTCCATTGCCTTTTCGACGGCCAGCGCTTTCTGGTGGAGCGCTTGCACATCTCTTATCTACCAGCGGTTGCGCTCCTGGACGTGTGCCAGCAGCGCGGCCTGCGCGTGCGAACGAGAGGCGTCAATCTATCAAACTCGCTAGTCATGGGTCTCTCCGACCATGGGCGCCTGACCTACGCGGTTCGTGAAGCCGAAGTTGTTGCCCGCCGCCTGGGCGCGCACTGTGTACTCAACGAGGCTGCTACCACCACTCTGTTGCGCGAGGTCGCGCCCGTTTGCCCGATTGTGCATATCGCCGCGCATGGCCTCTTCCGCCTCGACGCACCCAACTTTTCCAGCATCCGGCTAGCCGACCGCCAGCTTAGTACCATCGAGGTCTTCAACCTGGATCTCTCTGCCTGCTCGCTAGTTACGCTCAGCGCTTGCGAGACCGGGCGGGCCAGCATTGGCGGCGGCGATGAAGTAATTGGTCTCGGTCGCGGCTTCCTCTACGCCGGAGCCGCCTCGCTGCTGCCCACCCTCTGGAAAGTGGACGATGCCAGCTCCGCCGAACTCATGGAAATTTTTTACCAGGCTCTGCTCAGCGGCTATACCAAAGCCGCGGCGCTCTCCAGCGCCCAGCGAGCCTTCCTCCAGCGTGCTCGCTCCTCCGGTCGCCTGCATTACGCCCATCCCTACTTCTGGGCCGCGTTTCAGTTGATTGGGGACGCCGGGACACTGTGAAGCGTTAGCCAGGTACATTGCGTAATTAAAGGTCGGTATAGGGCTGGATACTGGCTGCTTTTTGTGTACCGCTCTTATTCATGATTAGTGGGGTTACCTTTCCCATCTTGAGTGACCACCTGGGCGTGTACTCGACGAAATTCCTTTTTTCCCCGACTGAGATACTTATCAATACTAGATATTTTAATTCCCAGCTCTACCGAGATGTGTTGGCGGGGCATGTGCTGTAAGAAATAGAGGATCAAGCAAGAACGATAGGTAGGAGTCATGCGCGCTAAGATGCTCCATACCAGTTCTCTTTCCTCTACCTGTCGCTCCAGGTCAGCGCCAGTCGTCGTGGCCTCTTGCTCCTGGGCCTCCCGAGATACCTGGCGCATCAGCTTGATATGCCTCTGATAGTTATAGGCTTTGTTGGTGGCGATCCGATAGAGCCAGCTAGGAAAGCGCGAAGGATCACGCAAGTCAGCTAACCTTTCCCATACCTTGATGAACGTATCTTGCATAAGCTCGCTGCCAGCGCTGCTATCCTTGACAATACTCGTGATATGACGCGCGATGCGAGCGCTATAGCGCTCGTAGAGCACCTCAAACGCTTGAGTTTCGCCGCGTTGAGCTCGTGTGACCAGATCCTCTTCACATATATCATTTTTTCTTTGAGAAGTAGCTTCAGCATGATTTTCACTCAGCATCGGGCTGAACTCCTTTTTCTCGGCACCGAAAGGATAGCACTGGCAATGTCTACCGTTCTGGCTGAAAGCCTGTACCAGTATTTAAATAAATGATGGTTTGATCACCTATATGAATAAAAATATCGGGCTTTCCATCTCGGTTCATATCCTTGAACGTAGCTGTAACAGGGATACTGGCAACGTCGTCGCCACTAAGGGTAGCGACGCTGTAAATCCTCGCTTTTGTAAAATCGCCGGCTGGAATGACGATAAAGATTACATGGCCATTAAGATTTTCGAAGATGAAATGACTTGGATGCAAGGAGCTATCATGGTCAATGCCAACAACCTGATCGGTTTGCCAGGTACGAGGAAAGCCGTAGGTCGTATTTAATTGATAGCTCTTCCACCAGGAAGTGAAATATATGCCTCCAACCATGAGCGCCAGCATTACCAGCATTCCCATGCCGACTGGGAAGAGCCAGTGGACTTCCCTGGAAGGCTGCTTGCGCCACTCGCTGACTCTTTCGTCGCCCCTCTGGAAAATCTCCTTTTCTTCCGTAATCTGATAATGGATGGTTCTGTCTTGAGGATGAGCGGAGCGATGCATCTTCACATGTGTTGACAAAGCTGGCCTGGTTGTGTTTGACGCGTAGATCCTTTTCGTCAATTGCCTCTGTGCCGACGGTCTTTGTAGCGCCTGTACAGATGTTTCTTGTATATTGCCCAATGAGGTTGATTGTTGTAAAGCGGCAGCGTGATAACGTGATCTCCTGTTTTCTATTCTAGCCGATTTTCTTGTTAAGAGTATATCGTCCCGGCTCGTATGCAGCTCCTCCTGGGATGCAGACTGGTGTACAGAGAGTGACCTCTCGACCGTCGTGGAAAGCATCCGGTTGGTTTGGATAATGGTAGGGGCGTGATGAACGAGATCTAACGACTTTTCCTGAGATTTGAGCAGACCCAGTTCCAGAAAGAGCTGGTCGCGAGCACTTGCATAATCTTCACTGGCATCGTAGACGTGTGATTTTCCCCAGAAAAGCTGTTCTGTCTCGTTCTCGCCCGGCACCGCAACCAGACGCAGGACGCCCTTCATTCGCTGCTGGGCTACCAGATTGAAAGCTACATTGAGGGAGGTCTGGACGTGTAGGGACTTCCGGGCCAGAGGAGTCTGCACAAGTAGGAGATACTGGCAGCGGGATAACTCCTGGTTGAGATAGGTGACAAAGTCTTCTCTGGCAACAGTCGCGTCTGCGGTGACCACTTCAGCGCCCGCCGCCTGAAGATCGTAGAGAAGTCGCTGAGCCACTTCCATAGCCCGCTCATCTTCTGGAGTGGCAGAGCTGATAAAAATGCGAAGAGACGATTCCATTCTATCATTCTCTTTCTTTCTGCTCAGAGCTTTAGCGACTTGTTCGCGGTAGAGGTGAGCATACAGCCCATTTCTGGACAGTAGAGCCTCGTGAGTGCCGCGCTCAACGACGCGGCCTTGCTCGACGACGATAACCTCACTGACCGGTTTGTCTGTGAGATGTCTGGCCTTTGGCATAGGAATAAGTTCCAGGATCTTCTCAAGAAATCTTTTTGGAAAAGAGACAAATCCTTGTACTCTTTCTCCTGTTTGTACCTGATTTTTTTGGTGTTGCTGGTGTCGTGCCAGAAAAAAGCTGCCAATCACAAAAATCGCCGCTGCCAACTGGAGTAGAATACCTTCCCAAGTCGGGAAGATTCCCAGGGTCAGAGTCAGCCAGGTCGGAGAATGGAAAGTGCCGATGGGATGTACTGGCAACCAGCCTACGGACTGGAAAGTGTCTACGGTGTTCCCGACCAGCAGGAACAACACCCAGCCAATTAGTATCCCGGTGACGACCAACATTTTCTGGTAAGGTAGTTTTACCTGTAGGCCAAAAACAATAATTCCTACAAGCAATACTCCCAGAAAACCCAGCCCGATACCTGTCAGTGCGGCTCTGCTTCCTGCCTGCAAGACGATGGCCTGGGAAAGGAGAACAACCTCAAATCCCTCACGGTAGGTGCTGGCAAAGCCGAGGAAAACGAGACCAATCCAGCGACCAACCTCCGTATTTACCAGCTTGCCTTTCTTTTTGTGGAAATTGGCTATCCAGCCTGTCCAGTAAACTTTGTGGAAGAACCAGTTGGTGATAAGAAGCAAAACACAGACCGCGATAAGTGAGACGACAGCTTCCAAACGCTCGCCAAAGTCTGCTAGAACATTTAAAATACCGGCAGCCAGCAACCAGGTCAGCACGACTGCCACAAGGGAAAGAGCTGCACCTAGCCAGAGAGGGAGCCGTAACTTGCGTGCTTCCCCTCGTTTGAGGCTTCCCATAAGTGAGGCCAGGATCAGAACCGCCTCCAGCCCTTCGCGAAAGGCAATCGTTGCCGTATTTACGGCAGCCAGCGTAGCATTGCCGCCGCTGCCTGTCTGCTGGCCTATTGCCATTGCATAGATGTGCGGGGCTGCCAGGATATTCAGGCCGAAATAGAATGCGGTGATCACCAGGGCCGCCTCTGCAAGCTTTACAGGATGTGAATGTAGCGCACTTACTATCCTGGCGAGTGCTATTTGCATAGAGCGCCCTTTCTTAAAGAAAAATTTGTTACGGCTCTCCTCGCCTGGGTGAAGGAATGGCCGAAGTTGCTGAGCTCGGAGCTCAGGATGGATAGCTCCTTCTGCGCGCAGGCCATCCTCGTATCCAGCCGGAGAAAACAATCCCCTATATAATAGACACGTTTGCCGTCAGATTCCAGACATCCAAAGAACTCTGCGTATCGATAAGCTGGCAGATGTAGCCAATTTACTTGCCTTGGGTTGCCTCTCGTATATAATTTTTAACCAGACGAGGTGATACAAAGCCATCCGACCAGCAATCAGAAAAATATGTAAATATATTATAGCGCTTTGAAACGTCGCTTCAAAGTCTTGTTGATTGAGACAATCTTCTGCGCGCGAAATTTATCTCAGTGAGAGTGTAATAAGGATAAAGAATGCAGGCATCGTCTGGCAATCTATTTTTGTCCCTTTTCTACCCTCCTGAAATGTCTTTTACAGTTAGTACAATAAATGTGTCAGGGTAATATGGACTCAATTTTTGATGTTCCTACCAATCTCAGCGCACTTCTAGAGGAACTTATTCAGCGCTGGCAGGCCGCGAGCTCGCAGTTCCAGGGCCCAATCTTCAATGCGATAGAGGGCGCGGATAAGGAGGTCGAGGCGTACCTGCAAGAGATCCAGAGGGACCTTCAGGGGGCTCACATTACTGCTTTGTCCAGTTTCTATGCTGGAGCAGATTTTGGCCATCCTGGGATCACTGCTGACCTTTCAAACGTCGATATCATCCTCCTTGCGCTCTCTGGGCCAGTGGTAGATGACCTAAGTGACGGTATCTCCAATCTGCTGCCAGCGATTGATAGGGCTATAGAGCGCCTGACGGGACGGCAGACGGGCATACAAATGGGCGCTTTCCCTTCTGACGAACTGCTGGAGGGAGTAGAGGGTGGCAGACTCTACCTTGCTTTGCAGCAAATCAGTGATTTCCTGAACGCCGCGAACAGGAAGATCGCTGAGGATTTGAGCGATTTGCTGTGGAGTCCCAGGGTCTGCGCTGCCTCTAGTGTCCTGGTTGGCCATCCTGAAAGCACCCCGACCGGGTTGCAGAGCTTTGCTGATGTAAAAGTTAGCTCCGAACTTCTGACTAACTTTGCTTCGGTTTGCGTGAGAGGAGCCGAGACGATTGATAACGAGGCGCAGGTCACAGTGAGATCCCTGAGCAATCTGACAGACGTGCTTGCTTCACTGGCCGGGGTGCCTGTGATTGGCGGAACCGCCAATACTCTTCTGGAGACGCTGACCGAGGCAAGGTCGAGGTTGACCCTGTCTATGGGTTGTTATATTACGGGCCTGGTCATGATGGCACAGAATTTGTTGAAAGCTGCGGGCACTCTCGCAGAGGTAGACATCAAGCTCAGTAACCTCTTCACAGAACTCCATAACCAGTGGTAACGACCCTCGCGGCTGCAAGTCTCGGCACTTGAGCCAGAAAGGCTCGCGGCTTGCAGCCGCGAGCATGGTGGAAAGCAGAAGCGTTTTCTCTAAGGAAGAGCGGTCTCCTGAAAGGCTGTAAAGGTGCAAGTGTTGCCTGGATCAAGAGTAACGCGCATGCCCCCCCGGCCGCTTTGAATCCTTCCGTCCTGAACAGTAATCATCCACTGCGATGGTTCGGGCGTGCCTGCCAGCCAGACTCGTGCAGAGAGAGTGTTGCCCTGGATGCGAAAAAGGAAATTGTAGTATTGGTTGTTCTGCGCAGAAAAAGGAATGGTAGCGAGGTTTGAACCCCCGTCATTGTCCTCTTCATATAGAACTATTGCCCGACCATCAATAAAGGCTTTATAAAAGACCGTTGGACTAACCCAACGCAGAACCGGCCCGAAATTTGTGCGAATGCTAAGCTCGCTGCTTTTGCCAGTAAGAAAGATTTCTGCATCTGCGGTCGTTGGCCCCAGGATAGCGTCGATGTGTTGTCCATTGTGCCCGCTGGTAATTACCCCAGAATCCTGCCGAATCGAGAAGAGAGAGGTATTAGTAGCATCCGCTCCCCATGTCTGCCCATCAGAGGCGTTGCCCCACCCTTGCTGATTAGCGCGGTGAAACGTATCCGCAGCAAGAAATGGAGTTTGAGTGGGAGTGGGAGTAGGAGTAGGCCGACTCCTTGTGGGAACAGCCGCAACTGTGGCAGTTGGGGTAGGCTTATTTTTGTGAATTGCTGTGGCAGTAGGAGTAAGTTGGCCTCGACCAGGAGTAGGGGTGGGCTGTGCAGTCGGAGAATTTTGACTTATCCTGGATAAGGAGGTGGTACTTGCCAGAAGAGATGAAACCAGCGCCAGGAGCAGGACAACCGCAGCCAGACCTATAACCAGCCGCCGAGATCTGGAGCGTTGCCACCACGGTAGCGGCCTGGGACGATCTAACGAGGCAGGAACAGGGGGTGGGAGAACTAGCGGTGAGTTGACAGCGACTTTCCTGGCTAAAGAAGACGTAGGCGGAATCGCCCCGGAGGTTTTAGAGGCCGAGTGAGGGAGAGGCGTAGCTACTCTACTAGCTCTGGCAACCGGCTGAGGAGACAACAGCATGGTAGGTTTACTCTCTGGAAGAGGAGCCGGTGCCTGAAGCAAGTCAGAAGTCAGGCTAGCAGATCCGGAGTGCGCTGGCAAAGACGGAGTCAAAAGCTTCGTTGCAGCAGGCGTTGGATCGGCGGGCTTGAGCAGGCCCAGTTCCTGCAAGAGAGCATCGCGCGCCTGGGGATAATCCTTCCCGGCGTCAAAGGAGCGTTGTACCGGTCCCAGCAGGTCCTTTGCCTCAGATTCCGCTGGCTCGGTGAGGAAGTGTAGTACCCCACGCATCCGCTGCTGAGCTACCAGGCTGAAAGCCAGGTTGAGGGAAGTTTGTACGCGAAGGGATTGCAACGCGCTGGGTGTTTGCACAAGCAGAAAATACTGGCAGTCAGGCAACTGCCGATCAAGATACTCGACCAGCTCGTCATCAGCGATACTGTCATCGGCGGTCACCACTTTGCCTCCCGCAGCCTGTAAATCCTGGAGAAGCTGCTGAGCCACCTGTGCCCCCGGCTCACTGCTTGAAGAAATATAGCTCACGAAAATTTGTACATCGGGCATTACAAACTACTCCTCTGTCACTCATTTCTTCTTGTGTTTCCGTATAGACAGCTTATCAGATGTCAGCTTGCTTTTCAAGCTACCTGCCCTGCCTCTCTGCCGATTATAGAGAGTCCGAACACTCTTGACAAAAAGGAGGAAGATCTTAGAATAGGCTAAAAAGGAGTAGAATAGAGGTCCTATGGAGTTTACACGGCCTGCTACAGTCCTGACGCCTGCCCTGGTCGTCTATCTTATCGATGCAAGTCATTCTATGAATGAAGCGTATGGAACGATGACTAGAATGGACGTGGTGAATGATGCCTTAAAAGAGGCAATGAAAGCGATGGTTCGTCGTTCTGTGTATAACGGCGTAGTGCAGCGGCGTTATAAGCTGGCAATCCTGGCCTATACAACTAAAGTTGTAGATGTGCTTGGGGGTATTCGAGATCTACCCGAGGTGATCAAGCGCGGGGTGCCTGTTATCAGCGCGGGCGGAGAGACAGATACTGCCGGGGCTTTTAAGGCCGTTGAGGCTCTATTGCGACAGCATCTAAGCGAATACCAGACCTCCCCGGCTCCGCTGGTGTGCCACTTTACAGATGCGCTGCTGAATTCTGCCGATCCAGCACCCGTGGTGCGGCGGATTCAGGCGTTGAGGGTACAAGATGGGCCTGTGCTGGTCGAGAATGTCTATATAGCAGAAAAGGTGTTCAGAAAGCCCGTTGAGGATTGGCATCAGTGGAGAGGCGTGGTAAAAGCTAATCAGCTCAGCAATGACTATGCGCGCTTGCTCTATCGTTTATCTTCTCCGCTGCCGGAGACCTATCGGCAGAATATCAACGAGGCAGGCTATCATCTCCAAAAAGGGGCAGCGCTCTTCTTTTCAGGAACTCACATGGATTTTATCCGTCTGGCTCTTCCTATTTCTGCGGCGACTCAAGCGGGCTAACTCCTGGTAAATGAGCCAGGGGCTTTTCTGGAAAAGTCTGTAAAAGGCGCGGCGGTATATAAGCATGCTGTCCGTGTTTGTCTTCTGCCAGGTGTCTTATTTTCTAGGGATGTCAAGGCGCCGGAAGAAGAGAATATCACCGAGCAAAAAGTCAAGGCTTCCCTTTTCAATCTATTGAGGATGATTACTTGGAACATGAGCGCTGTGCTAATAGGGCAGTGCTCCCAGGAAGGAGTTTTATGATGGGCCTGATCTCAATGAGTCCTGAGGAAATCGCTGCTGTACGAAGTGGATTTCAGGCAATTATCAGCGAGTTCCAATCCAGTTTGGCCAAAGTTGTACAGGACGCGGATAATCTGGCCTCCACATGGCACGGCATTTCTTATCAATCGTTTGTCGCTCTTATGCAGGTGTGGCAGGCTGATTGTCAAAAAGTTGGCGTGGAAGGTCTGGAAGCAATTTGCACGAATATGACCACCGCTAGCACCACGATGCAAGAAACGGATGCTGATCTCGCTCGCCTGTTCAACGTCTAGTATGTGCCGCTTCGCGCTCGCTGGTTGTTGAGGTGCTTGGATCGTTGGCATCAGACGCGAGCGGGCAAATCACCTGCCAGAGCCGAGCACGCCGAGCTGTTTCGGATTGTGCCCGGTCCTGAGCAGGTTGAAAACAGGGCGGTCGCTGTTGGCGGCAAAACCAAGCAGCCATATTGATGGGTATGTCCAATTGTATCGCAGGTTTTTACTTATATGTCAGAGAAACTACTTATCACTATTCAAAGTCTTCAGCGCACCGTCGATGTCCAGCTGCCGGATGATGTGCGGATTGGAGATCTTCTCCCATACCTGGCAGAGGCGTGCGGCTTTTTCGAGCAGCCCCGTCATTCCTCCAGGGCAGAGAAGGCTGTCTGGTCGCTGAGTGCTGTGGGTGCTTCTCAGCCATTTGCCGCGGAACGAACCCTTGCGGACTGTGGAGTGATGGATGGAGATACTCTCCAGTTTCAGGAAAGGATCTCCCAGGTAAAGCCGGTCGCGCCGGTTCACGAGCCTGCGCCAGATTTTGCAGACATTCTACCAAGTGAGGAGACGGGGTGGCTTGGCGTTACCTGGAGAGAGCTAGAGAGTATGTAGTATGGGAGAAAGGATACTTTCTATGCAGAGTAAAACATTTTATCGACCGGCACGTGAGTATCCTCCTGTCCTACCGAGTAACGAAATTGTAATCAACGCACCCCCAAGCCTCCAACCTACACAGAGAGGAGGTTGGTCTTGCCTATCATATATGCTGCCGGGGGTTGCTGGCCTTGGTTCGCTCGTCTTTCTTCTTGCCTATCACGAAAACCTCCTGCTGGATGTTGCTTTTGGTCTCATAGCCCTCTGTAGTGTTGGTTCCGGGGCAGTCATGGCCATTGTGCAGCGTAGAGCAGGGAAGAGGCAACTCAAGCAGCAGCGTATCTCTTACCAGAATTATCTTGCTCATATGCGCAAGCACCTGTCGCTGATTGCCAGGCAGCAGCGGCAGGTAGATGCTCGCCTTTATCCCAACTACAACGAACTTCTCAACTGCGTTGAACGGCGTGAATATTTGTGGGAGCGCCGTCCAGAGGACCAGGATTTTCTGAGCGTGCGGGTCGGATTAGGACCATGTCCGCTTTGCACTCCCCTGCACTTGAAGCTTTCCGATGATTCGTTCATGGTTGAGTATCTGCCAGATTCACTTGCGAAAGCTCAAGCACTTGTGGCCGAATACAGTCACCTGGCGGATCTAGCCGCAGTTGTTTCTCTGCGCGATTTTAGTGTGCTCTCTATTTGTGGAAATCTCACGCGCGCGCGTGCCCTGGCTCGCGCGCTGCTTTCTCAGCTTGTTGCTTTCCAATCTCCCGAGGATGTGCGCTGCCTGGTTGTTTTCAAAGAGCCATACATGAAGGACTGGGCGTGGGTGAGATGGCTGCCGCACGCGCGCTGCCTACGCCATCTCAAAGCGGATAAGAGCAGTGTATCCGAATATCTCTGCATGCTCGCGCCGACGGTAGAGGATGTGCGCGCGCTCTTACAACAGCAGATCCTGCCGGAACTGGAGCACCGGCACCGTTTAAGTGAGGACGAGGAGGGCAAGCAACGACAAACTGAGGCTATGGAGATATGCTTGCCTCATCTGGTACTGTTCCTGGATAGTTTTTCCCCCACGGATACGATTGGCCAGTTGCCGGAGATAGATGTACTCCTGGATGAGGATGCGCTTTTCGGAGTGACCGTAATTTGCCTGGTTGAAGATATGAGCCAGGAACCAGCTCAGGTGCAGGCGCGTATACAAATCTCAGAGACCGGCGGGTTGTCTTTCGAAGAGACGAGATATAGCGGGCGGCGTCTGGAAGGGTTACAAGCAGATGCCATCGATCCGGCGAGGGCCGAGCGGCTGGCTCGCAGCATGGCGCCTTTGAGGCTGGAAGAAGCAGGTACTTCGCCGGATCTTTCGCAGGACATTCGCCTGCTTGATCTCTTGCAGATCGCGACGCCTCGTGATTTTGACGTCACGCGGGCCTGGATGCCACGTACGCGCGCCGATTTTTTGCGTGTGCCCTTTGGGCTATGCGCAGATGGCCGTCTTCTCTATCTGGACCTCAAAGAGTCTGCCGACGGCGGGATGGGGCCACATGGTCTGATTGTAGGGGCAACGGGTTCGGGGAAAAGTGAACTGTTGCGTACGCTTGTGATTAGCCTGGCCGCAACGCACGCTCCCCAGACGCTCAGCTTCGTGCTGATTGATTTTAAAGGTGGAGCATCTTTCGCCGATTTTGCTGCCCTTCCTCACGTGGTCGGTCTTGTGACTAATCTGCAAAGCGATCTCTCCCTGGTTGATCGTGTCTACTTTTCGCTGCTGGGTGAGCAACAGCGCCGCCAGCATATGCTGCATGACGCGGGCAACCTGGATAATATCAAGCAGTACCAGGCCATGCGGCAGACGAATCCTGAGATGGAGCCTATGCCTCATCTCATCATTCTCGTGGACGAGTTCGCGGAATTGATTGCCAGCCGCAGTGACTTTCTTGATCTCTTTGTGACCATGGGGCGCGTTGGGCGAAGCCTGGGTCTGCATCTGCTCTTTGCCACCCAGCGTCTTGACGAGGGGCGAATCAGGGGTCTGGAGAGTCATCTGCGTTATCGTATTTGCTTGCGAACGTTCAGCGCGAACGAAAGCAAGGCAGTCCTGGGGACGCCTGATGCGTACTATCTGCCGTCTGTGCCGGGCACCGGTTATTTCAAGGTAGATGCGGATATCTACGAGCTGTTTAAAACCGCACTGATCTCTGTTCCGTACATGCCCGTCGAAGAGCAGGATACCGTAGGCAGCAAAATACGTCTTTTTACCTTAACCGGTCAGCTTCATCCTCTCCGTCGTCTGCCCACCCATCAGGCAAATATCTCGCAACTTGCTGAGGACGGTAAACTGCGCACAGAAATGGATGAGATGGTTGAACTCCTGGTTGTCGGAAGGCCTGGGGACGCTGCCAGGCGCATGCACCAGGTCTGGCTGCCACCACTAAGTAAGACACTGTCTTTGAGTGCTGTCCTGGAGCGCTGCCAGGGTCCGGCTTTTGATGGACTCTCCTGGCCGGATGTGCCGCCGTTTGGTGAACTCTGCGTGCCTGTTGGTCTGCTTGATGTCCCTCTTGAACAGGATCAGAGACCGCTGTGGCTGAATTTTTCTGGGAGCGGTGGACACCTGGTTCTGGTCGGTGCGCCACAGTCGGGGAAAAGCACGTTTTTGCGCACGCTGATGGTTTCCTTTATGTTGACGCATACGCCCCGCGACGTTCAGTTTTATTGTATCGATCTGGGAGGTGGTCTGCTGCGCGTTTTCGAGCAGGCGCCTCATGTTGGGGCCGTGTGCGGAAAAGCGGAGCGCGATAAGGTGCGACGCGTGGTTGCCCAGGTGCGCAAGATTATTGAAGACCGCGAGTTTCTGTTTCGCGAGCGAGGCATCGATAGTATGGCCACGTTTCGCTCCCTGCGCCAGCAGGGGGAGTTGCGCGACGAGCCATTTGGAGATGTTTTTCTCATCATCGATAATTTCGCGCAATTTTTCCAGGACTTCGATTTCCTGGAGCCGGCACTGCTAGAAATTGCCTCCGGCGGCCTGGCCTACGGAGTTCACCTGGTGATGGCCGCGAATCGCTGGATGGAAATTCGTCCTAAGCTGCGCGATAACATCGGAACACGCCTGGAACTGCGTCTAAATGACCCCCTGGATTCGGAACTAGGCAAGGCCATTGCCGCCGGGATTCCGGCAGATATGCCGGGCCGGGGCGCGAGTAGAGAAAAGCTCTATTTTCAATGTGCGTTGCCTGTTATCAATACAAGTGCAGCGTCTGATTTCCGCAATCAGGCTGTTCAGGAGTCTCTCAATGGCTTTGTGCAGCGCGCCGCGCTCGTCTGGGACGGCGAACCCGCGCCACCCATCAATATGCTGCCCAACCTCGTGCATCTGGAAGCGCTGCCCCCGCCGGAGAAGTCCACGGGGATACCTATCGGCCTGGAGGAGTTTCGCCTCAGTCCTTTTACCATCAATCTTATCTCAGGTGGGCCTCATTTTATCATTGTAGGCGATACGGAATGTGGCAAAACTTCTCTCTTACGTGTCTGGATGCGTGGCCTTGAGCGCTGTTATCTGCCCCAGGAGGTGGGATTCACGATCGTTAGTTTCCGCAAGCAGCTTCTTGATTTTGCCAAAAGCGCGCACCTGGTGGGCTATGCCTACAATTCGTTAACGTTGTCGGCATGCCTGGGGAGCCTGAAAGCGGATCTAGAGAAGCGTGCTCAGAAATCATCTGATATTCCGTTGAGTGATCTGCGTCCCCAGGAGAATTGGGAGGGCCGGCATCTCTTCCTCTTTATTGATGACTATGAGGCTATCACCAGCACGGCTGGAAATCCGATCTCGCAGCTAGCAGATTACCTGCCAAATGGGCGCGATCTTGGTTTTCACCTGGTGCTGGCCCGCCGCGTTAGCGGAATGGGGCGTGCGCACTTCGAGCCAGTGCTCCAGCGCTTGCGTGAAATGGGCACACCCGCGCTCATCATGAGTGGCGATGCTGCGGAGGGCAAGCTGTTTTATGGCCAGGCTGCCGGACCGCTACCGCCTGGTCGTGGCTATTTCGTGCAGGAGCGCCATTCACCCATTCTTATACAAACAGCCTACACCGAGCCATCATATGTTGAGCCGGTCTACACCAGCGAGTAAATCAAGTTGTATTTACAGCAAGCTTTTTGCTGGCGGGATAGAGACAGCGCCGGGCACTACCCTGTTGATGTCCTGGCGACCAGGAGCATAGAACGAATGACGACGACTCACGAAAAACTGCTGCTCACATTTTCACGCGCCCCATTCTTTACCGGACGCGAGACATTTATCCAGGCGTTACGCGAGACCCTGCTGCGCGACAGGTTTGCCGTGATCATCGGTCCTTCAGGCGTGGGCAAAACATCTGTAGCCCTGGAGTACACGCGCCAGTTCGCGGCAGAGTACCGGGCAATGTTCTGGTTGAACGCTACCACACCGGAGGCATTTCAGGCCAATGCAGTCGCCTTGCTCCAGGGATTTTCTCTGCCTCTTGACGGTGAGAGGAGTCCCGCCAGCCTGTTTCAGGCTCTGCTAACCTGGCTGAGCCGGCAAAAGGGCGTTCTGCTGGTGCTGGATCACATTCATTCTCTCCGTCTCCTAGAGACGCAGATGGAGCAGCAACCCGTGAGCGGGCACATTATCTTGATTCCTCGCTCCACCGAAGAGCTGCCATCGCCGCTCTCGCCCCTGAAACTGGAGAACCTGGGCGCACGCGATGGCGCGCTGCTCCTGCTGCGCAGAGCTGGTTTGCTGCCTATGGGCGAGGCGCTGGAAGTGGCTACAAGCGAACTGCAAGACGCTGCATTAGAGTTGGCTATTGAACTGCGTGGGTCGCCTCTGGCACTGAATCTTGTTGGAGGCTATCTGCGAGTAACCGGCAGCACGCTCCAGGAGTACCTGCTCGCCCATCGCGCTTATCCCACGCGCCTGCCTTCGCCCGTTCGCCTGGAAGGCACGGATAGACGCACGTTTGAACGCATCGAGGTTGCATGTAATCTTGTCCTCTCTCGGCTGAAACAGGATCAGCCTGATGCCTTTGATATCTTGAACCAATGCGCGTTCCTCTCTGCCGATGGCATTCCCGCGGCGCTTTTTGAGAGGGATCAGCCTGTACACATACCCGCTTCTTCACCTGTGGATGAGCCGGCGGAAGCAGAGGAACAAGAGGCTACTCCGCTGGCTGAGGCGCTGCGAGTTTTGCTGAACTATGGCCTGCTGGATGCGCGGGGCGGGACGGGAGCGCTGACCATGCATGAACTGTTGCAAATCTGTGTGCGCCAGGCTTTGCCATTGGATGAACAGCAGCGTCAGGCCGAGCGAGCGCTGCACGCCTTGCATCGGTTTCTGCTGACCATTGAAGAGAAACCATTGGCCCTCCGCTTGCGTATGGCGGGTCATATCCGGCGCCTGGCCGAGCTGAGCGATGAATGGACTTTGACCAGGCGCGAGGCGGCCGAGGTTCTGGGCTGGGCAGCTTCGCTGCTGTGGGAGCAGGGTTTTCCCGGCGCGGCTGAGTTACTTTTGCATAAAGCGCTCACCATCTGGGAGCGCACGCTGGGTCCTGTGAATCCAACCGTGGCTACGGTGTTGTTCAACCTGGCCACCTTAAATATGCAGTTGAAGAACTACCCACAGGCCGAGGAACTGGCTCAGCGGGCTACCAGGATTAAAGCGCGGGCGCTGGGCATCAGACATCCCGACGTACTGCTCAGCCTCAATAATCTCGCGCATATCTATGAGCTGCAGAAGAAACAGGAGCAGGCAAGGCTCTGCTATCAGCAGACCATCGACATTGGCGACCGGGCTGGACTCCAGAACGATCCCTCATACCTCCAGGCCCTGTACGAATTGGCTCTGCTCGCCATCCAGCAGGACCAGCTTACCAAAGCCAGATCTATGCTGGAGCAGGTATGTACAGCCTGGGCAGATTCGCCCGGTTTTGGAGATCCTACGACAATCCAGGCCTGGCATAGGCTGGCGGAACTCGCAGTTAAAATGGAGGACTGGCAACTGGCGCTGGCCTGTTATCAGCGCGTGGTGCCGGCCTATGCAGGGTGGCGAGGCGAGGAGCACCCGGAAACCCTGCGTTGCCTGGAGGAGGCAGCCGAGGTGCTGATCGAGTGGGACGAACTGGCCGAGGCCGAAACGCACCTCCAGCAGGTCCTGCATGTAAGAGAGCGCCTTGAGGGGGCCGATCATCCAGAGGTCGCGGCCTGCCTGAACAGGCTGGCCAACGTCGCGCTCCAGCAAGAGCGACTCGCCGAAGCACAGGCATATCTGACGCGGGCACGACATATCTACGAGAGCCGGCCAGAGGCGGAGGATATCGAGCTGGCTGCGGTGCTGGATACCTTCGCGCTCCTTCACATTGAGCAGGCAGAGCCTGAGCAGGCCATCTCGGCGGCAGAGCGGGCTCTGGCTGTCAGGACGCGCGTGCTGGGCGAGATGCACCTGGATCTGGTCAAAAATCTCAGCATACTGGCCAGCCTCCACCTGACCCTGGAACAACCTGAGCGGGCCGAGCCACTGTTACTGCACGCGCTTGCTATCTACCAGCACGCTCAGAAGCCCGAAGATATGGCCCTGGACCCGGTGCTCGACGACCTGGCAACCATCGAAATGACACGCGGGCATCTTGAACAGGCGAGAATGTTTCTGGAGCGCTCGCACGCTATCAGGACGCTGGCTCTAGGAGACACCGCGCCCGAAACTGCCGAGACCACGCAGAAACTGGCCATGATCGCCCTTGCTCTTGGCCGGCAAGAGGAGGCAGAGAAACTCTACCAGCGCGCGCTCCTGGCCTACGAAACGGACCCGGAGCCGGGGGACAGAGAGGCCCTGACCGCGCTGAAGCAGCTGGCAGTTCTGGCCGTTTTCCTGGGCAAAGCGGAAGAAGCAGAGACGCTCTACCGGCGCACTCTCCCCGCTCAGGCAACAGATCAAGCACAGGAGACTGGGCTGGCTCTGGCAGATATGAAGCAGATGGCAGCTCTGGTTGCCCTCTCTCAGGGCAAGCAAGAGGAAGCGAAGACGCTCTACTGGCGGGTGCTCTCTTCCTATAAAACGGATCTGGCACAAGAGACTGAACAGCAAAACGCGCAGCTGCTGAGCAATCTGAAGCAAATGGCGGTCCTGGCCGTTCTCCTGGGCGAGACAGAAGAGGCGGAAACGCTCTACCAATATGTACTCCCTGCATATAAAGCGAGGTTGGCACAGGGGATCAAACAGGAGGACGAGGAAGCGCTGATCAATCTGAAGCAGGTGGCAGCGCTGGCCACACTCCTGGGTAAGGGAGAGGAAGCGGAAAGCATCCTGCTTGAGGTCATGGATGCCCGCGAACGAGCAGTGGGCGCAGGACATCCCAGCTTGGCGGAAGACCTGGTGCTGTTGGGGCAACTTTACATGCTGCAAGGCCGCTCTACGGAAGCAGAAACATGTATGCAGCGTGCGACCGCTCTCCAGGGAAACGTTTGAACCGGGAGGAATGCTGGTGAAGGATAAGAATGGCCCCCCCGCCAGGCGGGAGGGCCACTGCTTTCGCCGGAAAAGACATTCCGCAGGCTCGCGCGTTGTCCCACTGAGGATCATGGAGCAACCGGTATGCGCAGAGGCGACAAAGTGGGCTTCTGCTCTGGCTCCGGCGTGGAGGTAGGTGTGGGTGTAGGCGCTGGTATATATTTTATAGACTTACGGTGATACGTATCGATTGTCGTAATCGTTTTAGACCCATCGGGGTTTAATACCGTGATCGTCTCAGACCCGTCACCATTCTTCATCGTTATTGTAACTACCCCCGTCTTGAGATTCTTCGTCACTACAGGCGCCGGCACGTCCTGTGGGAGGAACTGGCCAAAAAACCGCAGTGCTCCATCTATGAACGTGCCAATAAGGAAACCGCCAACGAATGAACCTGCCCATGTTAGTTCAGGACCACTCTCCGCTCCGGCGGCTTGAAGAGCGGGAGTGGTGATTGCACCAGCGACCGTTCCAGCAATTGCATTTGCTATGAACGTGGCTATAACCGGAGTTGTGATCTCGAAACCTTGACCTGCGAGGATCTCTCCGAACGCGAGAGTGCTTGTGCTGAAGATGCCGCCAGCAATACCCGCAGCTATTGCCCGTGCCCACTGCGGGAGCAAATTAAGGAGACGATTCCCGGCTCTGACCCAGGTTCCTCCCCAACCTTTCATCCAGTTGTACAACCATTTCGGAAGATTCTTGAAGCGGGGATCTTCATCTCCGCTAGCCACGGGAGGTCCACCTCCAGGCCCTTGAGGTGGTTGTCCTGATGCTCCGGCCCCCTGCTTTTGCTGATCAGTTAACTGTGCTTGCAGGGCACGTAATTTTCGCCGGAGATTTTTCACTTGCCTGGACTGCCGGCTCTTCTTCGGGAACTTCTTTGCAAGTTCGGGAGAAGAATCAGCAGAGGAAGAATCAACGGGAATGGGCGGAGCGACGTCGAGAGGCGTGATACTGGTGGTGTCGGTGCCCGTTCTGCTACCATTGCGCAAAGCCATCACAGTGACAACGCCGGTGGCGGCAACAAAGCCAACGCCGGCAGCGATACCAATGCCGGGAATGAGCTGCGGGTTGAGAGAGATCAAAGGAGTCTGCTGGGTACTGGTACCGGTGGTGGTGCTGGTGTTGATACCGGTAGTAGTGCTGGTACCGATGCCCGTGGTGGTACCGGTAGTAGTGCTGATACCGTTGCCAGCGCCAGTGGTAGTGCCGTTGCCCGTGGTGGTACCGACGCCTATTATTTTTGTGGTACCGTTTGTCGTGCTGGTCCCGGTGCCTGTTGTTTTCGTAGTCCCGATAGTAGTGGTGGTGCCGGTCCCCGTCGTGGTATCAATGCCCGTTGTTTTCGTGGTGCCTGTCGCCTTGCCGGTGCCAGTAGCAGCAAGAGCACCTGCTCCGGTAGTGGCACCTGCTCCAGCCACGAAACCGGCGGCAGGAACTGCCTGCGGGCTGAGGGAGACCAGAGGGGTCTGCCCGTTATTGGTCGTCGTGGCCTGTGGCCTGATGCCGTTGCCCATTCCCGTTGTGGTGCTGTTGCCGGTATGCGTGGTGCTCAGTGGTGTCGCGCTGGTGCTGTTGCCGTTGCCGGTGGTTGACGTGCTGAAGGGAGTCGTGCTGGTGGTGTTGGCGCCATTGCCGGTGGTTGACGTGCTCAGGGGAGTGATGCTGGTACTATTGCCGTTGCCGGTGGTTGACGCGCCCAGGGATGCCATGTTGGCGCCGAGACCAGCGGGTGGTACGATTAGAGACTGCTGGTTGGTGTTGGAGGAGTTCGAATTGGTAGGGGTAGAAATCGTCAGGGGAGGCGCGCTCTTCGGATTCCCTGGAATGAGGCCGGAGGCGCATCCTGTGGCACTCACGCTTTCTGCGGTTGCGAGAAGCTGTCCGGCTGCCCGCGCCAGGGTCTGACTGATGGCCTCCATGGCCGCGACCATGGCATTGATGCTTGCCTGCATGCTGGCAGCCTGAGCTACGGGCACCGAGCTACCATTGTAGCTCTGGAGCTCCTGAATGGTCTGGAGACCCTGAGCAATCCCCGCTGTCGAGAGACTTTGCACACTCGACATAGGGCCTTGTCCACCATCGGTCAGCTTCTGCCCATTCGCCGGGTCCTGACGAGCTTTTTCCCACCAGGTATCGAGACCCTGGATCGCCTGTCCGTTCATACCTTGCCCCAGGATCTGCGCTAGAATCTGATCGATATCGCTCTGCACCTTGCTCACACTGCTGCCTTGCGTGCTCAACTGCTGCCTCGTGTTGCCCGCGGCAGTAATGAGTGCCTGGAGCTGTGCCTCAAGCTGAGGACTGATGCCGGCCGGGTATTGAATCGTGAAGTTCGCATGGTTTCCTGGTACTCCTGGTCCAGGTCCTGCGGGTGATGTGGCAGTCATGCTACTGTATGTCCTTCCTGGCTTCCTGCTGCCTGCTCAATAGTAAGCACTACGACGCTTCTCAGTATGTTCTCCTTGCGCATCAACACTTACTGAATTCAAGGAGTAGGCTAATTCTTGAGCAGAACCCCGCTCTGTTGAGCTCCGGCATCTTGGTTAAATGAATCCAGTAAGTTACTTAGCTTCGGGTCATCATTTATAGCTTTAAAAATGCCAGTATAAGAAGGGCTAGAGCTAGCAGTAGTTGCACTGGTTGCTGCATCTGCACTGACTGCTGCGACATCAGCACCGGTTACTACTGTATCAGCACTATTAGCAGCAGTAAATGCAACCGCATCGGCGCTGCCGGTTGCCGCCGTGGCGGCGTCAGTGATTGGATCGAGGCCCAGTTGCAGAGCACTGGCTACCGCCAGGCCCACAGTAACGACTCCCAGTCCGATGGCCAGTGCAAGCTTCCAGGGATTACCTTGAGGAGTGACATTTACATGGACGGTGGTCATGGGGATTGGCAATTTCTGACCACTAAGGATCTGACTCAAGAGGTTTTGTTCGTTTGGGGTGGGTGCGGCGAAGGGAAGCGAGGACGAGACTGTAAAATTCGTCTCTGCCGCCCACCGGCTATTCAGATCCTGGAAGAGGGCCTGGAGGTTTTTATCGGTGGTAGCAAAATCAGTGTATATCGTTTGCATAGCTGGCCCCATGTATTCCAGGTCGGTACCAATACAAGTAAACACAACCCTGGTAGCCTTTGCCAGCGTGTTTACCGCTTCTAGAAGGGCAGTTGCGCCAGGGCCAATGATCGGTTGACCGACCAGAGGAGCTATAGCTTCCGTCAGGCTGTTGAAGGATGTTTCCAGGGCAGTCGCCGCTCCGGTGGCTGTCGCTGCTCCGCTTGTGGCAACGCCGGCATAGGATAAGAGTGAACTGTTTACGTCAATAGTAGAACTGGCCAAGGTGTATTCCTCCTTCACCGAATGGCACTAAGATGAATTATGCTGCTTTGAGACGCGCGCGTGAGTTTACAAGCGAGCATCGGTTCTCGCCGGTCAACGGGATCGATGTCCTTGCAAACAAACGGCGTTCGTCGGAAATAACACTTCTCTAAAAAGAAGACAACTCAGAGGGGCAAAGAAGGGACAAAGACGTTTGATTGGGGATGCCGGGACGCTGTAGACCAATCATGCAAAATTCCCTTGCGTTTGCTATCTAGCCATGTTAGAGTACGTACAATCTAATTTTATCGGGTGGTGTGTATGTGGCAAACTGTCTTCCTTGATAAAAATGTCTCGGCAGGCATAGTGAACGTCGCCTCCGTACCAAAGCTAAGTCCCTTTCGCTATCCCGGCGGCAAGACGTGGTTTGTGCCCTATATTCGCCGCTGGCTTGACCCGGCTGTGCGGCAAAAGTATAACTTTTCCCCGCTTCGCCCCTTGCGTTTCATTGAGCCATTTCTGGGCGGCGGCAGTATTAGTCTGACGGTGGCGGCGGAGAGGCTCATCCCTAATGTTATTATGGCTGAGATCGATGCTGATGTGGCGGCTGTCTGGCAAACTATGCTGGATGCAGAAGGGGCCGCATGGCTGGCTAACAGGATTGCTACTTATACTCTTACTCCTGAGAATGTTGCGGCTGTGTTGAATGAAAATCCCACGCTGATCTGTGAACGTGCCTTCCAGACGATTGTCAAAAATCGGGTGAATCGTGGGGGTATTCTTGCGCCAGGGGCCGGGCGGCTCAAGTTTGGCGAGGCTGGCAAAGGAATGCTTTCGCGCTGGTATCCCGATACTCTGGCTCAGCGGATTCGCCGCATTAGCTCTCTGCGAGATCGTTTGGCATTTTTTCAAAGAGATGGTTTTGCTATGCTGGCTGAATATGCCAGCGACGCGGAGGCCGTTTTCTTTATTGACCCGCCCTATACTGCCGGAAAAAATGGCAAGCGTGCTGGCCAGCGCCTCTATACTCATAATGAGCTTGACCATGAATGGTTGTTCGACCTTGTGAGTCAAACTCAAGGGGATTTTTTGATGACCTACGAGAATTCGCAGGAGGTGCGTGAACTGGCCCGGTCACACGGGTTGGATATGCACTTCATTCCTATGAAAAATACTCACCACACGAACATGGTGGAACTGCTTATCGGTCGCAACCTCAGCTGGTTGAATTTGCCACAACCTGGACAATGATATCTACTTGCGAAAGTCAGGTGAGCCTATGCGATCTCTCGCGCCCGATTATATCTACACTCCCGTCGGCCTCGAAGCTAATATGGTTGTGGCCATTTCAGATGATGGCTCTATCAGCGAGATTGCGCCTCGCACTCCTGATTCGCCCGTTACCGATCCCTTACCCGGCGTGGCGCTGTTGCCGGGCTTTGTGAATACGCATAGCCATGTGTTTCAGAGGGCGCTGCGTGGGCATACCCATAGACCGCTCTCGCAGCAGGATACATTCTGGACCTGGCGACGCGCGATGTATGCTGAGGCGAACCGCCTTGATCCTGATTTGCTTTATACCAATGCCCTGTCTGCCTATCGCGAAATGCTGGCGGCCGGCTATACCACAGTGGGCGAGTTTCATTATGTTCATCACCAGCCCGGCGGGCGTCCCTATGCCAATCCCAACGCCATGTCCGAGGCGATCTTGCAGGCGGGACGCGAGGCTGGCATTCGCGTGGTGTTGCTGATGACTGCATATGCCAGGAGTGGCTTTGACCGGCCGCCAGAAGAGAAGCAGCGCCGTTTCTGCGATGCCTCGGTTGCAGCCTACCTGGAGCGCGTGGAGGCGCTGCGCAAGACCGGCGTACACGTCGGGGTGGCGCCTCATTCGGTACGCGCCGTACCCGAAAGCTGGTTCCGCGCAATCGCTCAATATAGCCGCGCACATCGACTTCCCCTGCATGTGCATGCCGATGAGCAGGTTGCCGAGATCGAGCAGACCCGCGCTGCGTGTGGCTGCACGCCTATCGAATTGTTGGAGCGGTATGACGCATTGCATGAACTGACTACAATCGTACACGCTACTCATGCCAGTGCGGCAGAGATTGAGCTGCTGGCTCGTTCCGGCAGCACCATCTGTCTTTGCCCCACCACCGAGGGCGATCTTGGCGATGGGATTGCACCCTACGCTGAACTGCTCGCTGCCGACATTCCACTGGCTATTGGGGCCGATAGTAATACGCGCCTGGACCCGATAGAGGAGTTGCGTTGGGCCGAATATAGCGCGCGCATGCGTTATCAGCGCCGCCGCGTGCTTGTCGCCGACGAACAGACCTCGCCTGGCCCGCAGCTGCTCGCTATGGGTACGAAAAATGGTGCGCGAGCGCTGGGCCTCGCGGGTGGTGAGATTGCTGTGGGCCAGCCCGCTGATTTTGTTGCGCTCAACCTTAACCATCTCTCGCTAGCTGGCTGGACAAGCGAGGATCTACTGGATGTGCTGTTCTTCGGCACCTCTGCCGATGTGATCGCAGGCACGTGGGTACAGGGTCGTAGAATTGCACTATGACGGCGCTTCCTGGCTCGTTCTCGCCGTCCTGGGCCGTTCTCCAGGTTCCGGCAGACCCGGGTAGCTCTCAATCAGTTTCAAACACTCTTCAACCGCGCGTTCCAATTGTGGGTCTTTCTGGTTGACATAATCCTGGGGAGTAATCTCGATTTCGATGTTGGGATCAGTCCCATGGTTTTCCAGGTTCCAGCCGATGTCTTTGAACCAGTGAGCGGCAGTCGGTTGGGTGGTACGTGTGCCGTCAACCAGTGGATAAGAGTATCTGATACCAACGACGCCGCCCCAGGTGCGTGTGCCTATCAGCGGTCCCAGACCCATCAGCTTAAAGCTATGGCTGAACAGGTCGCCGTCTGAAGCTGTATGTTCATCGCCTAATGCAACCAGCGGGCCGGCCGGCGTTTCGTGAGGATAGCCCTGTGGCTGGAACCAGCGATCCAGGACGTAGCCCAGGCGTCTCTGGGCCAGTTTTTGTAGCAGCAGGCTTGAGATATTGCCACCGCGATTCCAGCGCACATCAACAATCAGACCAGGTGCGTTATACTCGACCAGAAAGCCGCGATAGAATTCAGCAAAGCCGTCGTTCCCCATGTCGGGGATGTGCAGATAGCCCACGCGTCCATCTGAGAGGGTGTGGACTCTCCGGCGATTCTCTTCCACCCATTCGCGGTAACGGGCTGTCCGTTCGCTTCTTAGCGCCTTGACGGTTACAATACGTGTCTCTTTGCTGGCTGCCGTTTCAACCACAAGCTGAACCTCCTGGCCCGCCTGGTTTACCAGCAGAGAGTGCGGTGTCTGGCCCGCCTCCAGGCGCCGTCCGTTGATGGCCAGTACCGCGTCGCCCTCCTGAATATTGAGTCCCGGCGAGTTCAGCGGTGAAGTGGCTTCCGGATCCGACGGATCGCCTTTGATGATATGTGCGATCCGGTAACGCTGCGTCTCCGCGTCGTAGGCCCAATCAACGCCTAGTAAGCCCTGGTGATAGTAGGGATGATGGCGATAATCGCCAGCGCTTTCGTAGGCATGTGAAGTTCCCAGTTCGCCCTGAATCTCCCAGAAAAGGTCAGACAGCTCGTCCCGCGAGCCTACACGTTCGACCAGTGGGGCATACTGCTCGTAGACAGAAGGCCAGGGTACGCCAGACATATCTTCGGTCCAGAAATACTCTCGCTGGAGCCGCCAGGCTTCGGCGAACATCTGCCGCCATTCTGCCGCCGGGTTCACTGAGACTTTCACACGATCCAGGTCAAGCCAGCCGCTCTCCCGTCCGGCTCGTTCGCTGTTATCCTTTGGCTTTTCACCGGCCTTGAGGACGCGCAGGCGGCGAAATTTGCGATAAATCAGCGTCTTCGCGTCTCTGGAAAGATCGAAACTGCTGACTCCATCGATGCTCCACTCAACTTTATTGGTCTCGAAATCAAAGCACTCGATTTTGCCGCCCGGCTGGGCTTCTTCCGATGGCGGGCGTTCTGTATAATCGCGCTGGAATGACAGCAAAAGAGCCTTGCCTTTCAATCCAACAACTTTGCTGTAGCGGCCATCCGTGACGGGGAAAGGAACAACGCGTTCGGTAATGCCCTCCAGATCAACCACCACGTCAGTCTTTTTCTCTTGCTCGCCTGCCTCGCCTTGCTCCTGTTCGCCCGCCTTCGCATCGTTTGATCCATTCTGCGGCTTCTCCTCATTCCTGTCTTTTTCCGCAAGGGCTTTGGGTTCCGGGATAAACGGAGAACGCAGATTGCGCTGCAGCATAATAGCGTAGGGCTTCTCGCCTCCGGGGAAACCAAGGTCAAAGTGAAGATTGTCGCGCACGGCATGGAAGATGCGCGCACCGATAAAGTAGAGATATTTCCCTTCTGGATCGAAAGCTGGTCCCCAATCGCGGAAAACTGGGTCAGTGGCGAAGTAGGTTTCCTGGCTCTCTATATTACAGAGCTTGATGGCTCTTTTCTCCACCGTAGAGGGGAAGCTGTAGGCCAGCCATTTGCCATCGGGTGCCCAGGCCAGGTCATGGATGTGCCCGTTGAGGCTTTTATCAATCACCTGGGCGCTGCCCGCTTGTAGATCCACCAGCATCATTTCCTGGCGATGGTTGGTCAGCGCGACCCTGTCCTCAACCGGTGAGACTTCTAGATCCAGCACGCGTCCCAGATCCAGATCGGGAAATGTGCGCGGCTCGCTAGCCTCTTCAGGGTGAAAGAGGATCAAGCCTTCCTGTCCGCCGGCATCGTGGCTGGCGAGCAGGCGTTTGCCGTCGTTGAGCCAGGTGAGATGGCGATAACGCACACCATCGGGTTCACCATGTTGCAGAACTGGCCCTTCCCAGTTTGCCAGGGTGAAAGCTTTGCCGCGAGTAGTGAGAGCCACCGCATAACCCTGGGGATGAAGCTTCCACGTGTCCAGGTAGGAGCTGGCCGAAACGAATTTCCGGCTGCGTTGAGTCCGCGTGCTTGGCAGCGTAACCTCAACGCGTCTGGCCTCGTTGCCAGCAGGATCGAAGAGGTAAAGATCCCCACCAGAGTGGTAGACGATGCGCCTTCCATCGCTGCTCAGGTTGCGTACATAGAAATCCTGGTGCGCAGTATGCCGGCGCAGGTCTTCGCCGCCGGGCGTACAGGAATAAATGTTGCCGATACCCTCGTGGTCGGAGATAAAGTAAATGCGCTCGCCTAGCCAGCAAGGACTGGCCAGGTTGCCCTCTATCTGTACCAGGCGCTGGAACTGGCCGTTTCCTGAGACATCGCACCAGATCTGGCCAGTTCTGCCTCCCCTGTAGCGTTTCCAGTGAGCGGGTTCGCCGATATTGCGCCCAATTACTATTTCCCCCTGCGGCCCATACGCGATAGCGTTTGCCTGCCCATAAGGCAATAGAGTAGGCAATCCTCCCTGGGGGTTGAGCGTGTAGAGAGCCTGAGCACGTGGATCAAAATGCCCAGCGCTGCTGGCAAAAAGAATCTGGTCGCCGCCGGGCGACCAGCCGGCAATTCTGCACGAAGCGGATTGAAAAGTCAGGCGAGTAGCTTCTTCGCCCAGGCCGGGCATGAAATAGACCTCTTCTGTTCCCTCGGCCTCTCCCACAAAAGCCAGTTGCTGGCCATCAGGCGAGAAGCAGGGAGTTTTTACTTCCGCTATTCCCGCAGTCAGCCGTTCTGCTCGTCCCCCTGTATCTGTGACTAACCAGAGATCATCTTCGGCTACGAATACTATCGAATCCTGGTAAATAGTGGGGAAGCGTATATATCCCTGGAATGGCATAAATTTTTCTCCCTTTCTGCCTTTTTTCTCGCGATTGCACTCTATTATATCACGACAATCTGGAGTGGATCTGCTTTCCATACCGCGGGGCGCGGGGAAGCAATTGTGGGTGGGGAGTGGATACGCTCGTGGCTGGCGAGACATCTCTGGCTATAACCTCTTGCCAGAATGAGCCGGTAATGGTACCCTCTCCTTGCAATTGGGAAACCTTCATCCAGATCTTATGAGGAGAGTCGTAAGTTATGCCGCAAACCGTGAATGGACGGAATGCATCGGAAAATGCTCCGAAGCCAGTACAGAAAACCTATCGTCCAGGCCAGCGCCAGCAGGAACGTATGCAGCGCCTGGCTCGCCGCCGGAAAAGACAGCGGATTATCTGGTCCTCTATAGCGGCGGTTCTGCTCATTGCTGCTGGCATTACCGGCGCGATTATGTTCCAGAATTATAGTACCCAGCAGGCCGCGCTTGCCAGCATGCATGCGACTGCAACCGCCAATGCGTCGGCCCATGCGACTGCAACCGCCGTGACCAGGGATTGTTTCGTCACACCAGGCGCTCCTGCGATTCCTTCAATTTATACCGCAACCGCAACACCTAAAGCTGGTCCAAGCACCGCTCCAGAGATTTCAGGAACACCGGTAACTTTGAAGGATGGTTTGAAATACGTTGATATGAAAGTTGGCACCGGCCCGGCAGCAAAAGATGGCGATACCGTGACTGTTAACTATACCGGCTGGCTGGCCAGTACCTGCAAGGAGTTCGATAGCTCGTACAATAGCCACCAGGACGAGAGTGGAAATACCGTGCCTCCAGCGCCTTTCCCGTTCACGCTTGGCAAGGGCCAGGTAATTAAGGGCTGGGACGAGGGCGTGGTTGGTATGAAGGCTGGTGGGATTCGCCGTCTGTATATCCCTGCGGCCCTTGGATATGGCTCTCAGAGCTCCGGCCCGATCCCGGCAAATTCCAACCTGATCTTTGATGTTCAGGTGATCTCGATCAAATCATGAGTTCAGATGAGATACTGCGGCTTTTCCAAAAACTGGGAGTAGTCGCGCGTGGTCACTTCCTGCTCAGTTCTGGGCGCCATAGCGACGAATATTGGGAAAAATTTCGTATCTTCGAATATCCACACGTAACCGAACAGCTCTGTGGGCAGATCGCGCAACGCTATCGTAACTGGCAGGTCGCGGTTGTAGTCGGGCCCACGACGGGTGGCGGATTACTGGCGCAGGAGGTTGGACGCCAGCTAGGTGTTCGCTGTATGATCGCCGAACCTGCTGCTCAGGGAGGGCGTGAACTGCGCCGGGGCTTTGTGCTCCAGCCTAGCGAACGCGTACTGGTGGTCGATGATGTGCTGACCACCGGGCTTTCATTGCGCGAGACCCTGCAGGCTATCAAGGTGTATCAACCAGAAATAGTGGGAATTGAAGTGCTGATTGATCGCAGTCAGAACCGGGCCCGCGAGCAGTTTGGTATCCCCTGCCATGCCCTGTTCAGCGTTGCTGCACGCTCATATGAACCTGCTGACTGTCCGCTCTGCCGAGCGGGACTTCCGCTGGTGAAGCCGGGTACGCGCAAGGTGTCCGAGCAGTCATAGGAGAGGAAAGAGCAATGAGTTTTCTGGAAAAGCTGTTGGCAGCTGAACGGCAAAATCATTCGCTACTCTGTGTGGGACTCGATCCAGAGCCGGCGCGTCTGCCCACAGAACTGCGCGCCCTGCCAATTGAGAAGGCCGTCGTCCAGTTCTGCCGGACCATCATCGAGGAAACTGCGTCCTACGTTTCTGCCTTCAAGCCCAATCTGGCCTTCTTTGAAGTCCTGGGTCCTGCTGGTATGGCGGCCTTGCAGGAGATAGTACGCGCTATTCCTGCACATATTCCGGTGATCGCGGATGCCAAACGAGGCGATATTGGCAATACCGCTCGCAACTATGCCGCCGCGTTTTTCGAGACGTATGGCTTCGATGCCGTGACCGTCAATCCCTATCTGGGATATGACGCAGTCGAACCTTTCCTGGCCTATAGCGACAGGGGTGTGTTGCTGCTTTGTCGGACCTCCAACTCCGGCGGGAGCGATTTTCAGGATCTGGTTGTTCAGGATGCCGACGGCCAGACCAGGCCGCTTTATCAGGTCGTTGCCCGGCGTGTGCAGACCTGGAACAGAGCGAGCAATTGTGGTCTGGTTGTGGGTGCAACCTATCCCCGCGAGCTCAAGACGATCCGCGCGCTCTGCCCTGACCTGCCGATCCTTGTCCCCGGCATTGGAGCGCAGGGGGGCGACCTGTCAGCAATTGCACCTGTTGCTGTCGATGCACACGGAGAACGCGCGATAATCTCCGCCTCGCGAGCAATACTTTATGCCAGCTCTGATACACACTATGCAATGGCGGCTGGCTGTATGGCCCGAACGTTTCGTGACGAAATGAATCGCGTGCTTCTCCGGGGAAATAATGAGAAACCAGGCGTGTAATGTACTTTCTCTTTCAAGGCTGAATATTTGAAACGAGTATGTATCTGCTTTTGGCTGAAAATGTGGTAAACTGGAATATAGCTTTTCTAGCGCACTCTTAAATACTCTGTCTTGATTGTGGATTAGGTGACTAGGGCGGGCTTTCGTAAGCGCGCATAGGAGGGTTTTCCCATGACCGACCGGTCTCTCTCGACAGCTTCCCATCGCCCATTTCAAAACACAAGAGCACGCGGAGCACTCGACGCCGATATTATCATCAAAAACGCGCCGGACCCGGTGTTTGTCTCCGATCTGGAAGGTAAGATTCTTTCGGCCAATGATGCAGTCTATGAGTTGCTGGGTTTCCGTACCGATGAAGTACTGGAACAATCGCTTTCCCGTTTCATCAGCCCGGAAGAGACGCGGGAATTCACCGCAGCTCTGCGCGAGGTGATCGAGCGCGGTGCCACGCGCAATGCGCGTCTCAATCCGCGCAGCGCCTCCGGCGAGGTGATTCCCACCAGCCTCAACGCCTCAGCCTTGCGTGATGCCGCTGGCAAGGTCATTGGTGCAATTGGTATCCTGCGTGATATGCGCGAACTGGATAAAGCTCGTGCGTATGCCGATAGCCTGATCAAAAATGCGCCGGACCCGGTGTTTGTCTCAGACCTGGAAGGCAAGATCTTGCAAGCGAATGATGCGGTCTACGAGCTACTGGGCTTTCGCCCCGATGAGGTACTGGAACAATCGCTTTCCCGCTTCATCAGCCCGGAGGAGACGCGGGAGTTTCTGGCGGCTCTGCGTGAGGTGATCGAGCGCGGCGTCACGCGCAATGCGCGTCTCAATCCGCGCAGCGCCTCCGGCGAGGTGATTCCCACTACGCTGAATGCCTCAGCTCTGCGTGATACCGATGGCAAAGTCATTGGCGCAATTGGTATCCTGCGTGATATGCGCGAACTGGACAAAGCCCTGGCCTATTCCGATAGCCTGATCAAAAATGCGCCGGACCCGGTGTTTGTCTCAGACCTGGAAGGCAAGATCTTGCAAGCGAATGATGCGGTCTACGAGCTACTGGGCTTTCGCCCCGATGAGGTACTGGAACAATCGCTTTCCCGCTTCATCAGCCCGGAGGAGACGCGGGAGTTTCTGGCGGCTCTGCGTGAGGTGATCGAGCGCGGCGTCACGCGCAATGCGCGTCTCAATCCGCGCAGCGCCTCCGGCGAGGTGATTCCCACTACGCTGAATGCCTCAGCTCTGCGTGATACCGATGGCAAAGTCATTGGCGCAATTGGTATCCTGCGTGATATGCGTGCTTATGAAAAAGTTGTGCGGGATCTTCAGGAATCCAAAGCTGAGCTTCAAGAGAAAATCCTGGATCTGGAAAAGTTTGAGGAAGTCGTGGTCGGTCGCGAACTGAAAATGATCGCGCTCGAAAAAGAAGTGGAAAACCTGCGACGCGAGCTGGCAAAGTACGCTCCGCATCCTGGCAACCGGGGACAAAATCCATGAGCGAAGCACCTGTTCCTTTTGAGGAAATGCTTTCTCCTTCAACGCTCGACCCAGAACAACTTCAGGCAAAATATCTGGAGTTAAAACGGCAAACCCAGATGCTCGAAAGGAGTGTGCAAAAAAGTGAAGAGCGCCGGCGGGCTTTGATGCATATTTTAAGCGACCTGAATGCGATGAATCGCAAGCTCAATGATCAGCGCAAGGCCATGATTCATATTCTGGCCGACTATGAGCAGGATCGCCGCAGGCTGGAAAAACAGACCGAGCGTCTTGATAATTCTCGACGGGCTCTGATGCATATTTTACAAGATTCCCATCAGTCTAATCTGCGCCTGGAAAATAGCCGCAAGGCCATGATTCACATTATGAGCGACTTGCGAGAAACAACGGAGGAGGTAAAAAGGCGCGAGCAGGAGCTTCGCGAAAAGCAGGAACAACTGGTTCAGGCTGGCAAACTGGCGACCCTGGGTGAACTGACAACTGGTATTGCTCACGAACTGAATAACCCTTTAAATAATATCGGCCTGTTTATTGGCAATGCTATGGACCTCATCGCCCTGGGCTCGGCTGAAACTGCTCCTGAGCAAATTCTGCATGAGCTCTCCAGCGCCATGCAGCAGGTACGCAAGGCAACCGAGATCATTTCGCACCTGCGTATTTTCGGGCGAGCAGCCCCGGTGAGTTACGAGCCGGTGGTCATCTCTCAGGTCATTTTCAGCTCCATCTCGCTGATTCAGGAACAATTGCGCCTGCGCCAGATCGAGGTGCAGACGCATATGCCTGATCAGGAGGTAGTAGTGATCGGCAATGCTATTCAGTTGGAGCAAGTCTTCCTCAATCTTCTCACCAACGCGCGTGACGCGCTTGCTGATATGCCGGAGAAGCGCATTACCATCACTTGTACGGCCGATGAGCAGCTTGTCGAAATCCGCGTCGGTGATACCGGCCCCGGCATCTCTCCAGAGATTGAGCAGCGTATTTTTGACCCGTTTTTTACCACCAAGGAGGTTGGCGCAGGCACCGGCCTGGGCCTCTCTATCACGTACAGCATTATCCAGGAGCACCAGGGTACCGTGACGGTTGAAAACCATGACGGAGGTGGTGCTCTTTTTTTGATTCAACTGCCACGCGCTCGTGAGACGCTGGAAAGGGATCTCTTCTATGGCTAATTCACGTATTCTCATCGTTGATGACGATCACGCTTTGCTCCAGGCGCTTCCACAAGCAATCGCCTTGCGTATGAAAGATGTGAAGGTAGATACCTCGGACTCAGCAGCGGAGGCGCTTCAGCAGACTCAACAGCACGATTATGACGCGATCATCAGCGACATCAAAATGCCCGGCATGGACGGCCTCGCTCTGATCGAGCGGCTCCATGTTCTGCGCCCCGATACACCAAATCTTTTGATTACCGGTCATGGCGAACGTGACCTGGCTATTCAAGCCTTGCGCCTGGGCGCTTATGACTTTATCCAAAAACCCATTGATCGCGATTACTTTATTAGCTCTCTGCAACGCGCGATCCAGACGCGCCGCATGCGCCGCCAGATAGCTGAACAACAACGGGCCCTGGAAGAGCACGCGCGTTCCCTTGAGCAGGCTGTGGCGGAACGGACCCGTGAGCTGGTTGAGGCCAATGCGGCCAAAGATGTCTTTATGAGCATGGTTTCACACGAACTGAAGACGCCCTTGACGACCATCAAGGGGGTTATCCAGCTGCTCCTCCGCCGCGTCGAACGGGGTGAGCGGATAGAAATGCAAAGTTTGCTCCTGCTGGAGGGTTCTGCCCGCCGTATGGAACTCCTGGTGAATGATCTGCTCAATACCTCTCTGCTCGAAACGGGCATGTTTTCGCTTTCTTTTCAGCGGTGCGACCTCGTCTCGTTCTGCCAGGAACTGCTGGCCGAATATCGTGAAGTTATGGGTCCCTACTTCCAACTGGAAATTCTGACTCCGGCAATGGAAGTCGAGATGGACCGTGACCGCATTGGCCAGGTGATCTTAAACTTGCTCTCAAATGCTCGCAAATATTCCCCGCCGGGCTCTCCTATTACTGTGCGAATCGCACGGCAGGGCGATCAGGCCGCTATTTCTGTCGAAGATCATGGGGTTGGTATTCCTCCAGAGAAGCTCGCGCATATCTTTGAGCGTTTCTACCGGGTTCCTGAAGTTACCGTCCAGACGGGTAGAAGCGCGGGGGTTGGTCTTGGTCTCTATATTGCGCAAAAGATTGTCGAACACCACAATGGCTGCATTACTGCTACCAGCACTCCTGGCAAAGGCAGCACGTTTACCATTCATCTTCCTTTGCTTCCAGAAAGTGAACAAACCGTCAGAAAAGATTCTGCATCGGCGCTTTCTCAATCTGACCTCTCTTCGCGATAGAATTCCGTCGTTTGCTTCTCGTTTTCTCCCAGCAGGTATGGATCAACTCCCTGGATGATATCTTTTAAGCTTGCCAGAGGTAAATGAAGCTCCTGGGCGAGTATGCGAAGGAGGGTCTCTTTGGCGCTATTCGCTGCCTCCAGTTCGCGAGTTCGTTGCTCCACCAGGTGTGCCAGCGAGAGCGCGTATCGCTCTAGAGTGCGTTGTTGTTCCTTGAGCTGCTGCCGTAGCCGGTGTGTGTGTAGAGCGCGTTGCAAGGCAGCCAGAAAGTCCTCGCGATCAATTGGCTTGAGGATATAGTCATAGGCGCCTCCGCGTAGTGCCTGGATCGCGAGCCAGTGGTCGCCGTGCCCGGTAATCAGGATCACTGGTGTATCTGGATGCCGCTCTTGCACGTGCTTTAATAATGCTAATCCGTCCATACCGGGCATTTTGATATCACTCACAACTGTATCATACTCACGCTCCTGAAGCCGTTTAAGCGCTTCTTGAGCTGAGTCAACAGACTCCACTATGAGTGTGCTCATCTGAAGAGCAATTGTGTGAGAAAGTGCCTGTAAAAGCATTGAATCATCATCTACAAGAAGAACCCGCATTATTGTCATAAGCAATATTTCCTCTAAATAGCTGCCTGACTAGAACGCGAATTGTGCAGGTTTTTGGTCTCTTATGTTTTTTTATC